>WNFA01002475.1_pt1 | contig 15212 bp, 10 predicted proteins | sample 5400481 | NCBI WGS metagenome assembly WNFA01 (sample SAMN13153340, study PRJNA577476) | soil metagenome | isolation source: 120 cm saprolite under Douglas fir tree site 2 hole 1 replicate 2 | place: USA:California | collected 2015-04-18
TGAGGCCGGGCCGGACCAGGCAGCGCAGCGCATAGAACGGGATGCGCCTGGCGAAGAGCTTGAAGTTCGACAGCGGGTGCGGCCTCGGGCCGACCAGGTTCATCTCGCCCACCAGGATGTTCACCAGCTGCGGAAGCTCATCCACCCTGAACCGGCGCAGCCACGCGCCGACGCGGGTGATGCGCTCGCGGTTCTCTCCCACCCACTCCGAGGTCGGCCGGCTCGCCGGGCGCATGGTGCGGAACTTGAGCAGCTCGAACGGCTTGCCGCAGAGCCCGAGCCGCTTCTGGCGAAAGAGCACCGGCCCCTCGGACTCCAGCTTGATGGCCGCCGCGATGAGGGCGAACAGCGGCAAAAGCGCGCAGAGCCCCACCACGGCAAAGAGGACGCTGACTGCGCGCGCCATCACTTGCTGCAAGAGAGAGCTGCGGAAGCCCTCGCAGAAGAGGAGGCTCGCCGGCCGCAGGGAGTCGATGGCCATCTTGCCGGTGACGCGCTCGTAGGCGTGCGCCGCGTCCTCGACGATCAGCCCGCCGACCTGGAGCTGCAGAAGCTCCCGGGCGGCCCGACGGCCCTGCCGCTTGCCCACGATGATCCGGTGCGGCCGCAGCTCCTGCGCGATCTGGGCTAGCCGCTCGGGCGGTCCGAGGAAGGGCGCGCGGCCACCGGCCGCCGGCGGCTCGGCATCGTCGACCACGCCGACGACGGCGCAGCGGAGCTCGGGGCGATCCTCGAGCTCGCGCAGGACCTCGCGGGCGATGGGGCCCGTTCCGAGCAGCAGAACGCGCTCGACCCGGGGCTTGCGCCGGGAGCGTTCCAGGCGGATCGCCAGAAGCAAGGCCAACAATCCGGGCACGATGAGGGAATGCGAGTCCAAGAGTCAGGAGCCGGTGTGCGAAGACCTCTGCCGATCGGGAGCCGTGGGCTCTGCTCGAAGGGCGGAGCTCAGGTCCTGGTAGTACCGGTAGTAGCGGTTGGAACCCCAGAACGAGCCGTCATCGCCGTTGAACAGCAAGCCGAGAAGCTTGTCCGGCTCGATGACGCCCAGGGTCTCCTCTACCAGCTTGCGCGGCGTGCGATGCGCGGCGACCACCAGCAGGAAGCCGTCGACCCACCGGGAGAGGACGCGGCAGTCGCCGAAAGGGACGAAGGGCGGCGTATCGACGAGCACGAAGTCGTACTCGCGGCGCGCCTCCGCGATCAGCGCTCCGAACCGCGGCGACTCGAGCACTTCGGAAGGCGTCGCCGGAAGCGGCCCCGCGGGCAGGACAGAGAAGCGCCACTGCGCAAACGACCGGGCCACGTCCCTGACCGCGAGGGAATGGTCGCGGATGGCGCTGGTCAGCCCCAGCTCGGCGCTTCCCCTTCCGAGCCCGAGGTGCTGGGCGACGGCGCCGCGCCGCAGGTCGGCGTCGACCACCAGCACCGGAGCTGCCGGGGGCTCGGCCAGCGCCGCCGCAAGGTTGAGCGTCGTCGTCGTCTTGCCGTCTCCGGGCGCGGCGCTGGAGACGGCGATGACGCTGCTCTGGGCCGAGCCGCGGATCCGCTGCATGACATAGCGCAGCGTCCGGTACGGCTCTGCCTCCCACGACCCGGGGCGGAGCAGGCTCACCAGATGCTCGTCGGGAACGGGCGGGGAGTTCGAGCGAAACATGAAGAGGCGGCTCAGCGGTCGCGGACAGCGAGCATCCACACCAGCGGCTCGTTCTCGCGGGTGACTGCGTAAGTGCAGCCCGTGCTCGCCGTCAAAGCGACCGCCGTCAAGGCGACCGCGAGGCAGGCGCGCAGCCTGCGGCGGACCACGTCGCCCGGAGTCAGGATGCGGGGGAGGCTCGCCAGCACGGGGACGCAGCCGAGCGAGCGGAGATCGTCCAGCGTGTGGAAGGAGGCGTCCAGCTTTTCGGCGAGCAGCACCGCCGCCACTGCCAGCCCCAGGGAGAGGATCAATCCCGCGAGGACGAGCCGCAAGCGATCCGGCGCTGCCGGTCGCGTGGCGGCCACGGCGGAGTCGACGAGCCGGAACGGGTCGCTCGTCTGCTGGTCCTTCAGGCTCTCGGCGAGCTGGGCGTCCTCGAGGCGGGCGAGGAGCGAGTGGTAGAGGGCTTTCGTCGTCTCGTAGGGAAGCAACAGCTTCTGCAGCTCCTGCTCTCGCTGGGGCGCGCGGTAGACCATCTGCTCGTGCTCGGCCATGGCCTGCTTGAGCAGCGTCTCTTCGCGCTCGAGGGCGCGCAGCTCCGGCGGCGACTGCTCCTCCGCCTGGGGGCGGGCGCTTGGGTCCCCGGCCGCCCTTTTAGGATAGCGCGCGGCCTGCGCGGCGATCTCCGCCTTCAAGCGGATCGCGTCCGGATGCTGATCGGTGACCTGGGTGCGAAGCTCCCGCAATTCCTCCCCGAGCCGGGCGAGCCGGATGCTCTGGGCGTCGGGGAGAGTGGATGCGGACCCCTCCGCGCCGGCGAGCTTGAGCGCGAGCGCCTGCTGCCTCTCCCCAGCGCGCTTCTGGTTCTCGCGGTTCAAGGCGAGCCCGTTGCTCAGCCGCTCCATGGTGGCCAGGTTCACCTTCACCTGCTCGGGCAGCTCGCGAAGGTACCTGGTCTTGAACTCGGTCAGCTGCTGCTCCTTCTCGTCGAGCCGCCTCTTCACGTCCTCGATCTCGGCCTTGAGCAGTTGCACCGTCCCGATGGCCCGCCGTTCTCGCCGCCTCTGGCTCTGCTCCACGTAGTACGATGCCAGGGCGTTGGTGACCTGGGCCACCGTCTGGGGATCGCGGCCACGGTAGCTGAGCGTGAACGCGACCGTGGGGCGCCCCCAGGTATGCTCGACGTCCCTGACCTCCACCTGGATGTCGCGGCGCAGCCGATCGATGGCCTCCTCCAGGGACGCGCGGCGGCGGAAGTCTCGATAGAGATCGTAGCGGGTGATGAGCGACTGCAGCCTCGAGCGGCTGAGGTTTTCCTGGTTCAGGGTCTGGAGCCGGGTCTCGATCTCGTTGGCCACGGCTCGCTTGGCTACGCCGCTGGGAGGCTCTTCGTGCTCGACGATCACCAGCGCCGTCGAGCGGAACTGATCGGGCAACGTCTTTGCCGCGGTGACCGCCACCGACAGGGGCAGGGCCAGGGTCGCGAGGGCCAGCCACTTTCGCCGGCTCCAGACCGCGCGAAGATCCAGCCCGGGTTCCTTGGCCTGCTCGGCGAGCATCGCGATCCTCACGGTACGAAGATCAGGTCGCCGCCGCGGAGCACCAGGTTTTCCCTGCCGCCGTCGCTCAACAGCCGGCCCCGATCAATCCCGATCCGCTCCGTCCCGTTCCCCCGGGGCCGGAGGAGGAAGATCTCCGACCTCGACGCGAAGGGCGTCAGCCCGCCGGCGTTGGCGAGAATCTCGAGCACCGTGGTGGGGCCCTTCAACTCGTACCGCCCCGGGTGCGCCACCTCGCCGAAGACGGACACCTTGGAGCTGTGCACCTGCTGCACGATGACGGAGATCTCGGGGTTGGGCACGAAGGCGGCCAGCTTCTCCGCCAGCACCCGGCGCAGCTCCATCGGGGTGAGCCCTACCGCCTGGACGTCGTTGAGCAGGGGCAAGGAGATGAGGCCGTCGGGCCGCACCGGTATCGTGCGGCTCACGGCTTCGTTCTTCCAGACGGCGATCTCGATCACATCTTCGGGACCGATCCGGTACTCGGGCAGCTGCGCCGCTGCGTCGCGCTCGGGCTGGCGCGCGGTTTCCCGCTGCGAGGCGCAACCGGCGGCCAGGAGCAGCGCGGTCGCCATCGAAACGAAGGATTGCAGGGTCACTCGATTCCCTGAGAGCGCCCGCGCTCGGGAGCGCTGAGAGAAGCGCTGATGAACAAGACTTGACGATGGCCCGTCGCGCCGGGGAGCGAGTCGGAGCTCAGGCGGCTGACTTGCTGGGCGCTGTATCGATAGGTCGTCACCAGCGCAAGCCAACCGCTGACCCGATACGCAGCGCCCGCCTCGAGCTGAAAACTCTTCGCCTCCAGCCGAGCGCCTGTGCTGGCGAAAGCGGAGGGGGCGGTGCTCAGAGCGAGGCGGTCGGAGAGCTTGCAGGTAACGGCCACGGATACGCTCTGGGTGTTCACCGCTCCGACGAGCCCGGCCACGGCCATCTGGGTGGCGGAGTAGGTGAGCGAGGCACGGACCGCGCTCGCCTCGGCGCGCAAGGACGCGGACGCCTCCACTCCATCCGGCGTCCAGCCGGCGAACCGCGGCCCGCCCCGCAGCGCGACGCTGAGGGAGCGCGTCAGCTCGTGCGCCCAGCCGAGCATGGGGACCACCGCCTCTTGCGCGAACTGGCCATGAAAGCTGAGCCGGCGGGCGAGGACCTCGAGGCGCGCCTTGTCGCGCGGTCCGATCTCTTCCTCGAGGGCCGGAACGAGCGACTGGTTGTCCGTCAAGAGGCCGCCTTGCGCGGTCCTGGTGAAGGCATAGGCGACAGATGCATTCGCAAGCGGGGTGAGCCGGTACGCCGCCGAGGTGCTGACATCGAAACTCTTCACCTCGAACAGCCCGGGGTCGAACCCGGTCTGAGCGTAGAGATCCCTGGGAATGTTGGTCTCGCGGTAGGTCGCCCCCGCCGACAGAGTCAGCCGCTGCGTGGCAAGAGCGCGAACCTGGAGCTCGCCCATCCGCGCCGACGGAGCGATTCGCTCGGAGCGCGCTTCGAAGATGTCGGCGGCGAAGCCGGCGCGAGCGAGGAGAAAAAGCCTGGCCGAGGCGTAGTCCGAGCTCAGCTGCGGGCTCAGCCGCAACGCGAGGGCCTCCGCGGGTCCAGCCGATCGAGGTGAAAGTCCGTCGTCGTAAACCTCAGCCAGGGTCAGGGCGGGCGCGAATCGGAACTCCTGGGCCAAGGCGGGCGCTCCGGCGAGCACGCAGACGGTCAGTGGCACGGGAAGAAAGCCGCGCATGGGAACACGCCGTTCCAGCTATGCAGCAGCCACCGCAGAGCAGTCGACTTCCGTAGCCACGCTGCGCTGGAGCAGGTCGACGGAGAGCACCAGCCTGCCCTTGCGCGGCTTGAGCTGCAGGAGGATCCCCTCCAGGCCTGCGAGCGGCCCGCGGACGACCCTCACCCTGCGCCCCTCGCGCAGGTAGGGATGCGAAACAACAGGCAGGCCCGCGCCCTGCAGCCGCTGGATGGCGACGATCTGGTGATCGGGGATCGCCGCCAGCCGATCCCAGCGCTCCCCCAGGATGGCCACCAGCCCCCGCGACCTGCGCACTTCGATGTACGCGTTCTTGTCGACCGCGCCGTGCAGGAAGAGATAGCTGGCGAACATCGGGATGCCGATCTGGTGCTGGCGGCCTGCGCGCGTGGACCAGCTGGTGATGGTCGGCAGGAAGGGGTGAAACCCTTTCGCCGCCAGCTGGTCGTGGACCAGCCGCTCGCAGTGGCTGTGGGTCCAGAGCGCGTGCCACCTGGCGCCGGGGGGCGCGTCGTTTGCCGGTTGCGCTGAAGGCTGCAGAAGATCTGAGGCGTCGGTAGACAAGCGCTGCTCCCTTTGGTTCGCGTCCGAACCAACCCGTGCTGAGCGTCGCTCGTTCACAATTCCAAGCGGCGTGCCAACAGATGTGGTCGGCTGGTTTCGGTACGTTGGCGGGCGCCTACATGCGCATGGCGTTACCGTCGGGCGACATGGGAGCTCCCGGCTGTTGCGGGTTCTTCCCATGCGGGAGCGGCTCTCGTGGGAGCGAGAGGGTGAACGTCGTTCCTGCGCCCAGCCGGCTGTCGATGTCGATGGTGCCCCCGTGCATCGACACGATCTGGTGCACGATCCAGAGACCCAGCCCGAATCCCCGGCCGTCCTCGCGCTCGACGGCGCGCTCGAACTTCTGGAAGAGCCTCGGCAGCCGCTCGGGGGGCATGCCCGGGCCCTGATCGCGCACCACCAGCACCGCGGTCCCGTCGCCCGAGCGCAACTCGAGCTCCACCGTCTTGCCGGGAGCGTACTTGATGGCGTTGGCGAGCAGATTGGTGATCACCTGATCGAGCCGCGACCGGTCCCATTGTCCGGTGACCCGGCCTGTCTCCACGATGTGCATCTCGCAGCCCGCTTGCGCCAGCTCGGGCTGGAAGCGCTCGACGACTTCCTTCGCCAGGTCGCCCAGATCCATCTCCGCGCGGCTGAGCTCGAGACTGCCGGTGGTGAGCCGGGTCACGTCGAGCAGGTAGTCGCTCAGCCGCGTCAGCCGGTCGAGGCTCGCCTGCATCTGGCGCAGGACCTCCACCTGGCGCAGGTAGTCGCGCACGGCGTTGCTCAGCTGGATCCTCAGGGCGGTGAGCGGGGTCCGCAGCTCGTGGGAGCCGACGGCGAGAAAGTCCTCCCGGGCGCGCAAAGCGGCGCGGAGCTCCTCCTCGGCGATCTTGAGCACGCTGATGTCGAGCAGCGTCAGGAGCACCGTCTCGGCGTGGCCGAACGAGGCGCCCAGGCGCTCCGAGTACGTCAGCACCGAGCCGCTGAAGCCGGGCCCCTCGAAGTCCAGCACGTCGCCCGACAGCTTCTCGCCGCGCACCGCTCTCTGCGCGGGCATCTCTTCCTCGCGCAGCGCGCCGCCCGCGGCGTCGGTGAAGCGCACTCCCTCCGGCGGCGGCCCCAGGCTCGCGAGCGCTCCCCCGGCCAGCCCGCGCGCGGCGCGGTTGGCGAAGACCACCCTGGGCAGAGCGGGATCGAGCAGCACCAGCGGCGTGGGCATCACGTCGAGGATCGTTTCCAGCCAGCGCTGCTGGTTGAGCCCGGCCTCCATCTGCTTCTTCAGGAGCTCTCGCTCGTGCTCCTTGGCTTCGGCTTCCCGCAGCGTCTCGACGGCGCGCATCACCTGCCGGGCCTTGCGTTCGAGCTCCACGAACGCCGACACCTTCGCTTGCAGGATGGCCGCCTCGAACGGCTTGACCAGGTAGTCGACGGCCCCCAGGGAGTAGGCTTGGAAGAGCTGGACCCGCTCCTCGGCCACGGCGGTGAGGAAGATGATCGGCGTCTGCGCCGAGCGCTTGCGCTCGCGGATCAGCTTGGCGGTCTCGAATCCGTCCAGCACCGGCATCTTCACGTCGAGGAGGATGACGGCGAAGTCGCGCTCCAGCAGCATGCGGAGCGCCTCGCGGCCCGACTGGGCCCGGTGGAGGTTCTGCTCGAGGGGCTCCAGGATCAACTCCAGCGCGACGAGGTTGGACTCCTGATCGTCCACCAGCAAGATGTCGACGCGATCGATTGAGTCCGGCATCATCGGAGGTCCTCAGCCGCCCAGGCTCGCCGAGACCGGCCTGCCCTCGGTCCGTTGGCTGGATGGCGTCCAGAGCCACGCCCTCAGCAGCGACAACAGCGTTTCCAGATCGACCGGCTTGGCGATGTAGTCCGAGGCGCCGGCCAGCAGACACTTCTCGCGGTCGCCCTTCATCGCCTTGGCGGTGAGCGCAACGATGGGAAGGTCCTTGAAGCGCGCCGTCGACCGGATGGTTCGCATGGCCTCGTACCCGTCCATTTCGGGCATCATCACGTCCATCAACACTACGTCCACGTCGGGCTTCCGTCCGAGGATGGAAATGCCCTCCCTTGCACTCTCAGCGTAAGCAACCTCCATGCCGTGCTGCTCGAGCTGGGTGGTGAGCGCGAAGATATTCCGCACGTCGTCGTCGACCACCAGCACCTTGCGGCCTGTGAGCTGCGGATCCGACTCCTGGGCCCGCAGCATCATCTGGCGCTCCCGCTCGGCGAAGCTTGCGATGGGGCGGTGGAGGAAGAGCGATGCCTGCACGAGAAGATGCCCAAGCGCGTTGGAATGCAGGATCACCCACCTCTCCCGGAGCTCCTGCAGCCCGGCCTGCCCGATGGGGTCGAAAGCGCCCTCCGAGGAAACGAGCACCGGCGCTCCGGCGAGCCTGGACTCGAACTGGGGCCTTGAGAGGAGCTCCAGCCCCGTCGAATCGGATTCGCCGGCGTGCAGGACCACGCAGTCGAATCGCTGGCCGGCGAGCATATCCACCGCCGCGTCGACCGTGCCCACCGACGCCACCGACACCTCGTCGCTGGCAAGGAGCGCCCCGAGCTGGGACCGGTGCTCCTTGTCCGGATCGAGCAAGAGCACGCTCCGGCTCCCGCGCTCGATGAAGAGGCGCATCTCCTTGATTGCCGCGCCCACTTCCCCCTCGGAAGCGTCGGGCAAGAGGTGGACCATGGCCCCCATCGCGCGCGCGCGCACGCGCTGCTCGGCCGGGGCGATCGCGCCTGCGGGAATGTGCCTGACTTGGGGGTGGTGCTTGATGCGATCGAGCAGCACCCAGCCCTCCCTCCCCGGAAGGGTGAGGTCTACCATCACCCCGAACGGCGAAACGCGCTCGAGCGCCTCCAGCACCTCGTCCGAGCTCTGCAGCGCCAGCACCTCGACGCCGCTCCCCTCGACCGAGCGGCGGACCATCGAGGCGCAAGCCGGCCGTTGCGTCACCGCCAGAAGCAGGCTCTTGCGCGGGAGCGTGGCAGGGGTCTGGCCGTTACCGACCGGTGACACCGGCGCTCCGCCCGAGTCGGCCTCGCGCGGGCGAAGCTCGACCCTCTCCGCGTAAGGCGCTCGCGGGAAGGGCGCATTGCTGGTCTTGGCACCCGGGTAATCGATCGGCAGGTAGAGCGTGAAGGTGCTGCCCTTGCCCGGTTCGCTATCGACGCGGATCTCGCCGCCCAGCAGGAACGACAGCTCGCGGCAGATGGAAAGGCCCAGGCCGGTGCCGCCGTATTTGCGGCTGGTGGTCCCGTCGGCCTGCTGGAACGCCTCGAAGATGAGCGCGTGCTTGTCCTTGGGGATGCCGATCCCGCTGTCGCGGACGGAAAATTCGATGACCGACCGGGCCGAGTTCAGCGCCGCGTGCTCGCGGCTCCAGCCGCTGGTCGCCGTCGCCATCCGCAGCACCACCTCCCCGCGCTCGGTGAACTTGAAGGCGTTGGAGAGCAGGTTGCGCAGGATCTGCTGCAGGCGCTTGCCGCCCGTCTCCAGGCTCTCGGGCAGGGCGGGCGAGAGCTCGATGCGGAACTCGAGGCCCTTCTTCTCGGCCACCTGGCGGAAGGTGCGCTCGACGAAGTCGTGCAGCTTGGCGAAGAGGATCTCGGCGGCATCCACCGCCACCGTCCCCGACTCGATCTTGGCCAGGTCGAGGATGTCGTTGATCAGCTCGAGCAGGTCGGAGCCGGAAGCATGGATGGTCCGGGCGATCTCCACTTGCCGCGCGGTGAGGTTGCCTTTGGCGTTGTCCGACAGGCCCTGGGAGAGGAGCAGCAGACTGTTGAGCGGCGTCCGGAGCTCGTGGGACATGTTGGCGAGGAACTCCGACTTGTACTTGGAGGTGAGGGCCAGCTGCTCGGCTTTCTCCTCCAGCGCGCTCTTGGCCTGCTCCACTTCGCGGTTCTTGTTCTCGACCTCGCGGTTCTTGTGCTCCACCTCGGTCTTCTGCTGCTCGAGCCGCTTGTTGATCTCGGTCAGCTCCTCGGTGAGGGCCTGCGACTGCTGCAGGAGCGACTCGGTCCGCATGTTCGCGGCGATGGTGTTGAGCATCACGCCGAAGCTCTCGGTGAGCTGCTTGAGGAAGTCGAGGTGCACGTCACTGAACTTCTGCAGCGCGGCCAGCTCGATCACCGCCTTGATCTCGCCCTCGAAGAGCACCGGCAGGATGATGAGGTGGGTCGCCGCCGCCTCCCCCAGCGCCGACCCGATGCGCACGTAGTCGGGGGGGACGTCCGTCAGGACGATGGGCTTCTTGTCCACGGCACACTGGCCGACCAGCCCCTGGCCGAACTCGACGACGCTCTGGGCTCCGACGCGCTGGTTGGCATACGCCGCGCGCAGCTTGAGCAGGCTCTGGTCTCCGATCCGCTCGCTCACGTAGAAGGCGCCGTGCTTGGCCCCAACCAGCGGCGCCAGCTCGGAGAGGATGGCCTTGGAAACGGTCGGGAGGTCGCGCACGCCCTGGAGCATGCGGGTGAAGTTGGCGATGTTGGTCTTCAGCCAGCCTTGCTCGGTGTTCTTTCGCGTCGTGTCCTTGAGGTTGCGAATCATCTCGTTGATGTTGTCCTTGAGGGCTGCCACCTCGCCCTGCGCCCCGACGGTGATGAAGCGCGTCAGGTCGCCCTTGGTCACCGCGGTGGCGACCTCGGCGATGGCGCGCACCTGGGTGGTGAGGTTGGCGGCGAGTTGGTTGACGTTGTCGGTCAGGTCGCGCCAGATGCCGGCGGTGCCGGGCACCCGCGCTTGACCGCCCAGCTGCCCCTCGATGCCGACCTCGCGCGCGACTGTGGTCACCTGCTCGGCGAAGACCGCCAGCGTGTCGATCATTCCGTTGATGGTGTCGGCCAGCTCGGCGATCTCACCCTTCACTTCCAGCACCAGCTTGCGCTTGAGGTCGCCGTTGGCGACGTAGGTCACCACCTTGGCGATGCCGCGCACCTGGGTGGTGAGGTTCGTGGCCATGGAGTTGACGTTGTCGGTGAGGTCCTTCCAGGTGCCGCCCACCCCGCGCACCAGCGCCTGGCCGCCCAGCTTTCCTTCGGTTCCCACCTCGCGCGCGACGCGCGTCACCTCGGAGGCGAAGGAGCTGAGCTGGTCCACCATGGTGTTGATGGTGTTCTTCAGCTCGAGGATCTCTCCCTTGACGTCGACGGTGATCTTCTTCGACAGGTCGCCCCCGGCCACCGCCGTCGTCACCTCCGCGATGTTGCGCACCTGGGTGGTGAGGTTGGAGGCCATCGAGTTGACGTTGTCGGTGAGGTCCTTCCAGGTGCCGCCCACGCCGCGCACCACGGCCTGGCCGCCGAGCTTCCCGTCGGTTCCCACCTCGCGCGCGACGCGCGTCACCTCGGAGGCGAAGGAGCTGAGCTGGTCCACCATGGTGTTGATGGTGTTCTTCAGCTCGAGGATCTCTCCTTTGACGTCGACGGTGATCTTCTTCGACAGGTCGCCCCTCGCCACCGCGGTGGTGACGTCGGCGATGTTGCGCACCTGGGAGGTGAGGTTGGAGGCCATCGAGTTGACGCTGTCGGTGAGGTCCTTCCAGGTGCCGCCCACGCCGCGCACCACGGCTTGGCCGCCGAGCTTCCCTTCGGTTCCCACCTCGCGCGCGACGCGCGTCACTTCGGAGGCGAAGGAGCTGAGCTGGTCCACCATCCCGTTGACCAGGCTGGCCGTCTTGAGGAACTCGCCCTGCAGCTCGCGCTGGCCCACTTTCAGGGCCACCCGCTGCGAGAGGTCGCCATGGGCCACCGCGCCGATCACCCGGCCCATCTCCTTGGTCGGCCGCGCCAGCGCCTCGACCAGCGCGTTCACCGAATGCACCTTCGCTGCCCAAGCGCCGCCGGCTCCCGCCAGCAGGACGCGCTCGCCGATCCGCCCCTCCTCGCCGACGGCCTCCAGGAGCCGCGCGAACTCAGCCGCAGTGCGGTCGTTGAGCTCGATGATGTCGTTGAGGGCCTCGGCCACCTTGCGCCCAACGCCGTTGCCCTTGATGGGCATGCGCACGGCGAAATCGCCTTTCTTCACCGCGCTCAGCACGCGCAAGAGCTCGTTCGTGTCGAGGCCGGGTGGTTCCACGCGGATCGTCGCCATCGCCTCATCCCTCTGTGGGATCGCCGGCCTTGCCGTTTGCCGGGCCGTCAGACTCTTTCGGGGACTCGAGATCGGAATCGGAGATCCCGTAGCCGCGCAGCCGCTCCCAAAGGTTCTTTCGCGAGATGCCGAGCAGATCGGCCGCCTCGGTGCGCCTGCCCTTCGTCTGCTGCACGGCGCGCCGCACGTACTCGCGCTCGAATTCACGCACGGCTTCGGAGAGCGAGCGCAACTGGGTGCTCCCCGGGCCGTGCTTCGCCGCCTCCGTGCCGGCGATCTCGGACGGCAGGTGCTCGAGATCCACCTGGCGTCCCTCGCTCACGATGACCGCGTGCTGGATGGCGTGGCTGAGCTCGCGGACGTTCCCGGGGAAGGGGTACTGGGCCAGCGCGGCCAGCGCCCGCGCCGTGACCCACGGCGGCGAGGACGGCTGGGTGAACTTGCGCAGTAGATGCTCAAGCAACAGCAGCAGGTCTCCGCCGCGCTCCCTCAGCGCGGGAACCTGGATCTCCAGGATCTTGAGCCGGTAATAGAGGTCTTCGCGGAAAAGGTGCTTTGCGACCATTTCCTTCAGGTTGCGGTGGGTGGCCGAAAGGATGCGCACGTCCGCGGTCGCGGTCTGGTTGGTGCCCAGCGGCTCGTAAGTGTTTTCCTCCAGGACGCGCAGCAGCTTGCTCTGCGCCAAGAGCGGGATGTCCGCCACCTCGTCGAGGAGCAGCGTTCCGCCTTGCGCGGCCTTGAAGCGTCCCTCGCGCTTCTTCACCGCTCCGGTGAACGCGCCGCGCTCGTGGCCGAACAGCTCCGCCTCGAGGAGGGTCTCGGGAAAGGCGGCGCAGTTGACGGCCACGAACGGCTTGGCGTGGCGCGCGCTCTGCGCGTGGAGCGCGCGCGCGACCAGCTCCTTGCCGGTGCCGCTCTCGCCGGTGATCAACACCGGGGCATCGTTAGCAGCGAACTTCGCGATCCGCTCCAGCAGCCGCGCGATGGGCGGCGAACGGCCGACCAGCTCTCCCTTGGCGTCGTCGGGGAGCACCTCTGTTCGGCTCCGGCCAAATTCGCGGGCCAGCTCGCGCTCGCGGTCGATGCGGGAGAGGAGCGCGAGCAGCTCTTCGCTGTCGAACGGCTTTGCCAGGTAATCGACTGCGCCTTCCTTCAACGCAGCGACAGCGTCGGACACCGTGGCGTACGCGGTCATGAGGATGCATTCGGTGCCGGGAAACTCCCTGCGGGCCTTCCTGAAGAGCGCGATTCCGTCCACCTTGGGGAGGCGGACGTCGCAGACGATCACGTCGAACACGCGCGAGGCCAGCGCGGTCTGCGCGCTCAGGCCGTCGAACGCCGTCACGACGTGGTAGCCTTCGGCGCAGAGGGCGTCGTCCAGCGCGCGGAGGATCGAAGGCTCATCGTCGACGAGCAGGATCTCGAGCATGTGCCCCCTTCGATCCTGAATCAGGCCAGCTTGCGCTTCGGTGGACGCGCGTCAAGGGGGGAACGAGCTCCGAGCGAGGCTGTTACGAGTTGGTAACGCTAGCGGACATGGATAGTTTATATCAGGCAGAGCGGTATGACGATCCAACCAACCAGGAAAGCTGGGAAGAGCTGGGGGCCGGCCCCATGCGATCTGGTCGAAGCGCGCCGGGTCCTCCACCATGCCGTGCAACTCGTCGCGGCGGTCGGGCAGCCAGGCGCAAGCCATCGTAGGCCATCGACAGTCATTCAGCGCCGAGCGGGGCAATCCCCTCGAACTCGGTGCCGCAGCTTGCGCAGTAGGAGCTATCCTCAAAAGTGCCGAGCCAGACCGCGCAGGCGCAGCGGAACGCAGGCACCTCCGGGACGGCGGCCTTTCCCGAGTATGCGTCGAGTAGAAGCGACGCGAAGGACGCGTCCGTGTTCCATCCGTATTCGAGGCGAGCCGCGCCCCGTTGCGTCATGGTCGAGCTGGTCTACGGCCGCCTGAACGACCTCACCTGCCAGAATGCGCAGGATTCACTCCCCGCGCTTCCCGCGCTGACTCCGGCGGCTAGCAAACGAGGGCGTCGAAGCCAGACCAGATGGACAGATGAGAAGCGCCCGGCCACCCAGGTTCTCGGAACTTAAAGTGCCTAGGGGCGGAACCGAACCACCGACACGGGGATTTTCAGTCTGATTGGCGCGCCCACGTTGGGAATCCGATGACGATTCGGCCCGGCTGACTCCTCTCCGAGTTCCTCGGCGTCAGGCCGCCGCAGTCGGTCCGGGCGGTGAGGAAGACGTTGTGCGGCTTGAGATCACGGTGCACCACGCCCGCCCGGTGCGCGGCGTGCAGCGCCTCGCACATCTCGATGGCCATGCGCCGCGCGTCATCAGGCGCGATCGGCCCGCCCACCACGATGCGCTCATGGAGGGTGCGCCCGTGCAGGAGCTCCATGCTGAAGAGCGGCCGCCCCTCGTGCTCGTGCAGGTCGAACACCCGCACGATGCCGGGATGGTCGAGCCCGCGGGTCACCGACATCTCGCGCCGGAAGCGGTCGGCCAGGTCGCTGTCCTCGCTCAGGTGCGAGTGGAGGATCTTTATCGCGACATCCGTGCCGCTGACTGTCGCGCGCGGCATACACCTCGGCGAGTCCGCCTGCGCCGAGGCGGCGCGCCAGCAAGAAACGACCGGCGAGGACTTCGCCCGCCGCAAATCCCCCCATTACGCCAGCATACTCTCCGGTTTCGGGGCTGGAAAGGGGCGACTCGCCGGGCAGCAAAAGCACCAGCTCCTCGAGCGGGCGCGTCGTCCCGGCCTGGTCGCGGAACACTACAGCTGCTTTCCAATCAGCTCAGACGTCGACCGCCGCAGCGACGCTCACTTCGCGGATGCTACGAGATGACGGCGAGGAACGTCGTCGGCTCGCGGACGAGGATGGCGCGCACGCAACGCCACAGAGCGCGAATCCCGAAGCCCTGCACGATCGTGGGCGCATGCAACAGGACGTCCTTGGTGGTCATGATTCCTCGGATCATCGGCGGCTCCGCCACTTGGCAGGAGCAGCTTCCGTGCCACGCGAGAGAGTGCCCGACGCCGGATGAGACCGGGCACCTCGAGACGAGCGTCACAAGAACGCAACGCCGCAACCTTGTTACGCCGAGGCGCGGCTGCGTGTTTCCGCGCCTCTGCGAGTGGCATGCGCCGTGCGCTGGAGCCCGCAGCTACTCCTTCTCGTCGTTCTGGTTCGGGTTCAGCGAGATCATGTAGCGCGCGGGGCCCAATGCCAAGAGCTCATAGCCTTGCTTGCGCGGCCTCCTCGATCTCCCTTGTGATGTTCTCGGGGCTTGGCTCCTGAAGCCGCTGAAACGCGCACGCGGCGACGTCTCGGCGCACGATCGGCCGGTTGGCGGCACCCTCTTCCGGCTGCGGCTCGCTCCTCCGCCCCGGTCAAGCTCAAGGCCGCGGCCTGATGCGCGCTCCCCCCGTTTGGAGCTATCGACGGTTCAAGTTCCCCGAACCTACATGGCTCCTTTTGGGGCCTCGGCACCAGAGTGGCGAAGCCCGAAGGCCGTGGGTTCAGCGTGTGGCACGTTTTCATCCAGCCCAACGCCGGCGTCATCTACTCGCAGCAAGAAAAAGATCGCCGAGCACGGCGGCGGGGCACC
>WNFA01002477.1_pt1 | contig 15208 bp, 14 predicted proteins | sample 5400481 | NCBI WGS metagenome assembly WNFA01 (sample SAMN13153340, study PRJNA577476) | soil metagenome | isolation source: 120 cm saprolite under Douglas fir tree site 2 hole 1 replicate 2 | place: USA:California | collected 2015-04-18
GCTTTCTCCTTTGCCCTGGTGGTAGGGATTGTGGTAGGAACGTACTCCAGTTTTGGTATCGCTGCCCCCCTCGTCGTCGCCTGGAATCGCTGGCGCGGCCAGGGCGTGGCGGCAGGCACCGGACCCGCAGCCGGCAACAAAGCCCGCAGTGGCGAAAACGTCCCCGGACGTCTTGCTACCGCCGGGAGGAGGTAGGACCCATGTTCGAAGAAATGGTGATTTCCAGTCCGAATCCGAAGAAGACCAATAAGCCTTGGACGGTCGTCGTCTCCATGCTTTTCCAGGTGGCCTTCTTGGGGATTCTGATCCTGATCCCTCTGATCTACACCGAGGCGCTTCCCAAGACCATGATGGCAACCATGCTCACTGCTCCTCCGCCTCCTCCACCTCCACCGCCGCCGCCCGCGGCTGTTCAGGTCGTCCATGTCAAGCCCCAGGCCCATTTGATGGACGCGGGCAAACTCATGGCTCCAAAGGTCATCCCCAAGGAAGTCAAAATCATTAAAGAAGACGCCGAGCCCGATATGTCTGCCGGCATGTCCGGTGGAGTTCCCGGTGGTGTTGCCGGCGGCTCCATGGGTGGCGTGCTTGGCGGCGTCATCGGTGGCATGGGCGGAGCGCCACCACCGCCGAAGCCGAAGCTGACTGGCCCGCTCCGCGTCGGTGGCAACGTCCAGGCTGCGCGCATCATCAATCGTGTTCAGCCCGTTTATCCGCCGCTGGCGCGCCAGACTCGTATCTCCGGCACCGTACGTCTCCACGCCATCATCGGTAAGGACGGCACGATCCAGCAACTCGAAGTTTTGAACGGCCATCCATTGCTGCAGCAAGCCGCGCTGGACGCTGTCCGTCAATGGCGCTATCAGCCGACTTTGCTCAATGGCGATCCTGTCGAAGTGGACACCACCATTGACGTGATTTTCTCTCTCAACCAGTAGTACGGGTGGGCGCGCCCGTCGTGGGACAGGCGCGTCACTCCGGGTAGCAGTATTTGGCAAACACTCTCGTTGCCCCCCGGCCTCGTCGGAGGGGCACTTGAAACTTAAGGAGCAAACGAATGGTAGCCACTCTGTTTGTAAACGCGGCCCTGCTGCTTCAAGAAGCCACCACCAGCTGGGACCTGCGCAGCATGTTGCACTCGATGAGCACTCTTGCGCTTGTCGTGGTCTTCATTCTGTTCGTACTTTCCATTTATTCCTTCGGCGTCATGATTGACCGCGCCCTGATGTACAGCGCGGCTCGCAAGCAGTCGCGGGTCTTCGTGCAACAGGTTGCCGGCGCACTCAAGGACGGCAAACTTGACGAAGCCATCGCGATCGCCGAACGCAATAAGAAGAGCCATATCGCCAAGGTTGTCGCCACCGGCCTCTCCGAATTCCAGTCCGCTTCTCAGCAGGTTTCGGACTCCGACGTCATTGACGCCGCCAAGCGCGGCCTGGAGCGCTCCGTCGCCATCGTCCACGCCGAAATGAAGCGCGGCCTCTCTGCTCTCGCCACCATCGGCTCGACGGCTCCGTTCGTCGGCCTCTTTGGCACGGTCGTTGGCATCTTGAACGCGTTTAAGGGCATCGCCGCCAACAAGGCCACTGGTCTCTCCGCGGTCGCCGGCGGTATCGCTGAAGCGCTCGTCACCACGGCCTTCGGTTTGCTCGTCGCCGTCCCCGCCGTCTGGGCTTACAACTATTTCACCAACAAAGTGGAAGCCTTCGACGTCGAGATGGACAACTCCTCCATGGAGCTCATCAACTACTTCATCCTGCGCCGCGGCGCCAAGAAGTAACCGGCCATGGCCTACAAGCCACAAGCCGGTGCCCAGATGGCGGCCCCCAATGTCATTCCTATGGCCGACATCATGCTCGTCCTGCTGATCATCTTCATGGTGGTCACGCCCATGTTGCAGAAGACTCAGTCGGTGGACCTGGCCTCGACCGATAACCCGCGCGATATGAAAGATGCGGATAAGGACGACGCCATCGTCGTCGCCATCACCAGCGACGGCACCATCTACATGGGGAATACCAGGATCCAGAAGGAAGAAATCACCGGGCAAGTTAAGGATCGCATCTCCTCCCGTCTTGACAAAACCGTTTACGTCAAGAGCGACGCTCGCGCCAAATACGGCCGCGTCGTCGAGGTCGTTGATGAGATCCGTTCTGCCGGCGTCGATCAGCTGGGTCTGCTCACCCAGAAAAACCAAGGCGCGAAATCAACTCCTCCTCCGCCACCCGCGGACTGAGGACCGTAGCACCGTACTTATTCGTGCTGTTCGTTTGCTGATTTTTTAGGGCCGCGTCGGCTCCCACCCGGCGCGGTTTCATGGCTCGCGAAGTTGCTCTCACGGGCCTACAGGAGACTCGCTATGGGGATGGATGTTGGAGGAGAAAGCGGAGGATCGCTCTCGAATCCCAATGTGGTGCCGTTGATCGACATTCTGCTCGTGCTGATCATTATTTTCATGGTCATCACGCCGCTGACGCCGAGGGGCCTAGACACGCTCGTTCCTCAGCCCTCGCCGAACCAGCAGCAGAACGTCGAGCTCGAAAATAAAACCGTGGTCGTTCAGATTGCCAACAATGGCAAGCTTAAGATCAACAATGAGGACACCACCTGGGATCGTCTTGGCCCGCGCATGGAAGAGATCTTCAAGGAGCGTGCCGAGAAAATCGCTTTCGTCAAAGGCGACAACGATGTACTGTTCATGGACGTCGCACGCGCCATTGACATCATGCGTGGCGCAGGCATTGATAAGATTGGTTTGATCACCGCCAAGCTCGAAGCGGGCCAATAAATTTTCTTAAATTTGTAAGCGTGGGGCTTGCCCCACCCGTTCTCGCAAGATGTGAGAGTCCTCCTCGCCGGGCATTTAACCGATACGAGGTGGATTATGGGAATGTCAGTTGGCGGTAAGCGCGGTATCGTCTCGGAAATGAACGTCGTTCCCTTGATTGATATCCTGCTGGTGCTCCTGGTGATCTTTATGATCATCCCGGTGTACTCCAAGGGCGAAGAGGCGTTGATTCCTCAAGCGGCAACGCCTTCAAAGCCCGCGGCTCCGAACGATGAAGTCGTTGTAATTCAGGTTTTGGCGGACGGGAATCTGCGCATCAATCAGGAGCCGGTAAGTTTTGATAGGCTCGGGCCTCGGATTGAGGAAATTTTCAAGTTGCGCGCGGCCCGCGTGGCGTTTATCCGCGGCGATCGGCCGGTCGAATTTGGGGTGGTGGCCAACGTGATCGACATCATGCACACCTCGGGCATTGCGTCAGTCGGTTTGCTGACGCCGGACCTGGAAAAAAGTTTCTGACAGTTTTAGAATGCCCCTCGCAGGGCGGACGTGAATATCCGGGCGCTGGCCCCGGCAATTTTTGGGGTCACGCACAGTAGGGATGGATGCTTCGATGACTCATGCATCATCGGTGATCAGTTCCACTTCAATCCGCAGGGCTTCGGCCTTCGCCGCGATTCTCCTTCTTGCGGCAGGCCTCTCCGGCTGCAGCAAGTTGAAGGCTCGCGACCTCCTCAATAAGGGTGTCGCCGCCTTCAAAAACGCTCAGTACGACACTGCTATCGAGGATTTCAAGCAAGCCAAGGAACTCGATCCCGGCTTGATGAACGCCCGTCTGTATCTGGCCACCGCTTACGCCAGCCAGTATATTCCCGGCGCCCCTTCGGAACAGAACGTCACCCTCGGCAACGCAGCCGTCAAGGAATTCAAGGAAGTCCTTGAGATCGATCCCAACAATCTCAGCGCCATTGATGGTATCGGCTCCATCCTCTTCCAGATGGCTGGCACTCCCTACGATCCCAAAAAGTTTGAAGAGTCCAAGTCCTACCATCAAAAGCACATCGACCTGAAGCCCAACGATCCCGAGCCTTATTACTGGATCGGCGTAATTGATTGGACTCTGGCCTTCCGTGCCAACGGCGAAATGCGCGCGGCCTACAACAAAGATCACATCAATAAGCAAGTGAGGGATGACGATCCCCTTCCTCCGGCGGTGCGCGCGGAATACGCTGCAAAGTACGGCCCCCTGGTCGAAGAAGGCATCACCAACCTCCAGAAATCCATTCAGGTTAAGCCCGATTACGACGACGCCATGGCCTACTTGAACCTCCTCTACCGCCGCAAGGCTGACATGGTCGAGTCCGCCGAGGAGCGTGCCAGCCTGAGGAAACAGGCCGACGATCTCTTAGACAAGGTCAAGGAGATCAAGCAAAAGCGCGCCGAGCAGCCCCAGCAACCCAGCTGACCCGCCTCCGCAACTTTCTTTATTAAAATTGATTTACCCAGGGCGTCCTCAACGGACGCCCTTTCCATTTGACGTCTTCTCCACGTGCCCTTCCGCGCCTCTCTTGACATCGGTTGTTCCCTTCGCTAACGTGGGGTTCCATAGTAAGCCGCTGACGATCGTGCGCAAGCGCGCTCTCCCATCGTCGCGCTATTTCCTCAATCACCTTCGCTCCCACGAAGTTTCGGAAGGAGAATTCTCATGCCGCTTCGCATTACCATCGATATTTTCAGTGGACGTCCCAACCCCGTTCTCGAACTTTCCGGCAAGGACGCCAAAGGGGCTCTCGAGCGTCTTCGTCCCGAGCGCCCTCTCAGCAAATCGGAAGCCTTGATTCCCCTTGAATCCAGACTTGGCTACCGCGGCCTTGTCGTCGAACAAGTTGGCGCTCCGGTCCGCGGCCTGCCCAGGGTTTTTCGCATCTTCGATGGCCGTCTGCTGGGCCTCCGCCTTTCTCATCGCGCTGCCGACGAGGAATTAGAGGAGTTCATCGCGCGCCTCTCGGGGCGTCTGAAAGTCGGCAAGGACTTTCCAGGCTATCTTCGCAAAGAAATGATTCGCGCCCGCCGCGATCTCGTTGCCCTCCTTCATTGGAAGCATCCTCGCCATCCTCACAAGCACCATTGCCATTGCGCGCCACTCTACGAGCCGCAGTGGTGGAACGACGGCTGGGCCGGCCAGAAGCAGCCGCACAACAACTGCTACAATTACGGCACCAACTACCGCACGGACACTTACGCGCAACCCGGCCGCGCCGCCGGCGCGCAATACACCAACCCTCCCACTTGCGCAAACGTCCGTCCCGCGGCCATCGCCGATTCCCTCATCGACGCGCCGTCCGCTAACAACAAATGTCCCAAGGAAGGCCACCTCGTTGCTCTCGTCATCTCGCCCGGTTTTGACTACCACTGGTATCGCAAGGGCCGCGCCGGCTACTGGACACACAAGATGAACGGCTCGCCTGCCACTGACGTGGACAACAGCGGCAACCTCATCCCCGACCCGCGCACCGCCAATCGCGGCTCATACACCATCTTTTGCACTTTCATGGTCGTCATGCATGGCCACATCAAAATCAACTAGCCAGCGCGCAGTCTGGACCGCGGGCGCTTCGGTTTTTTCGGGGCGCCGCGATCCCGTCTGGGAAGTAAAGCCCGTGCTCGCCGCCCGCCTCCAGAAAATCTGGCGCTCTCTCAAGCCTTCAGAAGTTGACGAGTCGCCTTCTCCTTCCCTCGGCTATCGTGGCTGCTTTCTCAAAGGGCCCCGCGGTCAGCAATGGGTTGCCTTCGCCGGCGTAGTCACCCTCCGTTCCGCCCGCCACCCTGCTTCCCGCCGCGACCCCGCCAAAAAATTCGAGCGTACCCTTCTCGCCTCCGCCCCCGCTGGCCTCCTCCCTCCCTGGCTCGACGCCTGAATCTCCCCTTGCGTTCCCGCGTGGCGCCCGTCACCAGACCGTCTTTCCGGTATTTTGCGAAGCTCGCCTGCAGTGCATGCTTTCCTCATCGCGGCACTCAATTATTTAAGATCTCCCCCGTGACCTTTGAGTCTCCGGATCGTCTTAACCCTTGAACTTCCAAGAGGCCCTTGTGACCGACGTCGCTCCGCCAAACGAACGACCCCGCGCCATCAACGCCCTCGCCTCGCTGGATACCCTTTCTCGCGACTTCAAATATGCCCTCCGCACCCTCCGCCGTGACGTCGGATTTGCCACCTTTGCCATTCTTATCATCGGTCTGGGAATCGGCGCCTGCTGCACTATCTTCAGCGTCGTCAACACTCTTCTCATCCGCCCCTTGCCTTTCCGCGACCCTGCCAGCCTCGTCTGGATTTCCAATCATGGCGACGACCCTAAATACGGGCTCTCCGGCCAAACCATCCAGGTCAACCATTTCCTCGATCTCCGCGCCCACAATCAATCGTTCTCCGACATGGCCGCCTATTTTGCCTTCTACGGCGTGGGAGACAGCAAACTCACCGGTCGTGGCGAACCGGAGCGCCTCACCGGCGTCCCCGTTTCACAAAATTTTTTCCCGCTTCTCGGCGTCCAGCCCCAGCTCGGCAGGCTTTTCAACGCCGACGAATGCAAATGGAACGGTCCCAAAGCCGTCCTCCTCAGCAACGGTCTCTGGAAGCGCCGCTTCGCTTCCGACCCTTCTATAGTCGGCCGCCCGCTCACTCTTGACGATGCCCCCGTCACCGTCGTCGGCGTTCTCCCCGCTTCCTTCGACTTCGGCACCGTTTTCGCTCCCGGCAGCCGCATTGATCTTTACTTTCCTTTTCCTCTCAGCGAAGAAACCAACCGTTGGGGCAACACCCTCGCGATCATCGGCCGCTTGAACCCTGGCGCAACCGTCCAATCCGCCCAAGCCGAAGCCGCCGTCCTCGGCGAACAGATCCAGCGCCAGCACCCGGAACGCAACGATTTCGAGCCGAAACTCACTCTTCTCTCCGCTCACGTCAGCGGCCGTCTCCGTCCCGCCCTCCTCGTCCTCGCCTGCGCCGTCGGTGTGGTCATGCTCATCGTTTGCGCCAATCTCTCCAATCTTCTTCTCGCCCGTTCCGCCACGCGCCAAAAGGAAATCGCCATCCGCGCCGCCCTCGGCGCCGGCAAAGGGCGCCTCATTCGTCAGATGCTCACGGAGAGCCTCGTCCTCTCTCTTCTCGGCGCCGTTCTCGGCTTGCTCCTCGCTTTCACCGGCACGCGCCTTCTCTCCCATCTCAATGCCGTCAGCATTCCCCTTCTCGCCGATGTCCACCTGGACGCTGCCGCCCTCGGCTTCACCTTGCTTGTTGCCATCATCACCGGAATCGTCTTCGGCCTTTTCCCCGCCTTCCAGGTTCCTGGCCTCGCTCTCCACGACGTTTTGAAGGACTCCACCCGCGGCGCCAGCCAGGGACGCGGACACGCCTGGATTCGCAGCAGCCTGGTAGTTTCGGAAATCGCTCTCGCCTGCGTTCTCTTGGTCGGCGCAGGCCTGTTCATTCGCAGCTTTCTCAGCGTCCTCGATGTGGATCTCGGCTTCCGCCCGGAGCGCGCCGCCGCTCTGCGGATCGATCCGAATTCCTCGTATTCCACGCAAGCCCAGCGCAACGCCTATTACAACGAAGCCCTCCGCCGCGTCCTCGAAGTCCCCGGCATCGAAGCCGCAGGTTTGTCCGACGCGCTTCCGCTCGGCCGCAATCGCAGTTGGGGCGTCGCCGCCAAGGGCCAGGTCTACACGCGGGAAAATTATCCGGAAGGTTTCGTTCGCATCGTCAGCGGAGGCTATTTCCAGGCTATGGGCATCCCGCTCCGCGCTGGCCGCGACTTCACCGCGCGCGATTCCGCCGATGCCGCCAAGGTCATCATCATCAACGAAACTCTCGCCCGCGCTTTATGGCCCGGCCAGAATCCCATCGGCCAGATCGTCCAGGCGGACCATCCCGAGCGCACTGTCGTTGGCGTCGTCGGTGACGTCCGCCATCTCGCTCTCGAACAAAAATCCGGCTCGGAGTTTTATCTCCCCATCCTGCAGACCCAGGACTACGCTTCCGTGGACCTCGTCGTCCGCACTTCACTCTCGACTCCCCAGCTTGCGCCCCGCATTCGCGAAGCCCTCAAGCCGCTCGACCCCGATCTCCCCACCACCAGCTTCCGCACCCTCCAGCAGCTCGTGGACAAAGCCGCTTCTCCCCGCCGCTTCGTCGTTCTCTTGCTCGGTGGTTTCGCTTTCTTCGCCCTGATTCTCGCCTCGCTCGGCATCTACGCCGTCATCTCCTATTCCGTCAACCAGCGCACTCAGGAAATCGGAATCCGCATGGCTCTCGGCGCTTCCGCCCAGTCTCTTCAAGCCGGCATCCTGTTCCAGACGCTCACCCTCGCCGCTATCGGCATGCTCCTCGGCGTCGCCTCCTCTTGGGCCCTCGCCCGTACCCTCAGCGGCCTCCTCTTCGGCGTCACTTCCACAGACCCCGCCACCTTCGCAGCCATGCTCCTCCTCCTCACCGCCGTCGCCGCTCTCGCCGGATATCTCCCCGCCCGCCGCGCCTCCCGCATCGACCCCATGGCCGCCCTCCGCATCAGCTGATCCTGTTCGCGGATTGCGAACTTCCGCCTTGACGAATTCGCAATTTGCGAATCTAATGGTTGCGAGGCCAGTCTTGCACGTTATCAGCCGGAAGAAACTGCTGGAAGCGGCCAACGAATATCCCGGCCTCGGCGGCCCTTTGGATGTCTGGTATCGCATCGCTCGGAAAGCGCGGTGGAGTAACCTGATGGAAGTCCGGCAAGTGTTCCCTTCGGCGGATGCCGTGGGCAAATTCACCGTCTTCAACATCAAGGGAAATGCTTTCCGGCTCATCACCGAAATCAACTACCATACCGGAAAGATTTTCCTTCGGCACGTCCTGACCCATGCCGAGTACAGCAAGGAAGGATGGAAAGAATGAGCACTCTCACGGCTAGCCCCGAATACATCGAGCTTCTCAAGAAATTCCCTCCCCGCGTGATTCGCACCGAGAAGGAAAATGAAGCCAGCACCGCGCTCCTCTACGAACTGGACCGCCGCAGCAAGAAACTGACCCCTGCAGAAAAGGAGCTCGCTGAGCTCTTGACTCTCTTGATCGAAGACTTCGAAGACCGTCACTATCAGCTTCCCAGCGCCAAACCTCTCGAAGTCCTCCAATTCCTAATGGACCAGCACGGCCTCCTCCAAAAAGACCTCGCTGATGTCTTCGGCACTCCCAGTATCGTCTCCGAAGTCTTGAGCGGCAAGCGCGAACTCAACAAGGACCACATCAAGCGCCTCAGCCGCCGCTTCCACGTCTCTCCCGAACTTTTCTTCTAACTCTCGCGACCTTTGACTTCTTCGTAATGAAGAGTAGGATGCAAATCAAAAGCTTATCCTATGAATATTGCCGCGGGTGGGACAGGCTTTTGAATTGGGTGGGCACCCTTTGGGGTTTGGTTTCTCAAAGGGTGCGGTCTTTGGCTTTCGCCCGATCTTCTTTCGGAACCTTCATTTCTCAAGACCGCGCGCTTTTCTTCCCGCCGTCCCCCCCCTACGCCGACTGTCTCTTATTTGCCTTGGCCTGGACGGAACTCTTCATAGCGTGCCGCAATAGCATGTTGGTCTTGGTCTGATATCCGCGCCCATAGCTCTTTAACCAGGCGATGATGTCGGTGTCCAGACGAATGGTCACGGGTTTCTTGGTTGGCCGGTAGAACTTGCCGATTTCGGCTTTGGACCAGTCGAGGACTTCCGGCATATCCGTCAGATCAATGTCAGCGTCTTTTTTTGCGGCCATAGCGGCGATTTGTCTTTTCTGTTTTTTATTTAGCTTCTTCATAAATGGCCCTTTCTCGCCGAGTTGCTGCCCGAGCCGAGATTAAGCGAATGATGTCTTGAGCGCGTACCGTAAACACCACGAAGAGGATGACTCCGGTAGCGATGGCTGCCAGCATAATAAAGCGACCTTCCTGATCGCTGTGCAATTCGTCCCGCATGGTTAGCGCGAATGGGTCGGCGAAAGCAAGTGAGGCAGTATCGAAAATCAATGCCGTGTTTGGTGAGATTTGCCCGGCTCTTTCTCTCATCCCACTCGAACTTCATGCCTCACGATGGCAGACGTACATACATTTGTCAATACAATCTAGCAGGTGGCGCGAGCGCCCCGCCCTCGGGTTTCAGAGGGCGGGGATTTTGAATCTTCTTCCCTCCAAATTCTGCACCCTAATTTTTTAAGTTTTTCCACTTTCCCGCCGCCCCTGCCCATTCCTGAATTTCAACCTTCAAACCTGTAGCCTGCAAACATTTCAATGTCTTGCGACCTCGTTCGAATGATATCCATGTCATAATATTGATTGGCAGTTAGCGCTGGCCGTGCTATACTCTTGTATGAGCTGGACGCCAGCCACCTCGATGGGCTCCCGTGCCGCGCATGCGTCAAAGATGCGCGTTCTGACCGAGCATCGCGAGTCGACCTACGCATCCCAATCTTATCGGGAAGGTTCTGACCTTCTCGGAAAGGATTCCTCTCGGGGATCCGTCCGTCTCTTTTCTCGCAAGATTCCCCTAAGTCCTTTCTCCAGCAACTTCGCGCATCGTTTGCGCAAAGATCGCGGAGATGCGGGAGTCCATTCCCGCAAGCGGAAATCGGCCCTATTCTGCACAATTTTGGTGCAATCTAAGTCCTTTAGATGCAACACTTCTGAGGCCCCTCCTATGTGTTGCAAACAAAGAACTTGCGCAATATCTAAATCTTTTAAATGCAACACTTACAAAAAACATAGGGGGCGTGGGGTGTCCTCATTCTTACCTCCTCTTCGATCGTCACTCGTCACGCACTATCCCCCTCTGCCCGGAGGCGCCCAATTGGGCGTAAACTAGAATATGCCTTCGCCGAGCAATCTTCCGCTGAGCTTCAACCGCGACCGCGCGGTTCGCCAGCTCGACGCTCGCTTTGAAGAGCTCCTCGAAAAGCTCCGCAAGAACCGCCCCTCCGAAGACCCTTGGATGGTCCGCCGCGCCTACGAAATCGCCACCGAGCGCCATCATGACCAGTTCCGCAGCTCCGGCGAACCCTATCTTTCCCACCTTCTCGAAGTCGCCCACATTCTTGCCGACATGCGTCTCGATGCCACCGCTCTCACCGCCGCCATTCTGCACGACGCCATCGAAGACACCGAATATCCCGTCGCCCGCATCGAGGAACGTTTCGGCGGGGAGGTCGCTCATCTCGTCGAAGGCGTCACCAAAATCGGCCGCCTCAAAATGATGGCGCCCGAAGCGCGCCAGGCCGAAACCGTTCGCAAAATGCTTCTCGCGATGGTCAGCGACGTTCGCGTCGTGCTCGTGAAATTGGCCGACCGCCTTCACAACATGCGCACGCTCGAATATCTCGAACCTCCCAAGCAGCAGAAAATTGCGCGCGAGACTCTGGATATTTACGCGCCCATTGCGCTTCGCCTGGGGATGAGCGTCGTTCGCGGCGAACTCGAGGATCTGGCGTTCCGCTTCCTCGAGCCGGAAGCCTTCTTCGCCCTGCAAAAAGAAATCAGCGATAAAGCGCCCTTCCACAAGAAATTTCTCGAGGAAGTCCAGGCCACCATTCAAAGCAAGCTGGTCGAAGCCGGCATTCCCGCTGAGCTGGAAGCCCGTGTCAAAGGTTTGTATTCCGTTCACCGCAAACTCGTCCGCCAGGAAATCGGGCTCGGCCAGGTTTATGATCTCCTCGCCGTCCGCGTCATTACCGATTCGGAGCGCAACTGTTACGCCGCGCTCGGCGTCGTCCACCACATCTGGCGGCCTGTTCCCGGCCGCTTCAAGGACTACATCGCCATCGCCCGCCCCAATCTTTATCAGTCTCTCCACACCACCGTCTTGCACAGCGGCCAGCCCTTCGAGGTGCAAATCCGCACGCAGGAAATGCATCGCATCGCGGAGGAAGGTGTCGCCGCGCACTGGAAATACAAATCCGGCAAACCGGCCTCGGAAGATGACGATCAGCGCATCACCTGGATGCGCCAGCTCATTGAGTGGTCGCAGGAGCTCCAGGAGCCCGGCGAATTTCTCTCCACCCTGAAAGTCGATCTTGCTCCAGTCGAAGTTTATGCTTTCACGCCAAAGGGCCGTGTCCTCGAATTGCCCCTCGGCGCCACGCCTGTCGATTTTGCCTATATGGTGCACACCGAAGTCGGACATCAGTGCGTCGGCGCAAAGGTGAACGGCCAAATGGTGTCGCTGCGCCATGAAATCTCGAGCGGCGACGTGGTAGAAATTCTCACGCAAAAAGGCCACCATCCCAGCCGCGACTGGCTCAGCTTCGTCAAATCGTCCTCGGCGAAAAGCAAGATTCGTCATTGGATCAACGAGCAGGAACGCGATGAAGCCACCGAGATGGGCAAGCGGCTGCTCGAAAACGAAGCGCGTCACTTCGGCCGCAGCCTCAAGAAAATTCCCGAAGCCGACATCCTCAAACTCGTCTCCGATTACGGTCTTTCCAAAGTGGAAGACCTTTACGCCGCCGTCGGTTTTGGAAAATATTCCGCGCGCCAGGTTCTTACTCGCGTCTTGGGCGAACCGGAAAAAACAGAAGAACCCGAAACAGCCGACGCCAAGCCCACCCTCGTCAAAACCTTCAAGCGCATGCTGGGCTTCGGCGAAGCGCCTTTGGTCGTCAAGGGCCACGACGACCTGCTCGTTTACCGCGCCAAGTGCTGTAATCCCATTCCTGGCGACGAAATCGTCGGCTACATCACGCGCGGCCGTGGTGTTGCCGTTCACACGAGAAACTGTCCCAACGTCCAGAACCTCATGTACCAGACCGAGCGCCGCATCGCCGTCGAGTGGGGCGGCGAATCCGAAGCCAAGTTTCCCGTCCAGCTCACTATCCGTGCCCGTGACCGCGCCGGACTTCTCGCCGACATCACCGCCGTTATCAGCGGAGCCGGATCCAACATTCACAACCTCGAAAGCCGTCCCGACCGCACCAACGCGCGTATTGACGCCAACCTCGAAATCGCCGACAAGCGCCAGCTCGAAACCATTCTCGTCAATATCAAGAAAATCTCCGGCGTTTTCGGCGTCGAACGCGTCTACCAGCCCGGCCAATGAAGCTCCCCTTCATTTCATTTTTCCACGCGCCTCCCGCACGGCTGCGATCGGCGCGGCGCAAAATTCGCGCCGGCTGAAAGTTTCTTTTTCCCTTGCCCATTCGCCCGGTTTTGCCTACCTGTCCTTCCGCACGGGTATCTCGCACAACACACTTCCAAGCCTTCCGGGCTAGCCCCGCTACAATGGAGTCATGCGGTACAAGCTAGTGCTTCTCGGGGTATTCGTCCTCTTCCGGACGAGCGGGTGCGACAAGCATCCGCTCACCGATTTTCGTCCCCTCGATCACGCGGGGATGTGGTCCAGCAGTGTAGAGCAGCTCAAAACACTGGACACCGCCGACGTCGAAGTCGCGCAACTCGTAAAATTAAAGCAAGCAGGAATCACCGACGATGCTTGCGTAACTTTGGTTAGCGAAGCCCACCAGCGCCGGCACCAGTTCGCGAGCGCCGATTCTTCCATCAACCTGATTCATGCGGGGTACACGGAGCCGGTGATTCTGGAAATTGCCAAAGTCGATCAGCTGGATGTTATTAGCGGCGACGCCGTCATGCTGCGGCTGGTTGGGCTTTCCGACTCCGCAGTTGATTTAATTTTGCACCGGAGATTGAAGGGCCAGCGGACGATGAGCAGCGCGGAAATCGGGCGCTTGAAAAATACCGGGCTCACCGAAAAACAAATTCTCGAGCGCATCAACTCGGGCATGACCGACGCGCAGGCCGACAAGGAAGCTACACTGCGCGAGGCCACGCGCAATCACGCGAACACAGGCTTCGTTCGAACGCGTGGCCACCGCTCCCGTTAACCCTTCACGCCGCCGCAGGCAGTGCCTTTCGAATCTTCTGCGTTCCTCCGGATCGGCGAGTCGCGTCCATTTTGAAGTTTTGGCGAGACGCGGGCCGTAAACTTTCACGCGCGGCTTTTGCTTCTGACTTTTCCCCGATACAATCAAAGCGTTTTGCGCGTTCGAATTCACGTGCGCTGGCTTTCGGCGTTGGCGCTGGGAATGGCTGCACTGGGCGGGGCGGGATGCGTTGCGCCGCTCGGCCCCGGTTACACCATTGAGCGGCAGCAAGTGCGCGTGCAGTTCGTCGCGGCTCCGGAGCCGGGCATTCGAATTGAGGCGGAATACTTGCTGAAGAATACCGGCAACCAGCCGCTCGGCGAACTCGAGCTGCGCCTGCCGGGACGACGGCGTTTTCATTTCGATGAGCCTCGCGCCAGCTGGGACACAGCCGCGCTAACGCTTGGAGTCTCCGAAGACAATCCAAGAAATACAACGATCACTCTTCCCGGGTCGTGGACCAAGTCCGCGCGCCACACTCTGCATCTTTCAATAGAGTATTTGCCGGCGACCGCAGGCGAAACGGGTTTGAGTTTTTCGGCGGATGCGTTTTTTCTGCCGGCAGAGGGGTGGAGCCCCGAATTGCTGCCGTCGCGCGGGCTGTTCGCTACGGGTGGGGTGCCGCCTAGTAAGTGGGAAATGAGTGTGAGTGTGCCGGAAGGGTTTCTGGTACACACGAGCGGTCAACAGGCGAAAACGTCGCGCAGGAACGGGGGGATAATCGTGCTCGCGTCGCAGAGTTCGAATGACCATTATCCCTTCGTGATTGCAGGGCGCTACAGTTCCACGCCACTCGGCAGGGACAAGGAAAAGATTGTTTTGTGGACGCGCAAAACTCAGGACACTGCGGCATTGCGGGAGATGAGCGATGCGCTCGTTCGAACGATGGAAGCATACGATTCGGTGTTTGGGTCGCGCAGCAAGGATACTTCAGCAACATGGATTGTGGAGTGTCCGGTCACGCCTGGCTGCTTCACGAATCTTAATGCTTCGACGAGCAAGCTACTGGGCAACGAGAAAGAGCCCGTCTCGGCCGAAGTCGTTTCTGTCGACACGATGGTCGTGGACCTCAGCGAGGGCATGCCGAAACTCGCGTTCGCCGCAGCTCCATCACTTGCGGCGAGCTGGCTGGGCTACGCGCAGAATCCAGGATTTTATGAGCAGGAACCGCCGCTCTCGGCTCTTCCTGCGTTTGCCGCGTCGATTGGACAACAGGCCGCGGGGGGAACAGACTCGCGGGCGGAAACGATCGGCCGGGTGCTGCGATTGATCCCGGAAAAAACTGAAGCGCGCCCGGCGGAAGATCCAATTGTGGTGCGCGCAAAGAGTTTCCTATTTTTCTATGCGCTGCAGGATCGTTATGGACAGGAAGTGTTTCGAAAGGCGATCAGCCATGTATTGTATGCCCGCAGGGAGCGCGGGTTTGAATTGAGCGATCTGATTGCCGCTTTTGATCAGGAAACGCACCAGAACGCCGCCGAGTT
>WNFA01004768.1_pt1 | contig 15208 bp, 16 predicted proteins | sample 5400481 | NCBI WGS metagenome assembly WNFA01 (sample SAMN13153340, study PRJNA577476) | soil metagenome | isolation source: 120 cm saprolite under Douglas fir tree site 2 hole 1 replicate 2 | place: USA:California | collected 2015-04-18
GTAGGCATTTCCTTTTCTTTAAGGTAGTCCGCGATCGCAAGAGCCTCGAAGGCGGCGAGCGGGCCAATGATGCAGTGGACGTTATTCTTTTCAATCAACTCCTGCGCTTTGGCGCGCGCGGTGGCAGGAGCGCCGGTGGTGTCAGCGACGATCAACTCGACCTTGCGGCCCGCGAGTGTGTTGTCGCGCTCTTTCAGGAACATCGTCATGCCAAGTTCCATGTCGATACCGCCGGAGGCGAGCGGTCCGGTCTTGACCGCCAGCATGCCGATGCGGATTGGACCGCTATTCTGGGCAAAGACGAGATGGGGTGCGGTCATGCCGGCGATACCTGCGCCGGCGACGCTTGAGACAAATTGTCGTCGCGATATTGTCACTGGATCCTCCCCGGAACGCGGCAACCGAAATTCAGGTCGTTTTATTGATTGAGTGATTTATCGGACGGAAGTCATAAATGATCAAGTGATAACCATGCCATCAATCTGGCTTGCTAGACATTTTGGCGGCGCCCGAGCCAGGGGATAGATTGAAATCCGGAGCCGCCTTTGATGCAGTGCGGCATTCCGAGGCGCGCCTTCGATCACCTCTCCGTTGCCATCCCGCGGTTCGGTGACCGCCCGAACCGATGCGAGACTGCTATTCCCGATTCCGAGCGCCAGGCTTGGGATCGCTGATGATGGTCTTCTTCAACACTTCGAAAACGGCGGCCGTGTCCTGGTCCCCTAACCCCATCGCCATCGCTTCAGTGTAGACGGGCTGGGTCAGCGTAAACAGCGGGGTCGCGCAGCCGATATCGTCGGCGAACTCGGCAATGATTGCCATGTCTTTTTTCCAGGTCGAGACCTTCATGGTCGCAGGCTCATAGACGCCTTCGACCATCATTGGCGCGCGCATCTGAAACATTCGCGAGCCGCCGGCGCCCGGTCCGACCATCTCGACCACCATTTTCGGATCGAGCCCGGCGCGCTCTGCCAAAATCATCGCCTCGGCGGTGGCGACATTGTGTATAGCCACCAGATGATTGGCGACGAATTTCATCCGGCTGCCATTGCCATACCTTCCAAGATCGGCGCTTTGCTTGGCGAAGTCGGAGAACAGCCCGGCGCACCGGGCGATGGCATCGCTGTCGCCGCTGGCATAGACCACAAGATCGCGATTTTTTGCCTGTGCGCCGGTTCCGCTCAGCGGACAGTCCAGCGCGATGTGACCGGCTTTTTGCAAGGTAGCTTCGAAGCGAAGCTTGTCGGCGATAGCAAGCGTGCTCAGTTCGACCACAATCCGTGGAGACTGGCCGGAGGCGGCGATTGACTGCGCGACATCCTCGACCGCGGCGGGGCCGGGAAGGCTCGTCATGATGATGGGCGCATCGCGCACGACCTGACCGACGTTGTCAGCGATCGTGACGTTGGCCAACGCGAGTTCGGCTTGTCGTGCGGCGTCGATATCGAAACCGATTACACGCCACCCACGATCGACGAGATTGCGGGCGATCGCGCTTCCCATAATGCCAAGCCCGACGATTCCAACGGACTTGTCCATGCGTTCGCTCCTAGCTATCGAATTCGATTTTGCGGGCAATGCCGCGCCTTGGATAATTGGTGATCGGACAGTAAGCAATCATCAAGTGGCGTCGACCGGTCAAGCAGTTTTGCCACCGATCATTTCCCTGAACGGCCATCGCAAAGTCACCTGCTGGTCGAATAGGTAGAGCATCCGATGACTGACGCTGGTTTCCGGTGCAGACGATGGCATCATTGCCGTGCAGTTATTGAGGAAGACTACAACGAATATCAGAGTTCTTATGCAGATATTGTGCAGATGCTCCGATGCACTGGCATTGGACGAACAAGTCTGATACGGGCGACTGATCCGCGAACTCATCGCGCAGGCAACCATGGTCGTTCAATCAGATGGGATCCCTTGGTGCCATTTCGATTTGGCTTTTTGGATTGGGTTTCCTTTTTGCCGGCGTGAACATTAACGAACCCTATCTGATTTCGCTGCGTGGTTTGGGAGCCGCTGCTCTCTTTATTTCGAGCATTGTTGTTTTGATTTTCCTCATCAGGCGAGGATCTTGGAACAGGCGCGGTATCGCGGGAAGATTGCTGATCTTGCTGTGGTGCCTGCCATCATTGTCCATGTTGTACACTCATACTTTGTTTGAAGTGCGCAAGCGGAATGTCCTGCAAACTGACGTCGTGCGCGCGCGTATCCTGGGGCAGCATTTCGTTGTGGGTTATTCATCGCTCGATGAGGTCGTGCCGCTTGCCGAAAAGGGCCTGATCGCGGGCGTCTATATTGCCCGGCACAATATCGCAGGGCGGACGGCAGAGGCGCTGAAGTTCGAGATTGCCGAGCTTCAGGAAAGGCGGCGTATTGCCGGTCTGCCACCCTTGATAGTTGCTGCCGATCAGGAGGGTGGCATCGTGTCACATCTGTCGCCGCCATTGACGGCAGTGCCTGCGCTATCCACTCTGGCGGACCTGCCGCCTAATATTCGGGCAAAGAGAGCGGAGGACGTCGGGCGTATTCACGGGCAGGAATTGGCGGCACTTGGTGTGAATCATGACTTTGCGCCGGTCCTGGACCTGCGGTCGAAGGCGAGCCGCAACCGGTTTGACTTCAACACCCTCGTCAATCAGCGCGCGATATCAGGCGACCCGGCCGCGGTAGTCGATATTGCTCTGGCTTATGTGCGTGGCCTCGACGCGTTCGACGTCGGTGCGACCGTGAAGCATTTCCCGGGATTGGGCCGTGTGCACCGATACGCACCATTTCAGCGCCGATTTAAACACTCCGTTAGCGGTGCTTGAGGCGTCCGACTGGCGTCCCTTCAGGGATGTTTTGGCGGGCTCGAAAGCACAATTGATGATAGGGCATGTCACGCTGACCGCGGTCGACCCGGATCGCCCGGCATCGCATTCCAAGCGTGTCATCAGCGGAATCATTCGTCAGAAATGGAACTACAAGGGCGTGATCATTACCGACGATCTGGTGATGGGCGCGATTTATAACCACGACATCTGCACGGCCGTCGTTGAGGCGCTCAACGCAAGCGTGGATCTGTTGCTTGTCGCTTACGACGGCTCGCAATTCTACCGCATCTTTGCGTGTGCATCTGGCGCATTCAGCCAAGGGAGGCTAGATATGGCGACACTGCGCGACAGCGAGACACGGCTACAGCGGACTCTTCCGCCAGATTGGGGGGGTGGCGGGCTTAAAGAACTTGAACGATCTTTCCGGCACCGTCGATAAGGCCTGTCAAAAGAATTTGTCCGCCCACGGGGAGCTGCCGGCGAGGCTGCCTGCGGTCTTGGGTGAAATCGTTGTCGGGGTGAGGCTAGACGGCAGCGATGGCCGTGGGCGGTTCGCCCGCTTTTACAATGCGGGGTGTCCCAAGATTCGAGCGGTATCTTGAACAATTAGTGATCAAGCGATAAACACCGAAGACACGTCCGCATTAAGACCCGACAAGGGACGAGCGAGGAAACGCCATGGCGGGTGCTGGCCAGAAACCAAACGCGAGCCTGTCCGCGGGGCCGGATGGGGACGGCCGTGCCTATGCGGCCATGATTGCCCGCGCCAAAGCGCTCATTCCGCAGCTGCGCGAACGGGCTTCCCGGACCGAGGAATTGCGGCGTCTGCCGCCGGAGACCGAACGCGATTTGCATGATTCCGGCCTGTTCAGGATCGTGCAGCCGAAGCGGGTGGGGGGCTCCGAACTCGATTATGTCGCGTTGGTCGATTGCGCCGACGCGCTCGGGCAGGCGGATGCATCGGTGGCCTGGAATTTTGCCAATCTCGCGAGCCACCACTGGATGCTGGGCATGTTCGACAAGCGCGCTCAGGACCTGGTCTGGAACAAGGATCCCAACGCTCTGATCGCATCCTCGTTCATTTTTCCGGCCGGTCGTGCCAGGAAAGTCGATGGCGGATATGTGCTGCGAGGCAGTTGGCCGTTCTCATCCGGCGTGGATGCCAGCGAATGGAATATGCTGGCCAGCGTTGTTTCGTCCGACGACGAAGCGGACGGGATCGAATATCGGATCTTTCTGCTCAATAAAAGCGATTACAAGATCAAGGACACCTGGAACGCGACCGGATGTGAGCGATCTCGATGGTGGGCCGACGCCGGGGAGCGCTTCTAATCCGAATGCACTTTATGCGCTGCCGGTGTTCTCGTTGTTTCCTTATGTGCTTTCCGGCGTGGCTCTCGGAAACGCGCAAGCCTGTCTGGACGACTATGTTGATCTCGCGCGGCATCGCGCATCGACCTATAATCGCGCCAAATTAGGCGACCTTCAGAGCACGCAGATCAAGATTGCCGAAGCCTCCGCGAAGATCGATGCAGCCCGTCTGATCATGCGCTCGACATGCATCGAGGCAATGGCCAATGCCAGGCGCGGCCATGTTCCGGACATGGCCGCCAAGACCAAAGTGCGGCGCGATGGAGCTTATTCCGTCAATCTCTGCACGGAAGCCGTATCTTTGCTGTTCGCGGCCAGCGGCGCGCGGGGATTGTTCACCACAGGAGCTCTGCAGCGGCAGTTTCGCGATGCCCACGCCATCAATTCGCACATCGCGTTCAATTTCGATGCGGCCGCCACCAATTACGGCCGCGTTGCGCTTGGCCTGCCGTCCGAAAACCTGACCCTTTGAGGCCGGCGAATGAACGACGCGCCAAAGCATCCGACTGCCCCAGATCCAGCCAATGAGTTGGCCAGCGACAGTTCGGCGATTGATCCCCGCGATTTTCGGAATGCGCTGGGAACTTTCGCCACGGGCGTTACGATCATCACGGCCGTCGCGGCTGACGGCAAGCCCTATGGGCTGACCTGCAATTCGTTCGCGTCGGTGTCGCTGAACCCACCGCTTGTGCTTTGGAGCTTGGGAATGTTTTCGCAGGGGTTGAGCATCTTCCAGAACGCCAGCCACTTCGCGGTCAATGTGCTTGGCGCATCGCAGCAGGTGCTTGCGACCAAATTCGCGAAAGCTTCGGAAGACAAGTTCGCCGGGGTCGAATGGACTTCAGGTCTCGGCAACGCGCCGCTTCTTGCAGACAGCGTCGCGAATTTTCAGTGCCGCGCGGCCAATCGATATTATGGCGGCGACCACATCATTTTTCTAGGGGCGGTCGAGGCCTATGCGTACAATCGGCAAGAGCCCCTGCTGTTTGCTCGCGGCGGTTACGGAGGGTTTCTCGCGGCCAGCGACATTCCTGGGCCCAAAGGGTCCAAATGATAAAGAAAGCATTCCCCAAGCGCGCTCGTGCCAAGCAGAAGCGGCTATCGCCGGACGATCGCCGCAAGGAGTTCGTTGCCAAGGCGACCGAATTCTTCTCGGAAGAAGGATTTGGGGGAGGGACCCGCGATCTGGCGCGGCGGCTCGGCGTCACCCAGCCGCTGCTGTATCGTTACTTTCCGAGCAAGGACGACCTGATCAAGGAGGTCTATCGGACTGTTTATCTCGAGCCGCTCGATACAGGCTGGGAGAAGCTGCTGGCTGACCGCTCCCGGCCTATTCGTGATCGGCTGCAGGAATTCTACAACGCGTATACCAATATGATCTTCACCCGCAAATGGCTTCGTATCTATCTCTATTCAGGTCTGAAAGGCCTCGACATCAACCGATGGTACGTCGGCGTGGTGCAGGACAAGATTTTAACGCGCGTCATCAGGGAATGCCGACATGAGGCGGGGCTACCGCCGCACAATAAGCCGACTGCGGCCGAACTCGAAATGGCGTGGGTATTTCACAGCGGAATCTTTTACTACGGGGTTCGCAAGTACATCTACGAATCTCCGGTGCTTGAGGACAAGGAACAGATGATCCGTGACGCGCTGGACGCTTTCCTGGCCGGTTTCGAGAAGGTTTTTGGGACCGCGGTGAATCTCCCGCGCGCGCCGGTTAAGGCCGTTGGATGAGTTGAGTTTTGACTATGACTTCGACATTTCGGTTCGGTACCAGTCGCCGATCTCGCTCGCGGTCATCAGGGCGACGCCGTCATGGCCGACGACATAGTCGAGCAGCGCTTCCAGATACTTGATGCGATGGGGAACACCGGTAATGTAAGGGTGAATCGAGATCGCCATGATCCGTGCATTGGTGGCGCCCTCAAGGTACAGGCGGTCGAATTGATCGGTGCAGCGCTTCAGAAATTGCTCGGAAGGGAGATGTTGCAGTGCATGAATAACTATATCGTTAGTTTCGACTGAGTATGGGATTGTTGTCATGATGCCGTGAGGCGTCGCGATATCCTGCGGGAGGTCGTCGATGACCCAGTCCGCCAAGTATTCAATGCCATTGAGTCGCAAGAGGTCGATCGTGTCGTCGGTTTCCGTCAGGCCCGGGCTTTCCCAGGATCTCGGCGGCTTCCCTGTGAATTCCGCGATAGAGTCGACGGCTCGTTTGATCGCATCGGCCTGGTTGGCAAGCTTGTGCATCGGGCCTTGAACGAATCCGTGGCCCATGAATTCAAAGCCAGCCTCAAGTGCTGCCGAAGCGACGCGAGGATAGGAGCAGCATACGCTCGCGTTCAGCGCCAGTGTCCCCGGAATGTTGCGATCGGTCAGCGCCTTGAACTGCCGCCAGAAGCCGGCACGCATGCCATATTCGTGCCACGACCAGTTGGGCACATCCGGCAACAGCGGCTGTCCCATCGGCGGGCTCAATACGGTTCGCGGCATCGCTTTCTCGATCCTCCACTCCTCGACATTGAGGATGACCCATACGGCAAGTTTCTTGCCGTCCGGCAGCCTCAGTCTTGGCCGGTCGACTTGCGCCTGATAGGGAATGCGATCGGTAAGAGCCACGGCCCACCTTCTCGAGTTGGCTGCGGACTACTCCGCGGCGTTGGATTGTTTTGAAGTGCCTGCGCTGAGCCGGGGCATGACTTTTTCAGCCATCAGAATCATGGACTCGCGGCCAAGCTCGCGGTCCCTCCAGTCCTTGCCGGCGTATAATAGCGTGCCGAACGTGCCGACCTCTTCCTGAAAAGCCAGCAATTGATCTGCGACGCTGTCCGGCGTTCCATAGATGATCAATTTGTCGCAGATCATTTCGAGCGTCACCTCATCGTCCGGTTGATCGCGCCGGGTCTTGAACAGCTCGATGCGGCCGTTTATTTTCAGCTTGGTGAACAACGAACGGTAGTAATAGACGTAGGGCCCGTCAGGATCGGTTGCATAGGCTTTTGCCGTCGCGGGGTCCTTGGCGACAAACACGCTCTTGGCGACGCGCCAGTTCGCAGGCTCGGCCGCGCGACCGCCGCGCTCGCAGCCCTCGACATATTTTGGCCAGTGGCTTTTCACCCAGGCGGGCATCAGGAAGTTGGCCGAAATCGGATCCCAGCCGCGCGCGGCGGCCTCGGTGACACCCTTTGAGAATGGCGCGACGGCTGTCACGACGATGGGCGGATGCGGCCGCTGCAGCGGTTTCGCAATAAATCCCTGGCCGATATCCTCGATCAGGGTTTTTTGCGTCGAGATGTTCCAGTATTTTCCGGAGAAATTGTACGGCGGCTCGCCGGCCCAGATATCCAGCACCTGATTGATGGCTTCGAGAAACATCTCGTTGCGGTCGGCATCGAGATTGCCGAACAACTCGGCGTCCGACATAAGTCCGCCGGGGCTTATTCCGAAAATCAAGCGCCCGTCGAGCATGTGATCGAGCATTGCCATGCCGGCGGCAACGGCGGCCGGATGGGTGTTCGGCATATTGACGGTGCCTGTGCCGAGCTTGATTTGCTTGGTAGCGGCTGCGATCCACGCCAGGAACGCAATGCAAGACGTGATGTTCTCGGCCTTGTCGGTGACGTGCTCGCCAACATAGGCTTCAGTAAACCCCAGTTCGTCGGCAAGCAGGAAGGCTTCGCGATCTTCCTTCAGGGACAGCCGCCAATCCTTGTCGAGAGGATGGATCGGCATTGTAAAGAATCCCAGGTTCATTGTCTGCTCCTCCCTAGGGGCCGATTTTGTGATGGGCACCAAACCCTGCGTATCTGGTGCCATTATGACTAGTCCGAAAGTCGAGTCACCCGAAATAATCGCTCGATAAACAAACTTGACCTTTGTCAGTCATCGCCGTCTAATCCAAGAAACACGCCAAAATCCGGCCGGGGAAGATCACGCCAATGAAAGCTTCGGCTTTCAGCTATGCACGCGCAACCAGTGTTGTGAACGCTTTGGAGTTGCTCGGTGCGCACGGGGACAAGGCGAAGGTGCTGTCGGGCGGCCAGAGCCTGATGCCCGCGATGAATCTGCGTTTGATTTCTCCGGAACTGATCGTCGATATCGGCGAGATCGCCGAATTGCGGGGAATCGCGGTAAGCCGCGATGTTGTTACCGTCGGCGCGCTGACCCGCCATGTTGATCTCGCAAGATCGCCCGAAATTGCCGCGCACGCCCCTCTGTTGACGGAAGCAATTGCCCATGTCGCGCACCCGGCGATCCGCAACAGGGGAACCCTCGGCGGCAGCCTCGCGCATGCTGATCCCGCCTCCGAGCTGCCGGCCTGCATGGTGGCGCTGGATGCGACCATTGTCGTTCGCGGGCAGAGCGGCGAACGACGAATAGCGGCCGTGGATTTCTTCACGGGAATCTATGAGACGGTGTTGTCGCCGCAGGAATTATTGGTCGCCGTCGAGCTACCGGTCGGGCAAAATAATTCCGTGCATTTCTTCCGCGAATTTGCACGACGGCACGGTGACTACGCTATCGCCGGTCTGGCGGCGCAGGCAGTCGTTGAGCGCGATGTCTTCGCGGACCTTCGCCTGGCGTTTTTTGCCGTCGGCGATCGGCCGGTATTAGCCAAGGCGGCGAGGAAACTCGTCAACGTCACCATCACGCTGGCAGTATTGTCGGATGCTTCGACAGCGCTTGCTCAAGAACTCGCCCCCCAGGATGATCAGCAGGCCTCCGCTTCCATGCGCCGTTATCTTGCGAAGGTGTTGCTCGCCCGTTGCGCGTCCGCGCTTCTTGGCTGCCCCGACCTCAATGCCGGGGGACTTGTGTGACCGCTGCCATGTCAATCTCGCTCGATGTCAACGGCGAGCGTGTCGATGCGCAGGTGCTGCCGCGTCTCAATCTGGCGGACTTTCTGCGGGAGCATCTGCAGCTAACGGGAACCCATGTCGGTTGCGAGCACGGGGTTTGCGGAGCCTGCACGGTGCGTATGAATGGGGAGATCGTTCGATCCTGCCTCATGCTGGCGGTGCAGACGCACGGCGCATCTGTCGAAACCATCGAGGGATTGTCCGACAGCGGCGAGATTGCCGATCTGCAGGCCGCCTTTCGCAATCGCAATGCGTTGCAATGCGGCTTTTGCACACCCGGAATGCTGATGGCCGCGCAAGATCTGCTGAAACAGGATGCCGAGCCGGATCGGGAGCGGATCCGCGAGCATCTTTCCGGCAATTACTGCCGCTGCACCGGCTACCAGGCCATCATCGATGCGGTCGAGACCACGGCGCGGGCGCGCATCGGACGCAGGTCATGATCATCGCGTCGGCAACTCCCGAAATTCTCTCGGTGCTGGATCGGCCGAATTCCTATATCGGCAAGGTCGTCCCACGGCCGAACCTTGAGCGGCTGATGCAGGGACGCGGGCTTTATGTCAGCGACATGCAGCTGCCACGCATGGGACATGTCGTGTTCCTGCGCTCGCCTCACGCACACGCGAAAATCATCGGGATCGACGCCAGCGGGGCAAAGCGCTTGCCGGGGGTCATCGCCATCGTGACAGGCAAAGAGCTGGCGGCCGTTATCACACCATGGGTTGGCGTGTTGTCGCACCTGAAGGGTCTTAAATCTGCAGCCCAGCACGCGATCGCGATCGACCATGTCTGCTGGCAGGGTGAAGCCGTCGCGGCCGTGGTCGCGACCAGCCGCGCCCTGGCCGAGGATGCGGCGGATATCGTCTCGGTTGAATATGAGGAACTGGACGCGGTGACGGACATGCGCACCGCGCTCGATCCGGAGACCCCTGTCATTCACGCCTCGCTTGGCGACAACCTCGCTTTCGAGCGTAACCTCGACGCTGGCGCCGTCGATGCGGCGTTTGCCGACTCCGACCAAGTGGTCGAAGCGGACTTCGTCTTTGGACGGCATACCGGCGTGACCTTGGAGCCTCGCGCCGTGCTGGCGGACTGGAATGCCGCCGAGGCGAGGCTGACGATCTACCAGGGCACGCAGGCACCGCATATGGTACAGAACATCGCCGCGCTCCATCTGGGATTAGAGGAGTCGCAGATTCGCGTGGCCTGCAAAGACGTCGGCGGCTCCTTCGGCATCAAGGTGCACATTTACGCTGACGAGATGGCCACCTATGCGCTGTCGAAGCTGTTGCGCCGGCCAATAAAATTCGTCGCCGACCGGGTCGAAAGTTTTAATACCGATATTCACGCGCGCGACCATCGTTGCAAAGGCCGGATTGGCGTCAAGCAGGACGGAAGGATTATGGCGTTCGAGATCGATGATCTCACCGGCATCGGCCCCTATTCGATGTATCCGCGAACCAGTGCCATCGAAGCCAACCAAGTCGTCAACCTGGTTGGTGGCCCCTATGTGACCAAAAATTATCGCGCGCGCACCCGCGTCGTGTTCCAGAACAAGAATGTGATGTGCCAGTATCGCGCCGTCGGCCACCCTATTGCATGCTCGGTGACGGAAGGCCTGGTCGATCTGGCGGCTGCGAGGATCGGGATGGATCCTGTCGAAATCCGCCGCCGCAATCTGATTGCCGATGACGCCTATCCCTGCGCGTCGCCCTCAGGCCTGAGGTTTGAGCAATTGTCGCATCACGCCGCGATGAACAAGCTGATGAAGATGATGGATTACGATGCGCTGCGCGCCGAGCAGGCGGTATTGCGAAGTAAGAACATTCATCGCGGTATCGGCATTGCCAGCTTCATCGAGGTCACCAATCCGAGCGCCGCGTTCTACGGCGTTGGTGGCGCCCGGATTTCGTCACAGGATGGCGTTGCCGTGCGGTTGGACGCGTCAGGTTCGGTGATCTGCCAGACCAGCATTACCGAGCAGGGGCAGGGCTCTGAATCCCTCACGGCGCAGATCGTCGGCAGCGTGTTGGGCGTCTCGATGGAGCGCGTCCGGGTCATTCTGGGCGACACCGACAATACGCCCTATGGTGGCGGCACCTGGGCCTCGCGCGGGGCGGGGATCGGCGGCGAGGCCGCGCTTCAGGCTGCGAAGATTCTACGCAAGAATGTCCTGGATGTCGCGGCCGCCATCCTGCAATCCTCGCCGGCCGAACTCGACATCGTCGACAATACAGTTGTTAACGCAAATGACGGCTCTCCCCGCATCGATCTGAAGGAATTAGCGCGAATCGTCTATTTCCGGCCTGACACCCTGCCGCCGGGCATTCAGCCCGAACTGATGGCGACGCGCCACTTCGTGCCTCGTGAATATCCATTCGCCTTCACCAATGGTGTTCAGGCCTCCTGGCTTGAAGTCGACACCGACACCGGCTTTGTAAAACTGCTCAGGCATTGGGTGGTCGAGGACTGCGGCACCATCATCAATCCGCAACTGGTGGACGAGCAGATCCGGGGCGGCGTCGTGCAGGGCCTTGGTGCCGCGCTGTTCGAAAAGTGCATCTACGATGAGCGCGGCCAGCTGACCAACGCCAACATGGCCGATTATCTGGTTCCGATGTCGGGCGAAATGCCCGATATTGATGTAGGGCACGTGGTGTCGCCGACACTTGAGACAGAACTGGGCGCCAAGGGGGCAGGGGAGGCCGGCACGGCGGGCGCCGCGGCGGCGGTGGCGAACGCCGTGAACGACGCGCTGAAGCCGTTTGGCGCCATTATTTCCGAGATTCCGCTGACGCCTCAGGTTATCCTGACGGCGCTGGGACGATTCTGAACGAGGACGCCGCCAACAAAACCAAAACAATATTTAGGGGGAGCAAACCATGAACGAGAAGATCACCAAATCAAGATCGATTTCCCGCCGCCGTCTGCTGACGACGGTGAGCACAGGCGCGGCACTCGCCGTCTCACCATTTCGCATTAATCTTCTGCAGGCACAGGAAGCCACCATCAAGATCGGCTTTCCCGTTCCATTGACCGGGCCTTACGGGACCGAAGCTCAGGATCAGGTGCGCGCTGGACAACTGGCGATCGCCCAGTTCAACGACGCGGGTGGACTTGGCGGGCGCAAAGCGGAACTGGTCGTGCGCGACGACAAGCTTAATCCCGGGGAAGCGGCGACGCGCACCCTGGAGTTGGTCGAAAAGGAAAAGGTGAACTTCGTGGTCGGCAGCCTTTCCGCCGCCGTGCAGCTCGCGATCAACAACGTCACCAAAGAGCGCGGCATCATCTTCAATTCGATCAGCCAGTCCGATGCCATCAACGAAGCAGCCGACTTCAGCAAATTCACCTTTCACGAAGCGCTGAATCCACATCTAACCTCGGGGGCCGTGGGCCGCTACGCGTTTTCAAAATTCGGCAAGAAGGTTGCGTTCCTCACCGCCGATTATGCCTACGGTCACGAAATGGTCCGCGGTTTCCTCGATGTCGGCAAGGCCTTCAACATCGAGAACCTCGGCGACATCCGCCATCCGCTCGGTACATCCGACTTCTCGACGCTGCTGCCGCGGATCCAGGCGCTGAAGCCCGATATTCTCTGCATCAGCAATTTTGGGCGCGACCAGCAGATCGTGCTGAAGCAGGCGACTGATTTCGGCGTGAAGAAGACAACGCAGATCATCGCACCGCTGCTCTCTCATGCGAGCCGGGTCGCTGCGGGTCCGCAAGCCTTCGAGGGCGTGATCGGCGGATGCTCGTTCTACTGGGGCATTGAGGATAAATTCGCTTCCACCAAGGCATTCAATGACGCCTTCCGCAAGATGTATGACGGCAAGTTGCCGACCGACTACGGTGCGCTCGGATACGGCGGCGTACGGACGGTCCTTACCGCCGTCAAGAACGCGGGCAGCGTCGACACCGACAAGGTGATCGCGGCGATGGAAGCGCTCAAATACGACTTCTACAAGGGATCGCAATATTATCGAAAGTGCGACCACCAGTCGGTCCAATCGGTATTGGTCATCCAGTCCAAATCGAAGAATATGAAGAACGAGTCTGATGTTTTTGACGTCATCAGCACCGACGAGCCCAATGAGGCAAATCTGCGCACATGCGCGGAGCTCGGCCATAAGTCCTGATGTCGTGAACGGTGTGTGCCCGGTGCCGGTGCACACTCCTTTTGGAGAAGCGCATGGCCGGCGTAAGCCTCGATCTTATCGCCCTGCAATTGTTTGCCGGCCTGGCGTTGGGCGCGATCTATGTGCTGTTCGCCATTGGCCTATCGTTGATCTTCGGCATGCTGACGGTGGTCAATTTTGCTCATGGTGCGTTTTATATGGTCGGAGCCTATGTCGGCGTTTACATCCTTATGCTTGGCGGAAACTTCTGGATCTGCCTGATCGCGGTGCCGGCGCTCGTTGGCTTGTTCGGCGTTGCCGTCGAGCGCCTTTTGATACGACCGCTCTATGGCCGCGGAATTGATTATCCGCTGCTGCTGACGTTCGGACTAAGCTACGTGATGGTCGAATTCGTCCGCATCGCATTCGGCAAGACCGGATTTCCGTTCGACACGCCGGAAATCCTGCAGGGCGCCGTGAATATCGGCGTCGGTTATTTTCCGCTCTATCGTTTGTTCGTCATCGGCGCGACCGCAACCGTGCTGCTGGCGCTTTGGCTGTTTCTTGAAAAAACCAGCTTTGGTCTCATCATCCGGGCGGGTGCGCGGGATCCGCAGATCGTGCGCGTGCTTGGGGTCGACGTTGCCAGGGTCTGGCTGATCGTTTTCGGAATCGGGACTGCGATCGCCGGGTTCGCCGGATTGCTGGCCGCACCGCTTCAGGGCGTCATTCCCGAAATGGGTGGGACCATTCTTGCTGAAGCGTTTGTCGTCACGGTCGTGGGCGGCATGGGATCGATTGGCGGGGCCGTGCTGGCCGGTCTTCTGGTCGGCGTTGTCGTCAGCATGACATCGCTGTTTGCGCCGGAAATGGCCAAGGTTTCGATCTTCGCGCTGATGGCGGTCGTTCTGATCATCAGGCCGCAGGGATTTTTCGGCCGCGCTGGATTGATGAGTTGAGAATGAATTTCAGCGCATGAATGAACTTTCGCAGCCATATCCGCGGACAGATGTCGCGCCGGTGAGCTGGTTTCAGTTCGCAACCAGGCATCGTGCAAGCATCGCCAGCCTGGTCGTTCTGGTGTTTCCCCTTGTGATGCCATTCACGGCGCTTGCGGTGAATATTCTGATCTACGGTCTTTATGCGCTCGGCTTCAATCTGGTTTACGGCTATCTTGGGCTGTTGTCCTTTGGCCACGCCGCGTTGTTTGGAACGGGCGCTTACCTCTGCGGAATCGCGATCGTGCACTTCGCGCTGCCGTGGTATGCGGCCATCGCGCTCGGCATTCTTGGCGGCCTGTTGATGGCGGCGCTGATCGGTGTGCTCGCGATCCGGACGCGGGGCATCTACTTCGCGATGGTGACGATGGCGCTGTCGCAATGCGTATATTATCTGTTTTATCAGGCCGTGGACTGGACCGGCGGCGAAAACGGTCTGCGCGGGATCAACGTCCGCGTGATTGACGTCTTCGGCGTCAAGCTGAATTTCATCAATCCATTGACACGTTATTATGTGATCGCGGCATTTGTGATCGCCGCGTTCTTTGTTTTATCGCGAATTCTCGCCTCGCCATTCGGCGCGGTGATCGAAGCGGTGCGGGAAAACGAGACCCGCGCCAAAGCGTCCGGCTATGATGCAACGGTAACGCGTTTGATTACGTTTGTTCTGTCCGGAGGGTTTTGCGGTCTGGCGGGTGCGTTGCAAGCCCTGCACCTGTCGATCGTGCCGATCGAAATCCTGCATTATGACACCTCAGGGGTGGTCGTGATGATCGCGCTCCTCGGCGGAATGGGAACGTTCTTCGGGCCGATGATCGGCGCGGCGGCGTTTCTGCTGCTCGAGAACCTGGTCTCGGTCTGGACGGTACACTGGCAACTCATCGTCGGCGCTGTCTTCATGATTTGCGTGCTGTTCTTCCCGGCCGGAATCTGGGGAACGCTGATCTCGCGTGGCAAACCATGATGGCGGTCACCTCGCAATCGCAAGAGGTCATTCTGCGCACCAAAGGCGTGGGCAAGGTATTCGGCAAATTCGTCGCGCT
>WNFA01002481.1_pt1 | contig 15199 bp, 10 predicted proteins | sample 5400481 | NCBI WGS metagenome assembly WNFA01 (sample SAMN13153340, study PRJNA577476) | soil metagenome | isolation source: 120 cm saprolite under Douglas fir tree site 2 hole 1 replicate 2 | place: USA:California | collected 2015-04-18
AAAACGATCGCTTGCTGGACATTCCGCCGGGCGAGAAACATTTTGCGGTGACTGACGAATTTACCTTGCCCGTCGATGTAGATTTGCTCGCCATCTATCCCCACGCTCACTATCTCGGCAAGGATCTACAGGCCATTGCAAAGTTTCCAGACGGCCGCTCCGAGACTCTCATTCATATTCCCGATTGGAACCTGAATTGGCAGGCCGTTTATCGCTACGCCCAGCCCGTAAAATTACCGAAAGGCACCACTATTTCCATGAGGTTCGTGTACGACAATTCCGGCGATAACGTGCGCAATCCAAATGACCCCCCGCAGCGCGTCGCCGCCGGCAACCGCGCCGTCGACGAAATGGCTCATCTTTGGCTGCAAGTGCTGCCGGAGGATTCCGCTCAGGCAAAACGTGATCCCCGAGCGGAAATTCTGGAAGCCATGGCGCGGCACAATTTACAGAAGAGCCCGGAAGATTTCGAGGCGCAATACAATTTGGCGGCTCTGCTGATGGGGCGTGGCGGAGTCGCCGAAGCCATCGCGCATTTTGCGGAGGCCAACCGCATTCGCCCGAACGAGCCCACCGTGAACAACGCATTCGGCGCCGCGCTGCTGGCCGCAGGACGCACCGAGGACTCTATTCCGCATTTAACCGCGGCGCTCAACGCGCGCCCGGACTATTTCGATGCCCGCTACAATCTCGGCAACGCGCTCGCTTCCCTCGGTGATTTTCGCGGTGCGCTGGCGCAATTTCAGGCCGCCGTGCGCATCAATCCCGAAGACGCTAACGCCGAAGCTAATCTGGGCAGCGCCTTCGCCGAAATCGGCGATACGAAACAAGCAAGGCTCCACTACCAGCGCGCCCTGCAGCTCAATCCTAACCACGAATTAGCGAAGGAGAACCTGCTGCAGCTTAGCGGCAACCCTAGCCCGCACTAACCACAGTTTCTATTTCTGTGCAGCGATCGTCGTCCAGGGATACGCCTTCATATCGCGAAGCTCCGGCTTTTCCCACGATTGCTCGGGATGCTGCTGGAGGTGCTTGGCGGCAAGGAAATCCATGCCGCAAGCGTGACCAGCCGCCGCGGTGAATTCCATTTTCGCGGCCATCTGCGTATCCGTAGCTTTGTTTTGCACCGCGCCCGCCGTGCCGAACGGAATTTGCCAACTCCCCATGCCCCGCGGCGACAAGTCCACATGCCCGCACAGCGTCCGCTCGCTCGGCTCCGTCTTCCCGCTGAAGCTGTCGACGTGATCGGCAAGAAATTGCTCTGCAAGCGTCACATCAATCTTGCCTTTGTTTTCCGCCATTAATTGGTCCCATCGGCGGTGTCGCGCATTCGCGCTGACGCCCGGGTCGCCAACCCGAAAATCCGTTTCTTCCGCCGCCAGCTTCGGACTTATCGGAAAGTTCGAGCCCACGAAGTACCCGTCCGTCTTGCGCTCCAGCGTCACATTCTTCAGCCCAAGCTCCAGGCTCGCGATCTCCCCCTTGCGCGTGTCGGCGATCAGCCAGTCATTCGCGTACCCGCCGTTGTTGCCCTCCTTGAAGATGCGTGCCACGTCATCGATCGACGCCGAATATTGCATCGCCTTCCGCGCGCGCGCAAATTCCGGCACGCCGTTGCTGTCGAATCCGTGAAAACCCGTGATCGTCGTTTCCGTGATGACGACGCCCGCCGTATTCAACCCGAAGTCATCCCCGCTGTGAATCAGCCCCGGCAGCCCGTCCATCACAAAGTGATAGCCGCACGCCGGCACAATATCAAATGCCATCGTCCAGCGCGCGCCATCCAGATAGCTGGTCCAGTTGTTGTGCGCGATCACCACCCGTCCGTCTTTTGTGTAGCCGCCGACCGCCACAAACGCGCTGCAATGATCCCCCGCCGTCACCGTCGGCAGCGACACGATCTTGTGCGCCTTGTCATATTGGTCGACGTAATAGCTCCACTCCATCGCCGCGTTCAGCGTCACGATGTCCCAAATGTCCAGCTTCCCGCCCTGCGCGCTCACCCCCTCGACGATTCCCTGCATCTCGTCGCGGTATTCCTGCTCCACATGAGGCCACAAAATATTCTTCGACGCGTCCCTGAAAAAATTCCAGTCCTTTCCGTTGTCGTGCGTGAGCTCCAGCGCATACACCTTGTAAAGATCCTGAATCTCAGCAGCAAGCAGATATCCGTGCTGGTAGCCGATCTGCCCCGGTGTTCCTTCCAGATGCACGAACGTCCAGCCGTTCACCGCCGGACGCCGGAAAGCGCCCTTGAGCCGCTCGTCCGCCTTCGGCGTCATCGATGCACCGACGGCCGCAAAAACAATCACGCCGCACACCACCGCGATAGCTATAGCTCGCCGCACGTTTTGCTCCTCCACACGCTTTCACCGCGCGCAATCGCTGCACAGAAATTATCCCGTCATGCTGCTACTGTCAACGAATCTACGCTGAACGTGACACGCACCATCAATCCGCCGAATGCAGCTTGCCATCTTGTTTACCCTGAGCCTCCAGGGGCCCGCGCGTTTCCCATTCGATGCGCACCAGCCAGTCAAAATGCATGCCTTCCGTCTTCAACCACGCTTCCAGCGCCTCTCGCGATTCCGCACGGAACTCCACAAACATTTTCCCTTCCAGCATGTTGACCAGCACGCGTTCCGCGTGCGCCGTTCCGCCGGACTGCATCCGTTGCGCGAGATTTTCCGCCCCTTGCCGCGTCAGGCAAGCCAGTGTGTGCTGCGTCAGATAGCGAGGCATGAGAGCTCCCCGGTTGGAGTCGAACTCCCAAGTATTCCATATCGAGCACAACTCCGCACCGTGCGCGCTCGATGCGCTGCAAAACGTTCGAAGTCGCCTCTGTGCTCTCTGCCATCGCCTACATCCTGAGGCTACCCGGCGAGGATAGCCGAAGGATCTCAGCCACTAATGCTTGGCACGAACCCAGGAGTGTGCTAGCGGCCTTCGTCAGGGTGAGATCTAAAGCAGGTTCTTGCGCTTGTACAGCGCGAAGCCGCGTGCGGTCAATTTACCCAATTCCCGAAACAGCGCCGCATCCGGCGCCAAAAAATTAAAGCAGGCCTTCCCCTGCATGCGCTTCCTGAGGTTTGCCGACATGCCCTTCGCCAACGACGGGTCCCAGTACAGCGGCACCAAGTGAAAACTGACGTAAGCGCGCCCGCGGATCGCCGCCCCAAAAAACAGCGGCCTGCCCTTGTAGCTCGGCGAACGCGTCTCCAGATAATACTTTTCCCGCGTGTCCGCATTAACGTGTAGATGCTTCTCATATTTCGCGAAGATCATCTTCAGCGCATAGAACGCCTTCGCAAAATCTTCCGCGCGGTCCACCACACTCTCGCCCGCGCCCCGCGCGCTTTTCCTGCTTGTCATCGAATTCCCCTTGGGGACAGGCACTTCGTTTGCGGGAGTATACTGTTCGCCCCCCCGCCGTGAACAGCCCCGTAACTCCGCAATCACGTGCCACGCGCCGCGCACCGAGGCCGGAAGGGCCGCGCAGGGCACAGGGGAATTCCAAAGGAGCCCGGGACTCTTACTTTGCCGCGAACTGAAACTCAGCCCGGATGAACGGCTTGATTCCTTCTGCTCCCGTCAATCGCAGGCAAAGCAGCGCGCCCTCGCGCTCCAGGTCGATGTGAAAGTCGAAAAACGGGCAGCACTTGCCCTCGGCAACCACCCACTCCGCCAACTCGGAAAGCGAGATCTCCTTCGGGCTGTACTGAAATTCGTAACCCTTCTCCGACTCCACCGTTTCTCTGCGCAAAGCCATCAGCTTGTCCGTCAATTGCTTGTGGCGAGCGCGTTCCGCCGGATCCAACGCCTTGATGTTGCAGTAGAACTTGCTTTGCGTAACCGTTTGCCTTTCTGTGTTGCTTGCCGCTGCCAGCTCTTGCGCTTTTGCATCCGCGCAGTTCCCGGCTATTGTAAGTAACGATAGGCTCACTCCGGCCGCTATCGCGTTCCTCGTTCTCGCAAACTTCTTTTCGATTTTCATGGCCATTCCTCCGATTGTATTTGCCATCCGCAGTGCCAAATGCTAAAACTTAAAGGCGGCTTTAAGTCAAACACTTTGCTGAGGCCACCGGAGGTGCGCTTTGAAGATTGGAGAACTAGCCAGAAATGCCGGACTTCGCGCTTCCGCCATTCGTTACTACGAGAAGTTGGGCATTCTGTCGGCACCCGGCCGTAAAGGCAACCAGCGGCGCTATGCCGCCGACGCCCTCCACCGTTTGCTGCTCATCCGCTTCGCCGGAGAGATGGGCTTTACCTTGGCGGAGATTAAAATTTTTCTCAGCGCCTTGCGCAGCGACGTTCCCGTCGGACCCCGCTGGAGAAAATTAGCCCATCGCAAAATCCAGCAGGTCGACGCCAGCATCAAGCGCTCCCTCCAACTCAAATCCCTTCTCGAACACCTGCTGCGGTGCCGGTGCCCCTCGCTTCCGGTATGCGTCCAGCGGCTGAGCCTTAGCCCAACCATGCAAAGGCTACAAGGCGCCGGTGCCCCGTCCTCGCGCTCTTTGTAACGCTGAGTTCAACCGCCCCGCCTCCTTAATTCTCTTCCGAAATGTAGGGGCGTCGCTTTAGCGCGTCCCAGGCCGCATCTTGCCGTTGATTCTGGCTTGCGGGATTAACCCGCCTCCTTCCGAAAAGAGAAATTTCGTCGAGGCTCAATTTCTTCTAAATTCCATAGGTTCTACTTTGTATGGTAGGGAGCCCCATACGCGGCAACAAGCCCAAACGTCAAGAGCATTAAGGTGTAGATAAATCAATAGTTCTTCAAGATCACCTGTATGTTAACCGACTATATCTTTGGAGTTTGGATTGCAGCCCTAGGAGCAAAATCCGTGGCCTAGTTCGAGGCGTAACGACGGAATTTCTCTGAATTCTCGAAAATTTGGGAGGATTAAGTGAATAAGGGCAATCGCACACTGTTGACATTCATCGGTTTCGCAATTCTGGTCCTAGCACTATCGATCACGGGCCGAGTGGCCGCCCAAGCAATCAGCGGGGACATCGTCGGGACAGTAGTGGACAAGTCCGGCGCTACGGTCCCTGGGGCCTCCATTGAGGTCGAGAACGTCGCCACGGGAGTCAAGACGAACACAACGTCGAGAGATCAGGGGGATTTTCGGTTCGGGAACCTGCCCGTCGGTACGTACACGATCCGGGTCAGTAAGAGCAGTTTCTCGACAACCACCCTGACGAATTTTGCGGTGGAGCTGAACAAAATCAGCTCGGTCACGGTGACGCTGGAGATCGGGTCGACATCGACCACCATCGAAGTGTCGGGTGCCACGCCTTTGATCAACACCACCACGGCGCAGATCGATAACACCTTCGATGCAAAGACTATAGCCGACTTTCCGGTCGCCTCAGTCCAAGGAGTTCTGAACCTTGCGTTGCTGCAGTCCGGGGTGAGCACGAGTGGCGGCGTGGGCGCCGGGACAGGCCCCTCTGTGGGAGGACAGCGGCCGCGGGACAACAACTTCACGATTGAAGGCGTCGACAATAACAACAAGAGTGTGACCGGACCCCTGGTTTCCATTCCGGTCGATGCGGTGCAGGAATTCTCGGCGTTGCAGAACCAGTTCAGCCCGGAATTCGGACATTCAAACGCCGGCCAGTTCAACACGGTTGTGCTGAGCGGAACGAACCAGTTTCATGGGAAGGCCTACGGGTACTTCCAGAACCGAAACTTCAACGCGGTGGACGCGAAGGTCATCCAAGCCCTTGGGGCGGGCGCACAGAATCCGCGCTTTGATGACAATCGGTTGGGAGGACAGATGGGTGGGCCGATTGTGAAGAACAAGCTGTTTTTCTTCGCCAACTTTACCTACCGCCCGCAGGGACAGGCGAGCGTTACGGCCGGGGGCCTCTGCGCTCCCACGGCTGCCGGCTACACTACCATTCAGGGCATCCCCAACATTTCTACAACGAACCGGGGTATTTTGCAAAAGTATGCGGGCAACGCACCTGCCGGAGGCAATTGCACGAACGTAAAAAAGGCAGATCCCGCGGGGAATCCAAATACGAGCAAATCCATTTTCGTCACCAATCCCAGCGCGGCCGGGGGTTTCACACCGGTGGAGGTTGGGCTTATACCTGTCCAGGCGCCGAACTATACGAACTTCAGGTACTTGACAGCTTCGATGGACTACGACATCTCCGCGAAGGATCAGGTTCGCGGAAGGTATATCTACAACAGCGCGGTGGGGATCGACAATAACGCAGCGCTGCCGGCGTTCTTCCTCCCCGCTCCGAGCAAGTTCCACCTGGTCACGCTGGCCGAATATCATACGTTCAGCGCAAGCATCTCCAACGAGCTGCGCGTCGGCTTCAACCGCTTCGACAACACGACCCCAGCAGGGAGTTTCCAGTTCCAGGGCCTGGACAGCTTCCCCAATCTGCAGCTGATCGACCTGGGGCTTCAAATAGGACCGGACTCCAACGCACCGCAGTTCACCATTCAGAACCTGTATCAGGCAACCGACAACGTGAGTTGGACGAAGGGCAATCATACCTTCAAGTTCGGAATGGAGGCGCGCAAGTACATTTCCCCAGAGTCATTTACGCAGAGAGCGCGCGGCGACTACGACTACAATACGACGAGCCTGTATCTGCTCGATCAGAATCCGGACAAGCTCGCCGAACGCAGCCTGGGCAACCCTGTGTACTACGGCGACCAGATCGGGATTTTCTGGTATGCCAGCGACAGCTGGAAGTTGCGACACAACTTGACCCTTAACCTGGGCCTGCGTCACGAATACACAACGATTCCTTTTGGCGAGAGATCACAGAAGCTCAACATCACAGCCAGCGTACCCGGCCTGATTGACTTTAGCGAGCCTCGCGCGCCGAAGACCAACTTCATGCCTCGCGTCGGTGTCGCCTGGTCGCCGGGGTCGAGCGGGAATACCTCCGTTCGTGCTGGCTTTGGCATGGGTTACGACGTTTTGTACGACAACATCGGAATTCTCTCCCTGCCGCCGCAACTGAGCGGCACCATCGATACCCCTCAGCCACCGGTCATCAACAACTTTCTGGCCAACGGCGGGATCAAGCCATCCGCAGGTGGAATCCGAACGTTCCCGACCCTGGCGGCGCAACAGACCGCCACCGCGAACCACGTGGTTGTGGACCAAAAGGATCCCTATTCACTCCAGTGGGATCTGAGCGTCCAGCACAAGTTCGGCTCGAACTACTCGTTCGAGGCACGCTACCTTGGAACGCGTGGCGTACACCTCAACGTGCAGACGCGCATCAACGTGGAGGACCGCGTCGATTCGACACATTTCCTGCCCACTTACCTGGCGGCCCCTTCGCAGGCGACCCTGGACGCACTGCCGAATAACTTGACCAGCCTGCTGGCCCGGCCGAGGATCATTCCAGCTTACGCTGCCAACAATTTCACGACCAACCTTGTCGAGTTCACTCCGAGCGGCTATTCCATTTACCATGGATTGGCTCTTCAGGGATCCCGTCAGTTTTCTCACGGATTACAATTCCTGGCTGCCTATACGTGGAGCCATACGATTGACAACAGCACGGCGGACTTTTTCTCTACAGTCATTACACCGCGGCGTCCACAGGATTTTCAGAACGTAAACGCTGACCGGAGCTCTTCGGCCCTCGATCATCGTCAACGGTTTAGCATCGCTGCCTATTATGATCTCCCGTATTTCAAAAGCGGTAACTGGCTGCGGCGAAACGTAATGGGCAACTGGCTGTTCGCCCCAATCTACACCTATCAAACCGGCGAGCCAGCGGATGTACAGAGCAGCATCGACGCCAACCTGAATGGGGACGCTGCCGGTGACCGCTCCATTTTCAATCCTGCGGGTGTTTTCGGAACTGGGAGTGACGTGTCGCCACTGTGCACGAGTGCGCTACCCGCCTTCGCGACCTGCGGAGAGAACGACTTCAGTGCGAAGAATGGCGCTCCAGGGAAAGGTAACTTTGACTCCAGGCCGTTCCTAGTCGCCTACATGGCGAGTAATCCCAACGCCCAGTACATCACCGCTGGCCAGGGTGCGCTGGCTAACGCCGGCCGGAACACGCTACAGACGCGGCCGATCAGCAATCTCGACCTAACTGCGGCCAAGCAGTTCGCCCTGACCGAACGGATGCGTCTGGAATTCCAGGCGCAGTTCCTCAATGTGCTGAACCATCCGCAGTTCACGCCGGGTTTCGCGAACCGAGTGGACTCGATCGGATTCACGGGCTCAGCCGCGACGAATTACCTGACGCCGTCCAACGCCATTTTCAACAAACCGGATCGAGCATTTCCGAGCAACTCCAGGACCCTACAGTTGGCGCTGAAATTCAGTTTCTAATCAGCACCTAAATTCAAGAGTAAAAGACCGGGGTGCCAGCTAGCGCCCCGGTCTTTTTTCGATTTCAAACGCAATAAGCAACACAGCTCGCGCTGATCGCAAGCGTTTATCTCTCGTTGCAAGTTCTAGGCGTTCCGACGCACAAATATTGTTTCCGGACAGGCCTTCATTTTTTGCCCTTTCGTCTACTCAAACACCAGCCCACTCCCCGGGCTCGCCCGCAACCCATTCAATCCACAGCCCTTAATTTCAAACTTGACAAATAGTAACGGATGCGGTATTCTCTAACCCAAGGTCGCTGACAGTGTCCCCGTTTCGCCCCTCCTTTTCCCCGCAACCCGCCGTGTTTCCGCAACCATTCGGTTTTGTCGCCCCTTTGTTTTCATACTCTTACGAATTGCTTTTTCCGCAACCCCTTTCTTTTGACAACGATCTGAGTTGCCCGGTGGGTGACCCCACCCGATGTCCCGGCCTTCGTTCACTCGCGCTAACTCTATTGCTTGTTATCACATACATGTAAGCCCAACATTTCCATGCAATTACGCACTCTTTTGCGCAACGGCACAGGGCTTACTCCATTACTTTCAGTTGTTTGCGCACTCTTTTGTTGTCAATAGGGGGTGGGGGGTATCCAGCGCTTCAATCGCCGGGCGCAAGACAAGAGGGCACGCAGGGGCGTGCCCTCTTCGCAATTCCGGTCCACTGCGCGGCAGCTACGCGCCGGCGCCTTTGGAGAAGCTGCCCACCGCTTCGGCTTCCGTGTTGTACACGTCGAAAACCGTCAGGAGCTTGGTGATTTGCAGAACTTCCTGGAACTTGCTGCCCAAATGGCAGAGCTTGAGCGCAGCGCCCTGCGTCTTGGCGCTGTGATGCGAGGCCACGAGCGTGCCGAGCCCGGCGCTGTCGATGAACGTCACGTTGTTCATGTTCAGCACGATCTTTTTCTTGCCGCCGGCGATCAGGCTTTTCACTTTTTCGCGAAGCGCGTTGCTCTCTTCGCCGAGCACGATGCGCCCGTCCAGCGCCACCACCGACACGCCTTCCACTTCGCGGTTCGTCATCTTGAGTGCCATGTTCTCATCTCCTCGTCGATCGCGGTTCCAGCGGCAACCGGGCCGGTCCCGCAAAGCATATCAGTAATAGTCCGCGCAAGACATGTAATAGCCGCACACCGCGCAGACCAGTTTGCAGCGCCACGATTCCAGCCGCTGGGAGCAAACGGGACAATATCGCGAAGCATCTTCCTGCTCGGGAAGCGCCCCGGGTTGCGGCGCGAACTGCGAAGATGCGTTCCCCGCAGGCTCCGGCGCGACCGGCGCCGCCCCTGGCTTCACGGCATGTTCCACGGCGGGACGGTTATAGCACATCCCCTTGCAAGGGAAAAGCTCCAGCAGCACGCTTTAGCCGGTCGCGCGCGGACGGGCAAGCTCCGGCGACCAAAGGCTCAAAAGCGGGTTCACCGGCCACTTGAAACCAATGTCCTGCGGGGCGCATCCTTACTAGTAGAGCCAGATTGAGGTAGTCAGAGCAAGACCGGGTTTGTAGCGGTGCCAAGAGGTTCGGCCATGGGTAAACTTTCAGCAGCGGCGATGGTTGTTTTGGCGATTCCGGCGTTTGCCGCGGCGCAACATCGCGGAGCCGGGGCTGCCCCCGCAATGGCGGCGTCATTCCACGGCGGCGCGGTGATTTCGCGCGCAGCTTCGGCTCCCGCGCGCTCCGCTGTGCGCGTGCAATCGGGAACACAGAGCGCCGCTCGCATTGGCGCACCCGTTCTGCGCACGCAGAGCAACGGCGTGCGCATAATCCATCGCAACAACAACAATCCGTTCGGATTTAGCGGCACGGATTTCCAGGATGTGCCCGGTTTGGGATTTGATTATCCGCACCTGGCGGCGATTAGCGGCAACCGCCGCCTGCGCGGCTCTAGATTTCGCGGCGGAGATTCCTTCGGCTTTGGCGGATTTCTGTTTGGCCCGTCGGTCATCGTAGAGGAAGTGCCTGTCGCTGCAGAATCACAGCCCACGGTGATCGAAGAAGAAGTTGCCGACGATGCGCCCGAGGTGCAGCGTCCACCGCGGCGTGCGCGAACCTCGCGCGCGGTTAGCGACCTGCAACCAGAAAACACTGTCGCCCCCGCACCGGAGCCCGACCCTGAACAATATGTTTTCGTGCGCCGCGATGGCGGCCTCGTGTTCGCGGTTGGATATACGTGGGAGAACGGCACGCTCCGCTACGTGACGCCCGAAGGACTGCGCCGCAGCATGGGCCGCGACGCACTGGATCTCAACGCCACGCAACAATTCAACGAACAGCGCGGCCTGAATTTCCGCGCACCAGCGTGACGAAGGCAAGCCTCGCGCCGGCCGCAACGCGAGGAAGATGACGTTGGCGAGGCCGAAACTCCGGCAGGCGCCAGTTCACGCGGGCCGACGCCGCGCGGCTTGCCGCCGGGTCGCCTATTTTTTCGCGGGTTCCGGCATCACGTAGCCGGAAGTGGCCGGAAGGCCCGCGCGTTCCAACTGCACGGTAGTGTGATTAATCCGAAAATTCTTCGACGCTTTTTCCTGAATGGAAATGAGGATGCGTTCGCATTCGTCCATGTGCATGTCCGGAACGCGCGCATGCAGACTCAGCGCGTTGTGCCCGCCGCCCAGCGACCAGATGTGCACGTCGTGAACTTCCTGCACGCCTTCAATGGTAAGCATTGCGCGCGCGACTTCCTCCACGCGCATTTCGCGCGGGCGGCCTTCAAGCAAAATGTGGGAGGACTCGCGCAGAATTCCGATGCTGGACCATAGGACCAGAAGGCCGATGGCGAGGCCGAGGACGGGGTCGAGCCACTGCGCGCCGGTCATTCGAATGGCGATGGCGCCGGCGATGATGGCGATGTTGGAGAGGGCGTCGCCAAAATTGTGAATGAGAATGCTGCGCAGATTGAGATCGTTGCGGCCGCGTACGAGGGCCAGGGTAATTCCGCCGTTCACGGCGAGGGCCGCGACCGAAGTCCAGATCATCCAGCTTTCGACGACGTTTACGGGAGCCTGCAAGCGTTCGAATGCTTCGTAGCCGAGCCAAAGAGAGAGAAAAACCAAAACCAGTGCATTGGTGAAAGCGGCAAGCGTGCCGGCGCGGTGGTAGCCGTAGGTCTTTTCGGTGTCGGCGGGGCGCTCGGCCCAGCGCATGGCGAGCCAGGAAATGCCGAGGGCGGGAACGTCGGAAAGATTGTGGACGGCGTCGTTGAGGAGAGCGACGGAATGTCCGAGAAAGCCGCCGACAATTTCAGCGACAACCAGGCCGAGAGTGGCGACCATGGCCCAGCCGAGCACGGAGGGCTTTAGCGTAGGATGCACGTGCGCGTGACTGTGGTCGTGATGAGAATGACCGAAGCGCTCATGGCTGTGCTGGTGCGCGGATTCGGAAGAATCGCAGGGCTGGATCGCCGGTCCGTGAGAGTGCTGGAACATCCAGAAATATTCTACGCGTTCGAACGGCGCTGCGCAGCCGAGTCGCAATCATATTACGCAGTTTGACACTTCCCCACCCTGAATTCGTTGACGCTCCTTGGCTTCGCTGCCAACATCGAACAAGCTTCCTGAGCGCACGCGTACGCGCAGAGGTCCAGTTGCGCGAGGCCGGTACGCGGAAAAAGATGACTGCCCCTATTGCAAAGCTGAGCTTCTGGGGTGTGAGAGGCTCCACGCCGACGGTGGATCCGTCGACTTGGCGCTATGGCGGAAACACGCCTTGCCTGGAGCTGATTGCGCCGGACGGAACGCAATTCATTCTGGATTGCGGCACGGGTTTGCGCATGCTGGGGAACCGCGGAGCTTCGCCGAGCGCGGGAAGTTCCGCAGAGACGCATATTTTTGTTACGCACTACCATTGGGACCATATCCAGGGAATTCCGTTTTTCGCGCCGCTCTATGCGGAGAACAATGAATTTTACTTTTACAGCTTTCGGTCGAAATTTTTGGGGCGCGATAGTTTGAAGCAAGTGTTCGAGGCGCAGATGGCAGTGCCGTATTTCCCGGTTGACATGTCGGCGATGAATGCGAAGCGCAAGTTCAGAGAGGTGGGAGGCGGGGATACGTTTCGAATTGGGGAGAATGAAATTACGACCGCGTGGCTGAATCATCCGCAGGGGTGCCTGGGATTTCGCATCGAGACGTCCGCGGGGTCGGTAGTGTACGCGACGGACAACGAGCCGGGCGACGCGAAGCTGGACCAGAGCTTGCGGGAATTGGCGGCGGGCGCGGACATTTTCATCAACGATGCGCAGTACACGCCGGAGCAACTGACGAGTACGCGAAAGGGTTGGGGGCATTCGAGCTGGCTCGACGGGGCGCGGGTGGCGAAAGAAGTGGGCGCGAAGACGCTGGTGCTGTTTCATCACGATCCGGATTCGACGGATCGCATTGTGGATACGATTTTGAAGCATGCGCGCGAGGAGTTTGATTCCGTGTATGCGGCGAGCGAAGGCATGGTGATTACGCTGGGCGCGCCCGGGGAGCGCGTGGAAGCGCACATGCCGGGGAGCCGGACGGCTCTGCGGCGGGAGGCACATTTCCGTGCGCGGGTGTGCGGGGTTACGGAAGGCGGGCATGCGTTTGAAGAGGACACGATAGTGAGGGATTTGTCGCTGCAGGGCGCGCTGATTTCGCTGAAGCACAGCCCGCGATTGCAGTCCGAGCTGCAGGTGACAATGGAGACACCGGGCGTGAACGGAATGGAGCGGATGCAACTGCGCGGGTACGTGGTGCGCATCGATGGGGAAGCAGAGAAGGGTCACACGTCGGTCGGCGTGGTCTTCACGGATTAAATCCAGGAGGTTGCCGGCTAATCCCTGCTGAAGAGTCGCGTCAATGTAGCAAACGGCCGGCGATGGTTGTGGAGCGTAGAAGCGGCAACTCAACATTCTGAGTGCCTTCGTGAAGTGGATAATTTTTCCCTTGCCAAAGCAGCGTGCCTGAAACGCCCGGAGGCAGGCTAACTTCCGCATAAAGTACAGAGTTCTTGTTTGTGTATTCGACTTTAATCTGGCCGTTGGGGTGCGGCATGGTTGCGGCGATGTGCCGCAGCGCGCCGAGATTGGGCTCGACAATGACGGTGCGGAATCCGGGGCTGGCGGGACGAATTCCTGCAACGATGGTGAGCAGATCGTAGTTAGGATGGGCGCTCCAGGCGTGGGAATCAGAACGCGTAGGCTCCGGTTGTTCTGCCCAAGTAGTCAGGCCAAGAGCCAGCATGTCCCGCCAGGGCTGCAAGAGCGGAATGTATTCCTGGCCCATGCCAGCATGCTGCAAGGCGCGCGAGAGATAGAAGCGAAAATAGTAAGTGGCCTGGGACATTGGGGGCAGCGTAGAATCGCTCTTGAATCGGGTATCGCTGACGGAAAGAAGCTTGGTGAGTGCTCTCTTCTGTTGCGGTTGCGGGATGACGTCGAGCCATATGCCAAGAATGTTGGCGTGCTGGCTGAAGTGAGTTTGCGCAGGAGTGTCAGCGAGCAGACCATATTTTTGATTCCAGCACAGTTTGCGTATGCCCTCAAGGGCGCGCTCCATTCCTTGCCGATAGATCTCCGCGCGCGCGCGATTGCCATACGCATCCTCCAGTTCTGCGGCATAGCGAAGGGCTTCGATAAATTGCAAAGTGATGATAGATGAGCCGCCATCCCCATCCTGCGGCGGTTCGCCGGCTTGGAAGTCCTCGGACCAATCCACGAATACCCACCACGGCAACCGTCGCAATAGTCCGTCGGGACGCTGGCGCTGCAGGAACCAATCGAGCACCGTGCGCGTTCCGGCCAGTTGCGCGCGCAGGAAATCCGCATCGTTACGATACAACCAGAAGTCGTGGACCATCCCGATCCACAACAGCGAAAAGGTGGGTATGTGCTGCGGCAAGGAGGAAGGATAGCGGCTTTGCGTGATGCCATCGGGAATGCGCGAATCGTTGATCGCTTGTATCGCTTGCCGGGCCAAGCGGTCGTCGCCAGCTACGGTGTAAGAAATCAGCGCCTGGATGCGCGTATCGCCAACGTACTGCAGGCGCTCCCAGTAAGGCGTGTCCATGTATGTGTCATGCGCGTCGAGACGCGCTGTGCGCCAGCCAATTTCCCAGATAGCGGCCAAAGAAGAATCGTCCGAATCGAAGAAGCCGCGCTGCTCAAAGGGAAACGCAGTAAACCAGGAGTGGAGACGATCGACGTGCAGTGCTTCGTTAGAGGTCGTGATATCCAGTTGCATGAAGCGCCAAGTCTTCCATGTTAGAGGAACAAAAGTCCGGGTGGGGCCATCGGGCAGGAGTTCGTCGTGGAGGCCGGCAATGTGTTTGCCGGCAAACTCGTCGCGATTCCCTTTGTTGCCCTTGTCGTCGTACAGCGCCTCCGCGTAGGTGACACGGATGCTGCTGCCCGCTCCGCCGCTGACAGTTAGTTCGGGATATGCGGTGGTCAGATGAGACGCGTCGATAAGAATGCTGGCGTTGGCGTGCGCAGGAACCATAAGGGGTCTGTCCGGAAATTGCGCTGGAAGGTCAATGCCACTTGCGCGAACGACTCTTCCCACCGGAGCAAGCTCCATGGCCATGCGGGGCAGTTGATCGGGGACCAGTTCCCAGTTAGTAGAAGGGAAACTCTGCCCTCGCGAGCTCGCTTTACCGATTCGATGGGCGTTCTTCCAGCGGGAGTTCGGAGTGCAGGACGGCGCGGCATTCCAAGACCAGTCGAATGCCGCGGCGTCGATGCGCTCAGAAGGTTCGGCAGCGAAGTAGGCGTTTGGCGGCAAGCCGGTAGGCGCGGCAGCGGTGATTCCCTTTTCTTCCTCGACTTCCCAGGTTTCGTTGCTGTCGGCGGCTTGTTCGGTTGC
>WNFA01005814.1_pt1 | contig 15191 bp, 11 predicted proteins | sample 5400481 | NCBI WGS metagenome assembly WNFA01 (sample SAMN13153340, study PRJNA577476) | soil metagenome | isolation source: 120 cm saprolite under Douglas fir tree site 2 hole 1 replicate 2 | place: USA:California | collected 2015-04-18
GCGCATTTCAGGTAAAAAGTCTCTGGAACGCCTAGAAGGATGGGGTGATCCTTGGCCTGAGTCCGTTTTTCAATGATCCTGGCGGAGCGATGGGCGTCCTGAGCTGCTTCGCCCAGCATGGTGAGGAACTCGTCTTCGCTCACGGCAAAAGAGCAGGAGCAGGTAACCAGAATGCCTCCTGGCCGCAGCATTTTCATCGCGCGCAGGTTCAATTCTTTGTAGCCCCGCAGTGCGGCCTCCAGATTCTTCTTACTTCGGGCAAATGCCGGCGGGTCGAGAACGATGGTGTCATACTGCCGACCTGCGTCGGCATAGTCGCGCAGCAAATCAAAGGCGTTGGCTTCCATCCACTCGATCTCGTTCTTCGATCCGGTATTCAGCTTTTCGTTCTGCTCCGCTATCTCCAGCGCCTCGCGCGACATGTCAATCGCGGTCACGTGATCGCACACGCGGGCCAGATGTAAGGCAAACCCGCCGTGATAGGTGCATACGTCCAGAGCTTCACCCCGGGCATAGGTGGCTGCAGACGCATAGTTTTCGCGCTGATCCAGGAATGCTCCGGTTTTCTGCCCGCTCAGACCATCATAATGAAAGCTGACTCCATTCATGGTGACCGTCGTGGAGCTCTTGCTGCCTTGAATCAGGCTCGACTCCAGAGCTGGAAGCTGTTCCAGGCTACGAATGCGGTCGTCCACTCGCTCAATGATATTTTCCACTCCGGTAAGTTCACGCAAGGCAGCTACAATCGCCGACCGTCGCTCCGGCCTGTCCCACGCCTGCGTGAGGACCTGCAGGGTGACTACGTCGTTGTAGCGGTCCACCACCAGACCGGGCAGCCGGTCAGCTTCACTGAACACCAGCCGGTACGCATTTGAGTCTCGGACAATCAGTCGGCGATAGTTCACTGCCTCGCCTAACCTGTCTACCAGCAGCTCCAGCAACTTAGCTTCAGAATCAATGGCATCGCTCGCCAGCATGCGCAGCTTGATTTGCGATGATGAGCTGAAGACGGCCGATCCCTGCAGCTTGCCTTTGGTATTGACCACATGCACCAGCGACCCAGGCAGGGCAGTGCCATCATTCAAGACGTCAGAGGCATAAATCCATGCATGTCCGGCACGCAGGCGGGCTGCGGAACGGTCATTAATAATGACCTTGGGAATACCTGCTTTGGGAGATGTTTTTGAGATTGACGCGCTGTTGGGCATTGCCTAACAGCATATAGGAACGCAGTTACTGGGCGGGAGTGGACTCTGGCGCCGGCTCGGCCTCTGCCTGGTTTTCTGATTGGTTTTCTGATTGTGTCGCGCGGGCTTTTTTCTTCTTTGGAGCGGCATCCGGAGGAAGTGCAGGTTCGTGGGTGGGATCGTAAAACAGAATCCGTCCGCATGAGCTGCAGGTAATGATCTGCTCGTTGGTCGTCAGTTCCTGCCACGTCTGTGGCCGGATCATCACAAAGCAGGCCTGGCATTTGGAATCACGCGCTTCAGCAATGGCGAATTTGCGGGCCCGCAGTACGCGGTCATAGTGCGCCAGATTTGTATCAGACACGCCGGCGCGCAGACCATCGCGTTTCTGGTTCAGCCCTTGCAGCAGCTTTTCATCTTCAGCCGTCCTGGCCCTGGCTTCGTTCTTTTCCTTCTCGACGGCGGCAGCTTCAGCCTTCAAGTCAATCTCAGCGGCCTTCAGGCTCTTTTCTTCTGATTCCATAGAGACCATGAGCTCCAGGATCTTGTCTTCAGACCCGCTGATCTCTTTTTCCGCGAACTCTACCTCGTGCATGAGAGCACGGTATTCGTCATTGGTCTTTACGCTGGTGGATTGGCTGCGGTACTTGACGATTTTCTGCTGGGCGGTCTGAATATCAGCTTCAAGAATTCATGGGTAGGTGTAGACTCGATTCTAACACCGGAAACTGCGCTTCACCCCGCGTTTTATACCCTTAACTAGGTTTTTATACCGATTGTCCGCCCCGGCCTGCCAAACTTACATTCACGAGAATGATTGTGGAACTTACAAGATTATTGTTAGGGCTCTTGATTACGCTCTTTCATCGTCCTCTGGCGACGATGGTTATGCATCATGAACGCACTCTGGACGGCTTCCTCCGCAGCCGCGGCGTGAACTTTCCGCCTCCGCCCAGCGACGCTACCGCACAAAACATCTACTTTGTTGTGGGCGTCTTTATCTGCCTGCTTGAAGCAGGCAAGATCTGGTTCGGAATCAGTTCCTAGAGAAACCCTTCCTCGCTGCCGCAGGCTTCCCCTAAAACAAAACCGCCGGAACATTGCTGTTCCAGCGGCTGATTTAATCCTGAAAAGCTTGTTATGCGTCGGCGGTAACTTCCGGGAACTTCAGCTTGCTCTTGGCCAGCGCTTTGGTAAGCAGGTCTTCGATCTCCGGCTCAGGAATGCTACGGGCCATAGCCAACTCAGTTACCAGCAGGTAGCGGGCGCGCTCCATCATTTTCTTTTCGCGGAAGGAGAGAGGCTTTTCCTTGCCCAGCAGGAGCAGACTTTTTAATACGATGGCCACTTCAAGCAGCGAGCCGGTCCGCATCTTGTCAGAGTTCTCTTTGAAGCGGAATTTCCAGTCCTGGTGATTGTCACATTTGCCGTCAGTCAGGAAGTTAATGATCTTTGTGACCTCGCCGTTCTTCACCACCGGGCGGAGTCCTACCATTCCAACGTTGTTAAACGGCACCTCCACGCGCAAGCTGCTAGCCTTGATCTTAAGCAGGTAAAACTTTTGCACGTTAAGGCCTATGGTCCGGCTGCTGATCTGTTCAATCACGCCAACACCATGATTCGGATAAACTACTGCGTCGCCGATTTGAAAGCTCGATAATTGACCACTCATGAGGACACCAGATGGGGCTTCTTTCTGCGGGGAAACGGCTCAGAGTAAACGATTATAGTCCCAGAGGGTTCATTAAGCAATTTTTGCCACGTCTCGCGACCTAAGTAGCTTTTATTCAATGGCTTGGCAATCGCAAACGGCAGCGGTAGTCGGCATGCGCCCTGGGGGTTTATAATTCACGCTTGTATCTCGGCTGAAAAATGGCCATGAGAACAGGAGTAGTACTTCCGCAAAATGCCAGAGCATATCAAGAAGAGACTTGAAGAAGAGATTCGCGCTCTGGAACACGAGCTGACCTACGATCTCCCCAAGGAAATCAAGAAAGCGGCCGCCCTGGGCGATCTCAGCGAGAATGCGGAATACCACATGGCCAAGCAGCGCCAGGAACTGGTGAATGCCCGCCTGGGCCAGCTCAAGAGACGCATGGGCGAGCTCGCTCTGGTGAACTTGGCCAATATCCCTAAGGACCGGGTCGCCTTTGGTTCGCGCATCAAGGTATTCGATAACACCAAGGAAGAAGAGATCGAATATAAGCTGGTGACCAGCGAAGAATCGGATGTAAGCAAAGGATTGATCTCGTCCACCTCGCCCATCGGGAAGGCTTTGATCGGGAAAAAAGTTGGCGATACTGCTACGGTGGTTACGCCTAACGGCAACCGGGAGATGGAGATACTGCACCTCACCACCATCCACGACGAGGCCCAATGACCTGGACCGGAGCGTTTGGACGATCCTGCCGGGTTCTGCTGCATGCGATTGTCCGTGGCCTGGCCCTGACCCGGATTTCTCCCAACGTACTCACCTTCATCGGCCTGGTCATCAATATCATTGCCGCTATTCTTTTCGGCTACGCCAACGGCCACAACTATCAACGGCTGTTCCTTTATGCCGGACTGGTCATTATCGCTGCCGGCATCTTTGACATGGTGGATGGCCGCGTGGCCCGCGCCACCAACCAGGTCACCACCTTCGGCGGCTTCTTTGACTCGGTGATCGACCGTTACAGTGATGTGGCGCTCTTCTTCGGCCTGCTCGTCTATTACGCTCGCGCGAACCACTTCTTTTATCTGGTGTTAGTGGCCGTGGTGATGGTGAGCTCCGTCATGGTGAGCTACACACGGGCCCGCGCTGAATCATTGATTGGATCCTGCAAAGTCGGCTTCATGGAGCGGCCGGAGCGGATCGTGCTGGTGATCATCGGGGCGCTCTTTGCTCGCTGGGGAGCAATGGCGCCGGTACTGTGGGTGCTGGCTGTTCTCTCTACTATCACGATCATCCATCGCATCGCCTACACCTACCAGCAGACGCGCATCCTCGACGCAAAAGCAGCCGCCCAGGCCGCAACGGCAGCCCAACCATCAGCGGCGATGGCTGACGCAAGCAACCCTCAGCAAGGCAAGAAGCCTGCGCAGCAAGTACCTTCGTTTAATTAGTTGGGTTTTAAGCCCCGAGCGGAGCGAGGGGTCCCTGTAATCTTCCAGATCGAAGGGCATATCTAACACCATTTCACCTTGTTGTGACCAAAACGCGGGAGTTCCAGATAATTTCAACGGTAGGGGCCCCTCGCTTCGCTCGGGGTTAGAAGCAAATGCAAGAGCTAGCAGGTCGCAGTCAGATGATCGGGATCAATTTCGGGTGTTAACGCCACTATGGCGGGCCTGGGTGCAGCGGGCGGCTCGAAGTGCTGGCCCACTGTTTTTGCGTGGATAGCCGCAACCGGGTTCTTGAGTCTTTCCAAAATCGGTGCCCAGGTTTCTTCGACGGGGCAGGGCAGTTGCACAGGCTGTACACGGACCAGTGGAAGCAACGGTCCGGCATTCAACAACGCCGCCGCATGCGGGCTGCCGGTCAGCAGACAATGTTTGAGCAGAACTTCACGCAAAGCGCGGTCTTCCTCCGGGGTACACGGCGCAACACCAACAAAATCCGGGTTGCATGTTTTCGGCGTGGCATGCTGAGCCAGAACGTATGCCAGACCGCCCGTCATCCCTGAGCCAAAATTAATTCCGGTTGGCCCCAGTACCAGCACTACGCCGCCAGTCATATATTCGCAGCCGTGGTCGCCAAGGCCTTCCACTACGGCCAGCGCTCCGCTGTTACGAACCGCAAACCGTTCTCCGGCTCGGCCGGCGATGTAAAGCTCACCCGAAGTTGCGCCATAAAGAACAGTATTCCCGGCCACATTGGCGCCGCAATCAATGGCAATGCTTCCGCCGCTCAGACCTTTGCCGACGTAATCATTGGCTTCGCCGGCAAGCTGAAAACTTACGCCGGAAACGAGAAATGCCCCAAAACTCTGCCCCGCCACTCCTTTGAAGCGCAATTGCAGTGGCGCTGATCTGCTCATGCCGGACGAAGCCATGCAGGTCTTACTCATAAACGCCCCGTAGCGACGGGACAGCTCACCACTTAACTCCGCACCAATACTGCGATCAGCATTGGTGATGGTGTATTCCGGCGAGCGCGCTCCCGCGATCTTGAGAGATTCCATCAGTTGGTGCGAAAGCCCTTTGCGCACACGGGTTACGCTGGGCGTTTCCGGAGCCCGTGCAGGATCCCGCAAGAGCCCGTCCACCCATGCGGCAGACTCAAGGTAGCGAGGCTGAAGCAACTCCGTTCGGCCAACGATTTCATCCACGGAACTGGCGCCAAGTTTTTGCAACATGCTCTGGAATTCGGCGGCAATGCCCTGCATAAAAGCGATCACCATCTCTGGTTTGCCGTTAAAGCGGGTGCGCAGCTTTTCATCCTGCGTGGCGATGCCCACAGGGCATGTATTCAAATGGCATTGCCGAGCCATCACGCAGCCAATGGCAAGCAGAGCCGCCGTGCCAAAACCAAATTCGTCGGCGCCGAGCAGCGCGGCAATCATCAGATCGCGCGCAAATTTCAATCCGCCATCCACACGGAGCCGCACATGCCGGCGTAACCCTGATTCCACCAGCGTCCGGTGCGCATCACGCAAACCGAACTCCCATGGCAGCCCCGTGTTCTTGATGGAACTGAGAGGGGACGCCCCGGTTCCACCATCGTGTCCGCTGATTGTGATAACGTCTGCTCCGGCCTTGGCGACGCCCGAGGCAATAATCCCAACTCCCGCGCCCGCCACCAGCTTTACGCCAATGCGTGCGCGTGGATTCACCTGGCGCAGGTCATGGATGAGCTGTTCCAGGTCTTCAATGCTGTAAATGTCATGGTGCGGTGGCGGCGAGATCAAAGACATTCCCGGAACCGCACGGCGCAGCTTGGCGATATACGGCGTGACCTTGGTCGCGGGCAACTGCCCACCTTCGCCGGGCTTTGAGCCCTGCGCCATCTTGATTTCAATCTCCTGCGCGTGCACCAGGTAATCAACCGTTACGCCGAAACGCGCAGAGGCCACTTGCTTGATGCGGCTAGTGGCCTCCGGCTGCCGATCATAAAGAGCTGGATCATCACCTCCCTCTCCTGTATTGCTGCGGGCGCCCAGGCGATTCATGGCCAGGGCCAGAGTTTGATGCGCTTCAGGACTGATGGCCCCCACGGACATCGCCTGCACACTGAAACGCTGGATGATTTGCTGTTGCGACTCCACGTTCACCGCCGCCGGCGTTTCCGGGTAAGCGACGGCCAACAAATCGCGAATCGCTGTTGGTTCGCGCTGCTCGGCAAGTTCTTCATAGGCGCGGTAACTTTCATCGCCAGGGTCCTTCACAAGCGCGTGCATGCGACGCATCAGGTCCGGCGACGCTTGATGTATCTCGCCCTCTTTGCGGAAACGGTAGAGTCCCGCATCACGAGGCGCTTTGTGATCAGCCGCGTACGCCAGCGCATGATTGTAGAGATAATCTTCCAGCAATTGTTCCAGCGAAGTTGCTTCGGCAACTCTGGGCGCGTCAGCAAAGAACGAATGGCAGAGCTTGCCATCCAGCCCAATAACTTCAAAGAGCTGGGCATTGCGATAGCTGGCCAGCGTGGAGATCCCCATGCGAGACAGAACTTTTTTCAATCCAGCGCCAATGCCGCGTGCATAGTTCGCCGCGCCATCCGGGTGTAGTTCCGAAGCAATTTGCAGCGCCAGATACGGCCGCACGCAGGTGACGCCCACCGCTAACAGTAAAGCCACATGGTGCGTGTCCAGCACCTGCGCGGTTTCCACGACCAAGGGAATACGGAAATTTCCGGCCAGAGCCATGTCCTGCCACGCCGCCGCGGCTGCCAGCAATGCCGGTAGCGCAACGCGATCATGACCGACGTTCCGGTCACTCAATATCACCAGTCCGGGCACACTCCCCTGTTCCCACCGCACTTCATTACGAATGCGCTCCAGTGCCTGTACACCGCCGGCAGCGCCCTGCGCGCCAGGAAATGTAATGTCAATTCTCTGGCAGGGTGTGAGCGTTGCTTCAAGTTGCGCAACCTGCTGTTCGCCCATAATCGGCGAAACAGCAATCACACTTTCACCAATCCGCGTCTCCAGAGACATCACATGGGATTCGCGTAAAGGATCAATCGGCGGATTCGTAACCTGGGCGAAGCGCTGTTTGCAGTAATCCCAAACCGTGCGCCGCTGCTTAGACATGAAGGCCGGAGGCGTATCGTCTCCCATGCTGAACATGCCTTCTTTGCCTTCGGCCAGCGGCTGAAGCAAAAACTTGATCTGGTCTTCGGTCCAGCCCACAGCGGAAGCGATCTTTTTCGGCGCTTCATCATCGCGCAACGCTTTTTCCGTCGCGAACGCGGGCGATAGACGTGTCACGTCGCGCGCCTGTCTTGAAACAGCAATCGGCCACGTATTGGCCAGAGTTGTTCCGTTGCGCGTAATGCGGCCAGTCGGGATGTCCACCGCCAGCATCTCGCCGGGACCAAGTCGCTGGCGTTCCAAAATCGTGTTCTCGTCGAAGTCGGCCAGTCCGGCTTCTGATCCGGCAATCAGCCAGCCATCCGATGTGCGCGTATAGCGTAGCGGACGCAAGCCATTACGATCGAGCTTTGCTCCAACTGTGCGGCCATCGCTGAAGATCAGCGCTGCCGGGCCGTCCCAGGGCTCGTACTCCCAGGCAGAGCATTCCAGATAATCTTCCAACTCGTTACTGAGCCGCGGATTGTTGCTGGTGACAGGCGGGACCAAACTCATGAGCCCGGCTTCCAGCGTGCGTCCCTGCTGGACCAGAACTTCTACGGCGTTATCCAGGCTGGCGGAGTCGCTTACGTTCTCCTCCAGCGCTTTGAACCAGGTTCCGGCACGCAGGCGGCTGCGAATCTCAGGTTCACGCGCGCGCATCCAGCGCCGGTTGCCGACGATGGTATTGATCTCACCATTGTGCCCGAGAAAACGAAACGGCTGCGCCAGCGACCATGCTGGCTGCGTGTTGGTGGAAAATCGCTGATGAAAGATGGCAAAAGACGTTTCAAAGTCCTGCTCCCACAAGTCGGGATAAAACAGCGGAAGCTGCCACGGCGCGAGCAGGCCTTTGTAAACGATGGTGCGCGACGAGAGCGAGCAGAAATAAACGCTGGCTCCGATTTCGGTCTCAGCGCGCTTTCTAAACAAGAACAGCTTGTTTTCGCAACGGCCGCTGTTGTCCTTGGGCGCAAGAAAACATTGCCAGACGCTGGGCAAAGACTCGGTGGCGCGAGCGCCGGGAACCGATGGATTGACAGGTACTTCGCGCCATCCCAGGCACGTAAGTCCCATGGCGGGAGCGAGTGCCGTTATTTGTTCCTGCACGCTAAGGACAGACTCGGGACGGATAAACAACATTCCCACGCCGAAGCAACGCGGCAACTCGATTCCCAGAGCCGCTGCCCGGCGACGAAGAAATCTCTGAGGAGTGGCCGTGAGCAAACCAGCGCCATCACCGCTTGCCCCATCAGCATCGACTCCACCTCGATGCGACAGTCTCTGCAACGCGGTCAGCGCACGGTCCACCACCTCATGCGAAGCGAGACCGGAGAGCTGTACTACGAACCCGGTTCCACAAGCATCATGGTCCGGATGCCCACTGGAGGCAGTAGTGTGATCATCCGTTACATGGGAGAACTTCCCGTCCATGGTCATTGATAGATCACAGAGGAGAGAAAGGGAAATTGGTAATTTGGATGGTTGCTATTCGTTTTTTGAAAGCAAATTGCTTACCGGCGGAAGGGCCGTGAATCGCGGCATCACACCTCCGTAGGCTTGGCACCCAGGGCGAGCTCTTTGCGTGCCAGCTCAACAAAAGAGGTGGCCATCATGGGCAAACTACGATCTTTGCGATAGACAAGGGCCAGCTCACGCCACATATCAAGACCGTCAATTTTTAGAAGTCGCACATTTCCGCGACGCACATTCTCGCGCGCAAAGGCAGCGCATACCAGTGAGACGCCAAAGCCATCCTGTACAAACCGCTTGATCATCACCACGCTGGTCAGCTCCATGGTGATGTTGAGATTTTCACGGAATGGCCGCAGATGCTTTTCCATCAGCTTGCGGATTGATCCCGTCTTCGGCAGGATGATGGGTTGCTGCGCCAGCTCTTCGGCCGCCACTGATTTGCGCTTGAACAGCGGGCTTGCCGGCCCAACCATCAACAGAATCCGATCGCGAAATACAGGAACCACCTCAAGGCTGGGGGACTTCACCGGCATGGTGACAATGCCCAGATCAATGGCGCCCTGTTCAACTTTCTCGCTCACCTTGTGAGTAAAGCTGCGGTACACGCTGATGCGTACCTTGGGGAACTTGCGATGATATTTCGTGAGGACATTGGGCAGCACATACAAAAACGTTCCTTCATTCGCGCCAATTGAAAGTGTGCCCGTGGCCACGCCGGTGTGATCAGATGTGGCGCTCAGGGACCTGGTGTGCAAGGCAATCAACTGCTTGGCGTACTCCAGCACTACTTCACCCGCGGGCGTGAGCCGCACGGACTTTGCCGAGCGATCAAACAATTTCTGTCCGTAATCCTGTTCCAGCTGCCGGATCTGCGAACTCACCGCCGGCTGCGAGCGCAACACTTTCTCCGCGGCGCGGGAAAAGCTACCCAGCCGGGCTACTTCAATAAACGTTCTGAGCTGATCAAAATCCATTTTGGGAAAAGAACCCCGCGAACAACCTTTACAGTCTAGTGTGTTTCTGAAGGTTCAACATTAAAGTGGTTTCAATTTACACGCAACAGTTGACACTGATATTCATGCGTCTTTAGACTGCGTGCGCATCAAGGGAAAGGAACCACGCAATGCATAATTCACGCAGAGATGTATTGAAGGGAACCAGCGCTATGGTCGCACTCGCAGCTACCGGCGGTTTCGCACATGGTGAAACCAAAACCAGTCCAGATCAAAAGCGCGAACGCGGCATGGCCAAGGGCCTCAGCCTGCTGACTTTCCGTAGCCAGGGCGAACTCAAACTCGGCGTGAAAACGGACAAAGGCATTCTCGACGTTCAGCATGCGGCCAAACTCCTGAATATGCATGCGCCCACGACCATGGACGATCTTCTGCAAACTGAAGATGGCCCCAGCCTTCAGGCGCTGGTCGCAGCAGCGGAAAAGTCAAAGTCAGCCAGTGCCGCTTATATAAAAGAAGATGGGATTGAGTTCGGGCCGCTGGTGAGCCGTCCAGAGAAGATTGTCTGCGTGGGTCTTAACTATCGCCATCATGCGGAAGAAATTGGCGCACCCATTCCCAAACAGCCGGTGCTTTTCAACAAGTTCAACAACACGCTCAACCACCACAACGGCACGGTGAAGCTGCCCGTGGACAACGCTAAGAAGTTTGACTATGAGGTTGAGCTGGTCATTGTGATGGGGAAGCAGGCGCACAACGTGAGTGAAGCCGACGCACTCAATTATGTAGCGGGATACGCCACCGGCAATGATTTCACCGCACGCGATCTTCAGCTTGAGACCGGAGGACAGTGGATGGTCGGCAAGACTCCCGACCAGTTTGCGCCGCTTGGTCCGTATATGGTCACCGCCGATCAGATTGATCCGGACAAGCTCAAGCTTGAGTGCCGCGTAAACGGTGAAACGCGCCAGTCGTCAACCACCAGCGACTTCATCTTCAACACCCGCCAGATCATCAGTTACATTACGAAATTCATCACGCTGCGCCCCGGCGACATTATCTTCACCGGCACTCCGGAAGGCGTGATTCAGGGCAAGCCCAAAGACAAACAGGTCTGGCTCAAGCCAGGAGACAAGATTGCCTGTAGCGTGGAAAAGCTGGGAGAGCTCAAGTTTGAGTTGGTATGAAGAGAAGCAATTGGCAAATGGCAATTAGCAGATGACAGAAGCTCACTTCTCCAGCAGCTATCCTTTGGAAAGCTCGTCATTGTTCTGACTCGAGCAGATTCAGCAGTGCTAATTTGTATTTGCCAATTGCTATCTGCTAATTGCTAATTGCTTTTCCCCATCCACAACCAATCTTGCAATGCGTTCACGATGGAATGTCGCGTCGCCCAGCATGGTCTCACTTGCCTTGGCCCGCCGATAATAGAGATGAACGTCGTTTTCCCAGGTGAATCCCATGCCGCCATGCACCTGTATCCCGCGATTGCCCACGTTTCTCGCAGCGTCACTCGCATACATCTTGGCGATCGACACGGCAGTCGCTGCATCAAGGGCATTCTCTTCCAGCGCCCATGCGGAATAGTAAGCGGCTGAGCGTGTGCTCTCAGTTTCCAGATACATTTCTGCGCACATGTGCTGTACGGCCTGAAAGCTGCCAATGGGTTTGCCGAACTGCTTGCGCGTTTTAGCATACGCAACGGCCAGCTCCATCACGCGCTGCATTCCGCCGGTCATCTCAGCGGTGAGTGCCGCGGTGGCCACCCGCAATGATCGCTCGATGGAAGTCTTGTCACCAGCAAGCTGCTCTGCGGGTGTACTGCTGAACTTCACAGAATAAATCTTGCGTCCAAGGTCCAGGCCTTTCATCGGCTCGACCTTCAGGCCCGAAGCTTTGGCTTCGACCACGTATGCGCAATCATTGGCGATCACGACGATCACATCCGCTACTTGTGCATCCGTGACAAACAGCTTTGCTCCATTCAATTTGCCTGAGGGGCCGGAAATGCGAAGGTCCGCCATCTCCCAACTTGTACCAGATTCCAGGAACGCAACCGTGGCGCGTGCGTCACCTGAGGCGATGCGTGGCAAAAATTTCTGCTTCTGTGCCGGTGAGCCGCAGCCATTCAGCACCGCTCCGGCCATCACCGTGGAAAACAACGGTCCTGGCAACAAAGCGTATCCAGCTTCTTCCATGAGCAGAATCAGCTCAACCATGCCAAGGCCCATGCCGCCAAATTCTTCCGGAATGATGATGCCCGTGAATCCCTGGTCTGCCAGTTTGCGCCATAATCCTGGTTCATACGCCGTTTCTGTTTCCATCAGCTTGCGTGTATCCGCCATGGCGCACTCGCCAGCAAAAAACTTGCGGGCGGTGTCTTTCAAAATCTGCTGGCTTTCACTGAGGCCAAATTGCATTCGACTTCTCCTAAATCAAAAGTTCACCACGGAGGCACGGAGACGGGGACAAAACGGATCAAGATTCTGTTCCGATCTGGTCTGACTCACTCCGCATATCGGCTTGCATCTGAATTTTCTCTGCCACAAAAATTGAACGCGTCTCGCCGCTTTGCCGCTCTTCGCGTTCCTTCGTGTCCTTTGTGGTTCAAAGTTCTCCCAATGGCTAAGTGCCAACGGCTTGTTTTAGTAGCTCTTCGGCAATCCCAGCACAAAGTGCCCGATGATGTTGCGCTGAATCTCTGACGTTCCGGCTTCAATCGTGTTGCCCCGCGCGCGCAGATAGCCGTAGGACCAGGAGCCGTTGTCGATGGCCAGCGGATCGCCCGCTTCCAATTGTGCATGCGGGCCGAGTATTTCCTGTGCGATCTGCTGGAAGCGCTGGTTCAGCTCGCTCCAGAAAATCTTCTGAATCGAACCCTCCGGTCCCGGTACTCCTGTAGAGGATATTCGGCTGAACGCCCGCCCCTGGTTCCAGCGCATGATTTCAATTTCCGCATAGCATTGCGCCAGCTTCTGCCGCACTATGGGATCGTCCGCCGCTTTGCCGCCATTGCGTTCCGTGCTCTTGGCCAGCTCAATCAACCGCTCCATATTGCGCTGATACATCACCTGAATGCCTGCACCCAGGGTGCCGCGCTCATGCATGAGCGTGCCCATGGCGACTTCCCAGCCTTCGTTGACCTTGCCGACGACGTTCTCCACCGGCACCAGCACATCGTGAAAAAAGATCTCGTTGAACTCGGTCTCCCCGGTCATCTGGCGCAGCGGACGCACGTCCACGCCCTCGGTCTTCATGTCCACCAGCAGCGTGGTCAGACCTTTATGTTTGGCCACTGTGGGATCCGTACGGACGACCAGCTGGCACCAATGCGCCGCCCAGCCATAGCTGTTCCAGACTTTCTGGCCGTTCACGATGTAATGATCGCCTGCATCGTTCAGTTTGGCTTCGCAGCGTACGTTTGCGAGATCCGATCCCGCATCCGGTTCGGAGAATCCCTGGCACCATATTTCTTCCGCGCTCAAGATTTTGGCCAGATAGCGTTTTTTCTGCGCATCGGTACCGAACGCGATCAGCGTTGGCCCCACCAGCCCTACACCCAGCACGTTCGCCAAAGGAGGTGCTCCGGCCCGCGCCAACTCCTGCCAGAAAATGACCTGCTGCATCAGGCTGGCGCCGCGGCCACCATATTCTTTAGGCCAGGAAACTCCTGCCCAACCCGCTTCATACATACGGCGCTGCCACTGCTTCAGGAAATCAAAACGCGCTTCCATTGATTCTTCGCCGCGCTTCGCCTCCCAGCCTTTGGGAACGTTTGCGGACAGCCATGAGCGCAGCTCATCTCGGAATGAAAGTTCGGATGGGCTTAGATTCAGGTCCATAAGTCTCCCGTCACGTGCGTGAATGAATTGCCATTCATTTCAGCCGCAACAAGTGTACAGCGTGGCGCGAAATGCGGCGAGGGGCTGATGATGGACGCTGCCCGTGGTGAGACGTTAACCACAGAGGACACAGAGGAGCACTGAGGAAAGAGCTTTTGCATCTGAAGCGCAGCGACCAAAAAAACGGAATGGCAGAATTTCACGGCTAGGCCGACTTGCGCGCCGAGCCGTGTGCAACAGGAGCACGACGATCAGAGTCGGCTCGGACGATCTTGAGCGGTTTGAAGCGTAGCGACAGAATCTAAAACCCCATGAACATCATCTTCTGCGGCTTTTTCTTCTGCAGGAACGGCCGGTTCAGAAACTCCACAAAAGGCGCCATCAGCTTGAAGTGACGCACCATCTCCGGAACCAGCTTACGGCCAGTAAGTGCCTTCACATCGATGGAGGCTTCCAGGTACCACTGCCGGTGCCGCAGCAGGCCTTCAGCCGGATGGTCCACGGGAAAGCCTTTCGGCATGCGGGTGAGCTGCTCGCCCTGCAAACCGCCCACGACCTTCTTCAGCTTCGCGTGTTTTAGGATGGCCTGAAATTCCTCGTGATGATCACGCAGCAGAGCACGGTAAGCCAGTAGCTCGTCGCGTTCCGGTGAGTACACGCCGCCGAAGAACAGCAGCTCTTTTTCCGTGAAGTGAAAATAAAACACCGATCCTTCACGCTTCAACGCTGTATGTCGGGGAAAGATCGCCGCAACGTGCGTCTTGTATGGCGTTTTGTCCTTGGCAAACCGCGTGTCGCGATAAATGCGATAAACGGCTTTCTGCGGCGGCGTCACGTACTCAGGCGCGAACTGCGCCAGCTCTTCATTCAGGGCATTCACCAGCTCCAGCATGGGAGCCTTGATCAGCTTGTTGTATTTTTCCTTGCGCGGCTGAAACCATTCGCGACGGTTGTTGCGCTTGAGTGAACGCAGAAAGGCGAGTGCATCGGGGGAGAAGCCTGGGAAAGAAGTTTTCATCTATATTGAATTCAAGGTCGTTGTTTGTGTGGTCGGCTCTTGAGAGATGCCAGACCGGAAGAATGCCAAATCCGTTTCTTCCGATCAGCGTCATCTGCGTTCATCAGCGGTAAGGTTTGTTCTCAGGTCAGCGAAACAGATTTCTCGGCGATCAGCTTTTTCACGCGCTCCACAAACTCGGTCGCCGGATAAGTACCTTCTGGTTGCTGCTGGCCGCGGACGCGGACGTTCACCGTACCCGCCTCAGCTTCTTTCTCTCCAACAACAAGAAGGAACGGCACCTTTTGCATGGTCTGCTCGCGGACCTTGGCATTCATCTTCTCATTGCGATCGTCGACATGCACACGTACGCCTGCCGCTTTGAGCTGGTCGGCGACTTTGTTGGCGTAATCCACATGTTTTTCACTGATGGGAATCAACGCCACCTGCACCGGTGCCAGCCA
>WNFA01002485.1_pt1 | contig 15185 bp, 15 predicted proteins | sample 5400481 | NCBI WGS metagenome assembly WNFA01 (sample SAMN13153340, study PRJNA577476) | soil metagenome | isolation source: 120 cm saprolite under Douglas fir tree site 2 hole 1 replicate 2 | place: USA:California | collected 2015-04-18
TGTCGCGCACCTCGAGCGCGGCGGCGCCGTGCCCGTTGGCGACCGCGACCGAGAGCGTCCGTGGCCCGGCCGCCTCGGCGGTCATGGCGTCGAGCGCGTTCTCGAGCAGGTTGATCAGCACCTGGCGGAGCTTCTCGCGGTCGGCGCGCGCGGTGACGCCGTCCGCCAGCGCCGTCTCGAGCGTCACGCCGCTCGCCTCGAGGCGGGGGCGGAACGCCTCCAGCGTCGCCCGGGCCAGCTCGCTCAGATCGACCGGCTCGAAGTGGAACTCCTCGCGGCGCGCGAAGCGGAGGAGCGCAGCGACCTGCCGCTCGACGCGCTCGAGCTCGCCCAGGATGAGGCGGTGCTCGGCGGCGAAGGGTGACGCGGGCTCGCGTGCGAGCTGCTGCGCGAGGCTCCGGGCGGCGGTCACGGGGTTGCGGATCTCGTGCGCGATGCGCGCCGCCAGCTCGCCGATCGCGGCCAGCTTCTCGGAGTGCGCGAGCGAGCGTTCGATCGCGACGGTGCGCGCGAGCAGCTCCGCCGCGTCGAGCACGAGGCTGAACTGATCGGCGACCGCGTCGATCGCCCGGTCGTCCTCGTCGCTGAAGGTGGCGCGCAGGAGATCGGTGCGTACCAGGACGTGGCCCCAGAGCCGGCGCGGGCTCGCGACCGGTACGATCGCGACCACGTCCGCCTCGATGAGCGCCTCGATGAGCGGCAGGGGCAGCTCGCGGAAGCGGCTCTTGCCGATCGTGTACGGCGGGAGGGCGCTCGCCCAGCGCGGCCACGCCGCCGCGAGCGGCGCGAGCGTGAAGGGGCCGTGGGTGACCGCCTCGCCGCTCGCGAGCAGGAAGGCGGCGCCGCGGAGCTGTACGGCCCGCGCCAGCTCCGCCAGCGCGCGCCGGCAGCACTCCGGTACGCCGAGGTCGGGCGAGAGCGTGTGCAGGAAGGCGTGCAGCTCCTCCCAGCGCCGCCAGCTGCGACGGAAGACGAGGCGGTCGATCGCGGCACGCAGCCAGCCCTGGAGGGGCACCAGGACGACGACCACGCCGAGGATGGCGCCCAGGTCGAGCAGGCGGCGGACATCGGCGTCGGCTACGCGCCCGCCGAGCGCGCGGAGCCCGAAGACCAGCCCGGCCGTGGCGGCGATCATGGTCGCGGTGGTGCCGAATCCGCGCAGCGTGTCGGCGAGATCGCGCACCACGAACGGCACCGCGAGGAGGAGACCCGTGCCGGCGTGCAGCAGGACGAACGCGACCGCGGCCGGCGACGCGTCGTCGGCGCCCGCGAGCAGCTGCGACGTCACCCCGGCGCGCGCGTCGACGGCGAGCGTGGTCGCCAGGGCCGCGAAGGCGAGGCCGATCGCGATCACGTCGGCCGAGCTGTACTCGTCGAGCCGGCCCGGCTGCCACGCGCCGCGGCGGGCGAGCCGCTGGATGTCCCACACCGTGAGCGCGCCGATCGTGCCCAGGTAGATCGCGAAGGGAATGAACGCAGCCCCCGGCAGGGCGAGGCTGCCGAGATCGGCGAGCACGAACACCACCGCGGCCAGCGCCGCCACGCCGTAGTTGAGGCCGAGCCATGCCGGCCGCGGAGAGCCGGCTCGCACCGGCCAGACGCGAGTGAGGTGTCGGCCCGCCGCGAGCAACGCGGCGGCGCCGGCGTCGCTCGTCGCGAGGAGAGCGACGCGCACGTTGGGGCTCTGCGCGAGGACCAGCAACGTCCAGAGGGCGTAGTGGAGGGCGGCGAGGGCGCCCACGACGAGCAGCACGACGAAGGCACGGCTCCGCGGCCGGTGCTTGTGGAGGAAGCCCCAGATGTCCACCGCGAACACCGTCCAGAGCAGCGCCGGGACGAAGAGCACGGTAGCGGCGATGAGGCGGAAGGTGGCCGGATCGTTCATGGTGAGGCCCTAGCCCCTGGCCGCAAGTCCGGTGCCAGAGGCTGCCCGCCCTGAACCCGCCTCGATGTGTGGCTTCGGGCGCGCCCCTCGCGGCGGCTGCCTAACGGCGTATGCATCGAGACGCCCAACCGCTTATACAGCAGGCCTTCCCTCCGGCGCATCAGCCGCCATGCGCGCAATGCGGCGAACGCAGCCCTGGATCTGCGGATCGGGGCGCGAGCGGGCCGCCGTTCCGTCGATCGGGAGCCCTCCCGACCTGGCACGGTCCGTGAAGGTAGCGACGGACGCGAGAGGAGGGAACGATGGAAGCGACCATCACGCTCGGACCGGGCTACGCGCTGCCGGAGGAGGAGCAGATCGCCGGCACCTACCAGCACCTGCTCCGGAGGCTCAGCCACCAGTCGGTGGCGAAACACTTCGACGCCTACGCCGACATCGACTGGGACGCCGGTGAGTACCGCATCGACCCCGAGGACCCGCGTTGGGAGCTCGACGCGGACGACGTCCTCGGCGCGACGGCGTGGTACCGCGAGCAGGCGCAGCCGCTGCGCGCCCGCCTGGGGCTTCACCTGGTCGCCACCAAGATGAAGATCGGGACGCAGTTCGAGAACGCCCTCCAGCGCGGGCTCCTCGAGTTCGCCTGGTCGCTGCCCAACGGAGCGCCCGAGTTCCGCTACGTCTACCACGAGGTGATCGAGGAGGGGCAGCACTCGCTCATGTTCCAGGAGTTCGTGAACCGGACGGGCTTCGACGTGCCCGGGCTTGGCTTCTGGGACCGGCTCGGCGCGCGGCGCGTGATCGCCGCCGCGCGGCGCTTCCCGGCGCTCTTCTTCGTCTTCGTGCTGGGCGGCGAGGACCCGATCGATCACGTGCAGCGGACGGAGCTGCGCCGCGGCCACGCGATCCATCCGCTCCTCCGGCGCATCATGCAGATCCACGTGACCGAGGAGGCGCGCCACCTGTGCTTCGCGCGCAGCTACCTGCGCGGCCAGGTGCCGCGCCTCGGGGCCGTTCGCCGGGCGAGCCTCGCGCTCCAGGCGCCGCTCGTTCTCGGCCAGATGGCGCAGGCGATGCTCCGCCCGTCGGCGGACGTGGTGCGCACCTACGCCATCCCCGCCCGGGTGATCGCCGAGGCGTACACGAAGAACCCGCGTCACCGGGAGAACACGGTGGCGACGCTCGCCAAGCTGCGCGACCTCTGCCGCGAGGTCGGCATCGTCACCCCGTGGTCGGTGCCGCTCTGGCGCCTGGTCGGGATCTGGGAGGCATAGCGCGATGCCGACCGCGGCCACCTACCACGAGATCGAGACTGCGCAGGCCGGCGTCCTGCCCGCCGGCCCACGGCTGCCGGCCATCGTCCAGTTCCTGCACATGGGATTCCGGCCGACCGCGTTCCTCGAGCAGTGCGCGCGGCGCTACGGGGACCCGTTCACGCTGCACATTCCGGCGCGGCCGCCGCTGGTGATGTTCAGCGACCCCGAGGCCATCCGCGAGATCTTCACCGGCGATCCCGAGGTGCTGCACGCCGGCGAGGCGAACAGCATCCTGGGGCCGATCGTGGGCGAGTACTCGCTCCTCCTGCTCGACGGCGCGCGCCATCTCCGCCAGCGCCGCCTCATGCTGCCGCCGTTCCACGGCGAGCGCATGCAGGCCTACGGGCGCACCATGCGCGAGATCACCGACCGCTCGATCGACGCCTGGCCCGTCGGCCGCCCCTTCCCGATCCACGACCGGATGCAGGCGATCACGCTCGACGTGATCCTGCGCACCGTCTTCGGCCTGGACGAGGGGGAGGCGCTCGCCCGCCTACGCGAGCGCCTCCGCCGCCTGACGGCGTTCGTCTCCGGAGCGCTCGGCGTCCTCCTCCTGATGCCGTGGCTCCAGCGCGACCTGGGTCCCCTGACGCCGGGAGGCCGCTTCGCCCGCCTGGCGCGCGAGATCGACGACATCCTGTTCGCCGAGATCGCGCGCCGCCGCGCCGACGGCGTCGCCGGACGCGACGACATCCTCTCCATGCTGATCGCGGCGCGCGACGAGGGCGGCCAGTCGATGAGCGACCACGAGCTACGCGACGAGATGGTCACGCTGCTCCTGGCCGGCCACGAGACGACGGCGACCTCGCTCGCGTGGGCCTTCCATCGCCTGCTCGGCCGGCCGGACGTGCTCGGGAAGCTGCGCGAGGAGGTCGGCGAGGGGCCCGTGGAACCCGAGCAGATCGGCCGTCTCGAGTACCTGGACGCGGTGGTCAAGGAGACCGCTCGCCTGAACCCCGTGATCGTGAACGTGGGCCGCCGGCTCCAGGCGCCGATGCGCATCGGCGGCCACGACCTGCCGGCGGGTGTGGTCGCGTCGCCGTGCATCTACCTGACCCATCGCCGGCCCGACCTGTGGCCCGACCCGGCGCGCTTCGACCCCGAGCGCTTCATCGGCGCGCGCCCGAGCCCGTACGCGTTCTTCCCCTTCGGCGGCGGCGTGCGCCGCTGCATCGGCGCCGCGTTCGCCGCCTACGAGATGAAGATCGTGCTGGCGGAGGTCCTCTCCCGCGTCGAGCTGCGCGCCGCGCCCGGCTACACGGTCCGCACCGTGCGCCGCACCGTCACCCTCGCGCCCTCGGGCGGCATGCCGGTGGTGGTCGATCGCGTGGAGCCGCGCTAGCCATGGGCGCGGCCGTGTACACGCAGGCGCTGTTCGTCGTCGCCGACAGCGCCTACCTGCGCGGCGCCGGGGTGATGTTCGCCTTCCTGCGCACCTTCCTCAATCGGCGGCAGTTCGTCCGCTTTCGCATGGGTTGGGTCGAGGCGGTGTGCACGGTCGAGCCGCTGCTCCTGCTAGCGGTCACCTACGTCGTCCAGACGGGCGCCGTTCCTCCTCACTGGGCGCGGGGTTCGGTCGCCTCGTCGCGGCCGTCCTCGGTGCCGCGCTGGCGGTCGCCGGATGGAGTCTCCTCACCTGGTCGTTCCTCTCCTGGCACGGGCTCTTTGCCGGCCACGGCGTGCTCGCCGACCATCGGCTGGTGACGCGCGGCGCCTACGGCTTCGTCCGCCATCCCGTCTACCTCGCGGCGTTCCTCATCTGGCTCGCGCTGGCGGTGGGATTCCTCAGCCTCACCGCGTTTCTCGTGACGGTCCTCTACGTGATCCCGATCTACCTCCTCTACATGCGCTCCGAGGAGGAGATGATGTTCGAGTCGTTCGGCGAGGCCTACCGCGAGTACCAGCGGCGGGTCCCGATGCTGATTCCTCGCCTGCACCTGCCGGCGCGCGTGCAGGCGGCGCCGGGTTAGCCGCCATGCCGACGCTCGTTGCGTACCTCGTGTGGCCGTTCGTCGTCGTCGCGGGGACCTACACGACGTACGCGAGCTTGGCGGCCGGATACCCCCTGCCGGTCGTGTTCTTCGCCACGGGCGCGGGCATGCTCGCCTGCGTGCTGCTGGCCGAGCAGGTGATCCCGGCCCGGCCGAGTGGAGCGCCCTGACCGATCGCCAGAGCCTCAACGACCTGGGGCACGCGATCGTCGCGAACCTCATCGGCGAACGCCTCGGCGAGCTGGTCGTCCTGACGCTGGCCGCGAGCGCCGCCGGCGGGCTGAGCACGCTGGTCGGCGGATCAGTGTGGCCGAGTCACTGGCCTCCGTTCGCGCAGATCGGGCTCGTCGTCTTCGTCGGCGATGGGCTCGATTACTGGAAGCATCGCCTGCTGCACACCGTTCCCGGCCTGTGGCGCGTTCACGCCCTGCATCACGGGATCACGCGGCTGCACGCGCTCAAGGCGGCGCGGCTTCACTTCACGGACCTCCTCATGAGGTTCCTGCTCGTCTACGCACCGCTCGTCGTCCTGGGCGCCCCGGCCCGCATCATCTTCTGGTACACGGCCTTCACATCGGCATCCTCGGCGTGATCGGGCATTCCAACACGGGGCCGCGAGTGCCGTCGGTGGCTCACCGGCTGCTCATGACGCCCCAGGTCCATTCCTTGCACCACTCGATCGACCGCACGCTGTCCGACAGCAACTACGCGAACGTCTTTCCCATGTGGGACATCGTCTTCGGCACCTACAGCGACCCGGATCGATGTCTGCCGGACGAGGTCGGGGTGCGCGACGATCCGATCCCCGACGGCTTCGTGGCGCAGTTCCTCGCCCCCTTCACCTGGCGGCGGCTGGTGAGCGAAGCGAACACGCGAGCTCAATAGGGCGCCCTCCGGTCGCCGAGGTTGCCGGCCTAAACAGAGAGCCCCATCCGCTTGCGTCTTCCGGCCGGGGTCGGGGGCCTCGATCACGACAGCGACGTTCTGGTAACGCAGATCATCGCCGTGCCGAACGAGTCGTTCCGCAAGGGGCTCGGCGGTATACCCGAGGAGCTCATGGCGGCCTTGTGCGAGAGAGTGCGGTCGGTCATGGGTCTTTGAACGCCAGCGATGTCGCTAAGATCGACGAGGCCTTGCCCGTCAGGCGAGGGCGGTCAGATCGAGCGTGCGGACGGCCTCCTCCTGTGTCCCGTGTGCCAGCACACCCAGGCACTTGAGCCCGGTGAGCGTCGCGATCGTCTCCGCGTTGGTCGCGGCGGACACGTCGGTCTCCGGCGTGGGCTGCGAGAGCACGAAGCCGCGCACCACGAGCCCCGCGGCGGCGGCGACGCGCGCGGTGAGCGCGCAGTGGTTCACCGTGCCGAGGCGGTTGGCGCCCACGATCAGGAGGGGCAGGCCGGCGCGCGCCGCCAGCTCGGCGTAGGTCGTGCGCGCGTCGAGCGGCACGAGCAGCCCGCCCGCGCCCTCGACTAGGAGCACGTCGGCGCCCTGGCGGCGGCGGGCGACGAGCGCCAGGAGCCGGGCCACGTCGATGGTCACGCCCTCGAGCCGCGCCGCGACCGCGGGCGCGAGCGGCGCGCGCAGCCGGTAGGGGCAGATGTCGTCGAGCGGTGCCGGGTCGGCGGCCGCGGCGCGGAGCGCCCTCGCGTCCTGCGGCTTCCCCTCGACGCCGGTCTCGACCGGCTTCATCACCGCTACGCGCAGCCCGCGCTGGCGGAGCGCGGTGGCGAGCGCGCAGGCGACGAAGGTCTTGCCGACACCCGTGTCGGTGCCGGTGATGAGGAGCGCGCTCACTCGCCCGTCGCCTCGACGATCGAGTCGCGCGCCACGTCGATCAGCCGTTCCAGCTCCGCTCGCGCGATCGCGAGCGGCGGCATGAGCACGATCACGTTGCCGAGCGGGCGGAGGAGCACGCCTCGTGCCCGGGCCGCGCGCACCACCCGCTGGCCGATGCGCGCCGCGGGCGGGTAGGGGACACGACCCGCGCGCTCGGCCACCAGCTCCACACCCACCATGACTCCTTGCTGACGCACGTCGCCCACATGTTCAAGCCGCGCGATCTCGCCCACCAGCCGCTCGCGGAGGAGCGCGATCTTCTCCGCGAGCCGCTCGAGCGTACGCTCCTCGCGGAAGACGCGCAGGCTCGCCAGTCCGACGGCGCAGCCGAGCGGGTTCCCCGTATAAGTGTGGCCATGGAAGAAGGCACGGAACTCATCGTAAGGCGCGAGGAAGGTCGCGAACACCTCCTCGCTCGCGAGCGTCGCGGCGAGCGGGAGGTAGCCGCCGCTGATGCCCTTCCCGAGGCACATCAGGTCGGGCGTGATGCCCGCGTGCTCGCAGGCGAACATACGCCCCGTGCGCCCGAAGCCGGTCGCCACCTCGTCGGCGACGAGCAGCGTGCCGTGGCGGTGCGCCCGCTCGTGCAGCGCGCGGAGATACGCGGGCGGGTGGATCCACATCCCCGCCGCGCCCTGTACCAGGGGCTCGACGATGACCGCGGCGAGCGTCCGGCCGTGCGTGGCGAGCGTCCGCTCGGCCTCGTCGAGCGCGGCGGCGAGCGCCGCTTCCGCGTCCATGCCGCGCTGCCAGCGAAAGACGTGCGGCGGGGTGAGCCGCACCGCGGGAGCGACCGCCTCGGCCACGAAGCGATGGAACGTCTCGGAGTACCCGACCCCGACCGCGCCCAGCGTGTCGCCGTGGTAGGCCTCGACCAGGGACGCGAAGCGCGTGCGCGCGCTGTCGCCGCGCAGCCGGTGGTACTGGAGGGCGATGCGCAGCGCAGCTTCGACGGCCGTGGCGCCCGCATCCGAGTAGAAGACGCGCGTCAGCCCGCGCGGCGCGATCTCGATCAACGCGCGGGCGAGCTCGATCGAGGGGACGTTGGCGAGCCCGAGCAGCGTCGAGTGCGCGACCCGCGCGAGCTGCTCGCGTAGCGCGGCGTCGAGCGCCGGGTGCCGGTGTCCGTGCACGTTGCACCAGAGCGACGAGACGCCGTCCAGGTAGCGCCGCCCGCGCGTGTCGACGAGCGTTGTGCCCTCCGCCTCCACGATGACGAGCGGCTCCTCGGCCATCCAGTCCGCCATCTGCGTGAACGGGTGCCAGAGGTGGCGGTGATCCCAGGCGGAGAGCGTGGCGGTGTCGGTCATCGGGCGAGCCCCGTCTGCCGCGCCGCCTCCGCGAAGGCGCCGAGCGCGCGCTCGAGCTGCGCCGGGGTGTGCGTCGCCATGGGTGTGACGCGGAGACGCGCCGTGCCCGGCGGGACGGTGGGGGGACGGATGGCGAGCGCGTGCACGCCGCGCGCCAGGAGCGCGTCGGCGAGCGCCAGCGCGGCGCGGTTGTCGCCCACCACGAGCGGCACGATGTGCGTGTCGCCGCGCGCGTCGAGCCCGAGGCGGCGGAGGCCATCGCGCAGCCACGCCGCGTTGCGCGCCAGCGTCGCGCGCCGCTCCGGCTCCGCGGCGACTACGTCGAGCGCCGCGCCCGCCGCGGCGACCGCCGCCGGCGCGAGGCCGGTCGTGTAGACGAAGGCGCGCGCGCGGTTTACCAGCAGCTCGATCAGCGCGTGCGATCCCGCGATGTATGCTCCGGCCCCGCCGAGCGCCTTGCCGAGCGTCCCCATGTGCACCGTGACGCGCGCCGCCACGCCCTCGGCCTCGGCGAGCCCGGCGCCGCGGGGACCGAGCACACCGGTCGCGTGGGCCTCGTCTAGCATGAGCCAGCTATGGTATTGCTCCGCGAGCGCGGCCAGCGTTTCGAGTGGCGCCCGGTCGCCGTCCATGGAAAAGACCGAGTCGGTCACGATGAGCCGGCGCCCGCCGCGCGGCGTGGCGGCGAGCGCCGCTTCCAGGGCCTGCACGTCGCGGTGGGGATAGACGTGGACGCTGGCCCGCGCGAGCCGGCACCCGTCGACGATGCTCGCGTGGTTGAGGGCATCGCTGAAGACGTGGTCGCCGCGGCCGACGAGCGCACCGATCGCGCCCACGTTGGCCTGGTAGCCGGAGGGGAAGAGGAGTGCCGCCTCGACGCCCTTCAGCGCCGCGAGCTTCGCCTCCACCTCGGCGTGCAGCTCGAGGTGCCCGGAGATGAGCCGGGAGGCGCCCGCGCCGCAGCCCCAGCGCTCGATCGCCGCGCACGCGGCCGCCTTGACGGCGGGATGCGTCGCGAGCCCCAGGTAGTTGTTGGAGGAGAGGAGGAGGACGCGGCGGCCGTCGAGCACGACCTCCGCGTCGCAGGCGCTGGCCAGCGGATGCAGGCGGCGGCGGAGACCGGCGTCCTCGAGCGCCGCGAGCTCGGCCTCGAAGGCGCGCACGCGGCGGTCATGCCGGGCGCGCCGGATCTTGTCAACCTGGAGCGTGATGATGGTTGACAAGGCGCGGCGCTCGGCCTTCGTCTGCCAGCAGTGCGGCCACGCGGCGCCGCGCTGGCTCGGGCAGTGCCCGGGCTGCGGCGCGTGGAGCACGATGGTCGAGGAAGCGCTGCCCGCGCCGCGCGCGCGCGGCGCCCGCGAGACCCGTGCGGGCGCCCCGCCGCCGCGCCCACTCGCCGCCGTCAGGGCCGGCGCGGCGCTCCGTCGCTCCACCGGCCTCGCCGAGCTCGACCGCGTGCTCGGCGGGGGCCTGGTGCAGGGCTCGGTGGTGCTGGTGGGCGGCGACCCGGGGATCGGGAAGTCGACGCTCGCCCTCCAGGCATGCGGCGCCCTCGCGCGCCAGGGCTTGCCCGTCCTCTACGTCGCGGGCGAGGAGTCGCCCGAGCAGGTGCGGCTGCGGGCCGACCGGCTCGGCATGGCCGAGGCCGGCGTGCTGGTCGTCGCCGAGACCGCGGCCGAGCGCGTGGCGGAGCTGATCGACGAGACGCGCCCCGCCGCGGTGGTCGTCGACTCGATCCAGACGCTCCACACCTCGGCGCTCGGCTCCGCGCCGGGCAGCGTGGGGCAGGTGCGCGAGTCGGCGGCGTTGCTCGTCGCGTGCGCCAAGGCGAGTGGCGTGGCGTGCTTCCTCGTCGGCCACGTGACCAAGGAGGGCACGCTCGCCGGGCCCCGCGTGCTCGAGCACCTGGTCGACACGGTCCTCTACTTCGAGGGCGACGGCGCGCACGCGCTGAGGGTGCTGAGAGCCGTCAAGAATCGCTTCGGCTCGACCAACGAGGTGGCGGTGTTCGAGATGGGGGAGGCCGGCCTCGCCGAGGTGCCGAACCCGTCGGCCGCGTTCCTCGCCGAGCGGCCGGCCGGCGCGCCGGGCTCGGCCGTGCTGGCGACGCTCGAGGGCACCCGGCCCGTGCTGGTCGAGATCCAGGCCCTGGTGTCGCGCTCGGGGCTCGCCATGCCGCGGCGGACGGCGATCGGGCTCGATCCCGGCCGCGTCGCGCTGCTCCTCGCCGTGCTCGAGAAGCGGGCGCGCCTCCCGCTCCACGCGGAGGACGTGTTCCTGAACGTCGCGGGCGGACTGCGCGTCGACGAGCCTGCGGCCGACCTGGCCGTGGTCGCGGCGGTCGCCTCGTCCGCGCGCGGGCGGGCGCTCGCGGCGGACGTGGCGGTGTGGGGCGAGGTCGGCCTCACCGGCGAGGTGCGCGCGGTCGGGCGTGCGGACGCGCGCCTCCGCGAGGCGGCGCAGCAGGGCTTCCGCCGCTGCGTTCTCCCGGCCTCCAACGCGCGCGGGCTCGCCGTCGACGGGACGCGGGCCGAGGGTGTCGCCACGCTCGAGCAGCTCTTCGAGGTGCTCGCGCTGGCATGACCTTCCTCGTCCTCTTCTGGCTGAACGTCGGCCTGATCGCGATCTTCTTCCTCATCTTCCAGCGGCCGAACCTCCTCGGCTTCGCCAAGGGGGGCAAGTGGTACCTCACCTGGCTCTCGGTCGGCGTGATCACGCTCATGGACGAGCTGACGTCGATCTTCTACGCGCCCGCAGAGGCCCACCGCTTCATCGGCGGCAAGGCGATCTTCTTCATCGCCTTCACCTCCCTCATCATGCGCGTGCTCTCGAGCCGCATGGTCGAGATCGCGCAGATCCTGGAGCTGCAGGGCATCCGCGGCGGTGGCGTCTACTCCTTCTCGTACTTCGTGCTCGGCCCCACCGCCTCGTTCGTGGCGGTCGCCTCGATCATGGTCGACTACATCCTGACCGCCTGCATCTCCACGGTGAGCGCGGTCTACAACGGGACCGCGTTCCTGCCCATGGGTCCGGGCATGCAGCTCGTCCTCATCATGGCGATCATCTGGGCGGTCGCGGGGCTCAACATCCTCGGCATCCGCGAGAACGCGCGCGTCACCTTCGGCATCTTCGTCGCCGCCGCCTTCGTGCTCCTGAACCTGATCGCGCTCGGCTTCACTCACATCGACCACGAGAGCCCGCGTCTCATCATGGAGAGCGGCACGACCGTGGTCGGCGACCTCGTGCATCACGGCCTGGGCCACGCGGTCGCCAGCGTCACCACGGGGGTGGCCTTCTGCGTGCTCGCCTACTCCGGCATCGAGTCCGTCATCCAGACCGCCGGGCTGGTGCAGAGCTGGCGCGACATCTCGAAGGCGTACTGGTTCCTCGCGCTGACGGTGGGCATCGTGACGCCCGTCATCTCGGCGCTCGCCCTCTCGGCGCCGATCGACGTCTCGAAGCACGAGGAGGACCTGATCACCCACTGGGCGACGGTGGTGGGCAACGTGCCCTTCGGGGTCGTGGTCGGCGTCTTCGGCAGCATCATCCTCATCATGGCGGTGAACACCGCCTACGTCGCCTCGAGCGAGCTGCTCGAACGGGTCGCGCACCGCTACGACTTCGGCTGGCTGATCGCGACCAACCGGCGCGCGTCGCTCTACCGCATCCACATCATCAACGGCTCGCTCTATTCGGGCATCATCCTGCTCACGGCCGGCCGCCAGGCCACGCTCGCGGACATGTATGCGATCGGGCTCCTCGCCAGCTTCTGCATCAACATCGGCTGCCTGCTCATCTACCGCTACTTCCAGGGCACGAAGGCGATCCGCGCCTACTACACCTCGCGCGCCGGGACGCTCGTGCTCGAGGCCATCCTGATCGCCTGCTTCGTCTACCTCGCCGCCCACAAGCCGCACGGCCTGGAGCTGTGGGGCGCCGTGGTGATCGTGCTGCTCGCCTTCGGCGTGCCACTGTCGCGCCGCTACGGCCCCGAGGTGAAGCAGGTGCGCCGTAGCGACTACCCGATGGAGATGCTGCTCGCGCTCGGCGACACCGATGGGCCGCTCGACGTGTACTTCCGTCGCCCCGGCGAGCTCGACTGCAACGTCGCCACGCCAAACGCCGCTTTCGTGACCTTCTTCTCGCCGCGCCAGCCGATGCCCGAGAAGCTGGCGGCGAACCACTATCGCTTCCCCATCCAGGGCGGGAGCGTCTACCGGAGCATCCGGGCGATCCTCTCGCTCCTCGCCGAGGAGCTCGAGGGGCGCGACGTGCACGTGCACTTCGGCTGGCCGACCTCGTCCTGGCTCGACCGCATGGCGGTGGGCGTGTTCGTGGCGAGCCTGATGCGGCTCCCGAAGGCGTTCCCGCGGTTCACCTTCTCGATGGACTACAACGCCCCGCGGGGGCCGGCCGGCGGGGCGGCCGCGGCCGGCGAGCGCGCCGCCGGCGCCTGAAGGCTCAGGATTTCAGCGGCTCGCCCTTCGCGTTCTTCTCGCGCAGGACGTCGAGGAGCTTCGCGGGGCCGCCCCCGCTCATGATCTCCTGGAACTGCGAGCGGAAGTTCGCGACCAGGCTCACGCGCTCGATGACGATGTCGATGATGCGCCAGGCGCCGTTCTCCTGGCGCAGGCGATAGTCGACCAGCACGTCGGCGTTACCCCCGCCGCGCAGGATCTTCGTCTTCACGGTCCAGTCGCCGCGGCCCTCGTCGTGTTCGCTTACCACCTGGACCTTCTCGTTGTTGTAGTTCTCGATGTTGCGCCCGTAGGTGAGCGCCAGGTGCTCCTTGAAGAGCTGCACGAATTCCGTCCGCTGGGCGGCCGAGAGCTGGCTCCAGTTGCGCGCCAGGACGAGGCGCGACATGGTCTCGAAATCGACGTTGGCGTAGGCCAGGTCCTCGATGCGATGACGCTTCTCCTCGCCGGAGAGGTCCTTCCTGCCCAGGACCTCGACCGCCGCCTGGGTCATCTTCTCGACGATGGCGCGCGGGCTGTCGGCCGCGAGCGCGGCGTGCGCGAGGCACGAGACGGCTGCCGCGGCGACGAGAGTGCGACGGCGGATACTCATTGGGGCTTCTCCTCCACGTCGAACTCGGGGTGGTAGAGCTCCTCGCCCTCCTCGGCGCCGGTGTCGGCCAGGTCGTGCACCAGGGCGCGGCGCCGCTGGAGGTAGGCGTTGCGCACGAAGGTATAGTAGTCGAACGACGAGGCCTTCGCATCCTCGACCTGCTTCAGCACGAAGGAGCGCTCGTTGACCACGTCGATCACGCGGGCGCCCACCAGGATGTACTCCTCGATGAAGAAGGGCGTCACGGCGAGGGCGTAGTCGACCGCGAAGCCCGCCGCGTCGCGCGGGTCGGACGGCCCGAGGACCGGCAGGACCAGGTACGGCCCGGGCGGCACGCCCCACACGCCGAGCGTCTGCCCGAAGTCCTCCTGGTGCTTCTCGAGTCCCCAGCGGGAGGCGGGATCGAAGAAGCCGAGCACGCCGACGGTGGTGTTGACGGCGAAGCGCCCGACGTCGGAGGCGCTGTCCTTCACCTTCCCCTGCAGGAGGTCGTTGACGGCGACGATCGGGAAGCGGAGGTTGCCGAAGAAGTTCGACACCGAGGTGCGCACGCAGCGCGGCGACACCTTCTCCCACCCGGTGGCGACCGGCGCCAGCACGTAGACGTCGACCTTGTCGTTGAACCAGAAGATCTTGCGGTTGAAGCCCTCGAGGGGATCGCGCTCGCTGCCCGCGCCCTCCCCGGCGGCGACCCGCCCGACGGCCGGCCCCCATGCGAGGAGCAGAGCGGCGGCCAGCAGCACGACCATACGGCGCGTCCTCATTGGCTCTTCCCCCGATCGGAGCTGTAGATCAGCTTGCCGATCACCCGTTCCAGCAACACCGCGGATTCGGTCATCGTGATCTGGTCTCCCGGTTGTAGCAGCTTGTCGTCGCCGCCGACCTGGAGGGAGACGTAGCGGTCTCCGAGCAGGCCCGCGGTCATGATCGAGGCGGAGGTGTCCATCGGCAGCTTCAAGCCGGGGTCGACGTGCAGCTCCACGCGCGCGCGGTAGCCCTCGCCGAGCGTGATCGCGCTCACCTGGCCGACCTTCACGCCCGCGATGACCACCTGGGCGCGCGGCTTGAGCCCCCCGATCTCGTCGAAGTCGGCGACCAGCGGCATGCGGCGAGGACCCCCGTAGGAGAGCCCGCCCACGCCGAGCGAGAGATAGGCGACCGCGCCCAGCCCGGCGAGGACGAAGATACCGACCAGCAGGTCACGCAGCGGCGCGCGGCTCATCGCATCACACCCCCCATAGCGCGGTGATGAAGTAGTCGAAGATGAGGATGCTGACCGACGCCACCACCACCGTCGAGGTGGTGGCGGCGCCCACGCCGGCCGAGGTGGGGACCGCGTGATGACCCCGATACGTCGCGATCAGGCCGACCAGCACCCCGAAGATGAGGGCCTTCAGCAGGCTGCCGAGCACGTCGTCGTGGAAGTCGACGGCGGCGTCGAGGCTCGACATGTACGCGCCCGCGTCCACCCCCATGAGTCCCACGCCCACGAGGTAGCCGCCGAAGAGCCCGCACACGATGAAGAGCGCGGAGAGGAGCGGCATGACGGCGGTCATCGCCAGCGCGCGCGGCGTCGCGACCAGGTCGACCGGGTCGACCGACATCATGCGCAGCGCGTCGAGCTGCTCGGTGGCGACCATGGTGCCGATCTCGGCGGTGGTGGCGGAGCCGGCGCGGCCGGTGGCGAGCAGCGCGGTGAGCACGGGGCCGAGCTCGCGGATCAGGCTCAAGCCGACCACGGCGCCCAGCGACTGCTCGGCGCCGAAGCGGACCAGCGTGT
>WNFA01002491.1_pt1 | contig 15175 bp, 11 predicted proteins | sample 5400481 | NCBI WGS metagenome assembly WNFA01 (sample SAMN13153340, study PRJNA577476) | soil metagenome | isolation source: 120 cm saprolite under Douglas fir tree site 2 hole 1 replicate 2 | place: USA:California | collected 2015-04-18
CGAAGTGTTGGTACCGGGAAATCGCAATTGAAAAACCAGAGGGCTACCGAATGCGCCGTCGCACCGCTTCCGCGCCGCCCTCACGCCGCACCCGCTAGCAGTGCGGACACCGGTTTGATAGAACTGCCTCTGGAGGTGTCGGGCTGTCTTTGTAGCAGACGATGATCAAGGAATCTGGATTGTCGAAAATCCTGAAGCCGTTAGGAACTTCCCTGCCGCGCATGTGGTGTTGGCGGGCAAATTCGATTCAGCGAAGAAGACGATTCGCGTTGAGAAGATCGCACTCGCTCCCCAGTAGGGTGGTCCAAGCAAATGCAAGGTGTGGGTTATTCCCCATCGTCTCAAAATGCGTTGATCGCCGTACGCCAAAATCAGCGAGTTAGGGTTTCCGTGGATTCCACGCGGTCCGGCGTGTCGATGCGAATCTCCGTCAGGTCGGAGAGCAAGCTGGCCGCCCAACGGTAGACATTGTGTTCGCGCACGGAATCTCGCATGCGCTGCATGCGGGCGGCTTGCTCGTCGTCCGGCATATTCAAAGCGCGATGGATGGCGCCGGCGAGTTGCTGGACATCGTAAGGATTGACGAGCAGGGAATCGGTAAGCTCCAGAGCCGCGCCCGCGAACGTGCTGAGAATCAGGACACCGCGATTGTCCTCGCGAGAAGCGACAAACTCCTTGGCCACGAGATTCATTCCGTCGTGCAGAGAAGTAACCATGCACAACGAGGCGGCATGATAGAAGCGGGCAATTTCCTGGTGCGAATGATGGCGCTTGAGAAAAACGATGGGCTTCCAGTGGCCGGCCTGGAAACGCGCGTTGATGCGCTCGGTTTCGGCGGCGACCTGGTCGAGCAGCGTCTGGTAGCGATCAATCATGGTGCGGCTGGGGGCGCCGACCTGAACGAAGGTGAAGCGGCGTTGGTAAGAAGGGTAAAGCTCGAAGAAAAGCTCGATGGCGCGGAAGCGCTCGAGAATGCCTTTGGTGTAATCGACGCGATCGACGCCAACGCCTAGCAGCGTGGCGCTAATGCCGAGCTCGTTGCATAGCGCGGCACTTTCTTCGGCCATGGTGCGCGGCGGCTGCGCGGAATGACCGTTTTCCTGAAGGCCCACGCTGATGGGATAAGGCCGCACGCGGGTAACGTGTCCCTGGCGATTCACCGAAAAGCGATCCCATTCGGTGAGTGCCTCCACCGCGCGATCAACCGTAGAAAGAAAATTGTTGCAAAAAGACTGGATGTGAAATCCCACGAGGTCGGCCCCGAGCAGACCCTCGATCAATTCGCGCCCCCAGGGGCAGATGCCGAAGACCTCGGGATTGGGCCAGGGCGTGTGCCAGAAAATGGCCACGCGGGCATCGGGCCTGGCTTCCTTGATCATGCGGGGAAGCAAAGCGAAATGATAATCCTGCACCAGGACAATGGGCGACTCCGTCGATTCCATCTCCTCGATGGCGGCATCGGCGAAGCGGCGATTGACTTCCTGATAAGCGACCCAATCTTCTGGACGAAAGATGGGACGAGTGTGCGCGATGTGGCAGAGCGGCCAGATGCCTTCGTTGGCGAAGCCTTCGTAGTAACCCTTCTCTTCCTCGGCGCTGAGCCAAACGCGGCGCAGCGTGTAACGCGGATGATCGGGGGGAACGCGAAGATGGTCCTTGGCATCGACGCTTTCGCGATCGGCGCTGCCGGCGCCGTGGGCGATCCAGGTGCCGTCGGTGGCGAGGAGCACGGGCTCGAGAGCGGTGACCAGGCCGCTGGCGGGAACGATAACCTGGACGCTTCCATTGTTGGCGCTGTTGCGGACGTGCATATATGGCTCGCGGTTGGCGATGACGAAGAGCGGCTTGTTTTGCAATTTGCTGCTCAAGCTTACGCGCAGGCGTTCGGCAGTCCATAAGGAATCGTTGGTGTCGCGAAGGCGGGCTTCTTCCTCGGCCGTGGCCCGAGCGGCGCTGAGGTCGCGCGCGAGATGGGTCACTTCGTGATGGAGCTGATCGAAAAGCTCACCCTCCGGGAACGAAGGGGGTGCGTGCGATTGGCCGGTACGCAAGGTGCGCAGCCACTTGGCCATAAGGGTGAGCGGACCGGTGAGCGTCCAGCGAACAAGAATTAGCGCGAGAAGGGTGATGAGCAGCGTTTGCAGCAGAGCGTTGAGCAGGGAATCGCGTAAGGTAAGGTTAACCTGGCGGTCGATGTAGGAGGTATCGTGCACCAGGGCCAGCGTGCCGACCGCGTGGCCGTTGCGGTGCAGAGGCAAGGCGTAAGCATGAATAGGCGTGTCGTTGACCTGCAAGAATTCTCCATAACCGGCATCGCGCTCAGCGGCATGGGCGGCGGCGGCGGGGCGGAGCCAGAGGAGGGAAGCAAGGCCGGAGGTTACCGCCAGGGCGACGCCATTGGCATCGTAGACAGCGACGCCCTTCAGATGCTCGCGCTGGCCGAAACGGTCCACGAGGCGTTGCAGGCTCTTGTCCGGCAACGGCCGGTCAAATTGCGGCTCGACACTTTCCTGCAAGCTTTCGCCGAGAATTTCCGCGCGGCGGGAGAGATCGTTGCGCAGGGCGCGGCGCTCGGTGCGGACCTGGTAGCCGGCGAAAAGCACGGACACGACAACGACGCTGACAATCAATGGCGAGATAAGTTTCAGTGTCGTGCGCATGAATACTTCCCCCTTGGGCAAGAGCGAAGATTTCGTTTTCGGATTCGTAAGGGTGATGCGAATCCGCAGGGCGAAAAAAGTGCCATTTATCGCGACGACGGCCGCACAACTACGTGAGTAGCAGTGTTGATTCCGTCGTCGGTTCGATAGTCGACCGTGGCGTGTGCGCCGACTTTGAGTCTTCCTTCAACGGCGGTCATGTCGTCGATCAGAAACTGGACGGTGACCCAGCCCTGGACCTTCTTTACGTTCACCGAAAAGGAAGCGTCTCCGATGGCAGAGATTTTGCCGGAAGCGGAGGCGCGCTCGGTGGCTTCTTTGAACAGGCGGCTATGCGGCTGGGAGGCTAGCGCGTCGGGCGAAATCGCGACGCTTAAGCATGCCACAAATACGGTCACAATGAACAGTGCAACCAGAGTCAAGACAGCGCGGAAGCGCATGATGTTTCCTCCGCATTACTTGGGGTTGATACAGTGAAGGTGGCACGAGGTATTCCAAAGGCGCGGCGCTACAAATTTTTGTAAGCGAAATCAAATGAGAGAGATACGTGGGTGGAGGGGCTGTCGTGATTGTACTAGGACTATGAAAAATTTCCTTGTGGCTATTTCTGCGCAACCAGAAAGAAGCGGCGGAATGGGAAAAGCGTCTGGCCGTTGGGCTGAGCCGGGTAAGCCGCAGCCATGCGTTCGGCGAACGAGTCGATAAATTTGGCGGCTTCGTTTTCGGGAAGAGCGGAGAGAAAAGGACGGAGGGCCGTACCGCGCATGAAGTTGACAACGGGGTCTTTGCCGTCCAAGACCTGGAGATAGATGGTTTCCCAAAGGTCAAGGTTGCGAGCATAGGGCGAGAGCCAGTGCCAGTATGTTTCCGGAGAAGGAATGTCCGCGAGCAAGAGAGGCTCCAGCTTGGCGCGCCATTCGCTTTGCATGACGAGATCTTTAAGGCCAAGGTGCGAAGGTGACTCGAAGTGCCGGGGGACTTGCATGGCGAGGACGCCGCGCCGCACGTTTTTCAAGAGCGCGGGCAGCAAGGTTTGATGGTCAGGAATCCATTGCAGTGCGGCGTTGGTATAGATGAGATCGGGAGGAGTTGCGGGGTGCCACGAGCGGATGTCAGCTTGCTGCCACGCAAGCGTAGGGAACTCGCGGCGAGCTTCGGCGAGCATTTCGAGGGAGGAGTCGATGCCAATGACTTTGGAATTGGAAAAGGTGTCAGCGAGAACGCGAGTGAGGTGGCCGGTGCCGCAACCGAGGTCATAGATTGACGAGTATTCGGATTTGGGGATGCGGGCCATGAGATCGAGGCCCGCGCGAAAGCGGATGTCAGCGTAGCGAACGTAAGTTTGCGGCTCCCAAGTAGTCACAGCGGTAGGAAGAATACCACTGCTACTCAAGAGGCTGCGGACAGACAAATTAGACGAGGAAGCCCTGGGTGCGATAGAGCTGCACCATTTCGAGGCGGTCTTCGGCGCCGATTTTGTGCTTCATGCGATATAGGTGATTTTTAACGGTTTGTTCGGAAAGGGAGAAGTGATTGGCGATTTCTTTGTTGGTCAGGCCCTGCGCAATCAGGGGAATGAGCTGGAGTTCGCGGCGGCTGAGACCCAATCGGCGGCGGGCGCTGGCGCAGGGAAGGCTGGCGGTATCGGATTCGAAATATCGGAACAGCGCGGCGCAAAGCGCGCCGGGACACACGGCTTCCCCCGCGTATACGGCCTGCACACCTTGCAGAACCTCCCCGGCGGAAGCGTCGCGCAGCAAATAGCCGCTGATGCCCGCGCGCACACACTGAAGGAATTCGCGGTCGTCCTTGGCCATGCCGATCAGCAGGATGCGGACGGCGGGTGCCGCGGCGCGGACCTGTTGAATGGCCGACAAATCTTCCTGAAGGCTTCCGCGGGAGGTGAGGAGAAGAATGTCCGGGTGCGCGTCGAGCAGCGAGTCTGTGTGGAATGGCGCGGCGGAGTCGGTAGCAATCACTTCGATGCAGCCGCCCTTGGTTAGGACGCGGGCCAAAGCTTCACGCAAAAGGCGGTTTTCCGCGGCTACAAAGACGCGGATGTTCCCGGCCGGATTCGTACGAGCGTCCGCGCGCGCGGCTTTCGCGGCGCGCCGACGGGCATCCGGCGCAGGGCTGTTCGAGCGGGCGATTTCCCTGACTATGGTGTCCGTCATTGAAACGCCGCCTCTCCTTCCGCGTTGCTTGCGACCGGTGGGACATCTAAAGACATTGTCAATTTATAACGTTGCAAGGCAATTGCCAAGCCCTTGCGATTAAGGGGGCGATGGCGGGTGACCAGGGTGCGGAAGATCCGGCCGAAGAGGAAAAAGCCGATGCCGGCCAGCTCCGCAACCAGGCACGAGCAGATTACCGATTCTAGCACTCCCGCCGCGGATAAGGCGGCACAGAACCAACACATGTTCGCTTCCCCTTTCGGGAGGTGGCCGAGCCGGCAGGCCACGTCCAGTCAGACTCTGCAGCGCGCGCTCTAACTTCAGAGCTTGGCTTCGGCGAGGCGATCGGCGATTTTGTCGGCGAAAGGTTGCGCCAACTGTCCCACAGAATCGGCATAACCATTTCCCCAAAAGGCGGCGCGAATAGTGTCGGTGTGATCGAAGACTTTCTTGCCGCTTGCGTCCGTGAGCCAATAATGAATCTTGGCGGTTTCGCGGCCGGAACCCATACCGACCACCAGGCGCTTGGCGCGATTGCCGGGATGCCATTCGGTCACTTCGCCATCGAGCGTGTAGGCTTTGAGCTGGCCAACTGGGGCATCCACGGCAACGTCAAACCGCTTTGAATCTTTGCGCTGCAGTTCCGCCACGGTCTGGGCAGCCATTTGTTTCATGTCGTAAGGCCAGGGTTGCCCGGGGATGACCGTGAACGCATGAACCACAATCGCCGGTTTGGCCTGCGCGGCAACGAATGATGGTGAGGCCAGAATCGCCAGTGTGGCTGTTAGGAAGATTCTTCGCATGGGCCGGGCTCCTTGAGAAGTTTCCGGAAATTCAGCCGGTGAGCGGAGGGTAAACGGCAGCAAGGGGCCCTTCAAGCGACAAGGAACGATGCGGGGAAAGAGGCGCTTAATGTCGTGGTTTGTCGTGCCACGGAGAGTGTAATCGAGCGTACATGCGCATAAGGTGTGTCCCACAGTGGACAATGTAGGAGTTCAAGTTGCGAATAAGAGGCGAAAAATGTGGATGTTATGGCAGATGAAGGCGCTTCATTAGGTCCTGAAACCGAGGCTCGGAGCGCAGCGGATCGGCCATGGGATCGACATTCAGATACACCAGACGATCGTTGCGTTCTTTATAGGCTTTGTCGAGCCAATCCAGAGCCATACTTTTTTCGCCCAGGCCGGTATAGATGCCTGCAAAATAAAGTGCCGAAACGTAGCGCGATTTCGCAAGACGCTGTAGGTCCGCAAGGGCTCTGCGTGCACCAGCCGTGTCGCCGGAAAGAGCCAAAGCGTGCCCGTACAGAGCGATCATGGCCGGATGGTCGCGCGATACTTTGAGGCCCTTCGAAAATTGCTCCAGAGCGTCCATGTACATCTTCTTTTCGCGATAAGCGGATCCAAGCCAAATATAAGCCAGCCAATAGGTTGGATACTGATCTATGACCCGCCGGGCCTGAGCTACAGCTTCATCGTACTGACGCGAGTTGTAGTAGATCTCCGCGCGAACGGTAGTGAAGAGCGGTGAGACAGGATCCAGGGCGAGGGTGCGTGAGTTCTCCTCATGCGCTTGTTGGAGCCGATTGCGCACGATGCAATAGTGGCTGAACCACAGATGGGCAGTGGGGTCGTTCTGGCCAAGAGCCAGGGCGCGCTGAAATTCGCGTTCGGCCGCTTCGAAATCCCAATCGTAGCTGAAGGAGACATTGGCTAAGACGGAATGAGCCTCGGCCACTTGCGGATCGAGTTGCAGCGCACGCTCGGCGGCCTCGCGGGCCTTGGGTTTCGCGTCGATGGGCGGCATATCGTCGTAAGGCACCTGGCCTAGCAGGGCGTAGGCGCTGGCCAGACCTGCGTAGGCCAACGAATAGCTTGGATCTTTTTTGATGGCTGCCTGATAGGCATCGATGCTTTTGTGCAGATCGCCACGATTGGTCCAGTAAAAGCGGCCGCGGAGATATTCGTCGTACGCTTCCGGATTGAGGGTGCGCGCTCTCGCGTTCGCGCCGAGGGCACCCACGGGAAGCGCTATGCGAATCGCGGCGGCAACAGCAGCGGTGACTTCGTCCTGAACATTGAGGATATCGCCAAGGTCGCCGGTGTAAGAATCGGCCCACAAGTGCGTTTGATCACTTACCTGAATGAGCTGCACATCGATGCGGACCTGATTGCCGCCGCGACGCACGCTGCCTTCGAGGGCATATTGCACGTCCAACGTCTGGCCGATTTCCCTGATGGGTTTCCCAGCCAAAAACTTTGAAGAAGTTGCGGCGATGACGCCGAGGCGCTCCGGGTCCAGACGGCCGAGTTGCGTGATCATTTCGTCGGTCAGGCCGGCGCTGAAATAATCCTGTTGGGAATCACCGCTCAAATTTGCAAAAGGGAGGACTACCAAGCGAATCTTCCCACTCGCTGAACGCGCGGGAGAATGCGCGCGGCGGAAGAAGTAAACAGCCGGGGTTACTGCGGCGACGATAAGCAACGTTAGCAGCGTGATGGTGATGTGCAGACGAGTTATGCGCGGGCGGGGAGGGGGTAACTCGCTGCTGGACGCTTCGCCCTTGGATTCCTGCCTGTCTGCCTCGGTAGAGACGGTGACGTGTGCTGCAACTTCGCCATCCCCAGCCTTCTCGGTATCTTCTTCGCCATTGTCGACGTGCGGTTGGCGTTCGCGGTACCACTTGTCCAACTCCGAGCGGTATGCGTAAACCGAGCCGAGCTTCCCAATCTGCAGGCGGCGTACCGGTAATCCTTGGTACCTTTCCCAGCGCTGCACAGTCCTAATCTCGCGGCGTAGGTACGCGGCAATCTCTCCCCACGATTCGAGCCGGGGCTCGTCGGTCGGAGGATCCGGAATTTGACGTTCACCGAGGGGAGAATCCGCCATTTTAAAGCTCAAGGATTGCCAAAGTGGCTGGAGTATACACCCGAAACCCATTGGCCAAAAGAGTACCAATGCAGGCAGAATCACTAAACTGAGTTCAGATTTCTGGATGTACGCGCGGAGTTAGCGCACTTCCCAGGTGTCGCCGGCGTGCAGGAGTTTGTTCAGGTCACCCGGCCCGCGCTTGGCGATGACGTCCTTGATTTGCTGGTTCATGACGTCCTCGTAGCGAGGCAGGTCGTCCCATGCGCGAAACACGCCGATGGGTGTGGGGAAGCCGGAGCGATGCTCCATGTGCGAGAGCAAAAATGCATACGACGGCCGCGGATGATGCGCGTCGTGAATGACGAGATCCGATTCGCTGACGCCGTTACCGAGCGGCACGACTTCGATGTCGCCATCGGATTTGCGGCGAATGCCTTTGTCGCGGTTCTTGCCGAAGACCAGCGGCTTGCCGTGCTCGAGTTGTAGGACGTGCTCGCTACGGGCGTCGCGCTCGGTGAGCGAAAACCACGCACCATCGTTGAAGATGTTGCAGTTCTGCAGGATTTCCACAAACGCCGAGCCTTTGTGAGCGGCGGCATGCTTGAGCGTGTTTTTCAGGTGCGATTGAAAAACGTCCACGGAGCGCGCGACGAAAGTGGCTTCCGCACCGATGGCCAACGATACGGGATTGAACGGCCGGTCCACGGAGCCAAATGGCGTCGACTTCGTCTTCTTGTTGAACTCCGAGGTCGGCGAATATTGGCCCTTGGTGAGCCCGTAAATGCGATTGTTGAAGAGCAAAACCTTGATTCCGACGTTGCGCCGCAACATATGAATCGTGTGGTTGCCGCCGATGGAAAGCGCATCGCCGTCGCCAGTGGCCACCCAGACCTCGAGATCAGGCCGAATCGCTTTAATCCCTGTTGCCACCGCGGGCGCGCGGCCATGAATCGTATGAAAGCCGAACGTGTTCATGTAGTACGGGAAGCGGCTGGAGCAACCGATGCCGGAAACCACCACAAAATTTTCGCGCTTGATGCCCAACTCCGGGAACACAGACTGTACCGCGGAGAGAATGGCATAGTCGCCGCAGCCCGGGCACCAGCGAACTTCCTGGTCGGTCTGAAAGTCTTTTTTTGTCAGCGGCGGCGGCAGCGTGGCGGTCGACATTTCTTATGGCTCCAGACTCAACTCCGGGATTTCTCGGATCGCGTTCGGGTTACTTCCTAAACATCCAGCATTTCTTCGATCTTTTGCTCGAGCTCGCTTTGCTTAAATGGGCGGCCTTGAATTTTGTTCAGGCCCTCGGCGTCCACCAGATACTTGGCGCGCAGGACCCACAGCAGCTGGCCCATGTTCAGCTCCGGCACGAGAACTTTTTTAAAGCGTTTGATGACCTCGCCCAAATTCGAGGGCAGTGGATTCAGGTGCCGCAGATGCACGTGCCCAATCCTGCGTCCCTCGGCGCGCTGCGCTTTCACTGCAGCGGTGATCGCGCCGTGCGTGGAACCCCACGCAATAATCAGCAAATCGCCTTCCGCGTCGCCTGCCGGTTCGATCTCCGGAATGTCTTGTGCGACGGCCGCAACTTTTGCAGCGCGGATGCGCACCATTTTTTCGTGATTCAGGGGCTCATAGTTGATATTGCCGCTGACGTCTTGCTTCTCAAGGCCGCCGATGCGGTGTTCCAGCCCGGGCGTTCCTGGAACCGCCCAGGGCCGCGCCAAGGTTTGCGGATCGCGCTTGTAAGGCAGATAGCCGGTGGGGGAGTTCGGTTCGGTTGCAAAATGGACTGGAATGTCCGGAATATCATTGGCATCCGGGATGCGCCAGGGCTCCGCGCCGTTCGCCAAGTATCCGTCAGACAGGAGAATTACCGGTACCATGTACTTGATGGCGATGCGGCTCGCTTCCATCGCGGCCCAGAAGCAATCGCTGGGCGTCGCGGCGGCAACGATCGGAATCGGCGCTTCCGAATTGCGGCCAAACAGCGCTTGCAGCAAGTCGGCTTGCTCCGTCTTGGTGGGGAGCCCAGTGGAAGGTCCGCCGCGCTGAATGTCGCAGATGACTAATGGGATTTCCACAGCTACGGCGAGACCCATGGCTTCCGTCTTCAATGCCATGCCGGGACCGGAAGTCGTAGTAATGGCCAGCGCGCCTGCATACGCCGCGCCGATCGCCGAAGTAATCGCGGCGATTTCGTCTTCCGCCTGGAAGGTCATCACGCCGAAATCTTTATATTGCGAGAGCTCATGCAGGATGTCGGAGGCTGGCGTAATCGGATAGCTGCCCTGAAAAAGCCGCAAGCCTGATTTCTGTGACGCGGTGATAAAGCCAAGCGCAAGCGCCTGATTCCCGCTGAGATTACGATACTTGCCCGGAGCAAGCTGCGCCGGCGGAATCTCGTAGCTGATTTGAAACGCTTCCGTCGCTTCGCAGTACGAGTATCCGGCCTTCATGGCCAGCTTGTTGGCTTCCACCAGCAGCGGTTTGTTCTTGAATTTGTCTTCAATCCAACGGACCGTCGAATCCATCGAGCGGTTGTAGAGCCAGTAGCACATCCCCAGCGCGAAGAAGTTCTTGCAGCGGTCCATGGACTTGGCATCCAGGCCAAGATGCTCCAGGGCGACGCGCGTGAGGCGCTCCAGCTCGACGGCGAAGAGCCGGAACTTGTCCAGTGAATGGTCTTCTAGGGGATTGGAAGTCATCTGCGCTTTGCGCAGGTCGGTTTCCTTAAAACTGTCGGAATTGACGATGAGGATGCCGTTGGCCTTTAGATCCGCGACGTTGACCTTCAGTGCCGCGGGATTCATGGCAATGAGGACATCCACAGCATCGCCCGGCGTGTACACGTCACTGGAGGAAAAATGCAGCTGGTAGCCGCTTACCCCCGGTAAAGTGCCGGCCGGGGCGCGAATCTCCGCGGGGAAGTCCGGAAACGTGGCGATATCATTGCCATACAGCGCCACGGTATTGGTGAACTGGCTGCCGGTAATCTGCATGCCGTCGCCGGAATCGCCGGCGAAGCGGATGACGGCCTGATCGATCTTTTCGCGCCGGTGCTTGGTCAACGGCGATTCGATTAGTGTGGACATAAACTGCCTGACCCCGTTTGGAGAGCCCCTCTACGAATTTCCCCCGCAAGGAGCGCGGCTCAGCTCATAGGATGACGCGGTAGCAAGAACAGGATGGTTGATGCTTCCGCCCGCCGCGAGCCGGCATGGTTTAGGATACCATACCGGCTCGCCCGCGGCGGGGAGAGAGTCCGCCGCGCGGGCAATGTGCTCTAATGAAAGAGACGTGCGCCGAGCGTATCAGGTTGCACCCGCCTCAGGAATTTGCTTTTTTTTTCCAACCGTCAAAACCGCGCGCTGCAGCCGAAAAAAAGAGAAAACATCGCTCGGAAACCTAGCAAGTCCAGCAAGCCCATGAAGGAAGTGCTTGACTATTCGCTTTCTTTTCGCCTAAGGTGGAGGCTACGGCTCCGGATTATCGGCGCTGGAATCGGAGGTTACACCCATGGCCCTGACCAAGCGACAAAAGGAAGTGCTGGATTACCTGGTGGCGTTCGAGACCAAGCACGGTTACGCGCCGAGCTTCGAGGAAATCGGCAAGGGCATGAAGCTGACCTCGCTGGCAACGGTGCACAAGCACATCACCACGCTGGAGAAAAAAGGATTTATTCGCCGTGGCTACAACCAGAGCCGCTCCATCGAGATTCTGCAATTGCCGAAGTCGGTGAAGGATCAGGTCATCGAGCGCAGGGTGCAGGAGCTGCCGCTGGTCGGGCGCATTGCCGCGGGACGTCCGCTGGAAGCAGTGGAGGAACGCGAGACGCTCTCGCTCGGGGATTTTGCACGCGGCGGAAACTCTTTCGCTCTGCAAGTGAAGGGCACTTCCATGATTGAGGACCACATCATGGACGGAGATTTCGTGGTGTGCGAGCAAACGCAAGTGGCGAATCCGGGCGATATCGTGGTGGCGCTGGTCAGTGGAGAGGAAGCAACTCTGAAAAGATTTTATCGCGAAGGGCCGGGAAAAATTCGATTGCAACCCGCCAATTCGGAAGTGGCGCCGATCATCGTTCCGGCCAGCGACGTAAAGATACAAGGTCGCGTCATCGGCGTTTTGCGGAAGTATTGAGCGAATCGCAGATTCGTAGCTCGGCAGCAATCTGGAAGGAAACCCGCCAGTTCTACCCCGCAGTTTCCTGTGATCCGTCGACGGCAGCAAACTTGGTTGCCGGCCCCCGCTGCGCGATCGAGCACGCCCAATTCTGGCCCTCTGCTAGACTCGAACTGGCCTTTGACTAAGGAGAAATCGACGGAGGACGGGAATTTGTTCTCAAGAGTTGCTGCACTGCTTGCTGCGGTTGTGTGCGGTATTTTTTGGCCCGCAGAGGTCGCGGCGTACTCGGTGCTGTCGCACGAAGCCATCATTGATTCGGCCTGGGACACCAGTATCAAGCCGCTGCTCCTGAAGCGCTTTCCGGACGCCACAAACGACGAATTGCGCGAGGCGCATGGGTATGCGTACGGCGGCGCGATTATCCAGGACATGGGCTATTACCCCCGCGGCAGCCTGTTCTTCAGCGACCTGGCGCACTATGTGCGCAGCGGCGATTTCGTCCTAATTTTGTTACGCGATTCCAAGGATTTGAATGAATACGCTTTCGCCCTCGGAGCCTTGGCGCACTATGCCGCGGACAATAACGGGCATCGCATCGGTACGAACCGCGCCGTGCCCGTTTTGTATCCCGGCCTGAAAAAGAAGCACGGTGACTCCGTGACCTATGAAGATGACCCACTCGCCCACGTCAAGACAGAATTCGGCTTTGACGTTCTCGAAGTCGCCAAGGGACGTTATGCGCCCGGAAGCTATCACGACTTTATCGGTTTCCAGGTCGCCGCTCCGTTGCTGGAGCAGGCTTTCCGTGAGACCTACGGTTTGGATTTGAAAGGCGTGCTGCAAAACGAAGACAAGCTAATCGGCTCGTATCGGCGAAATGTCAGCAAGCTGATTCCACGGGCTACGCGTGTGGCTTGGTCCCTCAAGAAAAAAGAGATCGAAAGCGATATGCCTGGAGTAACTCGGAAGAAATTTCTCTATAACTTGTCGCGCTCCAGCTACGAGCGCAATTGGGGCAAAAGCTATCAGCCCCCGAGTTTTTGGGACCGCTTCCTGGCGTTCTTGTATCAGCTGCTTCCCAAAGTCGGGCCGTTGCGCGTGTTACAACTCCGCACGCCTACCCCGGAGACGGAGCGAATGTTCCAGGCCAGTTTCAACGCCACGATGGACCGCTATCGCGACCTATTGAAAGAAGAGGGCGAGGGGCGTTTGAAGCTGCCGAACAATAACTTCGATGTCGGAGATTTCACCGGTCCGGGCGAATACTTTATGAATGATGACGCGCACGCTGAACTGCTGGACAAGCTTGCCGCGCAGGATTTTGCCGATATGTCCGCTGGTTTGCGCGCGGAGCTGCTGAACTTTTTTTCCGATCCCAATGCCCCTTATGCCATCAAGCGCAACCCGAAAGAGTGGAGCAAGGTCGAGGCGGAGCTTCAGCAATTGAAGTCCAAGGCGCCGCAGCCAGTGAGCTCCGACGCCGCGCCAGCTTCCTTCTGAGGGAAATCTTCTGCTCACGATAAATTTTGTTTGCCGCCCGCATTGAAAAAACTCCTGCGGCATCACGGCCCGCTCGTGTGAAAATGTAAAGTTTCGCGCGAGCTGTGGTTCGCGCATGTAATGACGAAGACGAAAAACATCCAAAAACTGCTCGCTGCCAACCGCAGCGAAATCGCCATTCGCATCTTTCGCGCCGCAAACGAACTCGGACTTCGCACCGTGGGCATCTACTCGCAGGAAGATCGCCTGGGCCTGCACCGCTTCAAGGCCGACGAGGCCTATCAGGTCGGCGCGGGGAAAGGCCCAGTAGAGGCCTACCTGGATATCGCGGGAATCGTTGCGCTAGCGAAAGCGAAAAGCGTCGACGCGATTCATCCGGGGTACGGTTTTCTCTCGGAGAATCCGGCATTCCCGCGCGCTTGCGAGAAGGCCGGCATCACGTTTGTTGGTCCAACGCCGGCGCTTCTCGAGCTGCTGGGCGACAAGACTGCGGCGCGCAGACTCGCCGCCTCCGCGGGCGTGCCGGTGCTGCCCGGCACCGAAGTGCCGGTGAAATCGGCGAGCGAAACTCAGCGAATCGCGCGCGAAATTGGTTATCCGATCATTGTGAAGGCAGCCAGGGGCGGCGGCGGGCGTGGCATGCGTGTCGTTCACGATGCCGCGCAGCTTGATGCCAAAGTCGAAGAAGCGCAGGGCGAAGCGCGCTCGGCATTTGGCGATGCCTCCGTCTTCCTGGAGAAGTTTCTTCCGCGCGCGCGGCACATCGAAGTGCAGATCCTTGCCGACCACCACGGCAATTTGCTGCACCTCTGGGAACGCGATTGCTCCGTCCAGCGGCGCCACCAGAAGGTCGTGGAAGTCGCGCCAGCTGCAAATCTGCCCGCGGCTGTACGCAGCGAATTGTGCGAAGCTGCGCTGCGCATCGCGCGCAAGGCGAACTACCGCAACGCCGGCACCGTCGAGTTTCTTTACGACGTCGACGCTGGCAAGTGGTACTTCATCGAGGTGAATCCGCGCATTCAAGTCGAGCATACCGTGACGGAGATGGTCACCGGCATCGACCTGGTGCAGGCGCAAATCCGCATCGCGCAGGGTAGCCGGCTTCATGATGCGCCGTTATCGCTGCCTAAGCAGGAAAACGTGCCGCTGTACGGCGCGGCGCTGCAATGCCGGGTGACTACCGAGGATCCCGAGAAGAATTTCACGCCCGATTACGGGAAGATCTCCACGTATCGATCTCCTGCGGGATTTGGGATTCGCCTTGACGGCGGCACGGCATACGCCGGCGCGTTGCTCGCCGCCTATTACGATTCGCTGCTCGTGAAAGTGACCGCTTGGGGGCTGAATCTTCCAGAAGCTTGCCGGCGCATGGATCGTGCGCTGCGCGAATTTCGAATTCGCGGCGTCAAGACCAACATCCCCTTCCTGGAGAATGTCGTCAATCACGCTCGATTTCGTGCCGGCGAAGTCACCACCGCGTTTCTTGATGATTCGCCGGAACTTTTTCGCATCGCCACCCGCGGCGACCGCGCCACCAAGTTGCTCTCTTACTTGGGCGACGTAATTCTCAACGGCAACCCGGAAGTCAAAGGAAGGGAAATCCCGGAAAGGCTGGAGCCAGCGGTCCTGCCGAGCGTGCCGGGCATCGCGTCCCCCGCCGGCTCGCGGCAATTGCTGCAAAAGCTCGGACCGAAGAAGTTTGCGGCGTGGGCGCGCAAAGAAAAGCGCCTGCTGATCACGGACACCACGTTTCGCGACGCGCATCAATCGCTGATGGCCACGCGCGTGCGTACCCACGATCTTCTGGCCACGGCCAACGCTGTAGCGCAGGGTCTTCCCAAT
>WNFA01003995.1_pt1 | contig 15171 bp, 10 predicted proteins | sample 5400481 | NCBI WGS metagenome assembly WNFA01 (sample SAMN13153340, study PRJNA577476) | soil metagenome | isolation source: 120 cm saprolite under Douglas fir tree site 2 hole 1 replicate 2 | place: USA:California | collected 2015-04-18
GAGCGTGTAGCTTCATCGCGCTGTGTGAAATAGAAGTCACTCACAACTTTGAATTCATCGTCCGACCACGTAGAAAGCGGCTTCTGGACAATCTCCGAGACATAGTCCTCAAACGGGACGCGTGCCGCTTCGTCCGACGCGAGCTCGCGTGCATAGAAACGAAAGTCCTGGAAGGATGACTGCCGGAGCGGGTCGGCGTCAGGAAACATCCGCCCGAAGGTCATCGGCACCGACGTGCGCACTGTTCCGTCGAGCTTGTCTTTGACTACCTTTAACTCCTGAGGCTGGCCGTCAACGTAAAGCTTCACGCCACTGGCCTTGCCCGAGCCGGAATAGGTCGCAGCAATGTGGTTCCAGCGCCCCTCGATCAAAACCTTCTCTTTGGTCTGGACGGTAGCTGCATTACGGGTACCCGCGTGCGTGATTGTAAATGCCAGCTTGCGTTGGTTGATGCGGAGTTGCCATCCTCGCGCATCCTCTTTTGCATTGGCTCGTGCCAACATTACGCCGTTCGGCAGCTTGGCGTCTTTGGATTCGAGCGGCCGCAAGTCAGGACGCAGCCAGAAAGCGACAGTAAATGGCTGATTCCCTTCAACGTCACCGACGTCAGGCAAATCCAGCCGGGTGCCTGTGTCCATTCGCATGTAAGGCCAGAGCCATATTCCCTCGCCCCAGATCACCGGGTTCTCCGTCGCGGAAGCGCCCTGCGGCTTGGCAGCGGGCGCGGAGTTAACGAAGGTCATACCTTTTTGTTCATCGAAACGGAAGCGTACCTTCAATTCCGTCGTGCTTACCGGTAGCGGTCGTGACTTGGACTCCTGCACCCATGTGGGCACAAGCTCGCGTGCCCGTGCGCGCCGCTGATTGATCTGACTCTCCAGCGCAGAGCGTTTTGCCAGAATCTGCTCGTAGGCCGCACGATTATTCTCCTTCGGCACACGGATAAACGGCGGCCAGTCCTCCCGATCATCATTCGACGGATTTTCCGTCAGATTGTTGAAGAACGCAGTGAGTCTGTAGAAGTCGTTCCGGGTGATTGGGTCAAACTTGTGATCGTGGCAGACTGCACAGCCAGTGGTCAGACCCAGAAACGCCGCCCCAAACGCCTCGGCGCGTTCGCGTTTGTTATTCACGCGCAGCTCTTCGATAAGGGATCCGCCCTCACCGGAACTGATACCTGCACGCAGAAAGGCTGAAGCCACCAGCATATCCAGATTTTTCGCCGGCAACATATCTCCCGCGATTTGCTCTTTCACGAACTGGTCGAACGGCTTGTTCTGGTTGTAGGACTTGATCACGTAGTCGCGATAAGGCCAAATGCTGCGGAAATTATCCAGATGTAGCCCCTGGGTGTCCCCGTAACGCGCGACATCCAGCCAGTAATGTGCGCGATGCTCGCCATATCGTGGACTCGCCAGCAAGCGGTCCACTACTTTTTCGTACGCATTCGCGGATCCGTCCGTCAGGAATGCTTTCACTTCTTCCGGCGTGGGAGGCAGGCCCGTAAGGTCGTAAGTGACGCGTCGAATCAGGGTCGGCCGATCGGCCTCTTCCGAGGGCGCTAATCCTTCCTTCTCCAGTCGGCTGAGGATGAAACCGTCAATCGGGTTTTGTGCCCACTTATGATTCTTCGTCTGCGGAATCGTTGGGCGTTTCGGCGCTATGAACGACCAGTGTTCCTCGTAGACCGCACCTTCCTTCACCCACCGGCGCAACAGCGCGATCTGTTCCGGCTTGAGGGTCCGGTGAGCTTCCGGAGGGGGCATTCGCTCTTTCGGATTGGTCGACTCAATCCGGCGCACCAGAGGACTCTTATCCGGATTTCCTCGGAAAACTGCAGGACCAAATTTCTCGTGGGGCGCGAAGGCGAATTCCCCACGGTCCAGCCGCAGACCGGCCTTCCGTGCGCCCGGGTCGGGGCCATGGCACGCATAGCAGTTTTCCGAAAGAATCGGTTGGATAGTCTCGTTGAACGACAATCTTTTGGGCCTGAACGTGGTGGCCGCGCGGTGAATCCCCCACCAGGTGACGGCGATCCCGAGGAAGACAGTCAGTGCAATCCAGAAGGCGCGAAAGCGTGCCCCCCTCGGATCGTCTTTCCCCGTCTCTTCTGTTCCTTTGCTCACTATGCGCTGTCCCTCCATTTGGGTGACAGTTGGCGGCTTCAGAGTCTCCAAGAAATAGTATGCCCGCCGCTCGCCCTACGGAAAGGGTGAAAAAACATCCACCGCGGTCCAGGGGTGTTCGTATTGTGGCACGTGTCCCGGGCGGGGTATGACCTGCAGCTTCGATTGTGGGATATTAGCTATGCGGCACATCTCTATCAGGGTCTCCCCCAGATCAGCAGTACGGGAGAGTTAAGACATGAAGCTGATTCGATTTGGTGAAACAGGCCGAGAGGCTCCAGGAATTGTTACCGACGACGCCACGCGTCTGGATGTTTCCGCCTTCGTGCGCGACTATGACGAATCGTTCTTCGCAAACGACGGACTATCCGGCCTGAACCAATGGTTGAAAGAAAACGCCGCTTCCGCGCCGCGAGTTGCACAATCTGTCCGGCTGGGACCAGTGATCTCCCGCCCTAGCAAAATTATCTGTATTGGGTTGAACTTTCGGGACCACGCCAAAGAAAGCCAGATGGAGATTCCGAAAGAGCCCGTCATGTTCTTCAAAGCTACGACCTCACTCGTCGGGCCAGACGATGATCTGGTAATTCCGAAGAATGGACAAAAAGTGGATTGGGAAGTCGAATTAGCGGTCGTAGTCGGCAAGAAGGGCACCTATATCGAGAAGGAGGATGCGCTCGAATATGTGGCGGGCTACGTTCTGCACAACGATTATTCCGAGCGTGCGTTTCAGCTCGAGCGTGGCGGACAATGGGTCAAGGGAAAGAGTGCGGATACGTTCGCTCCACTGGGGCCGTTTCTGGCGACGCGTGACGAAATTCCCGGCACCAGCTGCTTGAAAATGTGGCTCAAAGTTAATGGCGTTTTCCGGCAACGCAGTTCTACCGGCGAGATGATTTTTGATGTAGCTACACTCGTCAGTTACGTCAGCCAATTCATGACCTTGCTGCCCGGCGATGTGATCAGCACCGGAACGCCGGCTGGAGTCGGATTGGGCATGAAGCCGCCGCAATATCTGAAGGAGGGCGACGTCGTTGAATTGGGGATTGACCAGCTTGGAGAGTCACGACAGTCGGTGGTGGCGTGGCAGCCCGCAACCGCCGAGGCAGGTGGTTCGCGTCCGGCGAGATAGGACTGTCCCTGGATATCACTTACATCGTTCAAAGTCCAACATAAGGCCGACCCGAGCCTTTTCAGGGCGTTTCGGGCCGCCAGCGGACACTGTCCAAGATCTACTGAGATAGAGGCTCTATCGAAACTTCCTTGAAGTAGACCTCGGATCCAGGATGGTTTTGAAGACCGATGTAGCCCGAGTCCTGCCGCGGCCCTCGATCGGGATCAGAAGATCCAGGATGTTTCGGTGGCACAGGCTGTCCCTCGGTAAAGTCGGTGACTTTAATCCCGTTGAGATACACCGTGGTGCGCGGCCCATCAATTGTTATCTCCAACAAATTCCACTCGCCGATTGGCTTGATCGGGCGCGCGAGAGCTTTTGTGAATGTGTACAGCACGCCGGTGCATGAATAATCGTCGGGCCAGTCGCCAATCTCAACCTCATAACCTCGGTTGACCGGCATCCACGGTTCTGTTGGCCGCTCAGGTATACGAATGAAGACTCCTGAGTCTGATTCCTTCCCAGTGAGCTTGAAGACAATTCGAATGGTCGCATGGCCAATCTTCTCGCGCGTGTACCAAAGCAAACCCATCCCACCGCGTGTCTTCATCATCCCGTCTTCTACAACGAAAGAGCCGGGACCGGCGTGTTGCCAGCCCTCAAGATCCTTTCCATTAAACAGAGCTCGTTTCGAGTCTTGAGCCGATAAGGAAGCGGCAATCGCCACGACGAACAAGGTCATTGCCATTCCAAGCGTCTCAGACTTCCGTGAATTGCCTACGATCATTGGACCCTTCTCGTGTTTGAGGACGATTACATGAATCAGTATAACGGGTGACATTGAGCGCCAATTCGCGCATGGTCCGATTGATCCGCCCCGTCTCGGACGATTTCACGGTGTATGCTTCAGTTGCTTGACACCGCGTTCCGAGCAGTGCTACAAGGCGCAAAGCAACCGCAATCAGCGATTGCATCAGGAGTTTCGAATGGGCGGACAGGGAATGGAACGTCGGGAAATCCTCCGATTTATCGGCATCGCGTCAGTGGCCGCGACCTTTCCCGGATTCCATCAATGGGCGTTCGCTTGCGCTCATCATCAGGAAGCGGCCGCGGCGACGACTAATACCGGTCTTTACAAACCGCTTTTTTTCTCCCCACCCCAATTCAGAATGGTTGAGCATCTCGCGGAGATCCTCATCCCGGAAGACGACACACCTGGAGCCAAGAAGGCAGGCGTGGCTGAGTTCATCGACTTCATGGTGGCCAACCGGGTTCCGGTCAGTGCATCCCGTGACATTCGTTCAACCGAGGACGCGATTGAAATGGGAAATGAGGCGCAACGCCGGTTTCTCGCGGGCCTTGGCTGGATGAACGCACGCAGCCATTCAGAATTCGGCCGGGAGTTCATGGACTGCACTCCCGAACAGCAGAACGCTCTGCTGGAAGAACTGGCTTACAAGGCGAAGTTCAAACCCACAACGGAGAGTGGACGCGCGTTCTTTCAGATGGTCCGGGATTACACGGTTGTCGGTTACTACACAACCAAGATTGGATTAGAGAGCCTGGGTTATCCCGGGCTTCGGACAGTGTGGCCAAAGATGCCAGGGTGTCCGCATCGTGACGATCCCGAACATGCAAATCTTCGTGAACCGGGAAGTCGGAGTGCTTCCACTCCAACAGGCAAGAACTAGACAGGGAAGATCCAAGCGGGGGTTGTTTTCATTGACGACAAAAATCTATGACGCAATTGTGGTAGGAACGGGTGCCGGTGGCGGCACTGCCATGAAGGTCCTGTGCGAAGCAGGACTGAAAGTGTGTGCCATCAACTCGGGGCCGCGCACCGATCCCGCAGAGGATTATCGGCAGCACAGGCAAGTTTACGACCTCAAGTTTCGGGGATACGGCAATCCCCTGCGTCTCGAGGGCAAGGCGCACCAAGAGCCTTACTCCGTGGAAGAATCCGAATACAGCGAAGGCAGGGATCTTTTCGAACACGACATTGCTTATTCAACCGCTCCAGGCACTGACTGGTACTGGAAGCGTTGCAAAGCGACCGGCGGGAAGGCCAATTTTTGGGGGCGCTCCTCGGCACGCTTCGGCGATATCGATTTCAAGGCTGCAGATCTGGACGGCATCGGCGAGAACTGGCCGGTCGACTACGCGGAGATTTCGCCTTGGTTTTCGAAGGCCGAACGATACATGGGAGTGGCCAGCACGATTCAGAACCGGCCGAGCAATCCCGATGGCGAGTATTTGCCCCCGATGCCTTGGCGTTGCATTGATTACATCATCCAGAAAGGCGCCGAAAGGATTGGCGTTCCGTATTTGCCGGACCGCTGCGCCCAACTGACGGTGGACCACAACAATCATCCTGCGTGTCACTACTGCGGAAATTGCAGCCGCGGTTGTGATGTCGGATCCTTTTTCTCTCCCACGTGGTTCACCATCCCAGACGCCGAAGCCACCAAGAATCTCACGTTACTCACAGACGCTCTGGTAAGAAATGTCATTACCGACGAAAACGGTTTGGCGAGAGGAGTGGCGTACATCGACCGCGGGACTCGGCAAGAGGTGGAAGTCTATGCGAAGGTGGTTGTACTTGCGGCTTCTTGCGTGGAGACGGCGCATATCATGTTGAATTCGAAGTCGCGCCACTGGCCTACGGGAATCGCGAATTCGAACGGACAGCTCGGGCGAAATCTATGCGATCATTTGTACGGCTCCCCGGGATACGGATACTTGCCGAAGCTGCTTGGCCAGCCTGCGACTCCCGACAACATTGCGGACTCTACCGTCGCCTGGATGCCGCGCTGGCAGAATCTGAAAAATCCACACGAAGAGAAATTTATCCGAGGCTATTCGGTTTACATGGGGGGCGGTTGTGGGGAGTTCCCTGGATATTACGGCCAGATAGAAGGATTCGGATCGCAATTCAAACGCGATATCAAGCGCTACTACCCGACCGGCATCGGCGCTCTGATCCAGGCACCGTCGCTCCCCAGCCCGACCAACTACGTCGACATTGATCCGGACAAGGAAGACATTTTCGGAATTCCTCAACTTCGATTTCATTTTCAATGGGGCCAGAACGAACTCTTGATGTGGGAACACTCAAAACGCCTGATGACGGATCTCTTCAAGGCAATGGGTGGAGAGATGTGGGGTATGGACGACGAGCCTAACCGTCCAGGAACCAGTTTGCACGAAACCGGAGTATGCCGCTTTGGAAATGATTCGAAGACGTCGGTTACGAACAAGTGGGCGCAGACTCACGACGTTCCAAATCTCTACATCTGCGACGCCAGCATTTTCCCGAGTCCGACCGATAAGACCACGACCATGCCAATCATTGCCTTCACCATGCGGACGTGTGATCACATGCTGAATAATTTCAAGCAGGACATTCACAAGCGCGCGTAAAGGTAAGAGCTGCCTCGGATTAACCATTCCATAAGCGTGTGCAGCCCGACTCCGAGGAGGAAGCTATGGCCGGGAAAAACAGAATGTCACGCCGGCAATTTGTAACTTCTGCTGCGGCCGTGGCCGCTATTTCATCGTTTCCTGCCCGGAGCGTCTTTGCAGGCGAGATAGGAAAAGGGGCGACAAGCACCAGTGCGCCACAGACGGCGGTCCCTCTGACTGACAATCTCGGATGGAGGGGGCAAGGCGTTGAAAATCTGGCGAAGTCGCCTCACGCCAAGCTCCGAAATGTCCCTGTGCGCGCGGTGACGATCCAGAGTGGATTCTGGGGGCGACGCCGTGAGATCAACGTCAACAAGAGCATCCCCACCATGCACGATCTGCTCGAAGCCAATGGCCGCATGAACAACTTTCGCCGGCTTGTGGGCAAGAGCGACGCTGCGCAAACTGGTCCGGTGTATACGGATTCCGACGTCTATAAATGGACCGAGGCCGTCGGTTTTGTGCTGCAATCGGGCGATCGTCCGGAGCTTCGTGCCAGCGCGGAGAAAGCAATTCGCGAGGTCGTGGCCGTGCAAGAACCGGATGGCTATCTGAACACATACTATGTGGACGATCACAAGTCGCTCCGGATGCTGCCGCAAACCCAGACCACCGGCCATGAGCTCTACAACATCGGGCATATGTTGCAGGGAGCAATTGCCTATTATCGGGCGACCGGCGACCGCAAACTCCTCGACGCGGGAATCCGTTTCGTTGACGACTTTCTCCTCCCGAACTACGGTCCGTCTCCCCGGAAGCCGATTGTCTCCGGCCATCCTGAGATAGAAATGGGATTGATCGAGCTCTACCGCATCACTGGCGACAAACGGCAACTCGATCTTGCCGGCTACATCCTGCAGGGAGACAAGCGTATCGAACTTCCGGAACACCGAACCATCTACATGTTTAGCGGGACTCCCTTTACGGAGCGAACAAAACTCGAGGGCCACGCGGTTCGCGCCATGTATGCGTGCTGTGGGGCCTCGGACTATTACATGGAGACAGGCGATGACTCCTATTGGAAGACTCTGAATAGCCTCTGGAACGACATGACGAGCACGAAGATGTACGTCACCGGAGGGGTGGGCTCACGGTCCGATGGGGAAGCCTTCGGGGATGCCTACGAACTGCCAAATTTTCGCGCTTATGGAGAGAGCTGCGCTGCCATCGGTAACATGATGTGGAGCTGGCGCATGCTGGCTGTGACTGGAGACGCAAAGTTCACTGACGTTATCGAGCGCGCACTCTACAACGGCATAAACTCCGGGATGTCACTCGACGGAACGATGTACTGCTATCGCAATCCGCTGGCGTTCGATCCTTCGACCGGAGATAAGATCCGTAACGCATGGTACGACACCACCTGCTGTCCGCCGAATATCGAGCGCATCTTTGGCTCGTTGCCCGGATACTTCTACAGCACCAGCAACGATGGAATCTATGTGCATCTCTATGACAACTCGGAATTGGACTGGCATTTGGAAAATGGCACAGGACTGAAGGTCACGCAGAAGACCGACTATCCCTGGGATGGCAACGTGGAGATCGCGGTAACTCCATCTCAGCCTGCGGATTTTGTCTTTTACCTCCGAATTCCGGAATGGGCCGACCACGCTCAGGTAACGGTAAACGGCAAAGCATTTCCCGGAGCGAAACCGGGCGCGTATCTGGCCATTCGACGCCGCTGGTCATCGGGAGATCGTATCCACCTGCTTGCGGAGATGACACCGCAGGTACTCGAAGCAAACCCGCGAGTGGCCGATGACACTGGCCGTGTCGCTGTCCAGCGCGGTCCCCTCATCTACTGCCTGGAGGAACTTGATCAGCCCGGCGGAGTGGATCTCAGCAATGTGGCGATGGAAGTGGGGAAGCGGCCTGAGTCCGAGTTTCAGACCGAGATGAAGGTCGGCCTGCTGGACGGAGTTCTCTTGCTCCGCCACACGGGTGTGTCCTATGAGCGAAGTGCCTCCGCGAACACGCTGTATCCGCGGTATACGGGAGCTACCGCCAGGACGGCGAGAGTTCCGCTTACATTCATTCCGTACTACGCATGGGCGAACCGACAGGCAACCTCAATGCAGGTATGGACTCCTCTCTTCAAGTCCTGACGAAAGGACGGCAGGTCAACGGCATCGCTGATCTTCTACTACGCGAGAGTCCGTCTCACTGTAAGTTCACAACAAGCTTGGTCACCGAGGCAGGTGGGAAACGATAAGGGAGGACATGCCCCTTCGTTTCGACCGTCCTGGTCTGCGGCACAATAACATCTCGCTGCTCAAACGAGTTGTGGGCGTGGATGTCGGACGAGGTGAGCACGGTGGCGGTCGCCGACTTTATGGTCGCTCCCGGTATTCCGATCTCGGTTTCACAGGCTTCGCTCACATGCGGATTCACCGCCGTGAGCACCAGCACTTTGTCGTGGAGTGACGCCGATCCCGTGAGCCCGGCAAACGAAGCCGGGTTCGCATCGCGCTGGTAGTGAACGCTGGGCGCGGAGAATACAGCGCGCAGAGACTGGCCGCCCTGGTGTGCGGCGTACATATCAAACACATGGCCGACCGGTGTGACGCAGAACTTGTCTTCGTGCGCCAAGTAGAGGCTGTTCAGGCAGTTGATCAGTTGGGCGCAATTGGCCATCGCGATTTTCTCGGGGTGCTGGTTGAAGATGTCCAGCGTCATCCCGCTGAAAACCGCGTCGCGCAAGGTTGGAGTCTGTTCCAGAATGTCGCCCGGCGTCATCTCGCTGCCCGGCCGGTACCACGGACCCCATTCATCCACCACGAGCTTGATTTGGTGTTCGCGGTCGATCTCTCCCATGATCTGCCAGTGTCCGGTGATCAGCGACTCCATTACCTCGCCCTGCCTGAGCAGTTCGTACCAGTCGGCTACATCAAACTTCAGCGCGTCACCTTTACCTGCATTCCAGTCGTGGGTGCGGCCGCGGCTCAGATTCCACGCGTAATAGTGAAGGGCCAATCCGTAAATCGAACGCAACTGGCCCGCCCCCTTGCGGACGATTTCTTCGAGAAAGCCGCGCGTCCAGTCCCAGCTATCGTCGTTTGGTCCCGAGGCGATGAATGACAATTCCTGTCCAAAGCTCGGAACCCAGGTGGTGAAGCGTCGGAATTCGACCGCGTATTCCTGGGCCGTGAAATTACCGCCGCATCCCCAGGATTCGTTCCCGACGCCCCAGAAGCGCACCTGAAAAGGTTCCGTGTTTCCGGAGGCAGCCCGCATCTCGGCAAGGGTTGTGCTACCCGCGGGCGAGTTGCAGTACTCCACCCAGCGGTAGAACTCTTCAGCGGGCAGACTGCGGAGATTCGCTGCAAGATACGGCTGGCTGCCGATTAATTTACAGAAGTGGACGAATTCATTGGTCCCGAATTGATTGGGATCGTATTTGTGAATGGGGGGAGAATTCGGCGGTTCCACTTGTTCCCAAAAGTTCGTGCGGCGGGGACGCTTGTCGGCGGGGCCGATGCCGTCGCGCCAATCGTAACTGTCTGCGAAGCAGCCCCCCGGAAAGCGAATGACCGGGGCCTTGATCTTCCGCATCTGTTCGACTAGTTCCCTCCGTATGCCGTTCACATTCGGAATGCTGGACTTTTCGCCCACCCAAATGCCGTCATAAACCACGCCGCCCAGGTTCTCGGTAAAGTGCCCATAGATGTTCGGTGAGATAGTTCCCAGAGGTTCGTCCAGCAAAACTTCGACTCTGCAATTGCGCGCGGAAGGCCCGCTGGATGCGAAGGAAGAATACTTCGGGACCACTAACATACCTGCTGCCAGAAGGCCATTTCGGAGAAACTCTCTACGTTCAATCATGCTTCACCCGATGTTCAGTTGTTAACTCGACCACTGCAGCAGCGTGTACGAACGTGGTGGGACTTCAAATTTCGTGCGTCCTCCACGCGTCGCAGGCTTGTCGAATGGTTTCGGCTGCACGTTTTGCGGGGCTTCGAAGCTGTTGACCGCTTTGAGATCGTTTCCGGTCAACACCCATGAGGCCAGCACGCGCGTCCCGGGATTATCCTCCCAGACAATTTCGATTTCACGCGCTTTCGATAAATCGCGATTCAGAATGAAAAGGGAAGTCTGGCCAATCTCCGGATTGAGAGTTCCGGCCGCATCGAGATAAGGGACGGGATCCATGTGTAAGACTTCATAGGTCGGCGATTGCACCAGAAGGTTCAGCACACTTCCGCGCGCAAACTGCAAAGCCCAGCTATAGGGATAATAGATGGTCTGCCGAAACAGGCCCGTCGCATTGGTCATGATGGGAGCGATGACGTTAATCAACTGTGCCAGGCAGGCGATCTTCACGCGGTCGGCATTTCGCAGCAAAGTAATGATGAGCCCGCCCACGAGCAGTGCGTCTTCCAGGTTGTATACCTCTTCCAGCAGATGCGGCGCTTCCTGACGATTTCCGTTCACCGCCGGCCCGCTGCGTTCGCGATACCACACATTCCATTCATCGAAGGAGAGCCAAAGTTTCTTGGGTGATCGCTTGTGCCCGCGGACCAAGTCGCACACAGCCAGGGTTTCGGCGATTTGACGATCCATTGTGAGATTCAAGGCCACGTACTTTTCGCTGTTGCCGCCGGTCTCGTCCGGCGTATTTCCGAAGTAGCGATGCAGGGAAAGCGCATCCACGTAGTCGTAGCACTGCTCCGGCACTTCACGGTCCCACTCGAGATAGGTGGGCATGAGCGGGCCGCTTGATCCGCACGCGATCAGCTGCAACGAGGGATCCACGTAGCGTATCTGGCGGGCCGCGTCCTGGGCTTTCAATCCGTACTCGCTTGCAGTCATGTGCCCAATCTGCCACGGACCATCCATTTCATTGCCGAGGCACCATCGGCGGACATTGTAGGGCACGGCGAATCCATGCTTGCGGCGCAGTTCGCTCCACTGCGTACCTTTCTCCACGTTGCAGTATTCCACCAGCGCCGCGGCGCGCTCCGGAGTGCCGGTGCCCAAGTTGAGTCCCATCAGAGGCTCGGTGCCCACGACCTTGCACCAGGCCATGAACTCGTTAGTGCCGAACTGGTTCGACTCCAGCGAATTCCAAGCCTTGTCCAGCACTCGCGGCCGGTCCTGCTGGGGCCCGACTCCGTCCAGCCAGTTGTAGCCCGATACGAAATTGCCTTCGGGATAGCGAACGATGGGAACGCCCAGTTTCTTCACTTCATCCAGCACATCCTTGCGGAAGCCATTCGAGTCGGACAACTTTGACGGCGGATCATAGATTCCTTCATGAATGGCGCGGCCAAGATGTTCGAGAAACGAACCGAAGAGATTGCGATCGAGTGGAGCTGTCGTGCGCCTGGAATCGATAAAGATGCGGCTCGGCTCGGCAGAATTCGAAGCTCGCATCTGGGCCGACAAGACCCGGCCGAACACAAGGTTTGCGGAGCACGCCAGACCTGCTGTTCCCGCTTGGCGCAGGAACAAACGTCTATCGGCGGAAAACATGATTGCGGCCTCGATGGAAGAAGGTTCAGGCGATTCGAGAAGATATCAAATGGCCGAGCCGGATGCCAATGGTAAACGTTTACACCACGACAGCGACCCGGTCGCGCTGTGGGCGTCGCAGACGCGAGTGCTGTGGAGCGTCTTACCACGAGGTTGGTCACAAGTGGGTACTCACTTCCCCGATGCGCGGGAGCCGCCTGTTCCGCTTCGCTAAGCAAGGCGCAAAAAGCAAGCGTCGCCAGTTCTGACTGTGACATCTGCACCGTGGTCAGCGGCGGCGTCGTAAATTGGGCGAGTCGGATATCGTCAAAACCTACCACCGAGAGGTCGGTTGGAATCTTGATATCGCAATCGTAAGCTTGTCGAATCACTCCAATGGCAGTCATGTCATTGGAGCACAAAACGGCTGTCGGTCGCTCGCGACGGGAGTTCATCAGCTCAGTGAGGGCGCGCATGCCACCTTCCAACGTGTGATCCCCCTTTATGATCAGATCCGGAGGTTGCCCGATCTCGGTCATCGCCTGCTGAAATGCACTTCTCCTCGCCAACGCCGATTTGAGGTCAGCCGGGCCCGCAATAAATGCAATTCGCGTATGCCTCAACGCGGCCAGATGCTGGATGGCTTGCCGGATCCCATTCTGATAGTCGATCCGAATGTTGGCTACGCCCGGTGCATCTGGCCCAACGTCCACGAAAACCAGAGGTACCTTCCGGAAACGCAGGTGCTCAAGCAGCGATTCTTCCATGCCAAATGTAAGGATCGCGACACCATCAACCCTGCGCTCTATCATCCGCCGCACTGACGATTCCATCCGCTTGGGATCGTGCACGGTCGAAGTCAACAGGATCTCGTAGTTGTTTTCCACGGCAAGATTTTCGAAAGTTTGAACGATTTCTGGAAAAAACGGATTGGTAATTTCGGAAACGATCAAGCCGAAGATGCGACTTCGTCCTGAGACCAGGGCCCGCGCTTGAGTGTTGGGAAAATATCCAAGCTCGTCCACCACCTTCCATACGCGGCGCGAAAGCTGAGGATCAACGGTGGGAAGCCGGTTGATTGCGCGTGAAACCGTGGCGGTGGAAACCTTCGCCCGGCGTGCAATCTCTCGGATATCCATTAGAAATCTCTGGAGTTACTGCGGCATTTTAAGTGTACGTTTGTGGAACAAGGAATGTCCATACCGGGAAAAGATCCGCGACGAAAAGCGCCTTGACGGAGGCTAAAAAGCTTTCGTGGCAATGACAATAATGGAAGACAAGATCCCTGACGAAAGACTATCGTTGCAAGGGTCGGTCAGAAGAGTCACCCATGTCGGAGGATACGCGCGTGTTGAATCGTCGGAGTTTCTTGAAAGTCGCGGGCACCGCAACTGCGGCGCCATTATTCGGAGCAAAGATGCATGCCTTGGCGGCACTCCAAACCGAACCCGCCGCGCCGCTTGGAGCCAACGATCATATTCAGATCGCGTTGATTGGGGCTGGTATTCAAGGCCAGGGAGACACAAAGGTAGCTGTGCAGGTTCCGGGCGTGAAGCTCGTAGCTGTGGCGGACTGTTACGACGGCCGGCTCGAGCACAGCAAGGAACTCTGGGGCAATGACATCTTTACTACCCGTGACTACAGAGAGATCCTGGCACGTAAGGATATCGACGCCGTCATTATCGGCACGCCCGACCATTGGCACAAACAGGCATCCGTCGAGGCTATGAAGGCGGGCAAGGACGTGTATTGCGAAAAGCCCATGATCCATTTGTATGCCGACGGGCCGGAGATAATCGAGACCGCTCGGGCGACCAACCGGATCATCCAGATCGGAAGCCAGCGGGTGAGCTCGATCATTTACGCAAAGGCCAAGGAACTGCTCGCTTCGGGAGCCATCGGCCAGCTCAACATGGTGACCGCGCATTGGGATCGCAACTCCTCGATCGGCGCGTGGAATTATACGGTTCCTCTGGATGCCTCAACCGAAACCTGCGATTGGCCGCGTTTCCTGGGAACCGCCCCCAAGATTCCCTTCAACGCGGAGCACTTCTTCCAGTGGCGCAAGTGGAAAGCCTATGGAAGCGGCGTGGCGGGAGACCTCTTCGTGCACCTGTTCAGTGGAACCCATTTCATCACCGGGACCAACGGTCCGACGCGAGCTATGGCCACCGGCGGATTGCGTTTCTGGAAAGACGGGCGAGATGCTGCTGACGTGATGCTCGGGCTGTTTGACTATCGGGAGGGGTTCAACCTTAGCCTGCGAGTGAACTTCGTGGACGGAGGCGAGGAGAGCGAAGGGCTGATCTTCACCGGCTCGGAAGGCACCATGGAGATTGCCGGCAACTCGGTCAGCATCAGCCGCGCGCCACTCCAAAAGGAACCTGGCTACATAATTAGTACCTTCACAGAAGCGATGCAAAAACGGATCCTTGAGAGCTACCGGCAGAAGTATCCCATTTCGCATCCGTCGGGACCACCGACAGCTGGATTCGAGAAATATGTAGCTCCTGACGGCTACCGCGACAGCTATGACCACTTCACGAATTTCTTTGCGGCGGTTCGCTCGCGGAAGCCTGTCGTGGAAGACGCCGTTTTCGGTTTTCGCGCCGCAGGAGCAGCACTGCTAAGCAATCTCAGCCTCGATCGCGGCGCTGTGGTGAAGTGGGATCCTGATTCAATGAAACTGGTATGAAAGAAAATATCGCCTCGAGGATCTGGAGTTTTTACAGCTTCAGCAAGCAAAATCCATCAAGATCGAACGCACCGGAGAATCAACTTGCTCAAGAATATGAAATTTGCAGTTCCTGTCATTGTGTCCATGTGGGGGGCGTGCCTCTGCGTTGCTGCGGAACAAAGCGCGCGTAAGACCACTCCCGGGAATCCGCCCGGAAACATTCCTCAGATGACTTTCCTCGCTCACCGCCTGGGCACGGATCATGCCGAGGGCGTCACCACGCTCGACATGAACGACGACGGTCGCCCCGACCTGTTGAGCGGAGCCTACTGGTATGA
>WNFA01002493.1_pt1 | contig 15166 bp, 16 predicted proteins | sample 5400481 | NCBI WGS metagenome assembly WNFA01 (sample SAMN13153340, study PRJNA577476) | soil metagenome | isolation source: 120 cm saprolite under Douglas fir tree site 2 hole 1 replicate 2 | place: USA:California | collected 2015-04-18
GGATACTCAAACGCTGCTGAACTCGTACCAGCAGGTCGATGCCGAGACCGTGCGGCAAGTGGTGCTGCACCCGACGCAGCGGATCGTGAGCCGTTAGCGGCAGGAGTAAACTCACACCGAAACTCACACCACGGGGACTGGGGAAGAAAAAGCCCCGCAACGGAATTCATTGCGAGGCTTGGTCTTTAGTGAGTCGGGGCGAGAGGATTTGAACCTCCGACCTCCTGGTCCCGAACCAGGCGCGCTAACCGGACTGCGCTACGCCCCGTGATACTCGATGTCTAGTTTGCAGTGCGCCCAGGAGGACTTGAACCCCCAACCTCTTGATCCGTAGTCAAGCGCTCTATCCAGTTGAGCTATGGGCGCGCGGATGGGCGGTACAAGACTCGAACTTGTGACCTCCACGATGTCAACGTGGCGCTCTAACCAACTGAGCTAACCGCCCGCGAACAAATTGCGGACTGCGGATTTGCGATTGCGGATTGAACCGGCACCCTCAATCCGCAATCCACAATCCACAATCCGCAATGTCTTCAGTAGCGGGGGTGGGATTTGAACCCACGACCTCCGGGTTATGAGCCCGGCGAGCTACCAGACTGCTCCACCCCGCGTCGATGTTTCAGCTATTGACCCGTCTACCCGTTCTGCCCAGAGCGGGAAACGGGACTCGAACCCGCGACCCCAACCTTGGCAAGGTTGTGCTCTACCAACTGAGCTATTCCCGCGTGCCGCCAAAATCTAACCCCAACCTCGCCGCCTGTATACGGTTGGCCGACCTCAGCCCAGCCTCGCGATGGAGGCGAGGGGGATCGAACCCCTGACCTCGTGAATGCCATTCACGCGCTCTCCCAACTGAGCTACGCCCCCGCTATATTCCCGCGCCCGAAAAACCGGATCGGCGGGAACACGGCATCTTATCGGGGCGTTCAGGCGGTGTCAAGCTATTTCACGCTCGTTTCATGAACATTTTTGCTAGCACTGCGTACTAAAGAGCAGCCAAATAGGGCGAACCAATGCCTCGCACTCGTAAAAAGACAAAAGCAGCTCCTCCGGCTCCCAAGGCCAAGGCGAAGGCGCCCGTCGCGCAGACCGAGCGACGGGTCGTGAAGCGCCGTGGCCGGCGCCGCGGCCTGCTCACGGGTCTGGGCCATCACGAGCACGAGCGCGACATCCTCGATCAGTACCTCCACGAGGTCTCCAAGACTCCGCTGCTGACGCAGAAGGAGGAGATCGCGCTCGCCCGGAAGGTCCGCGCGGGTGATCAGGAGGCGATGCAGGAGCTCGTCAAGCGCAACCTGCGCTTCGTGATTTCCGTCGCCAAGAAGTATCAGAACCGCGGTCTGCCGCTCACCGATCTCATCGGCGAGGGCAACGTCGGCCTGCTCACCGCGGCGCGCAAGTTCGATCCCGACCAGGGCGTCAAGTTCATCTCGTACGCCGTGTGGTGGATCCGCCAGGCGATCCTTGCCGCGCTCGCGCGGCAGGGCCGGACAGTGCGCGTGCCGCTGAACCGGACCGCGGATCTGTCCCGCATCGTGCGCACTGCCGAGTATCTCCGGCAGACGCTGCGTCGCGAGCCGACGCCGGAAGAGATCGCCGACGCGACGAAGCTGTCGCTCGAGGTCGTGCAGTCGCTCGCCGCGCTGAACACCGGCGACGTGCGGCTGGACGCCCCGCTCGATCCCGACGGTGATCGCTCGCTCATCGAGCGCTTCATCGCCGAGGACCTGCCGGACACGGAAGATCAGGCGATGGATCGCTTCCTGTCGGACGAGATCGAGCAGGCGCTGAACACGCTGCAGCGCCGTGATGCCAAGGTGCTGCGGCTGTACTTCGGTCTGGACGGTGGACGTGAGCACACGCTGGAAGAGATTGGGGGAATGCTCGGCGTGACTCGCGAACGCGTGCGTCAGCTGCGCGATCGCGCGCTGAAGCGGCTGCGCGATGGAGATGTAGGCAAGGCGCTCGCAAGCTTCGCCGCCTAGATTAGAGTGGCCAGGAGAAATCCTGGCCACTTTCGTTTGCTGCTGTAGCTTTTCCCGCCGTGATTGCAGCCATAGGCCGCCGCTCGATTTCCGCGATTGAGTCGGTCGGGCGCGTCGGTCAGTTCGCAATGGACATGGTGCGCGCCCTATCGGACATCGGCGTCTGGGCGCGGCTCACCGTCGTCCAGATGCGCCGCGTCGGCGTGGATTCGCTGCCGGTCGCGCTCTTCATCGCCGCCTTCACGGGCGTCGTCCTCGCCCTGCAAGCCTCCTATACCTTCACCGGCGCCGTGCCGCTCTACTTCGTCGGGACGCTCGTCGGCAAGACGATGATGCTCGAGCTCGGTCCCGTCCTGGCAGGGCTCGCGCTCGCGGGCCGCGTCGGCGCGAGCATGGCCGCCGAGCTCGGCACGATGAAGGTGACGGAACAGGTGGACGCGCTCGAGACACTCGCCTACGATCCGCAGAGCTATCTCGTCATCCCACGCGTGCTCGCGGGCACGCTGATGTTTCCCGTGATCGTCGCCTTCGCCGTCGCGACCGGGATCATCACCGGATGGCTGACCAGTCTCGTTCTGCTCGACCTGTCGACGCAGGATTTCATCAAGGGTTTGAAACTGTTTTACGTCTTCAAGGACGTCTGGTTTGGGCTGCTCAAGAGCGCGAGCTTCGGATTCACGATCACCTTCGTCGGCTGCGCGGTGGGGCTGTCCACACGGGGCGGGGCGGAGGGAGTGGGGCGCAGCACCACACGCGCGGTCGTCTATGCCGCGATCCTCATTCTGGTGCTCGATGCGTTCTGGGCGGTGGTACTGCTGTGATCGAATTCCAGGACTTGCACAAGGCATTCGACGAGAAGCAGGTCCTGCAGGGCTTCTCGCTCCGGATCCGGGACGCGGAGACGGTCGTCATCATCGGCTACTCAGGCTCGGGCAAGAGCGTGGCATTGAAGCACATCGTCGGCCTGTTGCACCCGGATGCGGGCGACGTCATCGTTGACGGCCAGGCCGTCAGCACGCTCGATCGGGACGGCCTAACGCTGCTGCGCCAGGGGATCGGTTATGTCTTCCAGTTCGCGGCGCTGTTCGACTCGCTGACCGTCGCCGACAATCTGGCCCTGGGGCTGCGGCGGCGCGGGCTCGCGGAAGAGGAGATCGAGGAGCGCGTGCGCGAAGCGTTGGCGTTGGTCGATCTGTCGGGAACCGGCGAGCAGATGCCGGCGGAGCTGTCGGGGGGGATGCGCAAGCGCGTCGGCATCGCCCGCGCGATCGCGCTGCGGCCGCGCTATATCCTCTACGACGAGCCGACCACGGGCCTCGACCCAGTCACGTCCGCCGTGATCGATCGGCTCATGGTCCGCACGCGGGAGCACCTCGGCGTGACGGGAGTGGTCGTGACGCACGACATGCGCAGCGCCTACACGGTCGGTGACCGGATCGCGATGCTCTACGAGGGCCGCGTCCGGCAGGTGGGGAGCGTGGCGGAGATTCAGCAGACGGAGGACCCGGTCGTGCGCCAATTCATCGAGGGACGTGCCGAGTGAAGCGCGAAAACGAGTTCGCGGTTGGGCTCGTCGTCATCGCTGCGCTGGCGCTGGTCGTCGGCGGCGCGTTGTGGCTCTCCGGCGCACATCTCGGCAAGACCGAAGCGGTGTACACCGCGCGCTTCCGGACCGTCGGCGGCCTCGGCGCCGGCAGCCCGGTGGTGTTACGCGGCGTGCGCGTCGGGCGCATCGAAGCGATCCGACTCGCGCCGGGCAACTGGGTCGAGGCCGACATCAAGATCTACTCGGGCGTCACGCCGCCCGCAAAACCCGCAGTCATCGCCGCGTCGGCGTCGCTGTTCGGGGAATGGGCGGCGACATTGATCTCCAACGACCCCCCACCCGCCGATCCCAACATTCGCCAGGCGCTCGAGGAGGCCCAGGCGGTAGGCGGCGCCAAATGGCCAGGCGCCACCCTTCCCGACATCGGCCAGCTCACGGCACAGGCCAGCCGCATCGCGACCGACATCGGAACGGTCGCGGCACGCGTGCAGAGCGCCTTCGATTCCCAGGCGGTCATGGATCTGCGCCGCTCGATCCACGACTTCGGACAGGTGGCCGATCGCCTGGCCCGCGTCACGAACGAGCAAGCGGACGTGATCGGCGACGTCGGTTCCAACTTGCAGCACGGTTCGGAGGCGCTGTCGCGCGCGGCAATCGATCTCAAGACGACGTTGGGGCGCGTGGATACGGCAACCAACCAGGGACAGCTCGCCACTATCCTTAATAACACTGCGGCCACCAGCACCGATCTGCGCAGCGCGTCGCAAGACTTTCGCCAGCTCATGGCGGCAGCAAACCGGAACCAGGAGAGTCTCGTGCGGGTCCTGCAGAACGCCGATACCATACTCTCCCGCATCTCGAACCGCAGCGGCACGCTGGGACTCCTCGTCGCCGACTCGGCGCTGTATCGCGAGACGACGCTCACGATGATCCAGCTGCGGCAATTGCTATCCGATATTCAGGCCAATCCGCGGAAGTACTTCACGTTCAGCGTCTTCTAGAGAATGACTCGTCGTCGCACCAAGGGCCGCAAGTCCCAGGCTCGCGCCCAGCGCGAAACGAGCGCCGGCGGCGTGGTCTTCCGGCGCGGGCCGGACGGCCAAGTTCGCTTTCTGCTGATTCGCGACTCGTACAAGAATTGGGGATTTCCCAAGGGGCACCTCGAGGCCGGCGAGCCGCCCGCGGAGGCGGCGCGACGCGAGGTCACCGAGGAGACGGGCCTCGACGAGCTCGTGCTCCACGGCCCGATCAAGGTGATCGACTGGTATTTCCGGTTCCGCGGCAAGACGATTCACAAGTACTGCCATTTCTTTCTCTTCGAGTCACGGCGTGGCGACCCAGTGCCCGAAGAAGCGGAAGGAATCACCGCCTGTGTCTGGCACCCGCTCGATGAGGCGCGGCAGACCGTGAGCTACGACAACGCGCGCGACGTCCTGCGCCAAGCGGCCGAGATGCAGCTGGCGCTGGTGCAGACGTGAGCGGGGGCGCCGCGTACCCCGTCGTGCCGGTGTTTCACCCCCGGCGTGAGGCGCGGCGCGCGGTGCAGCGTGGCTACCCACGTGGCGCCGGCAGCGTTCGGTTGTGTCGTACCATCCAGGCGGTACAGCGCCTGCTCGAGCAACGGCTCGTCGATGCGGTCGTGCTCGACGTGCGGAACTGCGATGGCGTCGGACTGACCCTCCCCGCGCGCTTCCCCCGCATTCCGATGTACGCCCTCTGCGCCGTCCGTCCGGACGACGGCGCGCTGCTCGCCTCGTGCCGCGACGCCGGTTTCACCGGCGTATTAGTAGAAGGGGTGGACAACGCCATTGCGGGGGAGTGGATCGCGGCGCGGACGGCGCAGGTTGCGCGGCGATCGGCGCTGGCGGACGCGCCGCGGCTCCTGCGGCTCACGGATCGGCTCCAGCTGGCGGCGTGGGACGAGGTGCTCCGGCGGGCGGGCACGCCCACCAAGACGGGGCACGTCGCTCAGGCGCTGCGCGTGACCCGCGAGCACCTCTCCCGCGAATTCGGGGCGGGGGGAGCTCCCAACCTGAAGCGCGTCATCGACCTGGCCCGCGCTGCCTGCGCCGCGGACCTGCTCGGGAACCCGGGATATACCGTGCGCGGTGTCGTCCGCATCCTCGGCTATGCCTCGCCGAGCCACCTCGCCGGTGCCGCGCGGCGAGTTGCGGGTGCGACGCCCGTCGAACTCCGCGAGCTTGGACCTCGCGGTGTATTGACGAGATTCCTCAGAGGGCGAACGAGGTCCCGTGTGTAGGTTTTGGCGCCCCATCGCCGCCCTTCGCCGCCTTTCGCCGCCCTGTAGTTAGTGATATTTTTCACAATCTCTCAACCGGTACACCCATGGCCACCGATTCCATCCTGCGTCCAGGCGAGCTGAAGAACCTGCTCCTCAAGGAAATCCAGGCCGCTGACCTGGCGGACATCGACGTCCGCGAGGTCGGGACGGTCTTGGAGGTGAAGGACGGCATCGCCCGGATCTACGGGCTGACGTCCGCGATGGCGGGCGAGATGCTCGAATTTGCGGTCTCGGCGACTGGCGAGAAGATCACCGGACTCGCGTTGAACCTGGAGGAAGACAACATCGGCGCCGTCATTTTCGGCGACTACCTCCAGCTGCGCGAGGGCGACGAAGTCCGCCGCACGGCCCGCGTGCTCGAGGTGCCGGTCGGCCCCGCGATGGTGGGCCGCGTCGTCGACGCGCTGGGGCGGCCGGTGGACGGCCTCGGCCCGATTCACACGACGAAGTCGCGCAAGGTCGAAATCGTCGCCCCGGGCATCATCAAGCGCCAGCCGGTGAAGGAACCGCTCCAGACCGGCATCAAGGCGATCGATTCGATGATCCCGATCGGCCGCGGCCAGCGCGAGCTGATCATCGGCGACCGCGGCACCGGCAAGACCGCGATCGCGGTCGACACGATCATCAATCAGAAGGGCCAGGGCGTCATCTGCGTCTACGTGGCGGTCGGGCAGAAGAACTCGACCGTAGCAGGCGTGGTGGAACGGCTCAAAGAGCACGACGCGATGGCGTACACGATCGTCCTCGTCGCGTCTGCCTCGGAGCCGGCGCCGATGCAGTATATCGCGCCGTACTCCGGGTGCTCGATGGCCGAGTACTTCATGTACGACGAGAAGAAAGCCACGCTGTGCGTCTACGACGACCTCTCGAAGCAGGCCGCGGCGTATCGGCAGCTGTCGCTGGTCCTGCGGCGGCCGCCCGGCCGCGAAGCGTATCCCGGCGACGTGTTCTACCTCCACAGCCGCCTGCTCGAGCGCGCCGCGAAGCTGTCGGATGAGATGGGCGGCGGTTCGTTGACGGCGCTGCCGATCATCGAGACGCAGGCGGGCGACGTCTCCGCCTACATCCCGACCAACGTCATCTCGATCACCGACGGCCAGATCTTCCTCGAGACCGATCTGTTCTACTCGAACGTGCGGCCGGCGGTGAACGCCGGCATCTCGGTGAGCCGCGTGGGGGGCAACGCGCAGATCAAGGCGATGAAGCAGGTCGCCGGGCGGCTGCGGCTCGATCTGGCGCAGTACCGCGAGCTCGAGGCGTTCGCGCAGTTCGGCTCCGAGCTCGATCCTGCGACGCAGCGGCAGCTGGCGCGCGGTGCGCGCGTGGTGGAAGTCCTGAAGCAGCCGCAGTACCAGCCCATGCCGGTCGACCAGCAGGTGCTCGTGATCTTCGCGGTCACAAGCGGTCTGATCGACGACGTGAACGTCCCCGAGATCAAGGAGTGGGAGAAGGGACTGCTCGAGTTCATGGCGGCGCAGCACCCCGAGATCGCCGACGAGATTCGGACGCGCAAGACGCTGTCGGACGATCTGAGCGCGCGGCTGCGCAAGGCGATCGAGGAGTACAAGGCGCTGTAATGGCGAAGCCCCGCGAGCTGAAGCGGCGCATCCGCTCCGTGCAGAATACGAAGAAGATCACCAAGACGATGGAGCTGGTCTCCACGTCCAAGCTCAAGCGGGCGCAGGATCGGGTCGTAGGCGCGCGTCCCTACGCGCAGGCGCTGGCCGAGGTCATTGGGCAATTGTACTCCCCCGAACTCGCGGAACGCTTTCCACTCTTGCGGCAGCCCGGAACGACCACGCGTGGCACGGGCGTGCGGCGCGCGGCGTTGCTGCTGATCACGTCCAATCGGGGGCTGTGCGGCGCGTTCAACGCGAATCTGATTCGCGAGGCCCGACGGCGGCTCGAAGAGCTCGAAGCGCAGGACGCCCACACCGAGCTGCACCTCGTCGGCAAGAAGGGCATCAGCTACTTCAAGTTCACCAAGCGCAACATCGCGTCGCAGCGGGTCGACATCGGCGATCGGCCCACACTCGACCACGCGGCCGAGCTGGCGAAGTCGCTGATGGAGCGGTTCTCGAAGGGGGACCTGGACGCGGTGGACATCGTGTTTGCGAAGTTCAACAGCGCGGTCTCGACGCCTCCCACGACGCTGCGGGTGCTGCCGATAACTCCACCTGAAAACCGGCGCTCGACGGTCAACTACATCCTCGAGCCATCGGCGGAAAAGATCCTCAAGCAGCTCCTTCCTCTATATGTGCAGAACCAGTTCTACCGCGCACTCGTCGAGACCGCTGCCGCGGAGCACGGCGCCCGGCGCACCGCGATGAAAAACGCGACCGATGCCGGCAGCGACATGCTCACCATCTTGCAGCGCACGTACAATCGAGCTCGCCAAGCGCAGATTACACAGGAACTGGCGGAGATTGTGGGTGGAGCGGAAGCTCTCAAAGGCTAGGGGTCATGAAACACAACATCGGTAAAGTGGTGCAAGTCATCGGACCCGTCCTCGACGTCGAGTTCGAGCCCGAGCAGCTGCCCGAGCTCTACAACGCAGTCACCGTCAAGGTCGATTCCGGACAGTTGGTCGCGGAAGTCGAGCAACACATCGGCCGCAACCAGGTCCGGGCCGTCGCCATGAGCTCGACCGACGGCGTCGTGCGCGGCATGGACGTGGTCGATACCGGGCAGCCCATCACCGTCCCCGTCGGCAACCCGGCACTCGGCCGGATCCTCAACGTCATCGGCGAGCCGGTGGACGAAGGCGCGCCGATTCCGCAGGACGCCGAGCGCTGGCCGATTCACCGTGGTACGCCGAAGTTCGTCGACCTCGAGCCGAAGACGCAGGTGTTCGAGACCGGCATCAAGGTCGTCGACCTGATCGCCCCGTTCGTCAAGGGCGGCAAGATCGGACTCTTCGGCGGCGCCGGCGTCGGCAAGACGGTCGTCATTCAGGAGCTCATCAACAACGTCGCCAAGGCGCACGGCGGAAAGTCGGTGTTCTGCGGCGTCGGCGAGCGGACGCGCGAAGGCAACGATCTCTACCTCGAGTTCCGCGAAGCGGGCATCCTCGAGAATGTAGCGCTGATCTACGGGCAGATGAACGAGCCGCCCGGCGCACGGCTGCGTGTGGGACTCACGGGGCTGACGGTCGCGGAATATTTCCGCGACGTCGAAGGCCAGGACGTGCTGGTCTTCATCGACAACATCTTCCGGTTCACGCAGGCAGGATCGGAAGTGTCGGCGTTGCTCGGCAGAATGCCGTCGGCCGTGGGCTATCAGCCGACGCTGGCGACGGAAATGGGCGAGCTGCAGGAGCGCATCACGTCGACCAAGAAGGGATCGATCACCTCGGTGCAGGCGATCTACGTCCCGGCGGACGATCTCACCGACCCCGCGCCGGCGACTGCGTTCTCCCACCTCGATGCGACCGTCGTGCTCGACCGCGCGATCGTCGAGCTCGGCATTTACCCGGCCGTGAACCCGCTGTCGTCATCGAGCCGCATCCTCGACGCGCAGTATCTCGGTGAGCGCCACTACAAAGTGGCGGTCGAAGTGCAGCGCATTCTGCAACGCTACAAGGATCTTCAGGACATCATCGCGATTCTGGGAATGGACGAGCTGTCGGAAGAGGACAAGCTGCTCGTCGGCCGCGCCCGCCGGGTGCAGCGTTTCCTTTCCCAGCCGTTCTTCGTGGCGTCGCAGTTCACGGGGCTAGAAGGCAAGTACGTGAAGCTCGAGGACACGATCGCGTCGTTCGAGCGCGTCGTTTCAGGCGAGTTCGACCAGCTCCCGGAGCAGGCCTTCTACATGCAGGGCGGCATCGATGACGTGGTCGCCCAGGCCAAGAAGATGGCCTCGTCCTGATGCGCGTATCCGTGATTTCGGCCGAGCGGGCGGTGTTCGACGGGGAGGCGGATGCCATCGTGGCGCCCGCATTTGACGGGCTGGTAGGGATCCTCCCCCGGCACGCCCCCTTTATGACCCTCCTGGGGGAGGGAATCGTCAAGATCACCGGGTCAGGGGGTGGGGGGGGTGTGACCCGATTGAGTGTGATGGGGGGCTTTCTTCAAGTGGCATCGAACGTTGTGCGCATCGTCGCAAGACGGGCTGGGCCCGCCGACTCTTGACTTCCAGGGGTCAATTTCCAACAGTGGTGCCAGTTTCGAGGTAGGCAAAACCCCTAAAACCCCCTTTTCTCTCGGAGGTATAGGTATGAAGCGGCTCGGACTGGTAATGCTTGCGATGGCGCTTGGCGTCGTCGCCGCCCGCCCCGTCATGGCGCAGGGCAACCTGCGGTATGGCGTGAGCGCTGGATTGCTCATGCCTGTGGGCGACTACAACACAGCTGACAAGCTGGGCTTCGTCGGCGGCGCCGGAGCAACATACTGGCTCGCCGGTCAACCGATCGGTATCCGCGGCGACCTGTCGTATTCGTCGACGTCGCACAAGGGAACGGGCGCAACCGGCAACACCAAGATCCTCGGCGGCATGGCCTCGGTCGTGTACGCCTTGAATCCCGCCAACGCTCCGGCTCGCATTATGCTGACCGGCGGCATCGGCTTCTACAACATGGATTTTGGCGGAGGCACCCCGAAGCAGACGAAGATCGGCTTCGGCGGCGGCGCAGCGGTGGCCTTCAAGATGGGCACCGGCGGCACGCGCTTCGTCGTCGGGACGCGCTACACGAGCGTTAGCACCGACGGTACGAGCAGGCTCAATTTCCTGCCGATCACGGTGGGGCTCAGCTTCGGGAAGTAATCGACCTCTGGCGGCGTGAGCCGAATCACCAGGTCGGACGTAAACCATGGCCCGTCAGTCTCATAGCTGATGGGCCATCGGCTTTTTAGCGGACACCTAGTTGACAGAAACCCATGTGGTTCTTAACGATGTGGCGGTTTTCACCACCCCAAATGGAGGTTGTATGCGGAAGCTCACGAGTACTCTGGTGGCGGCTGTCGCCCTGGTGGCGCTCCCGCACATCGCGCTGGCGCAGCGGGCTCGCTCAGCCGCCGCTGGTCCTAAGAACGAAATCGGTGTGGATCTCGGTGCAGCGTATAGCCATTACGGCAGCGGCTGTACCACGAGTTGCAGCGGTATCGGCATCGGGACGCCCGTCGATATCCGCTGGGGTTTCATGGCCAATGGGCTGCTGTCGTTCGAGCCGCGGTTTTCGTTCAACTATATCTCGGGTTTCGGCGACCACGCCCTGTCGTTCAATCCCGACGTGAACGTGCTGTATCGTATGGGCAAATCGACGGCCAGGAAGGGCCTGTACCTCACCGGGGGCCTCGGCTTGAACATTCTCAGCGGCTCCTCGGGCGGGGTTAGCACGAGCTCGACACAATTGTCGCTCAATGGTGGCGTCGGCAAGCGCATTCCCATGGAATCGAATGCCTGGCGTTTGGAGGGGTTCCTCCGCTACAACTTGGCAAACACGAGCAAGGGTATACCGAGCAGCTTTCAGCTTGGCGCCCGCGTTGGCATGTCGTTCTGGCGTTAAGCTCCGATTGGTGATCGATGGCCCGTCAGGCTCTGTAGCCGGGCGGGCCATCGACCTTACCACCCCCAACTGGAGGTCGAGAGTATGCGGAAGCTCTTCGGCTGTTTGGTTGTCGTGGCGCTCGCACTGTCGCTGACGACGGCCGCCCACGCGCAACGGAGGACGACGGCAAGCGCCTCCATGGGCGGTGCGAAGCATGAGCTCGGCGTCGACCTCGGCCTTGCGTACGTGAAGCCGAGCAACGTGAGCGGCGGCATTAATCTTCAAACGCCGGTGGATGTCCGCTTCGGGTTCGTGCCGCGCTCGGGGAAAATGATGTGGGAGCCACGGCTCACGCTGACGTTCAACACCGTCGGTGGAAATACCACGTACCTGTTCACGCCGCAGGTAAACCTGCTGTATGCCGACAGCCCCGGCGGGCACCGCCGCGGGATGTATTTCACCGGGGGTGCAGGTTTGCAGATGGGCGATCTCGGCGCCGGGAGCGGGACTGCGGTGAAGCTCGAGGGCGGCATCGGTTGGCGGAAGCCGTACGAGAGCGCTGCGTGGCGGTATGAGGTGGGATTCCAATGGGTATCGTCCAGTGCCAACCTCGGCCCGTTCGCGGACTACATCGCGATCGGTGGCAGGATCGGCATTTCACTCTGGCACTAAGCCTTCACCATGGGCGCGGCGTTCCGGATCCCCGGAACGCCGCGCTGTTCGTCGGGTAACCCCCGCACCAAGTCTCGAGGAGCATCCATGCGTTGGTCTCGCGTGTTGTGCCTGCTGGTCATCAGCGGAGGCATCGCCTCCAACGTTACGGCACAAGCGACCGAGTTACCCAGTTTCAACGCGCCCTACCGCGCGTTTCGCAGTTCGGAAATCGGGTTGGTCCTGAGCTTCCCCAACGGCGGCGGCACCGCATTCGAAGGCGCGTACCGCGTCTCGCGCGGGAAGTTCGACTTCGGCTTTCGCGGTGGGATTTTCACGCCCGGGGGCAACGGCAACTCGCGACTTCTGGTCGGTGGGGAGGCGCGCGAGCGCGTCGTCACACACACGGAAGATTTTCCGCTGGACGGTGCGCTGATCCTGGGTGTCGGCGGACAGTTTTCGAGCGGCAGCTCGTTCGCGGTGATCCCGGTGGGCTTGTCGCTGGGCCGGCGCATCGATCCCAGGGACTCCAAGATCAGCATCGTGCCCTACGTGCAGCCGACGGGATTCCTCGTTGCAGGGAATGGAACGTCGGATTTTCTGTTTTCGCTCGGGCTCGGCGCCGATTTCCGGTTGACGCCGCGCTTCGATGCGCGGATCAGCGCCGGATTGGGCGATCTGGAGGGTGTGTCACTTAGCGCCGTGTGGGTCCATTAGCCCGACACAGATTGACTTGGCGCAACCGTTTTCCTACCGTAGGCTCCTCACGACATGGTGGAGGATACAGATGAAGCGGATCGCGGTACTCATGACGATGATCGCCGGCGCGGCGTCGCCCGCCATCGCGCAGTGGCAGGGGATGCCGGCGTGGAATAATCCGAAGGGTGGCACCGGCGTCACGATCAACGGCGACCTGGGCGTCCCAAATACGGACGCCGGTAAAGGGACGGCATTCGGTGCGCGCGGCACGCTCGGGCTCACCAACATCAGCTTCACCGCGGGCATCGCGAGCTGGAAGCCGAAAGGCGCCAGCGCGAGCTCGACGTCGGTCGGTGGTGTGGCGCAGTTTCGGGCCATCGGTGGGAGCCTGATTCCCATCGCGCTCAATATCCAGCTGGGCGCGGGCACCGCGAGCGCCATCAGCGGCACCGTGCCGCTTCCGAAGATGACCAACATTCTCGCTGGGGCCGGGCTCAGTGTGAACGTGCCGACCCCCGGTCTTTCCATCGAGCCGTACCTGTCCGTGTCGAACCGGTGGCACAAGCCGTCGGGCGGCTCCACCGAGTCGAATATCGGCTGGGTCATTGGAGCGAACCTGGGCTTTGGAATGCTGGGGCTGCACGTGGCATACGACTCCGAGAAGCGGAACGGCGGCGGCACCGCCGGCGTCCTCGGCATCGGAGCGCACTTCGCGCTGAAGGCTCCCATCGGCATGTAAGAGGCAGTAGCTTTGGGGCGCGCCGCCATCACGCGGCGCGCCCCTTTTCGTCCCGGGAGATTCGTGATCCATCTTGTTACCCGCGTGGGCCTAGTGGCCTTGGCCCTCACGCTGAGCGGTTGCGCCATGACGTTCGACGCCACCGATCTCGGCGTCCCGACGTCGTTCGCCGAGTCGGCGCAAACTCGGCCGCAGGGCACGCCATTCCGCATCACGAAACATCCTGTGTATCTGCTCTGGGGGTTGGCGGCCGCGTCGCGTCCTAATGCCGAAGATGTCCTCGCGGGTCAGGTGGGCACGGGCGCGCGGGTCGCGAACCTGCGCATCAAGGTGCGGTCGCGGTGGAGCGATCTTTTGGTGACGGTGCTGACGGCGGGGCTGGCCAGCCCGCGATCTGTGACCTTCGAAGGGGTGGTCGTCAGCGATACGGCTTCGACTTCGTCCACACCACGATAACGCCGCACGCCGCATTCGAGCCGGCGAACTCCCCCGGTACCTCGCCCGCTCCACGATAGACCTCGATCCCGTACACGTCGTTGATCGGCGTATTCTCGTGAAACGAATGGACTTCAACGCCGTCGACATACCAGGTCGGCTCGCATTGCGGCGTGCGGGCCATATGCGCGTAGCACTCGAATTTTTGCTGGTCGCACTCCATGTGAACCCCGCGCACGGTGCGGAGCGCATCGCCGATGGAGCCGGCGCCCTGTTTCTTGATCTCGTCCCACCGGAGGTAGGCTCCCATCTTGCGCTGGCGCCGGCGCTCGAAGTCGGTGTAGCGCGGCATCAGCGCCACGGCGCGCGCCTCCACGACGACCGCCGGCAGCATGAACCCATTGAAGTCGAGCGGGAAGACGCCCTCCACGACGCCCGACAGTGGTATGCGGACGTCGAACGTCCCCGGCTCGTAGCCGATCTGCCGGATCTCGATCGCGGTGATCCCGGGCGTCACATTCTGCGCCACAAAGTTGCCCCCGGTGTCGGTCTTTACGACGGGGCCGGCCTTGCCGACCTGCACCGTGGCGCCGGCCAGGGGAGTACCCATTTCGCTGTCGATGACCCGACCGCGGAGGGCTCCTTGGCCCGGAGCCGAGGCGGGGGCGATGGTGGTAGCGAGGGCCGCCAGCAGGGCGGGGGCGAGGATTCGGGATGGAGGAATCATGGTTGACGAAACCCCTCTAGCGCATCAACTAATAGAAGGTAGTATGAACGCTGGCGCTAGTCTGGCCATGCTGAACCTCCAACGTCTGTAGGGCCGTCAACGTCCCGCCGTCGGGCGTGGACCAAGGGGGTTGGTTACGTTGGTTTGCCCTGTTTGGAAATGCCGTCCCATCCGCTTTCCCTCTTCACACGAGAGGCAGCTTATGCGCGTACGCAAGTTTGGTACGCTGCTGGCCACAGGTGTGGCCGCAGCTCTGGTAACACTCACGTTCAGTACCGCGCCGCTGGCCGCGCAGGAGGCGGTCATCAAGGGCAAAATCACCTCGGAGACGGGTGAGCCCCTGGGCGGCGCCAACGTAGTGGTGGCGAGTACGAACCTCGGCGCCATCACGGCGGCCAACGGGACCTACACGCTGACGATCGGCGCGAACGCCGCTCGTGGCCAACAGGTCGTGCTGACCGCCCGCTACATCGGTCACAAGCCGGTGACCCGCACGGTAACGCTCTCCGCCGGCGAGCAGGAGCAAAACTTCCAGCTCGCGGCCGATCCGCTGCGACTCGATGAGGTGGTCGTGACCGGCGTCGCGGAAGCGACGGA
>WNFA01007765.1_pt1 | contig 15164 bp, 10 predicted proteins | sample 5400481 | NCBI WGS metagenome assembly WNFA01 (sample SAMN13153340, study PRJNA577476) | soil metagenome | isolation source: 120 cm saprolite under Douglas fir tree site 2 hole 1 replicate 2 | place: USA:California | collected 2015-04-18
CGATATTAATGAGCGTACCAATGATAATCGAGACCAGGGCAATGAAGACGGCGTTGTTTAGACCCATAATGGTTGCTGGGATGCCGGGGAAGATGGCAAGTAAAGGAATAGGGACGGTAAACGCCACGGCTGTTATGGTAAGTACGCCTGCGAAGAAGTAAATCCATCCAGTGAACCAGCCCAAAGTGTGACCAGAGAGGCGTTTGCTCCACTGGTAGATCGAACCCGCGATGGGGAAGTGAGATGCGAGTTCAGCGAAGTTGAGCGCCACGAGGAACTGCCCAATTGCAACAATGAACCATGTCCAGAAGAATGCAGGGCCACCAGCCAGGATACCGAGATAGAAGAGAGAGAACGTGCCGGTGGAGACAGAGATATAGGAGAAAGCTACTGCGAAGTTGGAGATAAAGCCCAGCGTGCGCCGCAATTCCTGTTTGTATCCAAGTTTTTGCAGTAATGCTTCATCCTTCTCTCGCTGGGTGAGATCGGTTTTCGCCATGTGAGAACGCCTCCTTGTGGTAGATAATACCAACGATCAGAAACGCAAGATCGACTACACCACCCCTTCGTCAAAAAGTATACATTGATGACAAGGTGAGTGGGCGAGGGAAGAGGATAATTAACGGTTGTAGATTTGCGAAATCCGTATAAAATACCCGTAGATTGTTACGTATTCGCGACAATGTCGCATCGAGTGTTTCGAAACCCGCAACTGTTAATAGTACATACTAGAGTTTACCATATAAGCTTGCCAATAAGCAATTTGCATATATTATAGGAACGAAATGTGGATGTTTTGTAGACAGTGGCTCGTTCTTGATAACAAGGATATACTGTACATTGCCATTTCGATTGACTACGACATACAATACTTGTAGATTAGCAGGACAGGCACCCATTCAGCTCTATGAATTGTGGTTTTTGTGCGCAGAGAGTCGAGCATTAGAGGCACATAATGGCATGCAACAACATAATCCGGATAACAGAATATCCACCGATGGCCGATAAATCGGCGGTGGGCGCGATAAATCGGCCCCTACGGATGGCCGGAGTAGTTTGTCACAGGGCATTATGTTGGCCTCTTTATTGGTAAGTTGAAAGGATAGAGTAATGCGAAGTAAAATAACCGTGGTTGGGGCAGGCTTTGTTGGCAGTACGCTTGTCCAGCGGCTCGCTGAGCGCGACTATGCCGATATTGTCATGTTTGACATCATACCAAATATGCCCCAGGGCAAGGCACTTGACATGCTGCAGGCCGGGCCTGTGCTGGGATACGATTCGCTGGTCGTCGGTACAAACGATTATGCCGATACCGCGAACTCGGATATTGTGGTAATCACTTCAGGTTTTCCGCGCAAACCCGGCATGACAAGGGACGACCTCGTGAAGAAAAACCAGGAGGTTGTTACGCAAGTCACGCAGGAAATCGTCAAGTACTCGCCCGATTGCATTATCATCATGGTCACGAACCCGCTGGATGCCATGGCCCAGCTTGCTTACCACGTCAGTGGATTTCCACGCAACCGTGTGATAGGTATGGCTGGTGTACTGGACACTGCACGCTTCCGCACCTTCATCGCACAGGAGTTGAATGTGTCTGTGCGTGATGTGCAGGCGTATGTGCTGGGTGGACACGGTGATACGATGGTGCCGCTTTCCCGGTTGTGCAGCGTAGCGGGGGTACCTATTTCGCAGTTGATTCCCGCTGAGCGCATCGAGCAGATTGTTCAGCGTACGCGTGACGGTGGGGCAGAAATTGTCCAGTTGCTTGGCACGGGAAGCGCGTATTTTGCGCCATCCGCCTCTATCCTGCAAATGGTCGATGCTATTTTGCTGGATAAGAAGATGATTATGCCATGCGCGGTCTATTTACAAGGTGAGTATGGTATTAACGGCCTGTTTGTTGGTGTGCCCGTCAAGTTGGGAGCGAAAGGCTTAGAGCAGATCGTAGAGATCGAACTGACCGAAAGTGAGCGAGCATTGCTCCAGAAATCGGCACACGCGGTGAGAGAACTGGTTGAAGTGATGGGGATTTAGATTCATTAAAAATGTGTCGAGGTGGCGGTGCCACCTCGACACATTTTTAATGAATCTTTCCGGCAATTACAACGACAAACTCTCCTTTGAGCTTTGATTGCTGCTCTACCCATTGTAAGAGTGATGAAATCGTTCCTCGCTGGACTAACTCGAACATTTTGGTTAAATCATTAGCAATAGTGGCCTCCCTGTCACCTAAAACTTCAAGGGCGTCTTGCAAAAAAGCTTTAAGACGATAGGGGCTTTCATAAAAGATGAGGGTATGGGGGGATTCTTTATCAACCTCTATGAACCTGCGCCTGGAAGCAGATTTGCGTGGAGGGAAGCCCCGGAAGGTAAAACTGTGAACGGGTAGGCCTGAAAGAACAAGTGCCATAATCAAGGCTGTTGGACCTGGAATCATGGTCACATCTATATGAGCATTGATAGCACGGCGTACAAGGGTATAGCCGGGATCAGAGATACCGGGAGTTCCGGCATTCGTAACAAGGGCGACCGATTTCCCTTGCTTGAGCAGATCTTCGAGACGCTGTCCTGCTTGCTGCTCATTATGTTCATGAAAGGCTATCTGAGGCTTAGAAATATCGAAATGTTTGAGCAACAAACCTGTCTTGCGCGTATCTTCACTCGCAATAAAATCGACTTCACGGAGTGTTGTGAGCGCACGCAGGGTGATGTCGTTGAGATTCCCAATGGGAGTAGCAACCAGGTAGAGCATGATGGGCCTTTCTTAACAGACCCACGCGGGCGACCACAAGGGTCGCCCGGCGTGGGTGGTCCCAGGTGAGGTAATACAAATAGTTCATCGAGCTAGCTCTCAGCTTTTATTTTGCCTTTCATGCCCTGCAACCTCTCGAGTACCTGGGGGCGCTTTACTTTGAGAGTATGCGTGCGAGGGAAGTCGTCTTCGGGCCAGACCGTGAAGCCACGGATCTGTTGATGGGGAGCCAGTTGTTTGTTTGCCTGCTGAATTACTGCTTTTGCCTTGCTCGGATCATTCATCAAGAGCACACTATGCACAGTTGGCCCTTGATCGTTCTCCATCTGTCCAAAGACGACCGCATCTTTGATAAGAGGGTTGGTGACTAGCACATTTTCAATATCCTCGGGGTAGACATTTAAGCCGTTCGCAAGCACAATCAAGTTTTTCTTGCGCCCTTTCAGATACAGGTAACCTTTCTCATCCATATAGGCTAGATCGCCTGTATGGTACCAACCATCCTGAAAGGCTGCAGCCGTGGCTTCCGGATCCTTCCAGTAGCCAAGCGCAACATTGGGCCCCTTGACTAATAGCTCACCGTCCTCGGCGATGCGTACTTCCACACCCGGTAATGGCTTGCCGATCGAGCCAAGTATATGTTCATGGTAGGGGGTAGCGGAGACAACTGGCGCGCACTCCGTAGCCCCATACCCCTGCATCACCCTAAAGCCCATATCTTCCCAGCGTTTTTGCAGCTTTGGCGGCAGATAAGCTCCACCGCTGACAAAGAAGCGGAAATACCCACCAAAGCGCTTATGCACTTGTCTGAAGAGCACACGCCGGAAGCGGAATGGGAGATGTTCGGCGATACGGTGGAGCGCCTCCCACTGCTGCTCCTTCTTTAACTGCCGAACCTGTCGCTCAATTCCATGCAGGAAGAGCTGGAGGGCCTGGGGGACCAGGACCATACAGGTGACGCCCTGAGATGCGAGTAGTTTCAGCAGGGTATCAGGCGACAAGGTGCGAGCGTATACAACGCTCGCACCAGAGTGGAATAATGCCAGCTCGATTGTAAGTTCAAACATATGACTGAGCGGCAAGATCGAAAGTGCGCGATCATCTTTTTGAATGTTCACGACTGAAACTGCTGCTGTAGCATTGCTAGAAATATTGCGATGGCTGAGCATGACGCCCTTGGGTTGACCGGTCGTACCTGATGTAAAGACCAGTTCTGCAAGGTCATTGCCAACCATTGCTGGCAACTTTGTTGTATCGAGTGTTCCCCGGGGTAAGGCATCGATATTAATAAGAGGAACATGAAGTTCTTTTAACGTGCTGTACTGCTTCTGTGTAGTGATCAGGTATTTTGGCTCTGTCGATTGCTCGATTCTGGAGAGAAAATCTTCTCTTGAATTGACATCCAAGGGTACAATAACAGCGCCGACAAGTAAAGCAGCGAAATAAGCAACCATCCAGTCTACGCGGCTGGCTGACCATAGGAGTAAACGATCTCCTTTTGCAAGTTTTTGCTCCTGTAAGTAGCCAGCGAAACCATGCACTCGTTCCAGAAGGTCGGCAAATGACAGGGAGATCATACTTGCCTCTTCGGCAGGTTCAATAAGTGCTGTGCGACCACCGAAATGTTCAATAGCAGTGTTTAGTAAATCAATTATGGTCTCCAAGGGCTACTCTCTTTCTGCCATGTAGTACAGAGCAGGTAACCTATCACGGGAGTCACCTGGTCCCTCTACCCATGCATTCTATGCTAGCTGAGAAAATAAGCGGAATACTATCTCTGAAAACAGGAATTTTTCTGTTGGTGTGCATTATAGTAGACGTAGAGTATTTTTTCCAGTGGTGCATATGTGATTTTTTCCTGTTGAGAATGAATAGAGTAGTACTTTCTGACGAGATGCGGGGAATTTTCGCTCACAATGCCAAATATAGCGTAGTATTAATTAATCTACAGTTTTGTACTGCTGCACCAGGAGATTTAAGTATATAGACTTGAATGTACCTGGTAAGCAGTATAGTAGAGCCGTTGCCGTATGTACATTTATGTACTGAATTTGAATGTAAAAAACCGTCTTTTTACAAAAGCTACAGTTAAACATAATCAGATGTGCCTATTTGAACCTAGAGAAAAATGCTAGAACGTACTAAAATATTCATAAGAAAAATTATAAAATTTATAGAGGAATTGTGAATAATAATATTGACTCCGACAATTTGATATGATATATTACTCTCAGGGAGCTTTTGATCTTTTTATCTCTGTGTAGATGATCCAAAAAACACATAATGCTAAAACAGTTGTTGTGTTACGACATCCTGCATTGAGATAATTACTATTACCAAGAAGTAAACCGTGTACCGAGATTTATATAAACTAAAGATTCAGGGTAGGATCCCCCGTACCCTGAAAGAAAGGAACCATCGGATGGCTTCGATAGAAACAGCGAACGTAGGAAGAGCCGTAGCTGCGAGAGTGGGCACGAATATCAGGGAGGTGAGGACAAAATTGGGGCTTACGCAAGCTCAACTTGCTGCTCCTGAATTTTCCATCTCCTACATATCTGCAATTGAAAGAGGAAAAATTCGACCATCATTAAAAGCCCTGTCTATTCTCGCTAAACGTCTTGATGTCCCTTTGACCTTCCTGCTAGAAGGCTCACCTGCGGGTGCAGCGGAGGCGAGGGCTGTCGGTTACTCTCCCGCGGATTCTGGTCCTGATCAGCGTATTGAGGTGGACCTGTTACAGGCGGATGTACTTATAGAGCAGGAACAATACCAGGAGGCTGCGGAGTTATTAGCTCCTATGCAGCCCGAGCGCATTACGACTGATCAAGTATATCGTCTATTCCTTCTACGGGGACAAATACACTTAGGGTTACAAGAATATCAAGAAGCTGTAGTCGACTTGCGGGCAGCGGTTACGCAGGGTGAAGGTCTCAATGATATCGAGAGTATAGAGCGTGCTCGTAATCTGCTAGGGAAAGCGTACTTCTTGTTATATAACTACACGCTAGCGATGGAGAACCATCTCCGCAGCAATACAGCTACAGAGAATGGCCAGATCAATGATCCGATCTTCTCTCTGGATGTGTATAACAATCTTGCTAATGACTACTTCAGACATGGCGACCTGGAGAAAGCGGTGACGTTTTACCACAAGGCGTTAGAGACGTTGGAGGGAATGAATCGCGACAGCCGGAGCTTTGCTGAAAAGTATATGGAGATTGGGCAGCGCTATAAATCTGTTGGGAAACTGACCTTGGCGCGTGATTATATGATGAGAAGCCTTGCTCTCTATGAGATGCGTGATGAGCAGAGACTTGTTGGGCTTACGCACCAGCATCTAGGTAAGACGCTCGAGAAGCAGAATGATCTTGACAGTGCTGAGAATGAGTACAGGGAAGCTATTACTATTGAGGAAGGGCTTGAGGATGATGTCTCGGCTTCCATTTGTCACACCAGCCTGGCAGAATTATTGCTGAAACGTGGGAGGATCGAGGAAGCAGAGCGAGAGGCCCAGCAGGCACTTGAACATGCAAAGGCCAGCCAGGATGTCGTGACGCAAGGACAGGCTCTTATGGCTCTTGGTCAGATTCGACATGATGCCAAAGACTACACCAGTGCGGATAAGCTTTTCACCGAGGCGCTTGATTTGCTAGATGCATCGGAGGCATAATCTACAACAAATACATAGCAGGCGAAATAAGCAGAAAGGTGGGACTTGCTCCCACCTTTCATATTCTACTATCTTGTCTCTGCTATGAAAAATGCATTTTTAAAGTTTATTTTAAATACAGAATTTTGTACAAAATTCGGTAGAGAAAAGGCATATTCCTGCTACTGGGGAATTCTTCATCAAATTCATCAGGTGGTGAAAGACTTCATATAATTGTGACAATATTTTTTCAGAGTTGCATAAATTCACCTGATACAACCATTTTCTATGTTAAAATAGAAGTGTATGTAGCGCATGAACGTATTCATAATGCGTTTTCTGCATAATTGTCATCACTTCGGAGGAATCGCGAATGCCATTTTCGGCACACGATCTCAGATATGATCTAGAACGAAGTTATCCCTCTCTTTGTGCTTATTTACAACAGCGCGCTCAACGCTATTTGGGTCCGCTCGCTTATGATGCAAATGAGGTAGAGCAGGTAGTTGGACACGTTGTTGAACGACTCACCCGCCTGCAATTGCTGGGTGGAGGCGATCATGCTCCTCGAACTGCGCTGGACCGATTGAGTAATGCACAATTTTACGCATTTCTTAATCAAAGCGTTAAACATAAGGCCATTGACCGCCTGCGTAAGCGTCGTTTGCCAACAAGCACTCTTGCTGAACTTGAAGGACCGGGTAACAGCGCAGAGGAAAATGATCCTCTAAATACAGTGTCCAATTCTATCTGGGGTTCGACTCCTTTTCCTACACCAGAGGCAGCCGCTCTTGAGACAGCTTCTCAGCAAGAGCTACGCATCTTGCTAAAGCATTGTATAGAAGCGCTGAGTGCAGCTCCTCGTCAACTTCAGGCGGTATTGCAAGAACTTGAAGAGGTGGGATCGGTAGATCTTCTACAGGAGCTGAGAGAAGAATATCGAGAGCTCCTGGCTAATTTGCAGCTTACACATCTCAGCCAACACAAGGATCATGCACACAAGAAGTTGCGTCATTGTCTACAAAAGAGTAGTACCAATTTGGCAGTTATCGTTGCTTTTCGTTTGACAGAGTATGGAGAATATTCTGCTGATACAAAAGAGGCGTTGGTAGATATCAAGGCCCTTGCTCAAGACGACCTTTCCGAGCGGGAGGTGCAAACGGGTCTGAAACACCTGGTTGCAGCAAGCTTACTTGAATGGCATGGGGAGGAGATTATTCGCTTCTCCTCTGTGCAACGAAAGTACCTTGCACGCTTCTATGAAGAAGGAGAGTAGGCGCATAGACTCTGGAGGAGCAAATATGAATAAACGCGATCAAAATGAGGGCTTACCGGACCCTCACGAAGAATACTTGCCACTGGCAAAGTGGTTGCAAGGGGTCCTGGCGATCACGCCGCAGCAATCGAAAGCTGAACTTGCTTCCATAACGGACAATGGTGGGCAGTTTGGCGATGATTACCATATTGAGTACTACCAGCAATTGCCTGATTTTGTGATGGCGCTTCTCAATAACGATACGCAAGCAACTTTACGCTTCGCGCCACTCTTGTTTCACTTAATAGGTTGTCCTATCTGTCACTCGGCATATTTGGAAATCTATGATGCAATGCGGGCAACAGTGGGAACTGAGGAAGCACACATACCGATAGGTCAGGGACCACATGCAATGGCAACCACATCAACTCGTATGCTAGTGTACCTTTGCCGATTATTAATCAACCAGGCGGAAACAATTTTGCGCCAGGCTCGACGCGATCATGTCGATAATGATGCATGGGCTCGTTCGTTATTGCAGCAGGCCATCCACATCAGTTCTCATATAATGCAGAGTACCTTGCGACAACGGGCGCTGCGTGATCTTGTGGAAGTCGCGACTCTTTTTGATGACGCTGCTTCATCAGCAAAGCAGAGTCCAGCGATCCAAACTTACACACCTGTTTTGATTAGTGGAAGTGGCACGCGTCATGCTAAGGTAAGGCGTCGAACCGAGACAGTAGAGCATCCCGTGGAACATCCCGCGATTTACTTGCAATCTGGTTTATCGGAAGTAGAGGGGACAATTACACAAAATCAGGATATAATTGAGCTGCACCTGGATGGTCTTAGCCAGGAGTTACGTGGCAAATTTCTTACTGTTTCTATACCACTTGGGTCTCTACTCGAACCTGTACGTTGGATTGGAGGTAACCCTCACGCTATTCGAAGCCAGGTTCCTGTAAGTGAAGACGGAAAACTGACGACGCCACTGGGCAAAACTGAGTTACGATTGAGCGATCCAGAAGATCACAATCTGTTGGAAGCGATGTTCAAAAAGGTAGACATCCGCTCAACAGATTAACCAAGTCATGATCCAAGTACGGTTGACGGCTAGTCTCGCGGGCCATCTGCCTTGAGCAGGAGAATATATAGGTATCCTGCCATGTCTTCTGACGTATTTAGGATAACTATATATTTTAGCAACGGTACGGAAGAAAGCTGTATCAAGCAAAATACGGGACTAATCTGACTTGCGACGACTTTCAAAGGCTTTTTTATAGTACTTGAGCGCTTCTTGTGGCAGGCCTCTATCTTCCAACAATTGTGCATAAAAAGCTGATTGATCAGCGCGTTCATCACGAAAGCCCATACGTTCTAGCATCTCCAAACCTGCTACAAAATTGGCGTCGCCCGTTTCAAAGTCGTTTTGCGCATAGGCGGTACGTCCCAGCATGATGAGGGCATAGGCTGTAATGATATCGTCCCCGTAAGGGGCTGCCGATTCGTATGCTTCTTGGGCATGTTTACGGGCATCATCGATTTTTCCCTGCTTCAGTAACAATTCCGCCAAACCAGTAGAAACACTGGCAAAAGTCAGTGTATCCTGTATAACTGAAGAGCTTTCTAACATTTTCTCAAAGTAGGCCGATGCTCTTTGCTGATCTCCTTGAATCAGTATTCGCCCAAGATAGTGGTAAATTTTACTTCTTAATGAATTGCTGTATTCCTGCGAATGAAGCTCTAGATACTTTTGCCCGTATAGTGTGGCATCAAAGTAATCTTTTGTTTCAGCATAGTATCGAGAAGCATTCCAGTACATGGACCCGAGCTTACCAGGCGTTGTAAGGTTTTCAGTCATGGCGAGAGCACGTTGAAACATGTGGATCGCCTCACCAAATTTGTCCAGGTGAGTATAGTGCATGCCCATGGAAGTATAGATTGATGCAATAAAGAAGGCATCATAGGGCTGCTGTTTCTTCTCAAGCCTATCCAGGCTACGTTGATGATACTCAAGCGCCAGCGTATAGTTGCCCATAGAGGCTTGAACTATGCCCAACAAATTGAGTATGTGCAAACTCGAATCATCATTTGGATCCTTGATAAGTTTTAGAGCCTCAGCGAGTGCTGATTCCGCTTCTTGAAATCGGTTAAGGTTATAGTAGGCCCAACCGAGTAAATAGTGCAGTCGTATTTCTTGCTGAGGTGTCAAGGTAGTAGATAGGAGATTACGGAGGTGTGTAACTGCTTGTTGTGAAGCGCCTTGCTGCACAAAAATTTGTGCCTCGAGAAATTGTAAGTCGACTTCCTCCTTACTTTGAGTTGATCTCTCCATCGCAGACAATCCATTCGCCTCGCCGGATGTTTGTTTCGATAAAAGGTCAGTCGAGGAGAGACCCAGGCGTTGTGCGAATATCTCTAAAGCACGGAGTGAGGGGTGGATTTGCCCGCGCTCGATTGCTGAGACATAACTAACTGAGAAGCCAGGGTTAGCAAGTTGGCTCTGTGTGAACTTCTTAACTAATCTTGCTGTTCGAAGTCTAGCTCCGATGGCTTGTCCAATCTGTTGATGAGATAGATCGGATGACATAAAACCCTCCTCTGTCAATATCGTTATCAAAATGGGGGAGTCAATAAATAACAAAATAGAATTCGTAAACAGTATATAATACACTTATGCTTTGTGTCAATATCTAAAAATAATACACGGCAAATCGACATAAAAGCATTCTTCTTGTGTACTACTAAAACAGTTTTTGAGCGGCCTTTTTGTTTTGTTCCATGTTATGGGAGAACCTATGTGACCTACCTTGCTTGTCAATCGATGTTAACAATGATACACTTCCGTCGAATGCAAATAGACGATGTTATATTCGTGAAAGCGACTAGATGACGTTATATTCAAGTCAAGGATAGAGACGTGAATATTAGCAATAGCATACGCAGACTCACAAACCTGTTTATCATACTCTTTATTGCGCTCAGTGGGGGACTTGTTTACTGGCAGGTGGTGGCGGCGCAACAAGTCACATCAAATACCTATAGCGCCTTTAGCCGGCATTGTAGTAACGATAACGCGCCAATACGCGGGCGTATCTATGACCGCAATGGTGTGTTATTAGCATATTCAATACCGAGCAATAACCCGATGCTTTGCGGCTATCAGCGAGTTTATACGAAAGATGCTCAATCACTGGAAGGCGTGATTGGATACTACATCAGCCCGCTTTTTGGGTCTACAGGCATTGAGAAACAGTATGATGCCTATTTGACTGGCCGTGTAGGTTCAACTGGATTGAACAATACTATTAGCCAGATGCTCCATCTTCCACCCGTTGGAGATAATATTTACCTGACTATAGATGCGCGTATCCAGAAGATTATCAATCAATACTTTGACGTTGAGGCTCCCATTGACAATTTCAATACCTTTCAAACTGATCGGGGCTCAGTCATTATCTCAGATCCGCATACGGGCGAAATCCTCGGCATGCTAAGTCGTCCCGGATTTGATGCGAATTGTATTGTTACCTGCACGCTTGACCAGCTCAGAAATGATTTCATTGCTAAGGGATACGATACTGCCATCGGCTGTAGTGCTCCTTGTACACTGGACCAATTCAAAACTGCCCTGAGTAATAAGGGGGACAATTCGAATTGTGAGGCGGATCATACATGCAATCTAATTTACTTTCACCAGCTTGAAACTGATCCCGAGCAACCCTTACTTGAACGGCCTATTGATGCCTGCTATGTGCCAGGTTCGATCTACAAGACAATGACTCTCCTGGCCGGTCTTGACTCAGGAAGTTCTCATCTCGACGATAAGTTCTACAACTTTAACGGCTTCGATCCTCCCCAGTACTCACAGGCCATCGGCCCGATCTGGTTAGGTGCGGGTTTTGATAAGGAGAAGTTTGGTCCAGTAGGCAATAATATAGATGGCTATACGTTTAACTACCCTGTAGATCTACGCTACGGCTATTCACATTCTGATAACATCATCTTTGCACAGGTTGGTGCGAAAGCTGGCGTGGATACCTGGCTCAAGTATAATCACGATTTTTACGTTGGACAGCAAATACCGTTTGATCTTCCTGTACGTGTGAGTACTGTTACTCCGCAGCAGCAGCTTTGCCCTACTAAGACACCCACAGCGACGACGTTGAGCGTCAAGCAACTTGCTGAAAACTCCTTTGGTCAGGGTGTGGACTTTATGACACCAATGCAGATGTCACTGATCAATAATGCTGTCGCCAATAATGGGCAGCTGATGCGGCCCACATTAGTGTACAAGATCGTGGATCCAAATCAAACAGTTCTGCAATCGTTCAATCCGCAGGAGCTTGGAACGCCAATTTCAGCCACGACGGCAACACAAATACGTGACGCGATGTATGGCGTAGTGCGTTGCGGTTCTGGTTCGCTTGGGAAAGTTCTACTGAGCTACTCACCATGGTCGGTGATTGGCAAGACGGGAACAGGGCAGGTAGATAGTACAGGCAAAACGCCTTCCGAATCCTGGTTTATAACACAAGCTCCGTACGTGTACCAATCGGGTCAACAGCCACGTATAGCTATTGTTGCCATGAAGGAAAATGGCGGTGAGGGTGCCTATGCCAATGGGCCGATGCTCAAAGATATCTATGATGCTGTCTTTACGCGGGTGATTACGAATGTTCCGGTACCACCGGCGCCTGATCCAAATTTCTGCTATAATACAGGATTGATACAAGCACATCCATAGCCTGCCTTCCTGGTCTACCCATTTTGTTACTGTGGTAACATAATAATGAATATGATGATGTATTACATATGGGTAACCTTGTGAATCATGAAGCAAATCAAACAAAGATTTGGCAGCATCTACAGCGAAGATGAAGAACGAGTACTCCGTCCCTGGCAGCGAATACGCCAGTTTTTTCTTGCACCAATTGCCGCTGTTCTCTCACGGCTGGGGATCAGCCCTGATATGCTTTCCTTTGCCTCGGTTGCGCTGGGGATAGGTTTTTTCCTGCTGGCTCCTTTTCAATTTACAATTGCGTTCTGGTTATTAGTGGCCTCTGTTATTTGCGATGGTCTCGATGGAGTGGAGGCTAGACTCAGAAGATCGAATACGCCACGTGGATCATTCACGGATATGTTCTGCGACGAGGCTGTAGTTGCGTTCAGCGTGGCGGGAATGGTCTGGAGAGGAAGCATCAATCCTGTCCTCGCTATCCTGTTTGTCTACGTGTACACCGCGCTGGTCACCTTCCTGATGCTACATCGCATGTTACAGGTTTCTTCCCATTGGATAGTGCGTCCCAGCCGCATGGTGCTCTATATTGCTATTGGCCTGGATTTTTTCTTCAATATTGACCTGCTCAACTTAGTCCTACTCACCTATCTACTGGCATTCTCTATGCTAGCTTTGAGTTTCTGGAGGTTGAGGAAGGCGCTTTAGTGCTTGTAATGCTGCCATGTTATGGTCTAATAGTCTCATATATAAGCGGTCCCACCGGCACAGGTGCATCGCTCCATTTGAAACAATTTTGTAAAGTTTCCTGGACGGAGTCTGCTTCGGGCTCACTGCGCGCATGAATTTCCACCAACGGCTCACCAGCTTGACGATAATCTCCCACCTTCGCCTGCAAAATAAAGCCTGTACGATGGTCTATCTGTTCGCCTTTCTTAAAGCGCCCGGCACCTAGCCGCATGCTTGCCATGCCCATCTGTTCAGCTTCGATACCTGCGATATAGCCACTACGTGGACTAAGCAGCATTGTACGTACTGGTGCTCTCGGTAGTAGTTCAGGATGCTCGACCTGGTGTGGGTCGCCGCCTTGCGCTTCAATGACTTCTGCCAACTTCGCTACGGCTGCACCTGACCGGATGGCCTGCTCAACACTTCTCTTGCCCTCGGACATGGTACCCGCTGCTCCAGTCATTACTAAGAGTTCAGAGGCTTCATGACGACAGAGTTCAGAGACATCCTGGGGTCCCTGACCGCGTAAAATAGCGATGGCTTCAGCCATCTCCAGGGCATTGCCGATAGCATGACCTAGAGGTTGATCCATGGAGGTAATGGCTGCGACTGTGTGAAGGCCGGCTAAACGTCCAATGTCGACCATTGTTTGTGCCAGTTCTCGTGCCTGTTCAACATTTTTCATAAATGCGCCAGAGCCAACTTTCACATCTAAGAGTAGATGTGAAGCGCCAATTGCAAGTTTTTTGCTCATGATACTGGCAGCAATCAATGGGATGCTTTCAATAGTACCAGTTACGTCGCGCAAGGCATACATCTTGCCATCGGCTGGCGCGAGATCACTTGATTGTCCAGCCAGCACGATGTGGTGTTGTGTTAAGATACGGATAAATTCTTCGCGGGAAAGAGCCGAACGAAAGCCAGAAATAGACTCCAACTTATCGACCGTACCACCTGTATGACCCAGCCCTCGACCTGTCATTTTACCGACCGCCACTCCGCATGCTGCTACCAGGGGTGCTACGGCCAGCGTTACTTTATCACCAACACCACCTGAGCTATGTTTATCTACTACAGGTGAGATAATATCCCTCACGTGCAGTTCTTCACCTGAATGCGCCATCGCCAGGGTCAGGTCGCTCGTCTCCCGTGCATTCATACCACGCCAGTAGACAGCCATCAGCCAGGCTGACACCTGGTAATCGGGAATGAGCTCTCGCGTATACTGGTCAACTAGCCAGTTAATTTCTGTTGTACTGAGAACATCACCATCTCGTTTTTTGCGAATGAGTTCAACTGCTTGCATAGGATGCCTGATTCCTTAACTACCGGTGGTTCTTCTACACATCAAGGGCTGGCTCCCACGGACACCCATAAAGGGCCCCACCCGACACCACACCACCCCTGTCCCTACGATGTACGAAACGACGCACTGCAATTGCACAACTCAATCGCCCAGCACCGCTGTTCCTACGACTCCAATTGGTGGTAGAACCACTACTCGTTCAGCACAATACGCACAGAATCGCTTTCAAATCCGTTCCCTGTCTCGATCTGATAACGATTCGTTGTTAAATCACCCAGGCGTACATTACGATCGAAGACAAGCTGGCCATTCGTAAATGCATATGCAAACCTATCCCGTTCAAGTACTCCCTGGATAATGACAGTTTCGAATCGATCCTCCTGCTGCTCTTTGAATGCTTTGAGGAGCGTGGCGACTTGCTGCCAGGAAACACATTTTGGATAGACGATTCTCACAATTTTCTTACGCCCATCACCGAGGGCGTTGTCTACTACGGTATAAGCAAGAGCACCCTGCTCGAGAGTCTGTAGTTGCGCTAGCGTGCGCGGCGGGAATGGCGCGGGGGGCTCCGGAGGGGACGGTTCAGGCGCAACAACAGGTACTTCTGGGTATGTACTCTGAGGAGGCATACCAGGAGTTCGACGCCTCTGTGCTGCCGGAGCCTGTTGTGATTGTTGTTGTGGAGTTTGTGGCATAGTTACAGGGCGTGCTTGTGGTTGAGGCCCCTGG
>WNFA01002496.1_pt1 | contig 15162 bp, 11 predicted proteins | sample 5400481 | NCBI WGS metagenome assembly WNFA01 (sample SAMN13153340, study PRJNA577476) | soil metagenome | isolation source: 120 cm saprolite under Douglas fir tree site 2 hole 1 replicate 2 | place: USA:California | collected 2015-04-18
CTAGCCGGGTGTCCCGGTTGTCGCCGGGCGATGGGCGAGTACGAAGCTGCAAGGCGAACCGCGGTGACAGCTCTGGCCCAAGAATTGGCACCGATAGAAGGATCGACTGGCGACTCCTGGTCCGTCGAAGAGGCGGAGAGAACCTTTTTCAAGCGGCTGGACCGAGAGCAGAAACAGGCGCAGTCGGCCACGTCAGAACAGGGCAGCACTGATGAACTGAAGCCAGGCCGACGTTTCACTTATCGTCCATCACAAATCCATTGGCGGGAAGTTTGGATGACGTTCGCCGCAGCGGTGCTTTTGGCGCTGGCGCTCGGCATCGCCGCATATAGGACAGGCGTGAAGCAGGGTGCGGATGTGGTGCGAGCGATTCCGGAGGCGCCCAAAGGGTCCGCAGGTTCTCTCGAAGAGCAAGCCAGCGACGCCGGCTACGAGCGAGCCCAATTGGAAATAAAGCTCGCTGAGAACGCTAAGGTCATAGATGACTTGAAGCATCAACTGTCCGATCAGATCAAGGCCGTCAGCTCCTTGAAATCCGTGGATGGTACCGCGGCACGCTCTTCGGGAAGCAGCCAACAAAGCATGCAAAGTGCGAACGACGCTAGCACGACGCGAGATGAAGAGTTTGCGGCGGCGCAAGCAAAACTGGCGGAGCTTCAAAAGACGATGGAAGCGGCGACGGCACAGCGTGATGAAAATGCGCGCCAAGCGGCAGTTCTTGAGGCGAAGGTCAACGAGTTGACGCAGCTCGCGAGGGACCGCGAGCGAGCACTCGATCAAAAGAATGCAGAAGTCGCGAAGGGTCAAGAGTTGCTCGCACATGACCGGGACATCCGAGAGTTGATGGGCGCTCGTGATCTCTATATGGCAGACGTGCATGACGTCTCCGGGAAGGGGACAGACAAAACGTATGGCCGCGTCTTTTACACAAAGGGGAAAAGGCTGATCTTTTATGCTTTCGATCTGGACGCACAACCCGGTGTTCAGAACGCGAGCTCGTTCCAAGCCTGGGGGCGGAAGGGGCCGGACAAGCAGCAAGCTCGGAGTCTCGGAATCTTCTACGAAGACAACGTCAGCAAGAAGCGCTGGGTTTTGAAAGCCGACGATCCTAAGACGCTCGAAGACATTGATGCCGTTTTTGTGACAGTTGAACCGAACGGCGGAAGCCAACACCCAAGCGGCAAGCAATTGCTGTTCGCCTACCTCCGCATCAGTCCGAACCATCCCTGACATTGCTACCTGTGTCTCTTTGGAACTGTCCTGTTTTCAGGACAAAGAACGATTGAGACAAAAATACCCGCCATTCGCATAGACCTTGTTAGTGAGGAGAAATCTCTCACTTCCGGGAGGATCCTTTGCGATCGCGTAGCGCCTTTTACTGTTTATTTCTTCTTTTCCTATTAGCCCATTTGTCCGCTGCGCAGTCACCAACCGGAACGATCAGCGGAATTGTGACGGATCCCACGGGAGCCACGATCGTCAGCGCGGAAGTGATCGTGATGAATGATGCCACGCGCGCGCAGTTTTCCGGGAAGACGAACGACGAAGGAATTTACGTGGTTCCGAATCTCCCGCCAGGCAACTATCGAGTTCAGGTATCCAAGATTGGTTTCAAGACGATCATCAAGCCCGACATTGTCGTGAATGTGCAGGACGCCCTCGCGATTAATTTCGCGCTCCCTCTTGGCGCCGTGTCGGAAATCGTAACGATTCAGGGAGGCGCTCCACTCGTCAACACTGAGTCAGCAGCAGTCAGCACGGTGATCGACCGGCAATTCGTCGAGAACCTGCCGTTGAACGGACGCAGCTTCAATACGCTTCTACAGTTAACCCCTGGTGTCGTCATTGCTCCAACGACCGGGGCTGTCGCCACCGGGCAGTTCAGCATCGCCGGCCAAAGATCCGACGCAAACAGTTTCAGCGTGGATGGCGTTTCCGCAAACTTTGGGGTCACGGCTGGACTCGTCCCCGGACAATCCGGGACAGGAACGTCGCAAGCGTTTAGCGCCCTGGGCGGAACAAGCGGTCTAGTCTCCGTAGAAGCGTTGCAAGAGTTTCGGATTGTGACATCATCGTTTGCTCCTGAGTTCGGCCGATCACCAGGGGGACAAGTCCTTCTCACTACCCGCTCGGGGACGAACGATCTCCACGGTGGTGTGTACGAATATTTCAGAAACGATGTTCTGGATGCAAACGATTGGTTTGCGAATGCGGCAGCTCAATCGCGAGCGCCCGAGCGCCATAACGACTTTGGCGCGTTTCTCGGAGGGACTATTCGGAAGGACAAGACATTCTTCTTCTTGTCTTATGAAGGTGCGCGGCTTCGGCTGCCGCAGACGTCCGTGTTCGATGTTCCGTCAAGCTCCATCCGAACTTCCGCTCCGGCAGCGCTGGCCTCTTTGCTGAATGCCTATCCTGTTCCGAACGGGCCAGTTTCGGTGGATGGATATACCGCGCAGTTTACGGGCACGTATTCGAACGGCGCCACGCTCAATGCCGGAAGCCTTCGAATCGACCATAAATTCGGCGATCGGTTCTCACTCTTCGCACGATACAATGACGCCCCTTCGGAAACAGTTAGTCGCGTAAATGGGCTTAGCACGCTGGAAACCATAACCGCTGACACAAAGACCCTTACCGCGGGGCTAAACATGACGCTCAGCAATACCATGGGCAATTCTCTTCGTGGGAACTATTCGACACAACGGTCCGCAGTAACTGATGTGCTGGATTCTTTTGCCGCGGCAGTTCCACTAGCCCCCAGTTTTTTCTTGGGGACCTTGCCGAGCAACGGCAGTCTTATCGAATTTCAAACGGACGACACCAACTTCCTCTCCGAAGGTCCGCTTGCAAACGCGAGAACCAGACAATTCAATATTGCCGATGACGTTGACATTGTGGCCGGAAGCCACGCCCTAAAAGTGGGGGCAGATTACCGCATGATCTTTTTGGATACGGCGCCTTCCCCGCTGACATTTGAATTCGATGTGGACAGCGTTCAGACCTATGTCTCCACGGCGCAGGGGAGTTTATCGGTAGCCACTCGCAAGAACTCCCAACTGCTTGCCCAAACGCTTTCGTTATACGGACAGGACACGTGGAAGGTCACACGGCGGTTAACGCTGACCTATGGTCTCCGTTGGGAACTGAGCCCTCCCCCTTCGGGACGAGGGTCGACGACCCTCGCGTCTTGGATCAACACGAACAATCCTTCGGAACTTGCGCTCGCTCCCCTCGGAACGAAGCTTTGGGCGACGACATACGGCAACGTGGCGCCGCGTGTGGGTGTGGCATACGCATTGACGCAGAAGCGAGACTTTGTCCTGCGGGCTGGCTGGGGTATCTTCTATGATTTGGGCGTAGGCCAAACCGCGACTCTTGCCACGTCCTTTCCGAACTCTGCTTCGCTGTTTTCGCCGAGTGTCTCCGTTCCTGTTGCCAACGGCGCGCCTTACCTCCCGGGTGACGCTCTCCAGCCGCCATATCCCGGGGCGTATGGGTTCTCCCCGGACCTTACACTTCCACGTTCGTATCAATGGAACGTTGCCTTGGAAAAGTCGTTCCCCGCCAATCAAGTCGTTACGGCAACATATGTCGGCCAGGCGGGAAGAGACCTCCTGCGAAATGCCGGTTACTTTCAACCCAATCCGAACTTTGCCTCGTATTTCTATCTTACGAATAACACTGCCTATTCAAACTACGAGGCTCTCCAACTGCAATACAAAAAACTCGCATCCTCGAGAATTCAAGGAATTTTCAGCTACACGTTTTCTCATTCACTCGACAACTCCTCGAACGATGTAGTCAGCAACGCAAATTCAATTTCCGGCCTCGGAGACTACTCTTCATCGGATTTTGACGCGCGCCACAGTTTCTCGGCCGCTTTGCATGTCGAGTTGCCTTCTTTCGCGAAGTCAGGATTCGCCTCGGCGGCGTCGCGAGACTGGTCGCTCGACTTGGTGGCCATTGCGCGGACAGGATTTCCTTTCAACGGGCGCGTTTTCGTCGTATCTCCGGTCCTTGGATTTGCGTACGTTCGACCCGACCTCGTCCCGGGCCAGCCATTCTGGACTGCTGACCCCAGTGCCGGCGGCGGAAAGAGCCTCAATCTCCAAGCCTTTGCCCATCCCCCCGCGGGAGAACAGGGAACGGAAGGCAGGAACGACATTCCGGGATTCGGCCTGACGCAATTTGATCTCTCACTGGCCAGAAGATTCTCCCTGACAGATCGGGTTCGCCTGCAATTCCGGACCGACGCATTCAACGTTCTGAACCATCCCAATTTTACGAATCCGTCGGCCACCGTTTTCTCGGGAATGTCCCGTTTGCGCTCAGGAGAGATGTTGAATCAGGGTTTGGGCGGACTCAATCCGCTCTTTCAAGAGGGCGGTCCCCGCTCTCTCCAGCTTTCTCTCCGCCTTACCTTCTGACGAATCAATCAAACCAGGAATCAGGGAGGACGTAAAACGGTGCTTCTTTGTCAATTGGTGCGTGTACGGAAGATGTCACGGGCTTTCTCTCGGTCCGCGGCGCTGTTCGCGGGGTGGGGATTGTTGACAATGTGCTGTATCGCCCGGGCGGCGGAACGGGCGCACATCCCGATTCCTGGCGGAACCGTGGAACATGCGGATCGGATCAAGCGTCGTTTCACGCAGGAGGATGCGATTGCAATGGTGCGCATTGCCGGCCACGACGCCATCAGCAGCTACGCGGGAACCCTGACGAAGGATTTCGCGTACTTCTCCCCGGACGGAAAGAAATTCGCAATCATCCTGAAAAAAGGAAACCTCGAAACGAACACCAACGAATACACGCTCCTGTTATTTGATGTGGCCGACTTGTTCCCGGCCCCGAAGCCAAGAAAGCTGATTTCGTTGTCGTCTTCGTCAAACCGGGAAGGCATTAAGGATGTGGTCTGGCTTTCCGATTCTGACACTTTGCTGTTTCTCGGCGAACATCCAGGAGAGACGACTCAACTGTATGCCTTGCGCACGCGATCGGGGACTGTTCGAAAGCTTACGAACCATGCGACGAACCTGATCGCATTCTCCGTGGACAGTCGGGGGGAACGAATCGTGTATGCCGCCGAGAAGCCCGCGTCGCCAGTTTTGACTTCAACGACCCAGCGCGAAGGAGTAGTTGTCACCGACCAAGCGCTGGCCGACTTGCTCGCGGGATTCGTGCTCGACAACGTGCGTGACCTGGTGGTCCTTGATTCGGCTACGGGAAAGGAACGCCCTCTTACATTCGAGAAAGAGCTCCACGGGAAACTATGGGGAGACATACCGATTTTTTCTCTCTCTCCAGATGGCCGCCAACTTATCGTCAAGACAAATCTAACCGAGGTTCCCGCGTCTTGGGTTGCGTATCGGGACCCCACCCTTGCGCGCGTTCTCAAAAGAGAGCTTCCCAGAGGCGCATTGTCGTGGGTATTCCGGTACGGCGTCGTAGATTTGGAATCCGGCCGCGCGAGGGTGCTTCTTGATTCCCCCGTGAGCAGTCACGGCTCGGACGTGGGGTGGTCACCTAACGGACAGTCCGTTCTGTTGACCGGCGTATTCCTTCCAGTGGATCGGTCGCAAGACGGCTCTGAACTGCTTATAAATCCCTCCGTCGTCGAAGTCGACCTGCCGGGCCTCGAATACCGCAGGATCGGCACAGAGGATCTGCATTTTCTTCGGTGGGACGCGGAGAACAATGTTCTGGAATTTGAGCCAAGGCAACAAACTCCGGGCGGAAACTCAAGCGAGCGGCGATATTTCAAGAAACGTCAAGCTCGTTGGGAGCGGGAGGAACAACATGCGGAGGGAGCGGAGGAACAGGTCGCGGTCCATGTCATTGCGGAACAAGATCTGAATACGCCGCCCAAGATTACGGCGTTCGATCCTAAGACCGGACGCAAGGCAATTCTCGTGGACCTGAATCCGCAATTGAGCGAACTCGAATTGGGTAGAGTCGAGGAGATCAAATTCCTAGGAGCGGGGTCCGCGGAAGTTCACGCGGGCCTATATTATCCTCCCGACTACAAGCCCGGAAACAAGTATCCTCTCGTCGTTCAGACACACGGCTTTGACTCAAAAAGTTTCTGGATAGAGGGATCCTTTACGACAGCATTTGCGGCACAGGCTCTGGCGAGCCATGGAATGCTTGTACTCCAGATGCCGGACCGGCACGACGGGAGCTTCGAGACTCCCGAAGAGGCTCCGAGAATGATGGAGACGCTCGAAAATGCCATCGAACACGTGGACCGTTTGGGAATCCTGGACCAGGAGCGCCTGGCAATCGTAGGTTTCAGCCGAACTGGCCTGTATGCGTACTACATGCTGACGCATTCGAAAGTGCATTTTCGCGCGGCAGTGGTAGCGGAAGGCTCCGACGGGGGGTATTCCCAATATCTGCAATTTCTGGACGCCTATCCTTACACGGCTTCCGATTCGGAGTCGATCAATGGAGGAGTGCCGTTTGGAAGCGGCCTGATCTATTGGCTGCGACGTTCGCCGGAATTTCTTCTGGATACCATCGAAACTCCCGTCATGATACAGGTCGCGTCGCACGAGAGCCTTTCCATGCAGTGGGCCGAGTTCAAAGGATTACGACGGCTCGGAAAAGCTGCCGAACTGATGTATCTGCCCGCCGGGACGCATATTTTGGAAAGACCTTGGGACCGCATGGCGTCCCAACAGGGCACGGTGGATTGGTGCGTTTTTTGGCTCAAGAACGAAGAAGATCAAAGTCCTTCAAAGGCCCGCAAGTATTCCCGCTGGCGCACTTTGCGGGACTCCCAAAACTCGAGTACTGCGAAACCTCAGTAAGGCAGCGTGATGGCAATGCGTCTTCGGGCAAGGGGGCGCTCGACAGACTGAACGCCCCTTGCCGCCTTACTACTCGTCCGCCTCGTACGCGCCTGTGGTCGACAGGCCGCTGAGATCAGTCGGGGGAGCAGTTTTCATCGTGCTTCCTTGTACAGCCTCAATCGCCTGCGCAATGAGGGTGACTTCCGGCTTTTCGTACTGCATGGAGCTTCCTTCCTTTCCTTTTGCATGCTTCGAATTCAACCGCTGTTTAGCGGTCTCGTTGCATGATCCTTTGCAAGAGACTGCGTTCAAAGTAGAGGGCACTCCGCGTCCGGAGCGCCCCGGTTTGGCTACTGTTCATCGGACTCGTAGGCACTGGTGGATTGCGCGTGGATGTCGACGGGATTATTGTTTTTCAACATACTTCCCTGTATCGCTTCGACCGCGCTTCCAACTTCTCGGATTTCAGGCTTCTCGTAGGTCATGGGTTATCACCTCCTTTCGGAATGGACTCTGCTAGTTCAGCCGGCTGAAGACTGGTTGTGGATGCGGCTCGCCAGGGCCGTTGCGGTACCGGTTACGAACGCTTTCGATTTCTTCATGGCCATAAGACCCGGAACAATTCCGTAGTCACCGACGTTGCGCAGCCAACATTCGAGCACGAGTGTGCGGAACACGGGAACGATCGCTGCCCCCTTGCCTGCGCGAAGGTCTTCGAGAGCTTGCCGAAATGCCCTCGAAGATAGGATTCCCAGCGATTCGCTGACCATGTCTGTTGTGAGGTCGACTACGTTTGTCCACAGCGACGTGAGGGCGACGCACGGCCCCTGCGTCACGTAGGCTTTCCGCTTCCTTGTCAGGATTTCTTCCGGAACAATGCCAGCCAGGGACCGGCGCATCAGGAACCGGCGCCGACCAGGCTGGATCACCTGCTGGCGTGGAATCGAGAAAAGAAATTCGAGCAAGTCGCGATCGAGGTAAGGAAATCGCTTTTCGCATTTCGCTGCGGCGGAAACATTAAGGCTCGCAATCTGCCGCCGAATGTCCTCCAGTGTCGACAAGTTTTCCTGAAAACTCGGTCTGGCTCCGGTAAGCATCAAGGGCTGGTCATAGCCCCGAAAAGCATCCCGGTATCGACGGCCGAACTGAGGCAGTATCCAAGCGGGGCGAGGTCGAGAGGGCGCGTTTCCGGCGAGAGAAGGCGGGACAAAGGCCCGCAGCGTCTCCAACAACAAGTGGATCCATGGCCGCCTTTGCGCCATGGCCCAGGACATGAGTCGGGGCACGAGCGCGCCAAACTGAAAACTTGCAAGCAAGTCAGCAAGTTCAGGGATTGCCGTGGGGACGCCGCCCAGGAATTCGTCCCCACCTATCCCGGAAAGAATAGCGCCGTAGCCACCCGAGCCGACAAGTGTTGCGAGCGCTTTGCTTCTCACCGAGTTATGTCCGCATTCAGCGGGCATCACGGCTAGCCCGGTGTGATCGAAGAGCGCCTGGAGTTCCTCCTTTGCGTCGATCTGGATGTGGTATCCGGTTCGGCCGCGCTTCGCTTCCACCGCCGTGAAATACGGTCGTTCGTTCCAATTTGGTTCGGAATCGTCATAGTAGGAAATCGTGTCGAGCCGCGAGGTGAGGCCACGTTCACGAGCAATCAACGGATCGGCGACACACACGATGGAAGAAGAGTCCATGCCGCCGCTCAATTCCGCGAGCAGCGGCCGCGACGAACAAAGGCGGCGGCGTACGGCGGTGGCAAGGTGCGAGCGAAATTGCTCTTCGTATTCCGAATCATCCTGAAGCCGAAGGCTCTTGCTGGAGTCGAAATCCCAGTATTGGTGAACAGTCATTCGACCCGGCTGAAAGCAAATACAGGAGGAAGGAGGAACAGCCCGGATTCCGGAATACGGCGTAGAGTTCGTCTTTGGAAAGAGTGAGAGCCACCCCGCAAGGTATTCGAGATCGAGCGCCAATGAGCAGCTGGGGTGTTGCACCAAGAGGTCGAGCGCATTACTCCATCGCAGGCCATGCTCCGTGAACGAATAGAAGAGAGGGCGCAAGCCGATGGGATCTCTGGCCAGTACGAGATATCGATCCTTTGGATTCCACACCACGAGAGCCCAATCGCCGATGATCTCTCGGAACGCCTCGACTCCCCACCGTGCATATGCCGCGGCGACGATCGCGACGTCGCCGCCGTGGGGACATTGCGGCAGCCCGAGTTCTCTGGCTAGATCCGGTCCATTGTCGAGCCGGCCATCCCACAGAATTCCAGGAGTGTGCAGATCATTGCGGGAGTCATCTGCTTCCACGAAGTGCATATCGTGATGGAGGACGGCGAAGCGGCCTCGCGAGAAAACGCTGGGCATCTGAGAGGAATTTCGGGAAAGGGCCAGCCGTATTTTCTCAACCCATAGATCGAGGACTTCCGTTTCGTCAAAATCCCAACGTCCCATTTGGATACCCATATTTAGTCACCTTCCCTTTGGCAGTTCGTCAGCATCGGTCCAGAACAGCGTAGATTTCGTTCGTGTAGGAGCGGTCGTTAACCACGCGACCTGCGACTTCCACCCATGCATGCGCCTTGAATGGCATGTGCTGTACTCCAATGACCAGTTGGGCCGGAACCCCATGGTCTCTCAGAAGGCAAGCCGTAGCGGCCGATCGCTGCAGGCACAGCACCTGTTTCCAGTACCAGATGCAGGCGTGGTCCACAGCCGAGCAAACTTGGTCAATCGTGCCGTCGTCATACTGGCTATCGCGGCACGCGCGGCGGCGGACCGCGGCGTACAGTTTCGCGAAGTTTCCGCGGGCGAGATGAAATTCGAAGCTAAGGAGCACGACGTAAGAACGAAGTACGGGGGAAAGCATGACTGTCCTCTCCTTACGCCCAGACTTCAGAAGGGCGCGTAGCCCCGAACCGGATACGTGAGGCGTACGATTTCATTCGGCGGGCGAGACTGCGGTAGTAGCCGGCTACACGTGGCTGTAGCAACTGGCGGGGATCTCGCCAAGGATCGGTTGAGACGGCGTGCACGAAAATGGCAAGGAAAATCGCAAGGCAAATGCTTTTCTCGGGATTGTTGCAATATCCCCGGGATTTCCAGACTTCCGTGTACTCGCGGATCAAACACGCAGGTCCGTCGGGGCCCGCTTGGAAGTTTCTGCGAAAGTGTTCTAGAAGATGGGCAAAGCTGAAGAAAGGATGGCCGACACTGGCCTCCGCCCAATCCAGAAACACGGTGCGCCCGGCGCACACAATTATGTTTCCGGGATTCAGGTCGAGATGTCCCAAAGAATTGGGAACGCCTTCCTGTCGCAGATCGGACAGGGCGTTGCGCGTGTCCGACTCAAGCTGGGCCAAGTCCTCCGGCAAGAGCCTCGTGGGCAGAGGGTTGGTTTGTCCTTTCATCAATTCGCGCAACATCGCGAAAAAGGGTACGACCCGTGCGAGCAGGGCGTCGCTCCGCATATCACGTGACTCGCATTCGAGAATATGGTCCGTCATTTGCACTGACGCAATCTGCAAGGCCGCCAGGTCGCGTGCGGCGTTCTTCCATGCAGCGGTATCGTCACACTCCGCAAGTCGAACTCCGGGAACCTCCTCCGCCAGCCACGCATTCCATCGCGGCTCGGTTGCAAGAAGCCGGGGCGTATATCCGGGAAAAAGTTCGGACAGTGCAATGGTGAGCGGGAATTCCCGAGTATTCGGCTCGCCTACAGCTTTGAACCAAACTGCGTCGCCATCTGTCGCAAACCGAATCAGACTGAAAGTGGCGCTCGCATTGAACTGGACAAAGTCCCCGGTGAGCGTCATCTGAAATGGCCGGAGGGTTTTCTGAACCCAGTCCTTGAGGATGAGGAACCATCCAGGCCTATCGAAAGCAGAGAGACCAGTGGAGCTGCGATTGGCAAGGTTTTTGATCCATGTTTGGACGGCGGCGAAGTCTTCCGACTCGATGAAGCGCCCTTCCATCGGAACTCGTATTGGAATCCACTGTGCCGCTGGCGGTGCAGCTGCTTCGTGCTGCAATGCCTCGATCACGTGGTAACGGGCAATGGGACTGCCGGGCGCCGGCGTGTTTGCCGGAAGCGGGTACAGGGAATAGACTTCAAGACCCCAAAGAGCCTTGACCTGGTCATTCAGGGTTTGCGCGAGTCGGGTATGTGCCGGAATCTCCACGCGAGGGAGAAAAAGGCCGGAGTCGGTCTCAAAAACGAGGAACTCCGATGCATTCCGGCGGAGAATGATGAGCCGCCAAACTTCGACCTCGATTTGGACGCGATTGCACACGGGTCACTCCTGAGCGCAAAGTCCACTACCCGCGAGAAGAGAGTGACTCTTTAGAGTTTCGCGAAAGTCGTTGAGGTCTCTCTTTGCCACGCCCACGGGGATTCCAAACAGCCGGACAAGCTCTTCCACGATTTTGTCGTCGCACAGCCCGGTCTCCATCAGCTGAAAGATCGCGGAACCGGATGAGTTGAGAGAGAACATCCTGCCTTTGTCGATGTCCAGGATGATCCCACCATCGGCCGTGTGGGTGCTCCGAATGCGCTCACGCATTGCAGGCATGAAATCCTCCCGACGTTCGGCGGTAACTTGCGGTGTCCGTGTGCTGCAAGTTGTCAGACGGAACCGCGAGAATCCAGAAGGTCCAAGAAATGTTCGCAAATGTGAAGTGAGCAATGGAAAGCGCCGCAAAATCGCCGCCGCCGGACTTGCCGTTGAGAGTCCCGGCTCCTGTTGCCGTTCGCTCTTGTGACTTGCAGCCGCGGAAGTACGAAACGTTCCTGAACAAATTTTCCCAGAGAACAACACTTGGTCATTTCTTGGGGTTCACACGGCGCACGATCGCAACGACTTTGCCAAGAACCTCCGCGTCGATACGATTTCGCAGCTTGAGGAGCCTTCTCGAGGTGGTGGTGCAAGGCCGGACCAGGAGCATTCCGTTTTGCAAGCTGCAGGCGGCACACGAGCGATTTCCATCGCGCGTTTCGAGAACGTATAGCGGTTGCGCCCATATCGGAGAGGAAAGGGACGGCGCGGGAGTCTTGCTTTGCCTGTTTATGGCAAGAAATGCCGAATCCCTGAGATACGGATGAATAAGATCACCGGTTGCTCCGGCCCAAAACAGGTCGCGAACGGACAGATTCGGCAATCCAACTATCGATGGGAGAGCGTCCCGGAGAAAATAAGGCACCTCTTCGATCTTGTCCTGAACTGCTTCGAGGAAGTGCGAGGACCGGACGGCAACCGGTCGCGCCAGACCATGCGACGCGGGTTTCCACTCGTCCGGCATCGCTTCTTGACCGGCGTCCTCCAACCTCAGACCTGCGAGGCCCGCCACGTCCGCGATCGGCACGCAATACACCGCGCTCAGGGAGATCAATTTGTGGATGTGGCGCGGCAAGAGATCGCGAGCCTCGACATCGGAGAGCGCACTCGCCGCGCAGAAGTAGTTCGGGTGCCCGAGAATTCTAGCAATTTCCCTGGTCCGTTCGGACGCTTCGCGGAAGGACAGGCCGCACCGAATGCGAACTCGGTGGATCCAGTCGCCGATGCGGTCGGACGATCTGGATGGTTTGATAGGTCCCGGCATCCAAACTCGGGCCGCGCTTGCCGAGACTTCCGGCGTCTCGAGAGATACAAGCGGGCGAATCTCGAGGTCGACGACTCCCAGGATTCTTGCTTCGGTTCCCAACTGCAACTCGACCGGTGCATACGGAAGTTGTCTGGAGCACAGGACGATCCGGCCATGTCCGACCGGGCGAAGCCGGCTGCAGACGATACCGCGATTGTGTTCAACCGCGAGAATGCGCTCCGCGTGTTCCTCCGCGAGAAGTTGCTCGGTAGGAAGGCGACCGTCAACGCGAACAATGCTTCCCGGCAGCAGGTCCGGAAAGGCATACGCATCGCGAGAGCCGATCTTCAGGTACCTGAAAGAAGGATCGAATGCACTGGTGAGCGAATCGAGCCGCCGGACCGCTTTCCCGGACAGCCACTGACTCAACGGAGTCAAACCCGCACCGAACAACACAGGCTTCGCCTCTTGAAACCAGGGAATGCAGGCGCTCGGGTCGTACACCCGGGCGTCCAATTCGGCGGTCTGGTAGCGGGGCCAAGCCGCTTGAAACCCGGCTACGTCGTCGAACGAGAGCCCGAATACACACAGCCAGTCCGCAAGCCGGTAGCCGGTCAGCACGCTTAACGCGAACAGCTGATGGAGGCTGGGACTGAACGAAGCCCGGCGCAGGGCGTCGTAGAAATTGGGCGGGATACGGAAAAGACGCTTCCCGGCAAACCGAACCCTCGACTGCCGCGATATATCGGCCAGTGACAGGCCGCGCGCGGCAAGGATCGGGCGAATGACGTCGGGAAGATTGGAACGCGACTTCGCTAGGGGAGCCGGCATGGTCCGCCTAGTGCAAGACGGAAAACGCACGCCGTGGGAGAAAATCGAAAGATGGCCGTATTTGCGGACGGGGTCTTTGTCCGGAATTCAAGACGGAGACAAATAATTGCAAAACGGAAACCGGAATATGCTACCGTCGCTGAACGTCCACAGGTGTACAGTAACGCATACGGCTATATCAGCAAATAACAATGGACGCAAACGGGCCAAACGAAACGGCGGGCATCAGATTGAAGCAGCTACGGGACCGCCTCGGCCTAACGCTGCGCGAGGTGGAAACGCTCAGCCGGCGCCTCGCCCACGAAAAACAGAATCAGGATTTTTTCATTTCGCGCGGTTGGCTGAACAACGTCGAGAACGGTTCCTATACGCCGGGCGTATTCAAGCTCTATTCGCTCGGGGCCATCTACCGCACACACTGGTCGAACATCTTCGCCTTGTTTGGACTGCACCTGAGCGATTTTGGCCGCGACCAGGCCATGTTCGCGCCTCCCAAGACGCAACTTGCCACGGATTTTCCAGCAGCCGATGACACGATCGTCGTTCCGCTGCGGTCCAGCGAGACGCTTCGGCTGGACCGGACCAATCTTCTATCGAAGCTCGTTGAGATTTGGGGAGAAATTCCGGTTCGCCTCATTCAGCATCTGGACCTCCGCAACGGCGTATACGGCCTCGTCGGTATTTCCGATTTCACGATGTACCCGATCATCCGGCCTGGCTCGATTGTCCAGATTGATCAAAATCAACGAAAGGTGACGTCCGTGAAATGGCAGAACGAACACGAGCGGCCGATCTTTTTCATTGAGCTCCGGGGTGAATATATTTGCAGCTGGTGCGAGATGCGCGAGGGGTATCTCTCGGCAATTCCCCATCCGAATTCCAAATGCGAGGTGCGCCGCTTTTCCCATCCGCGGGAAGCGGAGATCGTGGGCCGAGTTGTGGGCCTGACCATGCGCCTTGCGGAAGCGGGATAGGTGACCACCTGAAGGTCCGCGGGGATTGAGATTTCACGGCCCCAAGCGCGGCGGACGTTGCTTGGAGAAAGGCGTACGCATATATTCTGTTCGGGCGTCCCCGACATTTTGTAACCATAAGAGCGAAAGAGGCAAGGATGATTATTGGAGATCGTTTGCGGGAGTTGCGGGAAGAAAAGAAACTATCCCAGGGTGACATCGAGAAGAGAACCGGACTGCTACGATGCTACATTTCGCGCGTCGAGAATGGGCATACGGTTCCTGCGATCGAGACCTTGGAGAAGCTGGCGCAGGCCCTGGAAATCCCGCTGTACCAGCTTTTCTATGATGGCGAGGAGCCGCCCAAGCTGCCCGACCTACTGAAGCGGAAGGCCCCGGGCGACATCGTTTGGGGAAGTTCGGGCAAACAAGCGATGTACCTCCATAAACTAAGAAAATGCCTGAGCAAGGCACAGGACACGGACCGAAAACTACTGCTCGCCGTGGCGCAAAAAATGGCTGCAGCCAGCAATCGGCGCACCCGAGCTGCAACGTAGAAAATCGCGGACCGCCACAACGTTCAAGTGCCAAGAAAATGCGGGCCGCGCTGGTGGCGCGGCCCGCATTCGCTTGCTGGTTTGGCTTTTACTTCAACTTCGTTTTCGTCGTCTTGCTCTTCTTGGGAGCAGTTGCCTTCTCCGATTTCGAGAGTTCCTCGCGGACCGTCGCGGAGAGCTTTGCTGTGTCGATTTTGTACCGGCTTGCGGTCCGGGCCAAGTTCGAGTCCTTCGCCAGTGACTGGCGAGGGTTGTATCCCGGGCAGTAGAGGTCGGACGCGAGGGCGCACACGACGAGGAAGCCCTGCACTTCCCGCGTGGTCATTTCGCGGACGGCTTTTTCGGCAATGGCCTTGTAGTCTCCGGTGCCGCCACCCCATGAGGCCTTGTTTTTTTTCTCCTCCCAACCATACACGCGGCAGAGGCGGCGGTGGTTGTCATGGCCAAG
>WNFA01012439.1_pt1 | contig 15160 bp, 12 predicted proteins | sample 5400481 | NCBI WGS metagenome assembly WNFA01 (sample SAMN13153340, study PRJNA577476) | soil metagenome | isolation source: 120 cm saprolite under Douglas fir tree site 2 hole 1 replicate 2 | place: USA:California | collected 2015-04-18
CTGCAATTGAATAGTTGTCGCCTGCCACATACTCGTTGTCCGCAAGCTGCCGGTCGAGCACGTCGAGTTGACGCTTCACCTCCATCGCGAACCGATCGATCGCGTATTCGATCTTGGTCGGCGCGTAGGCGTAGAAGTGACCAAACCCGCCGCCGAGATAGGGCGCGCTGCCCATCTGCCAGAACAGCCACGACAGGCATTCGGCCCGTTTCGCGACGTCGGTCGGCAGTAACGCCCCGAACTTCTCGGCGAGATGCATCAGGATGGAGCCGGATTCGAACACCCGGATCGGCGTCGGCCCGCTGCGATCCATCAGCGCCGGTATCTTGGAGTTCGGATTGACTGCCACAAAACCGCTGCCGAATTGATTGCCGTCGATCCGGATCAGCCACGCATCGTACTCCGCGCCGCGATGGCCGAGCGCCAGCAATTCCTCCAGCATCACCGTGACCTTCACACCGTTCGGTGTGGCCAGCGAATAAAGCTGCAGGGGATGGCGGCCGACCGGCAGCTCCTTGTCGTGCGTCGGCCCGGCGATCGGGCGGTTGATGCTCGCGAAGCGGCCCCCGCTCTTCGTGTTCCAGCTCCAGACCTTGGGCGGCGTGTATTCGGATGGCTCGGTCATTGCCTTGGCTCCAGGCCTGCGGCGGGTGTTTCAATGTTCGGGCGAACATCGCAAGACCGGACGAGGCCTGCAAGGGCAATGCCGCGATGCAGAATGAGGACAGCTCAGACCGCCGACCGATGCCGTTCGATGCAGGTCCGCAGCACTTCATCCATCGGCTTTTCCCACCAGCCTTCAGAAAAAATCTCGATTTCGGAATAGCCGGCAAAACCCTGCGCCTCGACTGCGTTGCGTATCGATCTGATATCGATCACGCCGTCGCCCATCATGCCGCGGTCGTTAAGGATGTCTTTTGTGGGGACCAGCCAGTCGCAGACGTGAAACGCCAGCAGGCGATCCTTTCCTGCGCGTTCGATCTGCGGCAGCAATTCCGGGTCCCACCAGATGTGATAGACGTCGAGCGCGACGCCGAGCAAACCGGTCCGCTTGGGATCCAGCGCGTCGCAAAGATCGAGCGCCTGTTTGGTCGTGTTCACGCAGGCGCGGTCGGCGGCATAGGCCGGATGCAGCGGTTCGATCGCCAGCGGCATTTTTACAGCGCGCGCATAGTCCATCATTTCGGCGATGGCGTCGTGAACCTGCGCGCGGGCTGCCGTGATGTCGTTTGAGGCAGCACTTCCCGGCCGCGAAAATTGCGGCAAACCCCCAACCACCAGCACGAGACACGGCGCGCCCAGCGCCTTGGCCTCATCGATGGCGCGGCGATTATCGTCCCGCGCCGCCATGCGATGCGCGGCGTCCGAGGTGAACATCCCGCCGCGGCAATAGCCTGACAATTCAAGCCCGGCGTCGCGCACGGCACGCACGGCGCGATCGAGGCCGATGGCTGCGACCTGGTCGCGCCATGGATCGATGGCGCGGATGCCATGCCGCGCGCAGGCCTCGATGATATCAGCCAGATCACCCTGCTTGCGGACCGTCGCGGTATTCAACGACAGCCAGCGATGATCTCCAGAAAAATTCCGCATCACGGTTCAATGCCGCGCGTAGCGAGCACGGCTTTCATGCGCCGCGTCGCCTGCTCGGGATTGGCGAGCAACCCAGCTTTGTCCGCCAGCCGAAACAGTTCGGCGAGGTGCAAGGTCGAGCGCGTGCTCTCCTGCCCGCCGACCATGGAAAAATGATCCTGATGGCCGTTGAGATATGCCATGAACACGATGCCGGTTTTGTAAAACCTTGTCGGTGCCTGGAAGATATGCCGCGACAGCGGCACCGTCGGCCCCAGCACGTCATGGAAACCGGCCGCATCGCCGACCGCCAACCGCGACAGCGCGTAGGATGCCGCCGGCGCGATGGCATCGAAGATGCCGAGCAGCGCATGCGAAAAGCCCTGTTCGTCGCCGGCGATCAGTTCGGCATAGTTGAAATCGTCGCCGGTATACATTTTTACGTTTCTGTCGAGACGGCGGCGCATGTCGATCTCGCGCTGCCTGTCGAGCAGCGAGACTTTCACGCCGTCAACCTTCGACGCGTGGGCGTTGATGATCCCGACCGCGACATCCATCGCCTGGTCGACGTTTTGCGTGCCCCAGTAATTCGCCAGTGCCGGATCGAACATATCGCCGAGCCAGTGGATGATCACCGGCTCGCGGACCTGCGACAGCACACGACCGTATACCCTGGCATAGTCAAGCGCGCTGCGGCCGATTTTTGCCAGCGCCCGCGACGCCATCAGGATGATGCGTCCGCCGGCTTTTTCGACTGCCGCGATCTGCTCTTCATAGGCGCGGATCACGTTGTCGAGAGTCCTGGCATCCTCCACCGCGAGGTGATCGGTTCCGGCCCCGGAAAACACCAGCGCATCGCCCCTCGCCTTCGCGGCCCTCACCGAACGCTGGATCAATTCCAGCGAGGTCGGCCAGTCCAGTCCCATGCCGCGCTGCGCAGTATCCATCGCTTCGGCGACGCCGAGCCCGAGATCCCAGACGTGTTCGCGAAAGGCGATCGTCCGGTCCCAATCAACAGCGGCATTGAGCCACGGATCGACATCGGCCATGGAATCGGACACCACGTGAACCGCGGAGAACGCCACGCGGTTCAGCGTGCCGTCAAGTTTTGAAGGGAACGTCCGCGACGCCGCGAGGCGATAGGTCTCGATTCCACGATCGGCCTTCGGCAGTTTCAGCGATAGCGACGAGGCAGGCAAAACCGGTTTGTTCATGGTTCTCGTCCTCACACCTTGATCGGAGCGACGTCGATCCAGCGCCGCTCGCGCCAGCTCTGCAGCGCGCATTCTGCCAATTGCACGCCCTTGGCGCCTTCCAGCAGCGTGTATTTGTAGGGCGCGTCCTCGCAGACGTGGCGGATAAACATTTCCCACTGCTCTTTAAAGCCGTTGTCGTAAGAGCTGTTCTCCGGCAGCTTCTGCCAGTCGGCATAGAAATCATGGGTGCGCTTCTCGTCGGGGTTCCACACCGGCCGCGGCGTCGCCTGGCGAGCCTGGATGACGCAATCGGAAAGCCCGGCCACCGCCGTACCATGGGTGCCATCGACCTGAAAGGTGACGAGATCGTCGCGATGGACCCGCGTCACCCAGGACATATTGATATGCGCGATCACGCCGCCCTTGAGCCGGAAGGTCGCGTAGGCGGAATCGTCCGCCGTCGCCTGGTACTTTTTGCCTTTCTCATCCCAGCGCTCGGGAATATCCGTAGTGCCGAGGCAGCTCACGCTTTCCACTTCGCCAAAGAGATTGTCGAGCACGTAGCGCCAGTGGCAGACCATGTCGAGAATGATGCCGCCGCCGTCTTCGCTGCGATAGTTCCATGACGGCCGCTGCGCCTCCTGCCAGTCGCCTTCGAACACCCAGTAGCCGAATTCGCCGCGCACCGAGAGCATCCGGCCGAAGAACCCGGAATCGCGCAGGAAGGCCAGCTTCTTCAGGCCCGGCAGGAACAGCTTGTCCTGCACCGTGCCGTGCTTGATGCCCTTGGCGTTGGCAAGTCTGAGCACCGCGACCGCCTCTTCGAGGTTGGTCGCGATCGGCTTCTCGCAATAGACGTGCTTGCCGGCATTGATCGCTTTCGTCAGCAGCGACGGGCGCGCCTGGGTGGTCGCGGCATCGAAAAAGATGGTGTCGCTCGGCTCAAGCAGCGCCTTGGCGAGGTCGGTGGTCCAGCGCGTCACATTGAATTTCTTGGCGAGGCGCTCGACCTTGTCGGCGTCGCGGCCCACCAGGATCGGATCCGGCATCATGCGGTCGCCATTGCCGAGCAGCACGCCGCCGGAATCGCGGATCGCAATGATCGAGCCGATCAGATGCTGGTTGAGCCCCATGCGGCCGGTGACACCGTTCATGATCACGCCGAGGCGTTTCGTCGTCATAGTTTTAGCTCCTGCAGGTTTTTTGTCTTCGGCGCCGGGCGTATCGGCAAAGCCGTCGACATAATGGTGGCCATTGCGTTCGGCATGGGTGACGCCGATCAACGCGCCCAGCGCGAGGTCCTGCTGCACGCAAAGACCGGCCTGACAGGTCAGATCCTCGCTGGTTATGAAGTACTTTTCGCCGCGCGCACTCCATTTGGCCGCACGGGTCGCGTTGAGAAGCGACTTGTAGATGCCCTTGCATGATTTCGAAGAGATGCCGCGATAGCCGAGCGCGCGGGCCAGCGGGAACGCCTCGTAGCAATCGTCGGCCTCGTCGATGATGAAATCGCGCATCGCCAGTGCGCCGAGCGGCGCCTGCGTGGTGATATCGCGCGGCATCGGCTGCTCGATGTAAAGCAATTTTGCAGCAATCGGTTTTAGGGCGCTGTCATGGTCGAGACGATCGGCCAGCGCACCCAGCGCGGTGAGATCGGCATATTGCTCGTTGGCGTCCAGCGTGACGCGGTAGTCATATGACAGCGTGGCGAGTTGCTTTCCAATGCGGATCAGTCGCGCGGTATCCGCATTGGGATCGCCGTTAAGCTTGAGCTTGAAGTAGCGGGCACCGGCATTTTCCTTGGGGTCCGCTACTCCACCCGCACTCTCGACCTGATCGTCGAGACCGACGGTATGCCGGATCGCAACCCGCTCCAGCCGCCGGCGGCCCGCGAGAAACCGCGCAATGTCGTCATCCCGCAAATCGGGCGACAAACGCGCATCGATGCCGGCGATATTTTGCGCCATGCCGTCGAAAAAGTTCACGCCAAGACCACGCAGCAGTGCATCCAGTATCGCCTTGTCGATTTCAGCCGGCCCGTAAGCGGCGGCGAGCGGTGGAATGTCCTCCCTGGCGCAGGCTTCGACCTGCGCCGCGATGCGCGAGGCGTGAAAGCCGAACGCGGTTTCAAATACCGAACCGGTCAGATAGAGGTCGCGCGCGATCCCCAGTGAATGTCGCAGCTCCGCAACGGTTTGCTCCGGGATCAGATGCGGCCGCTTGTCGAACCATTTCGGCACCAGCAATTCGGCGCTGGCGCCCACCGACGTGCCCTTGCCTTCGACTTCGATCTCGACGCGCACGAACACCTGCGATGCCGCGTTGATGACCACCGCGCCGAAGCGGAACGGTTTTATAAAACGAACCGGACGTTCAAAAAAGGCGATGTCGCGCACGGCGATACTTGGCGGCATGGTGACTTGTCTCAATCCAGCGCGCTTTGGGTGAAGAAATGTTTTCGAATCCGCTGCACCAGTTCGGTGAAAACCGGGTCCGCCATCGCGTCGAGCGAGCGTGGGCGTGGCAGCGGCACGTCGTAGATCGCGGCGATTGAGCCGGGACGCTCGGTCATCACCAGCACGCGGTCCGCGAGGAACACCGCTTCCGGGATAGAGTGCGTGATCAGCAGCACGGTCTTGCCGGTTTCGCGCTGGATCCGCGTCAGCTCGACATTCATGCGCTCGCGCGTCATGGCATCGAGCGCCCCGAACGGCTCGTCCATCAGCATGATCTTGGGATCGTGCACCAGCGCTCGGCAGATCGACGCGCGCTGCTGCATGCCGCCGGACAATTGCCACGGCAGCTTTTTTTTAAAACCCTCGAGCCCGACCAGCTTCAGGAGCTCCATCGCGCGCGGCAGATATTCCGGACGCGGCAGCCGCTTCATGTCGATCGGCAGCATCACGTTGGCGAGGATATTGCGCCACGGCAGCAGCAGCGAATTCTGGAACACGATGCCGACTTTGCCGTGCGGCTTTGTCACCGCTTCGCCTTCGACAAAGATCTCGCCGGTCGAGGGCGCCAAAAGTCCGGAGATCATTTTCAAGAGCGTGGACTTGCCGCAGCCGGACGGTCCGACCACCACAAAGAACTCACCGGCATTGATATGAAAATCCAGCGGCCGCAGCGACGGTACATCGCCGTCGCGCGACCGATAGGTTTTCGACACGCCGGATAGCTTTATGCCCGACGTGCCGCCGGCGGCGCGGTCGGAAATCAGTCGCAAATGCCCGCCCGGCTGGCTGTCGGTTGCTTTGGTCGCTGGGCTCATTCTATTTCGGCAGATAGTCGTTGGTATAAAATGCCTTGGCATTGTCCTTGGCCTTGGCGTCGAGGCCGCCGTACTCGACCATCAGATTGACGCTGTCGGTCATGTTCTGATCGGTCACCTGGAACGGCCGCTTGCCCTTGGTCTCCGGCGTGCGATACAGCGCGATCGTCAGCTCAAAACCTTGTGTGAGCGTGTCGATCTTGCCGCCCTTCGGATTGGCGTCGAGGATCGACTGCGCCGCGGCTTTTGGATCCTTCTCCGCGGCTTCGACCGCCTTGGTGGTCGCCGACATGAAGCGTTTGACCAGATCGGCGTTGGTCTTGACGTAGTCGGTGTTGGCGACCATGCCGGAAGAGACCATGTTGATGCCGTAGTCGGCGAATTTGATCGGATAGACGTCCTTGCCGGTGGCGTCCTTGATCTTCATCGATTGGTCCATGACATAGCCGAGCAGCAGATCCGCCTGCCCATTGATCACAGCATTGAGCTTGGTCTGGCCATCGCCGGCCACCGTTGTAAAATCGCCTTCCTTCAGCCCGGTCTTCTTCAGGAACAGCGGCCAGATCTGCGGCATCGAATCCGCCGGGGTGATCGCCACCGTCTTGCCCTTGATATCGTCGGGCTTCCTGATGTTCTTGTCGGCAAAACCCATCGCCGACATCGGGCTCGTCTGCAGCAACACGCCGGTGGCGACGACGGGCGCGCCCTTGACCGCGGCGCGCATCATGGTGGGCACGTCGACATAGCCGAAGTCGGCGGTCTTGGCCGCGACGGCTTGCGTGGTGGCCGCCGAGCCACGGCCTTCCTGAATTTCAAGATCGATATTTTCGGCGGCATAGATGCCCTTGGCCTTGCCGTAATAGAACGGCGCGTGCTCGCCATAGACATACCAGTTCAGCATCAGCACCACCTTGTCCGCTGCCGTTGCCGGAGCCACCGCAAGCGCTGTCCAGATCAGCACGCCCGAAAGCGCCGCTGTCAATCGCACCATCTCATCCTCCCGTTGGTATTTCGCGCGACCCTTTGTGGCCCGCTTGTATGGGTCTTGCCGCTTACGCGGCGAAAATAAATTGTTCGCGCTGGCTGACATGCCAGGGAATCACAAGACGCTCGATGCGGTCGACGATCCAGAACAGCACCACGCCGAGCAGCGCCAGGATCACCAGTGCGGCGAACATGGTCGGCAGATCGAAGGTGCCGATCGAGCGCTGCAGCACATAGCCGATGCCGGAATTGGAGCCGACGAATTCGCCGACCACGGCGCCGACCACCGCCAGCGTCACCGAGACTTTTAATCCGGAAAAGATCGCCGGCATCGCATGCGGCAAATTGACCGCACAAAATACATGAAAGCGGCTGCCCTGCATCGCGCGCGCGAGATCAACCATGTCGGGATCGACCGATTTGAACCCCTGCACCGCGGAGACCACCACCGGAAAAAACCCCAGCAGGAACGCCGAAATCACTTTCGGGATGATGCCAAAACCGAACCACACCACGAACAGCGGCGCGATCGCGATTTTGGGCACCGACTGCGAGAACACCAGCAGCGGATAGACGTAGCTTTCCACCGTCTTCGATCCCGCGATCAGCATGGCCACGGGAATGCCGAACACCGCCGACAGCAGGAAACCACATATCGTCGCGTAAGTGGTGGGCCACGCCTGCCGCATCAGTTCCGGCCAGTCCTGCCACAGCACCACAACGACATCGGCGGGCGCCGGGATTTGATACGGCGGAATCCGGAACAGCCGGATCGCCAGGTCCCAGGCGACCACGATGAAGATCAGGAACAAAAAGGGACGAATCCACGCCGCGTTCAGCGCTTTGGAAACGCTTCCGGGGGCTTTCGGTTCGGCCACGCTTTCCTCCCTCGCCGCCTGTTTTTCTCGGGCACAAATTAACCCGTTGGATAAATACTGTCTAGCGGTTTCCAGCATCGTTCAACACGTCGTCCCGGCGAAGGCCGGGACCTATAACCACCAGCGTTCAAATTAGGACAGAAGGCCTCGGCCGCCCTGCCCCAAACGATAGGACACGGAGTATGGGTCCCGGCCCTTCGCCGGGACGACGAGAATCAAACGGTATGATGTGCCGGAGTGCGCAGTTTCGGCGTCTTGTTCTTGGCAAAGGCGGCGGCGGATTTTCCGGTCAGGGCCGCCAGCACCAATGCCACCATATGCTCAAGCCGCTCGTCCTTGGCTTCCTTCTTCAGGAGGTCGCGGCCGAAAATCACGCTCAAGGTGGCGCTGTTCGACAGATAGAAAAAGCTCAAGGCCGCGATCGAAAGCGCCAGAAATTCCGGATTGCGGATGAAGTAGTTCCAGGTGAATCCGATCAGGCGCTCGATCGCCTTTGGCGGGTCGAGGTGTTCGAGATCGAGCCCCCGTTCCTCCACCCTTATCTTCTCATAGGCGCCTTCGAGCACCGTGAGGTAGAGAACGTCTTTCTTGCCGACGTGATAATACAGCATGCGCTTGTTGGCGCCCGCCTTGGCCGCGATCCGGTCAACGCGCGCGCCGGCGAGGCCGTGCGCGGCGAATTCCTGCTTGGCGGCCTCAAGAATGCGAAGCCGCATGCCCTCGGGATCGCGCTGCCATTTTAAAATTCGCTTTGCCTTGGCCAAAAAACTGCCGCCTGATAATGTTGTGAGATCGGATGTAGCACGGACAATCGGGCTTAAGAAAGAATGGGCCACCCTCTCAGAGGGGAAGAGTCAAGCCGATCGCGCCGTCCGCTCCACCAGCAGGGTGTGGATACCGCAGGTACCGTCGCGCACGCTCACGACCCTGGTGCCAGGCTTGCGGCCGATGCGCACCTCCGATACGTCCAGGCCCGCTGCCGCCAGCCGCGCCCGCGTCGCGTCGATGTCCGCGACGCGCCAGCTCAATCCCCATAACTTGTCGTGGGTCTGATCCGCGCCGGCGACCGGCCGGCGCACCACCTCGACGATCAGATCGCCGCATCGGAAGAACATCAGTTGGCCCCAGTCCTGGTGCGAGCGGTCGAGCGCCATGTCGAGCCCGAGCCGCGCGCCATAGAGCGCCGCGGCGCGCTCCGGGTCCTCGGTCGATACCACGACGTGATCGAGGCCCAGGATTGGCGCGGCCGCGGTCGCGGCCGAATGCGGCCGCTCTTGCGCGAGTTCGAGGAAAAACATCCGCACGCCCCGCGTCGTGTCGGTCGCCGCGCGGGTGCGTTTCCAGCTCAAGGTCCCGCCCGAATCGGTGTCGCGGCTTTCGACCTCGGCCACCGGATCCGGCTTCAGCGCCAGGCGATCGAGCCTGCGGTGCATTTTCGCGATGTCGCCGACGCGGAAGCAAATGCTGGCGAGCCCCTCGCCCCAGATTTTCATCACGCTGCGGATTCGGTCGGCCGTCGGTGTGCTGCCTGCCGGCGCCATCAGCTCGAGCGTCATGTTGTCAAGTGTAAACAGCACGGTCTCGGCGCCGTCGCTCTGGCTCCGCCACGACGGCGCCCGCCCGAGCAGCAATTCGTAGGCTTTAGCGCCGGCCTTGATATCCCCCAGCAGCACGACGATGTGGTCCAGGCCGGTAATCATCGGGGCAATCCCTCGATCAAGAAATGACGCTTTGGCTTCACAAGCGTCGCCGCGAGATTTATGGAAACAGGCCTCTTTATGGAAACAAGCCTCGCGTGGTCTTCGCGGCGCGGACCTTTTCCACGCCGATCGCCATGGCGGCGGTACGATGTGGAATCCTGTCGGCCTTCGATCGCGTCACCATGTGGTCGAAGGCGCGATCGAGGATCTGATATTCGCGCCGCATCACTTCCTCTTCTTCCCAGAACAGCTGCTGCAGATCCTGCACCCACTCGAAATAGCTGACCACGACGCCGCCGGAATTGCAGAGGATATCCGGTATCAGGAAAATTTCATCCTGACGTTTTTCCAGTATCAGATCGGCGTCCGGCGTGGTCGGACCATTTGCGCCCTCCGCCAGCACGCGACATTTGAGGTTTTCCGCGACATGCGCGTCGATCACGCGCTCCATCGCCGCCGGCACCAGCACGTCGCAGGGCAGCGTGAGAATTTGCTCAGGGTCGAACGTAAGCTCGTTGGAAAAACCGGCGATACTGCCGTGCCGGCCGGAATGCTGCATCAACGCGGGGATATCGAGGCCGGTCGCGTCGTAAAGCGCACCGGTGTGATCGCTGACCGCGATCACCTTGAGGCCGAACTGATGCAATTCGCGCGCGGCATAGGAGCCGACATTGCCAAAACCCTGGATCACCGCGGTGCCATTGTTCAGGTCGATCGCGAGCTCCTTCATCACCCGCTTGGCGAGATGCGCGACCCCGCGCCCGGTGGCTTCGAGCCGGCCCAGTGTGCCGCCGGAAGCCACCGGCTTGCCGGTGACGATCTCGGTGACGGTGCGGCCCTGATACATGGAATAGGTGTCCATGAACCAGGCCATCACCTGCTCATTGGTGCCCATGTCCGGCGCCATCACGTCGGTATGCGGTCCGACGAAGGGAATCATCTCCTGCATATAGCGCCGCGACAGCGCCTCCAGCTCGCGTTTGGAAATCGTCGCGAGATCGACCCGAACGCCCCCCTTGGCGCCGCCATAGGGGAGGCCGACCAGCGCACACTTCCAGCTCATCCAGATCGCAAGTGCTGCCACCTCGCCGATATCGACACTCGGCGCGAAACGCGTGCCGCCCTTGGTCGGGCCGAGGGTAAGATGATGCTGCACGCGATAACCCTCGAACACCAAGATCGTGCCGTCGTCGCGATGGATCGGACAGGAGACGGTGATCGCCCGTTTAGGCTGCAACAGACGGTCGCGCTCGTCCATCGGGATCGACAGATGATTGGCGATGACGCCGAACTGGTTCACCGCCATATCGAATACCGGGCCGGAATAGACCGTCATCGTCTCTCCTTTATCTCTCTGTCAGGAACTGTGAACCGCCGCTGGCCGTCGGAAATGCGACGCACTGGCGATGTGGGACCACGGTCGTAGTCCCGCCACACGGTTATCTCAAGCGATTAAGCGGGTGATTCGGCGAATAATTTTAGCGAATCTCCGGCGCGAAGCGGTGCTATTGTGGGGTGCCGCCGGGATCACCATTAGCGCATGACGGATGACTTTATGCAGGCCCTCTTCATCGGACAAACCTATATCGACGTCACCTTCATTACCGACCACATGCCGACCGGCGACGAGAAGCACGTGGCGTCGGCCTATGCGGTCTCGTTCGGCGGCAACGCCGTCACGGCGGCTTTCTGCTGTGCCAAGCTCGGCATCGTGCCGGACCTGATCGCCACGGTGGCCAACGACTGGTTGGGGCGGATGTTTCAGGACATGAGCGCGAAATACGGAATCTCGATCCACCCGCGCAAGGTCAATTCCTCCTCGCTGTCCTTCATCATGCCGAAGGACGGCAAGCGGGCGATCGTGCGCTGTCGCGACGACGAGCATATCCACCCCTTCCCGCTTTTGAACCTCGGCGGCTGTCGCGCGCTGCATATCGACGGCCACCAGCCGGACGCCGCCATCCACTATGCCAAGCTGTGCCGCGAAGACGGCATCTTGACTTCGCTCGACGGCGGCGGCCTACGGACCAACACCCACGAACTCCTGGAATTCATCGACGTCGCCATCGTCGCCGAACGGCTGTGCGAGCAGATGGACCTGACGCCGGAAAAGATGCTGGATTATCTCAAGAGCCGGGGCTGCCGGGTCGGCGGCGTGACCCAGGGCGAAAGAGGCCTGCTCTGGTACGACGAAGCGGGGGCGGTTCGTACCATGCCCGCGCTGCCGATCTCGCACGAGCGCGTGCTCGATACCAACGGTGCCGGTGATGTATTTCACGGCGCTTACGTGTTTTCGTATCTCAACAATCCCGGCAAAAGCTGGCACGACCATTTCGAATTTGCGCGCGCGGCCTCGACATACAAGATCCAACGCCTCGGCAACGAGGCCGGATTGCCGACGCTTGCCGACATCGAAAACGTCAAGCAAGAGTTTCAGATCGGGCGTAAGAAGGAATTTTGGGATTAGGCAATGGGCCGCGTCTTCGTCGCCGGCAGCATCAACATGGATGTGGTGGCGACGGCCGACCGGCATCCCCGCATCGGCGAGACGATCGCCGGCAAGGCCGTGCTTTATTTTCCCGGTGGCAAAGGCGCGAACCAGGCGGTCGCGGCGGCGAAGCTCGGTGCATCGACGACGCTGATCGGCCGGCTCGGCAGGGATGCGTTCGGCGATGAATTGAAGGCGTTCCTCGTAGCCCAGGGAATAGACCTGAGCTTCGTGCAGCAGACTTCCGATACCCATACCGGAACGGCCATCATTACCGTCGCCAATGCCGACAACACCATTGTCGTCATTCCCGGCGCCAATGCGCTGGTGAGTGCCGCCGATGTTGAGGCGCCCACGCTCGCGACAGGCGATATCGCGGTCAGCCAGTTCGAAATTCCGCTGCCCACCATCACCGCCTTCTTCCAGCGCGCCCGTGCGGCAGGAACAACCACGATCCTCAATCCGGCGCCCGCGGTCGAATTCGGCCGCGAACTCCTGGATCTCGTCGATATTCTCATCCTCAACGAAACCGAACTCGGCTTGTTGGCGAAGGCCGAGCTGCGCGATACCGACGATCATGCGCGATTCATCGACGCGGCGCGCTCGCTGCAAGCCGGCCAAGAGAAAATCATTTGCGTCACCTTGGGAAAGCGCGGGATCGTGGCGCTGATTGACGGCCAACCGCACGTCGATCTCGGTCGCGCCGTCAAGGCGATCGATACCACCGGCGCTGGCGATTGCTTCGTCGGCGCGGTCGCGGCGCTGCTCGCCGACGGACAGCCACTTCGCAGTGCATTTAGGTACGCCAATATTGCAGCCTCAATTTGCGTGCAGCGAATGGGGGCCGCGCCGTCAATGCCGACGGTTGAGGAAGTCAAGGCCGTCCTCTCCGCGAGTCGTCCCGGCGAAGGCCGGGACCCATAACCCCTGGCGTTGATGATAGCAGAAGGCGTTAGCCACTCTACCAAAACGAAAGTCCGCGCCGTATGGGTCCCGGCCTTCGCCGGGACGACATGTTCAAAAAAACCTACGCCAGCGCAGCCTTCAAATCGAAGCTCAAATCCGCCGCCTGTTCCGGCTCGATCGACCGGTGCATGCCCAGAATTTTCCGTCCGAACACATGGTCTGACCCGCGATTGATCGACTCGACGCCGACGAGCTGCCCGGCATTGTAACAGAACGCCGAAAACGATCGCTGCCCGCGATCGCCGCGCACCACGACGCGATCGTATCCGGTGGTTAACCCTGCGATCTGCAGCTTATCGTCGCCCTGATCGCTCCAGAACCACGGCTGGCCGTCATAGGTCCTGGCATCGCCAGTCAACCGCGCCGCAACGCAGCGCGCGTGATCGGTGGCGTTCTGCACCGACTCCAGCCGCAGCGACCCGCCGAAGCGCGGGCTTGCGAACAGCGCGCAGTCGCCGATCGCGGAGATGTTAGGATCCGACGTCAGCAATTGTTCGTCGACGATGATCCCCGCCGCCACCGGCAGACCGGCTTCTGCTGCCAGTTCGACGTTGGGCAGAACCCCGACGCCGACCACGACAAGATCGGCGGGCACATGGCGGCCGTCGCTGAGGCTGACGCCGGTCACGTTGGTGCCATCGCTCTCGATGCTGGTGGCCTGCACACCGAGATGGATACGAATGCCCGCAGCGGTGTGGCGCTCCTGAAAGTAGTCCGAGATTTCCGCGGTCACCGCGCGCGCCATCACGCGGGCTCCGAGCTCGACCACATCCACCTCGAGGCCCTTGGCCCGGGCGGTGGCGGCGAATTCCAGGCCGATGAATCCTGCGCCGACGACCACGACACGCTGTCCGGAGGTGATCCGCCGCCGCAGCGCTTCGCTCTCGTCGAGAATTCGCAGATACCGCACGTCCGCAAGATTGGCGTTGGGGATGTCGAGCAGGCGATTGCGCGCGCCGGTGGCCAGCACCAGATGCCCAAAGTCGAGCGACGCGCCGGACGCCAGCAACAGCCGGCGCGCGCCGCGGTCGATCGAGACGGCGCGATCCGCGATCAGCTCGATGTTCTGGTCGCGATAAAATTTGTCCGGCCGGAACATCAGGCTGTCGGCCCCGCCCGCGCCTTTCAGATAGGCTTTCGACAAAGGCGGCCGCTGATACGGCAGGTGTGCCTCATCATTGATCAGGCCAATGCGCCCGCCAAACCCATGCTGCCGCAACGATGCCGCGAGCTGAAAACCCGCGTGGCCGGCGCCGACAATCAGAACTGTTCCCTGCGTCATACCCTCAGGCGGGTACGATGTGCAGCGGCAAGGTGTCAAGCCCGCGCAGCGTGTTGTTCAGCCGCCGCGTCGGTTCGCCCGTCGGTTCGAACGAAGCGATGCGCCTGGCGAGAGCGCCGAAAATCGCCTCGCTTTCAAGCCGCGCCACCGCCTGGCCGACGCAGCCATGAATGCCGGTGCCGAAGGTCATGTGCCCGGTGGCGCGGCGCCTGACGTCGAACTTTTCCGCATTTTCCCAGCGGCGCGGGTCACGGTTGGCGGCCGCGAGGAATAGCAAGACCTTCTCACCATCGCCTAACCGCACCCCGCCAACTTCGACATCCCTGGTCGTGGTCCGGAAGAACGTCTGCACCGGCGCCTCGAAGCGCAATACCTCTTCGAAGGCGCCGCGGATCAGTTGAGGATTCTCGCGAACAACAGCCCATTGCTCCGGATACCTGGCAAAACAATGCAGCGCGTTGCCGAGCCCGTAGACGGTAGTATCAATACCGGCCGAAAGAAACGAGCGCACCAGCATGTCCGCCTCAGCCTCCGTCAGTTCGCCGGCGTCGACGGCCCCGAAAATCTGCATGCCGAGCCCGCCCGGCGCCAGCGCCGCGCGGCTGCATTTCGACATGATCCAGTCGCGAACCGGACCGGCGTTGGCCATCGCCAAATCGAACAGGTCGTTGCGCGGGCCGAACGAGTTGAACACCATGCTGCCATAGGGCAGCAGGTTCTCGCGGCCGTCCTCGGAAATACCGACAGCGTTCGGAAACACTTTTAGCGGATAGGCCTCGGCGAGATCCCTGACGCCGTCGAATTCGCGCTGCTCGACGAGGCG
>WNFA01020887.1_pt1 | contig 15160 bp, 11 predicted proteins | sample 5400481 | NCBI WGS metagenome assembly WNFA01 (sample SAMN13153340, study PRJNA577476) | soil metagenome | isolation source: 120 cm saprolite under Douglas fir tree site 2 hole 1 replicate 2 | place: USA:California | collected 2015-04-18
GACCGGCAGGTGGTCGGAAGCTGGCCCGACTGGTTCGGCTACGAGATGGCGGCGGCCGAGGGCGAGGCCTGGTGCCGGCTGATCAACGAGGTGCAGCTTGCCGCCGCCAAGGCCGAGCCGCGCTTCGTGCCGCTCGCGGTCGTGCCGCTGCAGGACGGCGCGCGCGCGGCGGCGGTGCTGAAGGCGGCGGTCGCCGCGGGCTTCCCCGGCGCGATGATCTCGACCTTGCCGCGCGGCATCGGCAGCGTGCTCGATGCCCGCGACCTCGATCCGTTCTGGGCGGCGGCGGACGAGGCCGGCGCGCTCATTCATATCCATCCGAGCTACGACTCCGGCGACGCGCGCGTGACCGACTACGGGCTCGCCAACGGCGTCGGCCGGATCAGCGACGCCATCGTCGCGGTGGCGCGGCTGCTGTGCAGCGGCCACGTCACGCGCTACCGCAACGCCAGGTTTTTCGTTCCCATGGGCGCCGCCGGGCTGCCGTTCCTGCTGGGGCGGCTTGCGCGCAACGCCAAGATCACGCCCGGGGTCGCCGATCCGGCCGCCGGGCTCGCGTTGCTCTATACCGACAGCATCCTGCACGATCCGCGGGTGCTGCGATTTGTCGTCGAGATGATCGGCGCCGACCGTGTGATGATGGGCTCCGACATGCCGTTCCCGATCGGCGACGAGGAGCCGGGGAAGATCGTCGCCGCCGCGGGGCTAAAGCCCGATCAGGTCGCCTCGATCAACGGCGGCCTGGCGCAGAAGCTGTTCCGAGTGGGATGAGAGAATTTCGGATGGCAGATTTTCGGCGCGCCGGTGGCCGCCGGCTCGGTTGGCTCCTCTTCTGCCTGGCGCTCGCCGCGGCCCCGGCGGCGGCCGCCGAGGAGGTCAAGATCGGCGTGGCGCGGACGTTGAGCGACGCCGGCTACTACATCGCCGACGCCAAGGGGTTCTTCCGCGAGGAAGGCGTCGACGTCTCCATCACCGGGTTCAATTCGGCCGCGCAGATGATCGTGCCGCTCGGTACGGGCGACCTCGACGTCGGCGGCGGCACGGTATCGGCGGGCTTCTACAACGCGGTCGGGCGCGGCATCCTCATCAAGATCGTGGCCGATCAGGCCTCGATCAAGCCGGGCTACGGCGACCTCAAGGGCATGAAGGTTGCCATCGGTGCGCCGGGCACGGGCACGGCGTCCGCGCTCAACGAGGCGCTGAAGAAGGGCGGGCTCAAATACAGCGACGTCGAGGTGGTCTATATCGGCTTTCCCGAGCATCTGCCGACCTACCGCAACAAGGGGATCGACGCCAGCATCACCAACGAGCCGACGATGACGCGGGCGATCGAGGAGGGGGTCGCCGTGCGCGTCGCCGGCAACGATGTGACCTATCCGAACCAGCAGACCGCGGTGACGTTCTATTCCGATCTCTTCATCAAGGGCCGGCGCGGCGTGGCGGAGCGATTCATGCGCGCCTACATCCGCGGCGTGCGCCTATACAATGACGCGCTGAAGGACGGCCGCCTCGCCGGCCCGAAGGCGGACGAGGTCATTGCCATCCTGGTCAAGCACACGACCATCAAGGACGCCGGCATGTTCCGCCGCATGATTCCGAGCTACGTTGATCCCGACGGCGAGGTAAACGTGACGAGCCTCGAGAAGGACCTCGATTTCTTTCGCGAGCTCGGCCTGATCGAGAAGAAGGACGTCAGCGTCGAGGGCGTGGTGGACGCCTCCTTCGCGAAGGCGGCGGTAGCGCGGCTCGGACCCTATCGGCGGCCGGCGAATTGACCTTCGTTTGTCATTGCCGGGCTTGACCCGGCAATCCATCTTCTTGCGAAAAGAGATGGATGCGCGGGTCAAGCCCGCGCATGACCCCGGTGAGATGAGTGCCGCCAACAACAAATCCGTCAAGGAGCGAATCCGATGACTACACCAGAGCAGAACGACTTTCTCACCCGGACCGGACCGGGCACGCCGATGGGCAACCTGTTCCGGCGCTACTGGATTCCGGCGCTGCTCGCGAGCGAGGTGCCGGAGCCGGATTGCCCGCCGGTACGCGTCAAGCTCCTGTCGGAGCGGCTGCTGGCGTTTCGCGACACGCAGGGGCGCGTCGGCGTGATCGACGAGTTCTGCGCCCACCGCGGCGTCTCGCTCTGGTTCGGTCGCAATGAGGAGTCGGGCCTGCGCTGCGCTTATCACGGCTGGAAATACGACTTCACCGGCCAGTGCATCGAGGTCCCGTCCGAGCCGGTCGAGAGCGGCTTCTGCCGAAGGATCAAGCTGACCTCCTATCCTTGCGTGGAGCTGGGCGACGTCATCTGGGTCTATATGGGGCCGCCGGCGTTGCAGCCGCCGTTGCCGGGCTTCGAATGGGCGAAGGTGCCGCCCTCGCATCGCTTCGTCTCCAAGCGCACGCAGGAATGCAACTATCTCCAGGCGATGGAGGGCGGCATCGATTCCGCGCATGTCTCGTTCCTCCACCGCCACGATTTGCGCAGCGACGCCTTGCACGTGGGCAAGGGCGCCGAGCTCACGCGCGAGACCGACGCGCGCTTCGAGGTGGTGGAGACCGCGGGCGGCATGGTCATCGGGGTGCGCCGCCCGGCGCCGGACGGCCAGCTCTACTGGCGGATCACGCAATGGATCATGCCGTGCCACAGCATGATCCCGCCCTACGGCGAGAACGCGCTCAACGGCCATGCCTGGGTGCCGGTCGACGACGACAGCTGCATGGCGTGGTGCTTCACCCACCACCCCGCGCGGCCGCTCGGCGCGGGCGAGCGCGCCAGCATGCGCGACGGCGGCGGCATCCACGTGAAGCTCATCCCCGGCAGCTTCCGGCCGACGGTCAACAAGGACAACGACTACCTGATCGACCGCGCCGCCCAGCGCGCCAGCAAGACCTATTCCGGCGTCGCCGGCATCGCCATGCAGGATGCCGCGATCCAGGAAAGCATGGGGCCGATCCAGGACCGCAGCAAGGAGAACCTGGTCTCGACCGACAACGGCGTGATCATGGCGCGCATCAGGCTGCGCAAGGCCGCGCTGGCGGCGCAGCAGGGCAGGGAGCCGGACGGCGTCGATCCGGCGACGCACGCCGTGCGCTCGGCCTCGATCGTGCTGCCGGAAAGCGTCGGCTTCTACGAGGCCGCCGCCGACGCGCTGCGGGTGAAGGAAGGCGTGGCGCACACCTCGGTGTGACCTGCAGCGGGTCCGTCAGCCGCCGATCTTGTGCGCGCGCACCGGCACGGTCATCTCGCCGATCGGATCGATCCGCGCCACCATCGTGTCGCCCGGCTTGAGCGGGCTCACGCCCTCCGGCGTGCCGGTGTAGAGCACGTCGCCGGGATAGAAAGTATAGAACGTCGAGCCCCATTCGATCAGCTTGCGACAATCGTAGATCATCTGTTTGGTGTTGCTCGCCTGCTTGGTTTCGCCGTTGACCGAGATCGTGAGCGGGACGTCGTCGGGATCGGGGATTTCATCGGCCGTCACGAACCAGGGGCCGAGCACGGAATAGCTGTCGATCGATTTGCGGAAGCTGCGGTCTTCCGGACCGCGCGCGGTCATGTCGAGACCGATGCAGTAGCCGGCGACGTGATCGAGCGCCTTCGCGCGCGGGATGTCGCTGCCCGGCTTGCCGAAGATGATCGCGAGCTCGACCTCGTGCTCGTTGCGGCGCTCGGGAAAGCGGATGGCCACGCCCTCGGAGGGGCCGACCAGGGAAGAGTTCGCCTTGAGGAACAAGCCCGCGGTGCCGATGGCGGGCGAGGGCTTGCTGCTCTGCGCGGCCGCGCGCGCCGCCATCTCCTCGATATGCGCCTTGTAATTGGTCGGCGCCGCCACCAGCTTGGAGGGCCGCGCCACCGGAGCGAGCAGCCTGACCTGCGCCACCGGCTTGCCCGGCGCTTTCGCCGCCATCTCCTCGAGCCGCGAGCGCCACGCCGGCAAGGCCGCGATCACCGCGTCGCCCTTCATGGCATAGGGGGCGGTCGCCCTGATCTCGGTCTGCGCCGCGGTGACGTCGTGCACCATGTCCCCGCGCACCACGCCGAGGCGGTCGTCGTCGTACCGGCATAGCCTCATGGCATTCTCCTGTGTGAAACCTCGAGCGAATTCTTTCCGCTGTCATCGCCCGCCCCCGGGTCCGACCTGCGGCCGGCCCGAGGGCAGGCTCTAGCGGGCGATCCAGTAACCGCTGCTAGTGCTGGACGTCCCTCGTTTCACGGTCACTGATTACTGGATGCCCGCTTGCGCGGGCATGACGGCCGAGGAGTTTACCGCTGCTTGAAGATTTCCTTGAACAGCCCCTGCCATCTCTTCTGCTCCTCCCCGGCGAAGATAGTGGCAATGATTTTCTTCCCCTTCAACCGCTCGGCCGCCGCGGGAGGATTGACCGGCACGTCGGGCCGGGTCGGCATGCGGCCGCGCTGGGTGAGGAACTGCTCGGCCTCGCGGCTGACGACGAAGTTCGCCGCCAGCAAGGCGGCCTTGGGATGCGGCGCCTGCGCGCTCACGCCGACCGCGCCGAAGATCAGCGCGACCGGATCGAGCGCCCAGAAATCGATCGGCGCCCCGGAGAGCTGCACATTGAGGGTCAGCGAGGCGTAATTGTTGAGCGCGACCCAATATTCGCCGGCGCCGACCGAGCGCGCCAGCGCCAGGTGGCCGTCGACCATGACCGGCTTGAGAACGGCGACGATGTCCTGCAGCAGCTTCCGGCCGCGCTCCATGCCGTAATGCGCGATCATGGCGCTCAGCCACTCGTCATCGGTGTCGTCGAGGGCGATCTTCCCCGCCCACTGCTTGCGGTCGAGGAATTCCTCGTAGCTCCGCGGCAGCTCGGAACTCTGCACCAGAGTGGTATTGTAGGCCGGCGTATTGTAGTTCGCGTAGACCCCGTACCAGCGGCGGTTGTCCCAGCTGCGCTGGCGCGCCCGGTTCTCGATCGCGACGCGCGCGAGGATGATCGAATCGGAGGCGCGCACGTAATCGACCTTCACGCCGGCCGCCTGCTCGAACATCTGCCAGAGCGGCAGGCCCTCCTGCTCGTTCATCGAGGAATAGACGGTGAGCGAGCCCTCGGCGCGGGCGGCGGCGGCGAGATCGGGGATGATCCAGGACGGGCTCGTCTGCTGGGCCGGCGCCGGAGCGGCCGCGAGCCAGATGCCGGTCAGCGACGCGGCAGCCGCGCGCGCGGCGCGCGCCAAGCGATGCCAGAACTGCGTTCGCCGCGTCGGATCGATCCTCATCGACCACCGGACCACTCGACCGACAACCATATTGCACCTTGCCGGCACGGCCGAAAATCGATCGGGATCGTGCTTCGCGGCATTGCACGGGCACGGCCGCCCGAATGAAATCAGATGGTCGCGCGTGCAACTGGCTATTGCAATGCACAATGAGGGTGCGTCATTGCGTCCCGGTCATTCGGCCGCAAATCCGGAAATCCTGCCAGTCCGGACGGTTGGTTTTCTGCAGGCCGGCGTGTAATTTGCCGAAAGAGTGGGACCCGATCGGCGGAAGCATTGCAGCGGGGCGGTGTTCGTTGATTTGCAGGCATTGATGGTTGTGCGACCAGCAACGTAGGATGCGCAAGGGCGAGATGCGTGGGGGGAAGCCAGTCCGCAACCAGTTGTTTCCGTGCGTCGTTGAAATGCTGACGTCGAAGGCGAGGGGTTAAGCCGCGGGGTCGAGGCCCGAGATCTCGATTCCGCGCCACCAACAAGATCCGGGGCATGGAGGGAACGGTGACCACCAGCACGACCGACGCGATTTCATCGCGAGCCACCGCGTCCGAGGCGACGCGGTGGGGCCAGCTGATCTTCGGCATCATCTGCATGGTGATGATCGCCAACCTGCAATATGGCTGGACCCTGTTCGTCAATCCGATCGACCAGAAGTACCACTGGGGCCGCGCGGCGATCCAGGTGGCCTTCACCATCTTCGTGCTGACCGAAACCTGGCTGGTACCCGTCGAAGGCTACCTGATCGACAAGTTCGGTCCGCGCGTCATGATCAGCGGCAGCGGCCTGCTGGTCGCGATCGCCTGGGTCATCAACTCGGTGGCCGACTCCCTCTTCCTGCTATATCTCGGCGCCGCGGTCGGCGGCATCGGCGCCGGCGTGATCTATGGCGGTTCTGTCGGCAACGCGCTCAAATGGTTCCCCGACCGGCGCGGGCTTGCCGCCGGCTTGACCGCCGCGGGGTTCGGCGCCGGCTCGGCGCTGACCGTGATCCCGATCGCCAACATGATCCAGTCGAGCGGCTACGAGCAGGCCTTCCTATGGTTCGGCCTCGGGCAGGGCATCGTGGTGATCCTTGTCGCGCTGCTGCTGCGCGCGCCGGAACCTGGGGAGGTGGCAGTGCCAGCGGCACCGGCGGTGCAGCAGACACGGCGCGACTATGGCCCCACCGAGGTGCTCAAGACGGCCCCGTTCTGGGTCATGTATGTGATGTTCGTCATGGTCGGCGCCGGCGGTCTGATGGCGATCGCGCAGCTTGCGCCCATTGCCAATGACTACAAGATCGCGGGTACACCCGTGTCGATCCTGGGACTGACCCTGCCGGCGCTCACCTTTGCCTTGACGATCGACCGGGTGCTCAACGGCTTGTGCCGGCCATTCTTCGGCTGGGTGTCGGACCACATCGGCCGCGAGAACACGATGTTCATCGCCTTCTTTGTTGAAGGCGTCGGCATCTACGCGCTGCTCTACTTTGCGAGTAATCCTGTGCTGTTCGTGATCTTGTCGGGCGTGGTGTTCTTCGCCTGGGGCGAGATCTATTCGCTGTTCCCGGCCACCTGCACCGACATCTACGGCCGGAAATTCGCGACCACGAATTACGGCATGCTGTATACGGCGAAAGGCACGGCGTCCCTGTTAGTTCCCTTAGCCAACGTGTTGACCAGCGCAACCGGCAGCTGGCACGCCGTGTTTTATGTCGCGGCGATCCTCAACATCATCGCAGCCGTCATGGCGCTCGCCGTGTTGCGGCCGATGCGCCGGCGCACCATGAAATAGGGTGGAAGCGGGAAGGCGGCCGTCGCGCCGTGATGCGGGCGCGCGGCCGTCTCACCCGATGTGGGACAGGATCCAGGCGATCTTTTCCGGCGCGATCACTGGCAGGATCGCGGCCGAGAGCGTCAAGCCCAGCAAGCAGAGCAGACCCACGACCTTCGGTATCGAATAGCCGGCACTCGACTGGGCGACGACCTGGGACATCGGCTTCTCCTGCATGGCGGCGACGGTTTAGCGCCGCCCGCACGCCGGCTGTGTGAACGAATTCACCGTTGCCGGCGTTTTTCGGCGGCGTTGCGTGCTGTCATGACCTCGGGTCGGCGCAAACGGAGAAGCGGGCGAGGGGTTGCGGCATGACCGGCTCTGGAATACTGTATACCAGCATGGTCGCCAGCGATCGCAACCGCCGCGCCGCCGTCGTCGGCTCCGAGCTCGACTCCGCCGACGGCGCGGTCTCGCCGCGCTTCGAGCCGATCGGCAGCCCCGAAAGCTTCAAGAGCCGCGCCTATGCCGCACTCAAGGACGCCATCGCGGCGATGGACGTCTACCGGAGCCGCGCCGACATCAGGCTCGACGAGCGGCGGCTCGCCTCGGACTTCGGCATCAGCCGCACCCCGGTGCGCGAGGCCATGGCCCAGCTCGAGCGCGAGGGCTTCGTGCGCGCGGTGCCGCGCCGCGGCATCTACGTCGTGCGCAAGACCAAGCGCGAGGTGATCGAGATGATCACCGCCTGGGCCGCGCTCGAGAGCATGGCGGCGCGGCTCATCACCGAGAACGCCGCCGCCGACGAGATCGCCTCGCTGCGCAAGATGTTCGCCAAGTTCGAGAACGGCAGGCTGCACGCGCGGCTCGACGAATATTCCGACGTCAATATCGAGTTCCACCAGGCCATCATCCGCATGAGCCGCAACGGCGTGCTGATCGCGCTCGCCGAGAACCTGTTCACCCACATGCGGATGATCCGGCGCAAGACCATCGGCGAGCAGGACCGGGCCGACCGCTCGATCCGCGACCATCTGACCATCATCGAGGCGCTCGAGGCGCGCGACACCAAGCGCGCCGAGGACCTCGTGCGCGGCCACGCGCTCGGCCTTGCCGATCACGTGGCGAAATACGCTGATTACTTGGATTGAGTGAAAAAGATCGAGGGAGGATTCCCATGGCTGGTGCAGCTGTAAAAGAGAAGCGCGCAACGACCACGGCGGACGAAGCACAGCAAGAGCTGACGGATGGCTTTCACCTCGTCATCGATGCGCTCAAGCTCAACGGCATCGACACGATCTACGGTGTGCCTGGCATCCCGATCACGGACTTGGGCCGTATGGCGCAGGCCGCAGGCATGCGCGTCATCTCGTTCCGGCACGAGCAGAACGCCGGCAACGCAGCTGCAATTGCCGGCTTCCTGACGAAAAAGCCCGGCATCTGCCTCACAGTGTCGGCTCCCGGCTTTCTCAACGGTCTGACTGCGCTGGCCAATGCCACGACCAATTGCTTTCCGATGATCCTGGTCAGTGGCTCGTCCGAGCGTGAGATCGTCGACTTGCAGCAGGGCGACTACGAAGAGATGGACCAGCTGGCGATCGCCAAGCCCCTCTGCAAGGCGGCCTTCCGCGTGCTGCATGCCGCAGACATCGGCATCGGCGTGGCGCGCGCGATCCGCGCGGCTGTGTCCGGCCGTCCGGGCGGCGTCTATCTTGATCTGCCGGCCAAACTTTTCTCCCAGGTGATGGACGCAGAGGCTGGACAGAAGTCACTCGTCAAGGTCATCGACCCGGCACCGGCCCAGATTCCCGCTCCGGCCGCCGTCAAGCGTGCGCTCGATGTCCTGAAGAGTTCGAAGCGCCCCCTGATCATCCTCGGCAAAGGCGCGGCATACGCGCAGGCCGATGACGCGATCCGCGCCCTGGTCGAAAAGACCGGCATTCCGTTCCTGCCGATGAGCATGGCCAAGGGCCTCTTGCCTGACACGCATCCGCAGTGCGCGGGTGCGGCACGCTCGACAGTGCTGAAAGACTCCGACGTCGTCATGCTGATTGGCGCGCGCCTCAACTGGCTCCTGTCGCACGGCAAGGGCAAGACCTGGGGTGAGCCTCATTCGAAGAAGTTCATCCAGGTCGACATCGACCCGAAGGAGATGGACAGCAACGTCGAGATCGTCGCTCCGCTGGTCGGCGACATCGGCTCCTGCGTGTCGGCTCTTCTCGAGGGCATTGACGGCAAGTGGCCGGCCCCACCGGCCGACTGGATCAACGCCGTCAAATCGAAAAAGGAAGACAACATCGCCAAGATGGCGCCGAGGCTGATGAAGAATTCGGCGCCGATGGACTACCACAGCGCGCTCGGCGCCCTGCGCACCGTCATCAAAGAGCGGCCGGATGCCATCCTCGTCAACGAAGGCGCCAACACGCTCGATCTCGCGCGCGGCATTATCGACATGTATCAACCGCGCAAACGCCTGGACGTCGGCACCTGGGGCGTCATGGGAATCGGCATGGGCTTTGCCGTCGGCGCTGCGGCAGAGACCGGCAAACCTGTGCTCGCGGTCGAAGGCGACAGCGCCTTTGGTTTCTCCGGCATGGAAGTCGAAACGATCTGCCGGTACAAGCTGCCGGTCTGCATCGTCGTCTTCAACAACAACGGAATCTATCGCGGAACCGACGCCAATTCCACTGGTGGTTCGGACCCTGCGACAACCGTCTTCGTCAAAGACGCGCGCTACGACAAGATTGCGGAAGCATTCGGCGGCGTTGGCGTTCACGTGACGACGCCCGACGAGCTGAGCCGCGCCGTGAACGAGGCGATGGACGCCGGCAAGCCGACCCTCATCAACGCGGTGATCGACCCGGCGGCCGGCACCGAGAGCGGCCGCATCGGCTGGAAGGCGTCAAGATCCTCGACTTCACGCATGGCGACGAATACGCGCCGGGGACCAAGAACCAGACCATGTACAAGTGACGAGACGTTGTCGTCCCCGCGCAAGCGGGGACCCAGTAAGCGCTGACCTATCGAGGGTCCACGCGACAACAACACGCGGTGATTACTGGACGCCCGCTTGCGCGGGCATGACAACGGAGAGGCAAACGCCAGAGGGAACGACGATGGCAACACGCAGGAAGCAGACCAAAGCGGCTGCAAGGGCCGCGATGAAGAACACGGCCGCAAGGAAGTCGGGAAAGAAGGTGGCGAAGCTCGAGCCGAAAGCGGCCGGCGCGAAGCGCGCGGCGGCGAACGGCTTGCCGAGGCCCTCGACCAAGCCGTGGGGGCAGGCGGGCAAGGCGCTCGACGGCGTGCGCATCCTTGACTTCACGCACGTGCAAGCGGGGCCGACCTGCACGCAGCTGCTCGCCTTCATGGGCGCCGACTGCATCAAGGTCGAGCGGCCCGGCGTCGGCGATATCACCCGCGGCCAGCTGCGTGACGTAAAAGGGGCCGACAGCCTCTATTTCACCATGCTCAACGGCAACAAGCGCTCGATCACGATCGACTCCAAGCACCCCAAGGGCAAGGAAATCCTCGATCGCCTGATCAAGCATTGCGACGTGCTGGTGGAGAACTTCGGGCCCGGCGCGCTCGACCGCATGGGGCTCACCTGGGACTACATCCACAAGACCAATCCGCGCATGATCGTCGCCTCGGTCAAGGGCTTCGGCCCCGGCCCCTACGAGGACTGCAAGGTCTACGAGAACGTCGCGCAATGCGCGGGCGGCGCCGCCTCCACCACCGGCTTCCGCGAGGGCCCGCCGCTCGTCACCGGCGCGCAGATCGGCGACAGCGGCACCGGACTGCACGTCGCGTTCGGCATCGTCAGCGCGCTCTACCAGCGCGTGCGCACCGGGCGCGGCCAGCGCGTGCTGTGCGCGATGCAGGACGGCGTCCTCAACCTCGCCCGGGTCAAGCTGCGCGACCAGCAGCGGCTCGCGCATGGGCCGCTCATCGAATACAGCCAGTACGGCGAGGGCATCCCGTTCGGCGAGGCGGTGCCGCGCGCCGGCAACGATTCCGGCGGCGGCCAGCCCGGCTGGATCCTCAAGTGCAAGGGCTGGGAGACCGATCCCGACTCCTACGTCTATTTCATCACCCAGGCGCCGGTCTGGGGGGCGATCTGCGACCTGATCGGCAAGCCGGACTGGAAGACCGATCCCGATTACGCCACGCCGCCGGCGCGGCTGCCGCGGCTGGGACAGATCTTCGAAACGATCGAGCAATGGACCATGACCAAGAGCAAGTTCGAGGTCATGGACATCTGCAACGCGGTCGACATTCCGGTCGGCCCGATCCTGTCGATGAAGGAGATCGCGGAGGAGCCGTCGCTGCGCAAGACCGGCACCGTGGTCGAGGTCGACCATCCGACCCGCGGCAAATATCTTACCGTCGGCAACCCGGTGAAAATGTCGGATTCGATCACCGAGGTGAAGCGTTCGCCGCTCCTTGGCGAGCACACCGAGGAAATCCTCGCGAAGGAGCTCGGCTACGGCGAGCAGGAGATCGCCGAGATCAAGAGCTCGGGCGCGATCACCGCGCCGGAGAAGGGCGCCCGCGCCGCAGCGGCGGCGTAAGCGAGCGACGACGGACGGTCGTCCCCGCGCAAGCGGGGACCCATCAAACCGAGGACTCTGGAATACCGGATGCCCGCTTGCGCGGGCATGACAGCGGAGAGTTGGGAGGAGACTGAATGCGCATCGTCGTCCACGGCCAGCAGGCGTTCGGCAAGGCCGTCCTGGAGGCGCTGATCAAGCGCGGCGAGGACGTGGTCGCGGCCTATGTCGCGCCGGAGAAGCCGGGCGCCAAGGCCGATCCGCTGAAGGAGGCTGCGCTCGCCGCCAAGCTTCCGGTTTTTCAGCCCGCCTCCTATCGCAAGCCCGAGGTCTGGGAGGAGTTCCGGGCGCTCAAGCCCGACCTGCAGGTGATGGCCTTCGTCACCCTGTTCGTGCCGGAGGAATTTTTGAGCATCCCGACCAAGGGCTCGATCCAGTACCATCCGTCGCTGCTGCCGAAATATCGCGGGCCGAGCGCGATCAACTGGCCGATCATCGAAGGCGACACCGAGACCGGGCTGTCGATCTTCTGGCCGGACAACGGGCTCGATACCGGCGACGTGCTGTTGCAAAAGAAGACCAACATCGGTCCCGACGATTCGTTGGGCTCGGTCTATTTCGATCGGCTGTTCCCGATGGGCGTCGAGGCGATGCTCGAGGCGGTCGACCTGGTGAAGGCCGGCAAGGCGCCGCGCATCAAGCAGGACCACGCCCAGGCGACCTACGAGGGCCGCTGCACCGCCGACAATGCCCGCATCGACTGGGGCAAGCCATGGCGGCAGGTCCACAATCTCATCCGCGGCTGCAACCCGGCGCCCGGCGCCTGGACCACGCTCGGCGGGCAGACGCTGCAGGTGTTCGAGGCAAAGCCCTTGCCGGCGCGCGATCCCAAGGGCATCGCCGGCAAGATGGGGGAGATCGTCGAGGTCGCGAGCGACGGCTTCACCGTCGTCTGCGCCGACGGCCGCATCAAGTTGCTGCGCGTGAAGGCCGCCGACGGCCCGAAAATCGCGGCCGGCGAATTCGCCGCCAATGCCAAGCTCAACCCCGGAACGAGGCTCGCATGACCCCGACTCCCGCCACCGCCGCCAAGGCCCCGATCGCCGCCTCGCAGCACTCGAATCCCAAGTCCGACATCGATATCGCGCAGGCCGCCAAGATGCGGCCGATCATCGACATCGCGCGCGAGAAGCTCGGCATTGCGCCCGAGAGCCTCGAGCCCTACGGCCACTACAAGGCCAAGGTGTCGATGGCCTTCATCAAGTCGCTGCAGGGCCGCCCCAACGGCAAGCTGATCCTGGTGTCGGCGATCACGCCGACGCCGGCGGGCGAGGGCAAGACCACGACCACGGTCGGCCTCACCGACGCGCTCAACCACATCGGCAAGAAGGCGATGCTATGCATTCGCGAGCCCTCGCTCGGCCCCTGCTTCGGGGTCAAGGGCGGCGCCGCCGGCGGCGGCTATGCGCAGGTGGTGCCGATGGAGGACATCAATCTGCACTTCACCGGCGACCTCCACGCCATCGGCGCCGCCAACAACCTGCTCGCCGCGCTGATCGACAACCACATCTACTGGGGCAACGCGCTCGGCATCGATGCCCGCCGCGTCACTTGGCGTCGCGCCATCGACATGAACGAGCGCAGCCTGCGCTCGATCGTGTCCTCGCTCGGCGGCGCGGCCAACGGCTTCCCGCGCGAGGACGGCTTCGACATCACGGTGGCCTCCGAGGTAATGGCGATCTTCTGTCTCGCCAGAAGTCTCGACGACCTCAAGCAGCGGCTGTCGAAGATCGTCATCGGTTATACCCGCGACAGGAAGCCGGTGCGCGCCGGCGAGCTCAAGGCGCATGGGCCGATGACGGCGCTGCTCAAGGAGGCGCTGGCGCCCAACCTGGTGCAGACGCTCGAAGGCACGCCGGCCTTCATCCACGGCGGGCCGTTCGCCAACATCGCCCACGGCTGCAACTCGGTGCTGGCGACGACGACCGCGCTCAAGCTCTGTGACTACGTTGTGACCGAATGCGGCTTCGGCGCCGATCTCGGCGGCGAGAAGTTCATGGACATCAAGTGCCGCAAGACCGGGCTCGCCCCCGACGCCGCGGTGCTGGTCGCCACCATCCGCGCGCTGAAGATGCACGGCGGGGTCAAGAAGGAGGACCTCAAGGCCGAGAACCCGAAGGCGCTCGAGGCCGGCATGGCGAACCTCGTACGCCACGTCGAGAACGTGCAGAAGTTCGGCATCGTGCCGGTGGTCTCGATCAACCGCTTCAGCACCGACACCGAGGCCGAGATCGCGCTGGTCAAGAACGCCTGCCAGAAGCTCGGGGTCGAGGCGCTGATGGCCGACCACTGGGCCGAAGGCAGCAAGGGCGCCGCCGACGTGGCGCGCGCGGTGGTGAAGGTGGTCGAGAGCGGCAGGAGCAAGCTCAAGCTGCTCTATCCCGACGACATGCCGCTCATCGAGAAGATCCGCACAATCGCCAAGGAGATCTACCGCGCCAAGGACATCGACGTCCACAAGCCGGTGCGCGACCAGCTCGACGCTTTCGAGAAGATGGGCTACGGCCATCTGCCGGTCTGCATGGCCAAGACCCAGTACAGCTTCTCCACCAACGCCGACACCAAGGGCGCGCCCGACGATCACGTGGTGACCGTGCGCGAGGTGCGGCTCTCCGCTGGCGCCGAGTTCGTGGTGGCGATCTGCGGTGAGATCATGACCATGCCCGGCCTGCCCCGGGTGCCGGCCGCCGATTCGATCGATGTCGGCCCGGACGGGCGGATCGTCGGGCTGTTTTGATACTGCAACGCTCCGCGCTCGTTCTTCCCGGTTCCACGAGCGAGGCTCCGCGCGCCCGCAGGGCGGAACGCTGAGTCTCGCTGGCCGAGCGCTTCATCGCGTGGGCGTCTGAAATCGTGCGGCCGATGGCGGCGCAGGCGGAAGCGCCCCATGCGGGGCCGCCGGCCCTGCGTCCCCGGCGCCGAGCCCCAGCGCTTCGGCCATGATGCGGAACAGCTCGGTATTCTCCATTTGGCCGCGGACGCGCTCGCTGCCCGGACCGGTCGCGGTCAGGATCACGTCCTCGCCGGAATGCACGTCGGCGTTGATCATCGCCGGCAGATTGCCGAAGCGGAACACCGCGCCGGGAACGTTCTTGTAGCGCTCGTTCGCGACGTAGGTGCCGGGCTCCTTGCCGGCGACGGTCGGATCGTTGGGGCCGTCGAGCTTGGGGCGGAACGTCTCGTAATGATCGGGCAGGCTCGCCGAGAACAAGGCGAGCCGGCGGCTCACGTCGACGCGTTCCGGATAGCCTTCGGCGTTGGGCGCGGGATAGTTCGGGAACCCGGCGCGTTCATACACGCGCACCCGCTCTCGCATCGGGGCGGGAGATTCCTTCGCCATGTCGTCCTCGATCGTGCCGACGAGTCCGATCGGGTGGTTGTGGTCGGCGAGCACGAGGATCAGCGTATCGTCGCCGCGCGCGCTCGCCCAATCGCGCGCCAGCCTGACCGCATTGTCGAGCATGATGGTGTCGTAGACCGCGCGCTCCATGTCGAGCAGGTGCGTGTACTTGTCGATCAGGCCGGATTCGACCATCAGGAAGAAGCCGGTCTCGCTCTT
>WNFA01002500.1_pt1 | contig 15152 bp, 17 predicted proteins | sample 5400481 | NCBI WGS metagenome assembly WNFA01 (sample SAMN13153340, study PRJNA577476) | soil metagenome | isolation source: 120 cm saprolite under Douglas fir tree site 2 hole 1 replicate 2 | place: USA:California | collected 2015-04-18
TGGCGCCCAGCTCGCGCGCCCCGGCTCGCCCCACCACGACGGGGTACCGACGATGCCGCGCACGTCGAAGGCGCGCACCAGGTGGTTCTCGACGATCGCGTTGACGTCGTCGAAGAGGAGGGCGCCGCCGAGCGAGTTGGCGTAGCAGGCGAGCGCGAGCACGGCGACCCCGGCGAGCGCGGCCGCACGAGCCGCCGCGACCCGGGCACTACGCGCGGTAGCGGTGGCGTCCGCCGTCGCGGTCCTTGTTGAGCTTCTGGTGGAGATGCAGGCCCTCGAGCACGAACTCGATCGCTGCGGCCATGAGCCCGGGGCTCTCGAAGGGGCCGAGCTGCGCGACCGCGTCGCGCAGGCCGGGAATCTGCCGGATGCCCTCCAGGTATTCCTCGGCGCGCATCTGGTCCGAGACCTCGACGCCCCAGCCCGCCTCGAAGTGCTCGGAGACCTTCTTCAGACCCTCGACCTTCAGGTTCCGGTCCCACACCTTGAGCACGGCGCGGTTGATGAGCCGCTCGATGAGGTCGTCCTCGCGCTTGTCCTCGCCCACGTACTCGAGCTCGATCTTGCCCGCGGTGGAGGCCAGCACCGCGTGCAGGTCGGAGAGCCGCGGCACGATCTCGCGCTCGCCGAGGCGCACCGCGCGCTTCTCGGCGTTGGAGAGCAGGCTCTCGTAGTTGTTGATCGTCACCCGGACGCTGACCCCCGAGGACTGGTTGATCTCGTTCGAGCCGCGCGCCTCGAAGGTCAGGTGGGCGACGATCTCCTTCATGAAGTCGGGTACGCGCACCGCGACCGCATCGCGGTCGAAGACCGGCACCTCCTGCTCCATGATCGCGATCTCGTCGGCGATCGTGCGCGGGTAGTGGGTGCGGATCTGCACGTCGAAGCGGTCCTTCAGCGGGGTGATGATGCGCCCGCGGCTGGTGTAGTCCTCGGGGTTGGCGCTGGCGACGATGACCACGTCGAGCGGCAGGCGGATCTTGTAGCCCTTGATCTGGACGTCCTTCTCTTCCATCAGGTTGAAGAGCCCGACCTGCACCTTCTCGGTCAGATCGGGCAGCTCGTTGATGGCGAACAGGCCGCGGTTCGTCCGCGGGATGAGCCCGTAGTGGATGGTCTCCTCGTCGGCCAGGTAGCGGCCCTCGGCCACCTTGATGGGATCGATCTCGCCCACCAGGTCGGCCATGGAGACGTCGGGGGTGGCGAGCTTCTCGGCGTAGCGCTCGTCGGGCCCGATCCACGCCACCCGGAGCGCCTCGCCCTCGGCCGCCGCGCGGCGCTTGCACTCGCGGCAGAGGGGCGCGAACGGGTCGTCGTTGATCGGACAGCCGGCGATTGCCGGCACGAGCGGGTCGAGGAGCGAGGTGAGGCCGCGGATGACCCGGCTCTTCGCCTGCCCGCGCTCGCCGAGGAACACCATGTGATGCCCGGCGAGGATCGCGTTCTCGATCTCGGGGATGACGCTGTCATCGTAGCCGATGATCCCGGGGAGGATGCGCTCCGCGCCGCCCAGCCGGGCGAGCATGTTCTTCCGCATCTCCTCGCGGACCGGGAGCACCCGGTATCCCGCGGCTCTCAGCTCCCCCAGCGTTCGCGACGATCCGGCATCGGACACGAGCGAGTCCCCCCGTTCGAGAGAAGTGCGCGCGATTATATGCGGCGGGAAGAGCCGGGCACAATCCGCGTCGCTCCTAGGCGGCGACCAAGCGGCGGTGGATATCGTCGGTGAGCTGCTTGATCCCCTGGCTCAGCTCCTGCGTGAGGCGCGTGAGCTCCGTGTTCTGGCGGAGCAGCTCGAGGATCTGCGCCGACTGCTTCTCCGCCAGTTCCTGTCGCTCGAGGCTCGCCTGCGCGAGCGCCTCGCGGTGCTGCGCGTCGGCATCGACGAGTGCCTTGTCTCGATCGGCCTGCCGCGTCTGGGCGAGCAGGATGAGCGGCGCCGCGTAGGCGGCTTGCAGGCTGAAGGCGAGGTTCAGGAGGATGAAGGGATAGACGTCGAAGCTCGTGAGCCCCGCGGCGTTGGCGGCGATCCAGATCGCCACCACGATCGTCTGCCCGATGAGGAAGGTCGGCGTCCCGAAGAAGCGGGCGAAGCCCTCCGCCCGCACCCCGAACCAGTCGTCGCCGAAGACCGGGGCGAGGTGCGCGTAGGGGGCGTGAAAGCGGAAGTGGTGGCTGGACGCCGCCGGAGCCTGGTTCGCGGTGGAAGAGGGCATCGTTCGACCTCCCTGGGAATTTCGTTCTCGGGTGCTGCGCCCCGCGCCTGCTGCCGCTCCTCATGCACGAGGAGACGGCCAGGCGCCACCGGACGGTGGCCTGGCTTTACTGACCCGCGCCCGGCGCGATGCCGGCGAGCTCGTCCCGGTAGCCACGCTCGAGCAGGTTGCGCACCGCCTCGGCGAACGGCCGGTGCTCGTGCAGCACGTGGTAGACGTTCTCGGTGATCGGCATGTCGACGCCCAGCTTCCGCGCCAGCGCGTAGGCCGCCGCCGAGGTCGAGAACCCTTCGGCCACCGAGCGCTGGCTCTCGAGGTACACCTGCGGGTCGACGCCGGTCGCGATCTGCTTCCCGAGCGTGCGGTTGCGCGACAGGTCGCCGGTGCAGGTGAGCACGAGGTCGCCGACGCCCGCCATGCCGAGGAAGGTGAGCGGGTTCGCACCGAGCGCCACCCCGAGCCGGGTCATCTCGGCGAGCCCGCGCGTGATGAGCGCGGCGCGCGCGTTGGTGCCGAACTCCAGCGCGTCGCACGCGCCGGTCGCGATCGCGAGGACGTTCTTCACCGCGCCGCCCACCTGCACCCCCACGGGATCGGCGCTCGAGTAGGTGCGGAACATGGGGGCGTGCAGCAGGGGCTGGAGCCTCCGCGCCGCGATCATCTCCCTGGACGCGATGACGACGTCGGTCGGCAGACCGCGTGCCACCTCGCGTGCGAAGCTCGGGCCGGAGAGGAAGGCGAGCCGATCCGCGCCGACCCCGGGCAGGGTCTCAGCGAGTACCTCCGACATGAGCTTCAGCGTGCGCTCCTCGATCCCCTTGGTCGCCACCACGAGCAGCGCGTCGTGCGGCAGGGCGGACGCGATGGAGGCCGAGACCGAGCGCAGGTGCTGTGACGGCGGCACGAGGATCACCACCTCCGCCCCGGCGACGACCGCGCCCGCATCGGAGGATGCCGCGATCGTCTCGGGGAGCACCACGCCGGAGAGGTAGACGGAGTTGGCGTGCGCGGTGGTGATCTCCCGGGCCACCTCGGGCTCGAGCGCCCACATGCGCACGGCGTGCCCGAGCCGCGCGCCGTGCACCGCGAGCGCGGTCCCCCACGCACCAGATCCGACGACCGCGAGCCTCGCCATGCGGAGGTGACTATTCCCTCGCGCGGCGTGCCGTCAACCGCGGGCCCCCGCGGTCCGACTAGCTGGTCCCGCGAGCATGCAAACGACACCAGGATGTAGTACGCTGGTTTGTGGAGGTGGAGGTATGGGGAGAAGGCTTCGGACGCCGCCGCGGCGCGCGCGCGGGCGTCCTGGTCCTCCCATCAAGCAGCGCCCCCGGCAACGCGCCGCCTCCATCATGCCGCGCGGCGCGATCGCCGACCGCGGGTTCCGCGACCTCCTCGAGGCTGCGCCCGATCCCATCGTCGGGGTCGACAGCCGCGGGCGCATCGTGCTCGTCAACGCGCAGACCGAGAGGGTCTTCGGCTACACCCGCGCGGAGCTGCTGAACCACCCCGTCGAGATCCTCCTTCCCGATCGCGTGCGCAGGGCCCACCGGTTGCACCGCGCCGGCTACTTGGCGGACCCGCGGACGCGCCCGATGGGGCTCGGCATGGACGTCGCCGGTCGGCGCAAGGACGGCAGCGAGTTCCCGGCCGAGATCAGCCTGAGCCCCTTCCAGACGCGGGACGGCGTCATCGTCACGAGCATCGTGCGCGACATCTCGGACCGCAAGAGCGCGGACGAGCGCTTCCACGGGCTCATGGAGTCCGCGCCCGACGCCATGGTGATCGTCGATCACGACGGGCACATCGCGCTCGTCAACGGGCAGGTGGAGAAGCTGTTCGGGTACCGGCGCGAGGAGCTGATCGGTCGCCCGGTCGAGCTCCTGGTGCCGGCGCGATTCCGGCGTGACCATCCGCGGCACCGCGCCCGGTACTTCGACGATCCACGGGCCCGGCCGATGGGCGCCGGGTTCGATCTTCGTGGCCGGCGCAAGGACGGCAGCGAGTTCCCGGCCGAGATCTTCCTCTCCCCGATGCACACGAGGGAGGGAATCTTCGTGACCGCGGCGATCCGCGACGTGAGCGACCGCCAGGCGTTGATCCGGGAGCAGGCGGCGCGCGCCCAGGCCGAGAAGCTGGCGCTCGAGAACGCCCGGCTCTACGCCGAGGCGCAGGAGGCGCGCGGGAACGCCGAGGCGGCCAACCGCGCCAAGGACGAGTTCCTCTCCGTCCTCTCGCACGAGCTCCGCACGCCGCTCACGCCCATCCTCGCGTGGACGCGGCAGCTGCGCCGCGGGAAGCTCCCGCCCGAGGGCATCACGCGAGCGCTCGAGGCCATCGAGCGGAACGCCAAGTCGCAGGCGCGTCTGGTCGAGGACCTCCTCGACGTCTCCCGCATCGTCTCCGGCAAGCTTCACGTCGATCGGCGGCCGGTCGAGCTGGCGGAGGTCGTCCAGGCGGCGGTGGACTCCGTCCGTCCAGCGGCTGACGCGAAGCAGCTCGCGCTCGAGCTGTCGCTGGACCCCGCGGCGGGCCTGGTGCTCGGGGATCCCCTGCGCCTCCAGCAGGTGGTCTGGAACCTGCTCACCAACGCCGTCAAGTTCACGCCCGCCGGCGGCCGCGTCGAGCTCCGGCTGGCGAGCGCGGGCACCCACCTCGAGCTGACGGTCTCCGACACCGGCCAGGGCATCACCGCGGAGTTCATCCCCGACCTCTTCCAGCGCTTCAGTCAGGCCGACAGCTCGAGCAGGCGAGCGCAGGGGGGTCTCGGCCTCGGGCTCGCCATCGTGCGCACCCTGGTCGAGCTGCACGGAGGCACGATCGCGGCGGTGAGCCGCGGCGAGGGAGAGGGCTCGACGTTCACGGTCAGGTTACCCGTCATCGAACGGCAGCGAGAATTCGACAGTACCGAGCTCCGGCGGCGCGCCTTCGATCCCGCTGGCCTCCAGGGCCTTCACGTCCTCATCGTGGAGGACGACCCGGACACCGCGAGCGTGCTCGCCGAGCTGATGTCGAGCAGTGGGGCGCAGGCGCGGACGGCGAGCTCGGCCGCCGAGGCGCTCGACATCCTCGAGCGCTGGACCGTCGACCTTCTCCTCTCCGACATCGGGATGGCCGGCCTGGACGGCTACCAGCTGATCCAGCAGGTGCGAGAGCACGAGAGCGCGCGCGGCGCGAAGGCACTGCCCGCCATCGCGATCACGGCCTACGCGCGCAGGGAGGACCGCGAGCAGGCGCTCGCCGCCGGCTTCAACACGCACGTCGCCAAGCCGCTCGACCCCGATGAGCTGATCGCCACCGTCGCCGAGGTCGTGTCGCACGAAACCGCCTGGAAGCACTGAGCGGCCGCGCGGCGACTCGCCCGGACGATTCGAACTACCCGGCGCGACTGAGGATGCCGATCGCCTGATCGGCCGCCACGAGGAACCCCGGCTCCGGGTTGATCGCGTGTTCGCGGAGGCACACCTCGGTGAACTTGATGGCGTGCTCGTCGCCGCTGGCGACGGCGCGCTCCACCAATCCCTCGACGTCCGCGCTCGCGACCTGCTCGACGCGCGGCCCGGGCGGCTCGCTGCCGAAGGTGGCGTAGAGCGCCGCGGAGGCCTGCCACGCGTAGGCGACCGCCGCCTGCGCGGTATCGGCGCCGAGATGGGGGAGCAGCGGGCGGAGCGCCGCCGGCCCGGTCACGGTGTGGACGAAGGCGATGGTCGTCAACCAGTCGCGCGCGTTCGCCAGGTAGACCCGCGCGAAGGTCGCGGTCAGGTCGGAGATGAACGCGGACGGGTCGCGCGTGGCATCCACGGCGCCCAGCGTCTCGCGAAACGGCGCGAACGAATCGAGCTGGCCGAGGGCCCCGGTCAACGAGTCGAAGCTGCCTCGCTCCCCGTGCGGAATCATGGGCACGCGCGCGATCGCCTCCGAGGGCCGCGCGCCGGAGCCCACCCGCCGCTCGCCCGGCAGCGCCTGATACTCCGCCGCCCAGTAGGCGAGCCCGTCGGCCAGCTCGCGGCGGCGTGACGGGGTCTCGTCCAGGGCGAGCGCCCGCACGGCGTGTCCGGTGCGGATCACGCCGTGCAACGCGGCCGCGACGATCCCCGGCGCCAGGCGGGCGGTCCACCCGTCGAGCACCTCGCGCCACGGGTGCTCCTCCAGCTCGTTGCGGAAGAGCTCGAACCAGTCTCCCGTGCGCCGCCCGCCGCCCAGCGCGGCACGCCAGTCCGCCTCGGTGATGCGCGCGACGCGCGCCGGCCGGGGCGCGAACCCGGCCCGGTACTTCTCGAGCCAGGGCAGCGCGGCGTCGGCCCGTCCGAGGGCGCACAGCGCCTCGACCGCCATCGGCGCGTGATTCGACATCCCGTTCCTGAGGTCGGGTCCCGCCGAAGCGAGCACCTCGAGCGCCTCGTCCAGGACTGCGTAATCGCTCATCGACGAGATCCCCCCCTACCCTCCCGGCCGCCGCTCGAGGACCGTCCCGTCGAGGACGACCTGCGTGATGCGCCCGAGCACGGCGATGTCGGCCGTGGGATCGCCCGCGACCAGCACCAGATCGCCCCGCTTCCCAGGCGCGATCTCGCCGAAGTCGGCGTCCTCGCCGGCGAGGAAGCGCGCGTTGCCCCAGGTCGCCACGCGGAGCGCCTCGGCGGGCGCGAGCCCGGCGTCGACCAGCTTCGCGAGCTCGAGATGGAGCCCCGCGCCGGGCAGCTGGCCCGGGTTGCACGCGTCGCTGCCCGCCAGGAGCGGAATGTTCGCCGCGCGGAGCCGCGCGACGTTCCGCCGCCGGGCCTCGTGGCCCGCGGCGGCGGCGTGGAGGAAGGCGGCCATCGCATCGTCCGGCGGCGGCGGTGACGCGAGCAGCGCCGCGATCAGCCCCGGCGCGGCCACCTCGCGCTCGATCGGGAGGAAGTCCGCCTCGCGGGTGCGCGGTAGACCGGAGACGTCCCAGACGGCGAGCGTCACCACCACCGGGACGTGGGCCGCGGCGATGGCCACGATCGCTTCGGGGGAGAGCTCCTCGCGCCAGGGGGCGTGCGCGAGCGCGTCGGCGCCGCCGCGCACCGCCAGGAGAGCCTCGGCGGAGCTGCCCACATGGACGATCGAGCGGACCCCCGCCGCGTGCCCCGCTCCGGTCGTGGCGGCCACCGCGTCGGCGGCGAGCACCGGGACGTCGCCCCGCGCGCCCGCGTCGAGGGCGAGTTTCAGGACGTCGGGATGCTCGGGGAGCAGCGCGGCGACCGCGCGCCGCGCCTGGTCGGGGTTCCCCACCTCGCGCGTGGCGCGGGGCAGCACGTACCAGCGGAGATACCAGGGCAGCGCCGCGCGCAGCACCTCCGCCGGGTGCCCGCCGGGGGCGGTGAAGACGGGGCCCGCGGCATAGAGCCGGGGGCCGAGCTGCACCCCGCTCGACAGGCGCTCGCGCAGCCGGAAGACGGCCGGCGTCAGGCTCCCCAGGTCGAGGACCGTGGTCACGCCGGCGTAGAGGAACGCGGCCAGGTTCCGCTCGACGTCGGGCAGCTTGGTGACCTGGGAGATGGGACCCGACGTCGACCCCGTGTGGGCGTGCACGTCGACCAGCCCGGGCAAGAGCGTGCCGCCCTTGCCGTCGATCTCGGGGAGCCCCGGGGCGACGACCCCCGGCGCGCCGACCGCCGCGATCCGCCCGTCGCGCACGACGACGTCGCGCGCGCTCTCGAGCACGGAGGCGCGCGGGGCGTCGAAGACACGCACGTTGCGCACCACGAGCGAGCGCGGCGCGCCGGGCGGCCGCGACACGAGCGGCGGCTCTCGTCCGCAGGCGACGACCGCGATCAGGACGGCGAGCGCGGGCAAGCCGCGGACGCGCCCGCCGGCGTGCGCGGCGCGCGTCCGGGCCATGTGTTCCACGCCGCTCCGGTCAGCCAGCCGCGTAGCCGAACACGGCCTTCAGCTCGAGGAACTCTCCCAGGCCGGCTTCGCCCCACTCGCGGCCGTTGCCCGACTGCTTGTAGCCGCCGAAGGCCGCGCCCAGGTCGGGCTGCGCCCCGTTCACGTGCACGTTGCCCGAGCGGATGCGCTTCGCCACTCGGCGCGCGCGCTCGAGGTCGCCCGAGGTGACGTAGCCCGAGAGCCCGTAGGGCGTGTCGTTGGCGATGCGAATCGCGTCCTCCTCGTCCTCGTACGGGATGATGGAAAGGACGGGGCCGAAGATCTCCTCGCGCGCGATCGTCATGTCGTTGCGCACGTTGGCGAACACCGTCGGGCGGACGAAGTAGCCCTTGCGCAGGCCCTCCGGGCGCCCCGGCCCGCCGGTCACCAGCTCGGCGCCCTCCTCGACGCCCTTCTTGATCAGGCGCTGCACCTTGTCGAACTGCGCCTCGCTGGCGAGCGGCCCGATGGTGATGCCGTCCGCGGCGGGGTTCCCGACTGTGACCGCCTCGGCGGCGGCCTTCGCCGCCGCGGCGGCCTGCGCCATCCGCGAGCGCGGCACGAGCATGCGCGTCGGCGCGTTGCACGACTGGCCCGTGTTCAGCACGCAGCCCTGCACGCCGGCCGCGACCGTCTGCTCGATGTCGGCATCGTCCAGGATGATGTTGGCCGACTTGCCGCCCAGCTCCTGCGTCACCCGCTTCACCGTGGGCGCCGCGGCGGTGGCCACCGCCACGCCGGCGCGCGTGGAGCCGGTGAAGGACACCATGTCGACGCCAGGGTGCGACGAGATGGCGGCGCCGACGGTCGGCCCGTCGCCGTTCACCATGTTGAAGACGCCGGCCGGGACCCCTGCCTCGTGCAGTATCTGCGTGAACAGGTAGCCGGAGAGCGGGGCGACCTCGCTCGGCTTGAGCACCATGGTGCAACCGGCCGCGAGCGCCGGCGCCACCTTGCACGCGATCTGGTTCACCGGCCAGTTCCAGGGTGTGATGAGCCCGCATACGCCGACCGGCTCGCGGCGCATGAGCGTCGAGCCCTTCAGCTCCTCGAACTTGAAGCTGCCGAGGACGTTCGCCATCTCGAGGAAGTGCCCGAGGCCGGCGGCGGCCTGCGCCGCCCGGGCGAGCCACATCGGAGCCCCCATCTCCTGCGAGATCGTCTCCGCCATCTCCTCGTACTTCGACTGGTAGACCTCGATGATGCGCTGGAGCAGCGCCAGCCGCTCCGCTGGGCCGGTCTCCGAGTACGACTCGAAGGCGCGCCGGGCGGCGGCGACGGCCTTGTCGACGTCGGCGGCGGTGCCGAGCGAGATGGTGGCGATCGGCTCCTCGGTGGCCGGGTTGACCACGGGGAAGTCGTGGATCTTCGCGGGCGCGACCCACTTCCCGTCGATGTAGAACTGGCGGCAATCCTTCATGGGGTGTCCTCCTCGGGAAGCCACTCCTACCCGACCGGGCGGGCCGGTGCCAAGGGGGACCGGCGGGGCGCCTACGGGTCGCGGTCGAGGGCCGCCGCCTGGCGCGAGGTGATCTTCCCTGTCGGCCTGAGCCGGCCGTCGCGAAAGCCCCAGCGCTCGATGTCGGTCCGGTACTGGGCCTTCGAGAGCAGCGTGCCCTGGCAGAGCGCGCCGACCTCCGGCGGGCGCGCGCGCTCCGTCGCCAGCCGCCCGAGGAGCTCGCGCAGGACCCCGTCCGGCACCAGGTGCTGCTCGCCCGGATACACGAAGCCGAAGAGCACGAGGTAGGAGAGGAGGACGCGCCAGTGCGGCCCGAAGCGGCGCAGGAGCCGCTCCCAGTCCATGCGCGGCCCGCGTGCACGCACGAGATGGAGGACGTCCGCGCCGTCGTAGCGCTCGCGCTCCATCACGTAGGCCTTCGACCAGATCGTCTCCTCCGCGGGGCAGAAGTCGGCCGGCACGCCGAGGACCTGGCCCGGCTCGGCATGCGCGAACCACTCGTCGTCGACCTCGGCGACGCCGTTCCCCGAGCTGAAGATCACGTCGACGAACCTGGCGCCGCAGCGCGCCTTGCCGAGCCAGACGGGCGACGTGACCTCGGTCACGTAACCCGCCTGCGCGAGCGGCGCGAGCGCCCGGTCGCGATCGGCGGGCCGCACGAAGATGTCGATGTCCTTCACCCGCCGGCTGACCCCCGTGTAACGCTCCAGCGCATAGGCGCCGCCGATCAGGAACGGGACGCCGTCGGCGCGCAGGCGGCGGAGCACGTCGACGTAGAAGGCTCGCGCCCGCCCGTCGAGCGCATCGCTCGCGCGCGCCGCTTCGCTGGTCCGGGGCCTACGCATCCCAGGCTCCCTCCACCTCGATGACGCGGAAGGGTGGCGCGTCCGGCCGGTGCTCGCGGAGGAGCGGCAGGCACACGTTGAACACCGGGATGCCCGTGCTGGTCCGCCCTTCGAGCGTCCCGAGGTGGGCATGGCCGTGGAAGACGGCAGTGGCGGTGTAGCGGTTCAGCGGCTCCTCCAGCCGGCTCGAGCCGAGGAACGGGTAGATCGCCAGCGGCTCACCCTCGATCGTCCCCTCGATGGGGGCGTAGTGGAGCAGGACGATGCGCTGGGGCACGCTCAGCCGACCGAGCGCCGCCTCGAGCTTGAGGGCCTCCTCCACCGCCTCGTGGACGAACAGCTTGACGGCATCCTCGCCCCACGGCCCGAGCGCGTGCGCGCCGAAGCCGCCGGCGAATCCCTTCACGCCCGCAAAGCCGACGCCGTGGATCTCGCAGCTGCCGCCGTCGAGGATGCGCACCCCCGCCGCGGTGAGAATCTCCTTCAGCGGCTCCACCTTGCCCGCCTCGTAGTCGTGGTTGCCGAGCACCGCGACGACGGGGATGCGCGCCGCGGCGCCTACCTCGGCGGCCAGGACGCGGGCCTCCTCCGCCGCGCCGTAGTCGGTCAGGTCCCCGCACAGGAGGAGCACGTCGGCACACTCGCTCGCCGCGGCGAACAGCGGACGGAGCGCCCCCTCACTCTCCTGCTTGCAGTGGAGGTCGCCCACGGCCGCGATGCGGAGCTTCCTCGGCGTCGGTCGCCTCCCTTCAGCGCGCGGCTCGCCGCCGGGGGGCCGCCCGCGGCGCCATGCGCGCCTCGACGGCCTGCCAGTCGACGTTGGCGAACACCGCGTCGATGTATTTTCCCCGCTGGCTCGTCGTGTGCGATTCTCGGTCGGCAGCTGCGGGCTTCGTCCTATTCCTTCTCCTCGCTGAACTCGTCCAAGGGGTTGGTCCCCGGCTTGTTCGTTTCCTGCCCGGGCTGCTTCTCCGGGGCGCCGCGCCGGGCGCCCTTGCCGAAGGGCCGCTCACCCGAATTGCGCTGTTCGCCCGGATTGCGCTGCTTGTCCGGATACGGCTTCTCTCGCCTCTGCTCCATGGAGACCTCCTCTTTGGATTGGATATGGGAGCGGCGAATCGCTCGTCGGCCACCCCCCGGGCGGAGGAGCAACGCGCATGCCACCGGCGCCGTGGCGCGTTTCACAGCGGTGCGGCTGGTCCCGGGCGCGGGCGTCGCGTAGGACTTGCAGGGAGTCGTGAAACATTTTCACCCCGCGACGCGAGCGGCGGCCTGAACCGGTTCAGCTCCGTGCTGGCACGGAACCTGCTGTCCAGGCTCGCAGCCGCTGGCCTTACGGACCGCGCCTCCGCGCCACCAGCTCCGCAGGCCACGGTAAACCGCAGGCGAAAGGGGTTCACCATGGCAAGCACTCCCGCTCCGATCGGCCTCTTCGTGTTCTCGCTCGTCTGCGACGTGATCTCCCGCTCGGTGGTCTACGTGCACGGCGGCGCGGTCGCGGAGGAGCCGACGGCCGAGTTCATCGAGCGTCCGTCCCCGCTGCGCCGGCTGGTCGTGCACTGAGCAGGTGGCCGATGAAGCCCGCGTCGCTGGTCGGCATCCTGCTCATCGTGCTCGGCGTGCTCGCCCTGGCCTATCAGGGGATCACGTATACCGAACGCGAGAAGGTCATCGACATCGGTCCGATCCAGGCGACCAGGGAGACGAAGAAGACGATCCCGCTTCCCCCGGTGCTGGGCGGCATCTCGCTCGTCGGCGGGATCGCGCTGCTCCTGGCGGGCAGCAGGAACCCGTGAGGGCGCGGACGGCGATCGCCTACGCGCTCGGCTGACCGTCCTCGGCTGCCCGGGTTGCCGGCCGTTCCCTCCGGCGCTCGCGCGCTCGCATCCTCGACACCCGCTTCCAGGCGCGCATCTCGTGCAGCACGGCGTCGCGCACGACGCCAGCCAGCGCCACCGTTGCGGCGCTCACGAGGACCTCGAGGTGCGGTCGCAGGGAGGCGAGTCGAGGCGCGCCGCCGTTGGAGGAGGCGGCCGCAGCCTTCGGGGCCTCGGGGCGCCGCCCGGCACGACCCAGCATGAAGCCGGTCACGACTGCCGTCGCCAGCGTCACCCACGGTCGCTCCGAGAGATGATCGCGCACGTCGGCCACGTGCTCGGCCTTCGCCGTGAGCTGCCCCAGCCGTTGGTCCAGGTCGGCGCGGGTTTCCTCGATCTGGCGGCGGATGTCCTCGGAGGTCTCCGTCATCCTCGCATGCTCCTCCCCCGCGTCTGTCGCCAGAACGCGGTCAGGCCCACGACGCCGAGTCCCCCGCCCACCGCGACGAAGCCGGCCCACGGTGGCCAGCCGGCGACGCCCGGGAGGGCGAGGGCGGCGCCGAGAGCCAGGAACCCCACCCCGAGCGTGCCGACCACGCCGGTCGCCGCGATCCGGACCGCCGAGCTGAGCGCGCTGTCGACCTCCTCGCGCAGCTCCTGCGCTCCGAGCGCGATCTCCTGCTGGAGGAGGACGTGGATGTCGCGGACGACCCCGGCCAGCAGGGAGGCGACCGAGGGCTCGTGCTCCTCGGCTACCTGATCCTCCTGCCCGACCGGGAGCTCCATCGACTAGCGCCGCATGATGCGACCGAGGAGGTACCCAGCGCCGACACTGACCAGCACGGTCTGGATCGGCCGGCGACGCAGCAGGCTCCTCAGGTCCCTGCCGATGTCCCGGAGTTCTTGATTCTCCAGGTAATCTCCGGTGCGCTCGAGGACGTCGGCGACGCTCCCGGCCGCCGCGCCCATCACGCCCTCCGCGGGAGCCTGGTCCCGCACGGAGTGCCCCGCGCTCTCCAGCCGCTTGCCGGCCGTGGACGCGGTTTCCTTGAGCCGCTCGCCCGCCTCGTGCACCAGCCCTTTCAGACCGCCGACCATCCCGCTCGCCTGCTCGCGGGCGGCATCGATCGCCTCGTGCGCCCGGTCCGCGATCCGATCCACGCCCTTGACCCGGTTCGCGTCTTCAATCGCCATCGCGCGCTCCTTCCGGTGGCTGTACGGCACCGCCTGGTCCGATGACCTATCAAGATGCATGCCGTGGAAGCGCGGGGGCCGAGACCCCCGTGGGCGTGTGCTTCCGGGCGATGCCGCTAGAAGGAAGTACAGAGGTTGTAAGCGTTACAGGCGATGCGCTCTTCAGGCAAGCCAGGTGAAGGCCGGCTTGAGCCGCTCGTACGTGGCGAGGAGATGCTCGGGCATGACGCGCACGTCCCCCACGACGGGCATGAAGTTCGTGTCTCCCGCCCAGCGCGGCACGACGTGCCAGTGCAGGTGGTCGCGCACGCCGGCGCCGGCGCAGGCACCGAGGTTCATGCCCACGTTGAACCCTTCCGGATGGAAGACGGCCGCCAGGGACGCCAGCGCGCGGCGAAGCGTCTCCGCCAGGTCGCCGTGCTCGGCGGCGTCGAGCGCCGCGAGCTCGGCCGTGTGCCGGCGCGGCGCCACCATGAGGTGCCCGTTCTGGTACGGGTAGCGGTTCAGCATGACCAGGGTATGCGCCGTCGCGCCGAGGAGGAGACGCTCGCGCGGGTCACCGGCCGTCGCGCTGCAGAAGATGCACCCGCGCTCCTCCTTCGCGCTGCCGATGTACGCCATGCGCCACGGCGCCCACAGCACGTCCATGCGATCCTCCGATCTAGTCGGAAGACGCGCGGGTGTCGAGGAGCACCGGCGAGAATGCCCGGCGCCGGTGGCGCGTCAGGACCCGTCCCGCGGGACGGGGCTCACCTTCGGCGGCAGCCCGAGGACGTCTGCTGGGGCTGCGCGATCGGCGCCGGCGAGGCCGGCGCCGATCGGCCGAACGGGCGGCGGTATCCGATCACTGAGGTGGGCAGGTGGCGTCGCAGCAGCTACCCGAGCCCGCAAAGCCGCCTTTTGCCGCACAGTGGTCGGAGCTCGACTTGGTCGAGCAGCGGTTCAGGACGAGCGGACACGTCGAGCTGTCCGAGCACGCCGTGGTGCCGTCGTCGCAGAACCCGTTCGTGCACGTGCCGGGATCGCACAGCGCGCAGGTCACGAAGCCCGACTTCTTGCCGCAGGTGGAGCGCGCGGCGCAGCGCGTGACGGCGCCCTTGCAGTTCACGTCGAGCTGGCCGCTGGCGACGGCCTCCCGGACGTGGCGGTTGACGCAGCTCACGTATTGCCCGTGGTTACCCGTGCACGGACAGGCGGTATTGATGTCCGCCCGCACCTGATCGACCCGCGAGTCGCTGCAACCGGCGTGCGCCACCGAGGCGAGGAGACCGAGACCCCCGGCCACCGTGAGCGCGAGAAGGACGCGTCTCATGTCGAACCCCCTTTTCGAGATATGGTTTGTGACCGGCTGGACCCTAACTGCGCTTCCCGGCCGCCGTCAATACCGAAAAGGTACTAGAACCGACCTCCCGCCTTCAGGGGAGGGCCTGGCCCGGGATCCTATACCTCGTCCGCGTCGGCCGCCGTCCACGGCCTGCCGTCGACGCGCAGGCGGAGCTCCTTGCCCACCTTGAAGAAGGGCACGCGCTTGGCGTGCACCGCGACCAGCGCGCCCGTCTTGGGGTTCCGCCCGTCGCGCGCCTGGCGGTGCTTCACCACGAAGCTGCCGAAGCCCCGGATCTCGATGCGCTCGCCGCGCGTCAGTGCCTGGGTCATGCTGTCGAAGACCGCGTTCACCATCACCTCGGCGTCGCGGCGCGAGAAGCGCGGGAAGAGCTTC
>WNFA01013591.1_pt1 | contig 15145 bp, 13 predicted proteins | sample 5400481 | NCBI WGS metagenome assembly WNFA01 (sample SAMN13153340, study PRJNA577476) | soil metagenome | isolation source: 120 cm saprolite under Douglas fir tree site 2 hole 1 replicate 2 | place: USA:California | collected 2015-04-18
CAGGCTGCAACCCGCCTGCATGAAGCCGGAGTTGCTAGTAACCGTGGGTCAGCACACCACGGTGAATACGTTCCCGGGTCTTGTACACACCGCCCGTCACACCACGAAAGTCGGCAACACCTGAAGCCGCTGGGCTAACTCGCTAGGCGAGAGGCAGGCGTCGAGGGTGGGGTCGGTGATTGGGGTGAAGTCGTAACAAGGTAGCCGTACCGGAAGGTGCGGCTGGATCACCTCCTTTCTAGGGAGTCGGAGAGTCGCTGCTACCCCTGCGGTAGCCGCGCGAGCACTGCTCCTAGGTCGGTCCTCTTCTCATGAGAAGGGGCAAATTTGACGATGAGTTTGTTGCTGACAGGTATGGAAGATGGTGTTACTTGTTTGAAGCCTTACCACTCTTGAGTTGTCCGGGGCATAAAATGGATGCTTCGCGTTACCAAAAATGAGATGAGAGGGCTTTTAGCTCAGGTGGTTAGAGCGCAGTCCTGATAAGACTGAGGTCCCTGGTTCGAGTCCAGGAAAGCCCACCAAACCTGTAGTGAGAGAGGGGATGTAGCTTAGCTGGAAGAGCGCTGCCCTTGCACGGCAGAGGTCAGGGGTTCGAATCCCCTCATCTCCACCAGGAAGGAAACCCGCTTGTACATGCAGGTGGGGTGGTGACAATAGCGAAAGGGAAACACCCGTTCCCATCCCGAACACGGCAGTTAAGCCTTTCAGCCCCGACGATACTTGGGGGGTAGCCCCCTGGGAAAATAGGACGTTGCCATCCCACCCGCCTGTAGGGGCGGGATTTTTTTGTTTGGTTTATCTTCTTAGCGAGAAACAGTTGAAGATCTGCGTGCGACGATTGAGCAGCCTGCGGCTCAACATGATGTACATCGACTAACGAGGTGCGGCACGACCTGATGACAACGAGCAATCCTGCGACATCGGAGCATACGAATCTTCAGGTTGAGCGGTATGTTTGCTATGATGCGGTTTGAGCTTGTTCCATATTTCCTGTCCAGTGCACCGTCACCCCGAAATTCGCATCAGTGCCGGCAGTGATAAAGGCGCCAGCCTTGAAGCTCAATGAAATTCCGAAGGTCACTTCGATTTCGTTTGGCCGCATGCCCTGTAACTTCTCGACAACGCTGCGGGCTGCCGGGAGTACTTTGTTGAGCGCATCCTCTAATGTCTCCTTCGCCTGCTCAATGGTGTCTCCCCGAGCAGCACGAACCGTGCCACCGATATCAGGCTCGTCAATCTGGACGACAACACTCCCGCCCTCCTGGAGAGGGAACTCTACCAGACGTTTCATAGGCCTTCTCCATCCCGCGTGGTTCTTTTACCTCGCGTTCTTTTCTCTTAATACAAGACTCGTTTGCACATCATCTTACTAGATGGAAGATAGTGAATGCAAGAGGTTTTTCTACATGAGCTTTCTGCTTTTTTCAGGTATGATTGTGATGAAAGAAAGGTAGCCCTGCATTTGCTGAGTAACACGTGCGAATGTGATCGGTGGAGCAAAAATGGCTTCATTATCTCTTCAGCGCTGCTCATCCTAATAACCATGCGAGTTTCCGTATTGTCTCTGGAGGGTAACCATGGCCCATCTCGTTGAATTTCCCCTGGAAGATGGCAGGTCCATCGTCATGGAGTGACCCATGACAACGAACATTCTGAGCGGTATCGTTCGGATTGTGTGCAGCAGGCATATCGGGACCGGCTTTGTAGTCTCTGACGATGGCCTCATCCTCACCTGTGCCCATTCTACAGTCGTTTCGTGCAGCATGAAACCCTGGTGCCCTGGCTCTCACGAGGGTTGGTCAACGTTTCCCCTTTCGTGAGGTATTCGAAACAGTTTTGAAATGAGAAGTTTCTCATACATTTCCAATGGAATATCAATAAACTTGAAGTATGCTTGACATAGGATAGAAAGAAATCTGATTGGATAAGGGCCCCACCCATATACAGCCACACACAGGGCAGATTGCAACCGTTCAGTGGACACCACAACAGGACCCGCTCAATAAAGGCAGGTTTGTCACCGTGCAGGGCGGTCAGCAAGAGCTCCCACGACCACAGAATCCGAAACCGCCACAGGGCGCTGTAGGTCAGAAGCCCAGAGCACCGGAGAAGATGCCCAAGGCACGAACTCTGGCACTGGCCCGGACCTTGAAGAGATGGCTCGCTGTTGCCTCGATCGTAGGCTTCGGCACCTTCAGCGGGCTGGTCGCCCTGCACCAGGTTGGAACGGCTACCAGTCAGTCTACCCAAACTTCGTCCGGGTCTTCTACGACCTCGACATCAAGCTCATCTTCTCAAAACAGTAATAGCTTTTTAAATCAAGGAGGGAATAACTTTGGAACAAGCAGTTCTTCGTCGACAGCCGCCAGTGGAACCCACACCTCCTGATTATAACACTCCTCCTGGTATGCTCCGTGAGGAGTTCCGTGCGATGGGAACGACGGTTTCCGTGCTGCTCCCTGAAAGCCAGGCAGAGGTGGGAGCGCAGATCGTTCGCACGCTCTTTTCTGAGTGGGAGCAGACCTTGAGTCGTTTTTTACCGGAGAGCGAGCTCTCCCAACTCAATCAACAAGCAGGCACACCGGTTGCAGTCAGCGATCTGCTCTACACTGTCCTGGCAACTGCCCTCACGGCGGCCCAGGACACTGAGGGGCTATACGATCCCGCTTTGTTGGATCAGTTAGTGCAGCTCGGATATAATCGTACGTTCGATGCGCTTCCAGTTGTTGGATTCGATCCTATCATCCCTGGTGAGCCGGGAGGACGGTGGCGTGGCATTAAGGTAGACCCGATACGTCGGCAGGTGACCCTTCCCGCGGGCATAAAGCTCGATTTCGGAGGAATTGCGAAGGGCATGGCGGTCGATGCCGCGCTGGAGCGACTGCAACAGAGCGGGATAAGGTCTGCCCTGGTTCCCGCTGCATCACGGAGCTGTCGCAACTTCGGGCATTGCTCGTCGTCACTGGATGCAGGGACAAACACTCCGGCACCACCTGCTCGATCCTCGGACGGGGCTACCGGCACAGAGCGGCCTCTGGTCGGTCACGGTCGTGACGGATCGCTGTGAACAGGCGGAGGTGGCGGCAAAAGTTGCATTTATTCTTGGCTCGAAGTCGGGAGCCGATTTTCTGCGCAGGCACCGCATTGCAGGTTTGCTTATACATGAGGATGGGACCTGGGAAACTGTGGAGCCTTGGAATATACATCTTATGGAGGAAATAATTATATGAATACCATGCCTCCCTGCACTTCCGGCCTGTCTTCTCTCTGAATAAACCTAACCATTTGTCGCAATAAACGGCCGTTATCGAAACGAAGCGAGATGACCGTTCACACTCTCCTCTCTCTCAATGGACGCGCAATAGGTCTGACATGCGAAAAATCAGACTGGCACCTGTCCCAAAAAGGACAGCTCAACCCTCTTTATGTGTGACGATCATGTGATGGTCATCACGACACTGTCTCTACTCAGAGAAAGATGAAGAGATGGCAGAGTATCGCCGCTTGCGCTACCTGATTCAAAACGCTAGAATAGTTCCCAAGCTTGTCGGGTGCTTTCTGCCGCAGGGGAAGACGAACATCCAACAGACGACAAAAGGAGCAATATCTGTTTTTTTGAGTTGACCCCAGGAGGAAACAGAGTGGAATCCTTTGAAACCTACCAGCCCTACCTTTTTTCCATCGCCTACCGCATGCTCGGCAGTGCGATGGATGCCGAGGATATGGTGCAGGAGACCTATATACGTTATCAGGCCGCGAAGCAGCAGACCATTCACTCGCTCAAAGCCTATCTCACCACCATTCTCACGCGCTTATGCATGGATCAACTCCAGCTCGCGCGCCGGAAGCGAGAACTGTACGTTGGTCCCTGGTTACCAGAGCCGATCCTCACCGGAGAGACTCCCGAAGCAGTCAATCCCGAAAAGCGTGTCGAGACAGAGGAGTCGATCTCACTGGCGTTCCTGGTCTTGCTGGAGCAACTCCAACCGTTCGAGCGAGCGGTCTTCCTGCTGCGCGAAGTCTTCGCGTACGAGTTTGCTGAGATTGCTGCCATGCTTGAGAAGAGTGAAGCCGCCTGTCGCCGCTCCTTCAGCCGGGCGAAGCAACACCTGGTCGACCGGCGGCCACGCTTCCCACCAGCTCCTGAAACGCACCGGCAACTGCTCACCAGCTTTCTGGCAGCAGTGCGGAGCGGAGAAATGACCACCCTGACGGATCTGCTCTCCGAAAATGTGATCCTGTGGGCGGATGGTGGTGGGAAAATCAAACAGGCCGCGTTGCGTCCGATTCGCGGGCGGGATGCAGTGGCACGCTTTAGCCTGGGAACGAAGCGCTTTTGGCCAGAGAACGCTCGTGTCGAGCTAAAGGAAGTCAACGGTCAAGCCGCCCTGATCATCCGCGCTGGCGGTCAAGTATTCTCCGTCCTGACCATTGATGTGGAGCAAGGGCGTATTCAGGCGATTCGCATCATTGCCAACCCGGAAAAACTCGCACGGGTCTGAAGAGAAACGGGAGATGGTCTCACTGTTTCTTGTATGCACCGTGACGCTGACGTGGAGAGAGACGGAGAGGCTAGCATGAACAGACTCCGTATCCACAACACCATGATGCCAATTCCGCAGTACGCGCCCCAATTTCCAGGTGACGGGAGCTGGAGGGCAGATCTGGATCGGAAACTATTTCAGATTGTGCAACCAGCTTGCGATCGCCTGCCCAATCTCATCAGGAGAGTCCTCCTGAGGAGTATGGTGCCCGCGCACGCTCACCTCGCGAAGCTGGGGCCAGGTGCGGTAGAACTCATACTGCTTTGGCTGTTTCGTACCTGGATTGGCCTGAATACATAATTTGGGAACGTCGCTACGGGAAAGCCACTTGCCGAAGGTGGTGACGATCTCGGTCACGTCGGCTGGTTCTCCACTAATCGGAATCTGACGTGGCCAGCTGAGCGTGGGGCGTCGCGCTTCGCCCGGCTCCGCAAACGGACGGCGATAGTTATTCATCTCTTCCTCCGTCAAAGTGCGCAGAATAGTAGCGGGAAGATTGAACTCGATAAAGGAGTTTTGTTCCAGCACCATCTGTTCGCCTGCTGGAGACCGCAACGCCTGGAAGCGTTCGCGTGCTCCTTCCGGGTACTCGCTCCAGGTGTATGTCTCGGCAACCGCTTCCATATAGGCTATTCCTTTCACTGCGTCCGGGTGACGACGAGCCCAATCAAAAGCCAAGGCTGCTCCCCAGTCATGCCCAACAAAGGTGACTCGTTCACGTACATCCAGCGCTTCGAGCAGCGCATCGAGGTAACGGCGCTGCTCGACGAAGGTGTAGGAGCCGGGGCCGCTATCGGGTAGCTTCTGCGAATCGCCCATGCCGATGAGATCCGGTGCAATAATGCGGCCAAACCCCTGCACATAAGGAATAATATTGCGCCAGACGTAGGAAGAGGTGGGATTGCCATGCAGGAAGACAATTGGATCACCCTGACCTTCATCTACATACGCCATCTCCAGTCCTAAAACCAGTTGACGCTGTTTTTGATATAGAAATGTTGCACTAATCATGTTTTCTCTGTTCCTTTCTGCAAACGCTACGGTCATACGCTAGACCTGTAGCACTATTGTCGGTATCTCTCTTCTCGAGCATGCCAGTAGTATAGCTTTCAAATGGATGAACTGGCTTCATCCGTTGTGATGATTGCAGGCATGATTTGAGAGAAGCAAAAAGAGGGGAACCAATTGGATCATCAGAGCAGTTGGAGGTCACGTGCTACTTCACTTGCGGCACTGCGTTTATGGACGCCCAGTTTGCGATAAATATTTTGCACCTGTGTGCGAATGGTGTTGATCGAGACAACCAGCTCGTGTGCAATTTCCGCGTTTGAATGATGCTGGACGAGCAGGCGCAAGACGCGCATTTCTTGTGGAGAGAGCGGTTCGACAAGGAATGATGCCAGAGCCTGAGTTCCTATTTCCTGCTGGACAGGAAAGGCGTTCAGAAGTGCACGAATATAGGCAAGTAAAGGTTGCTCATGCAACTGAGGAAGAAGGGAGAGCAAAAGGACCGCCATCTGTTCTCCAGCATCGAGGAACAGGCGAATATAGTTCCTGTCAAAAGCCTGCGCAAGCACTTCTCGTAGCAATTGTTGAGCCTCTGCCTTGCGTTTGCATGCGGTAGCGACCAGAACCATCTCCACCTGAATCTCAAGCATGCGACGGGTATGTCCCACCTCCTGGGCAGCAACAAGCAAACGCTCAAGCTGGCGAAATGCCTCTTCCTGTTTGCCCTGTGTTCGGAGCCAACGGGTCAGAAGCAGTTCTTCCTCCAATCCCTGAGAGAAATCATGGTGAGGCTTTCGCCCAGTCGCCCAACGTTGCATGGTCATATGGTCGCCGACTGCCAGCGCTAATCGCGCCTGGGCTGTCTGGATTTCCTGAGAGAGGTGGGGCAAGGATACAGGCATCTTGTCAAGGAGGGCTGCGAGTAGCTGCTGAGCGGCTGTGACCTGACCCTGTGCCTGTTGTACGCGAGCCAGCACGAGAGTAGCATGCACTTCGTGGACCTCCAGCTCGAGATACTGGCTCAGTGCTATGACCTCCAGAGCTTGCTGCTGGGCCGTTTCCAATTCATTCCATTCGTAGGAGAGAGCAGCCAGGCCAGTTAAGGCATAACAGATGCCTACGCTGTGCTCACGCTCTCTGGCCGCTGAGAGTGCCTGCCGATAAGAGGCGGAGGCGCGTTGGAGTTCGCCCTGCTCGAAGAATAACTGGCCAAGCAGGATAGTAGTGGTTTGTTTGAAATAGGGATTCTCCACTGCCTCGCACAAGGCATGGGCTTCCAACAGGGGGGAGCGAGCCTTTTGGAATTGTCCTCTATCTAGCAATTCTTTTCCTACCATACTCAGGCTGAGACCACGCCATATCTGCTGCTCCTTCGTCAACCAGACCAGCGCCTGCCTGCCGTAGCGGGCTGCTTGAGGTGGTTCATCTTGCCTCCAGGCAAGGAGCGAACGAAAAGCAAAGACCTCGCCAAGCTTGGGCAGATTGAGCTCTGCACGGAAGCATTGTTCTGCTATACGCAAGAGCTTCTCCAGCGAGCGCAGGGTCAACTGACTCGGTCGCCATGAAGCGCTCAGAAACAACAGCGTTGTTGCGTAGCTCAAGCAGAGAACAGGATACTGCTTCAGGATCGTTTCTGGGAGTTGCTCCAACCAGCGATGCAGGGTATGAGGCTCATGCATCTCACCTGGGGAGGTTTGCAGCGACAGAGATCGGTCGATTAAGATCGCTGCTCGCACGTAATCCTGGGCATACAGAGCCGCATCTATTGATTCGCTCAGAAAGCCATGCACTTCATACCAGCGCGAGGCACGAGCAGACAGGTGATGCAATTGATCTTCTCCTATCCGGCGACGTGCTTCGTTTCGCATGACTTCGGAAAAAAGCGCGTGATACCGATACCATTGCCCAGCGGTGTCAAGCGGTTCGAGAAACAGATTTGCCCGTTCCAGCATCGTAAGCATGTCCTGGCTGTTTTGTTGTTCGGCTACCGCGTCACACAGTGAACCCGTCAGACGATTGAGGATACTGGTCTGGAGCAAAAAATGTTGCACCGGTTCTGGTTGAAGATCAAGCACTTCGGTGACAAAGTATTCCTGGAAGGAGGGATTGCTTCTGGGAAAGAGAGTCAGTGTCTGCTCGCCCTCCGCAGGAGTGGTTGTTCTTTGGAGTGCGAGCTTCACCAGGTGAAGTCCAGCCCCCCATCCTTCCAGTTGAGCATGGAGACGCCGGATGGTCTCTGCTGCGAGCGGGAAGGAGAGAGATTGCTGAAGAAGGATCGTCATCTCTTCCTGCGAGAAACGGAGGTCAGCAGTACGTACTTCGTACAACTCATTGCTGGCACGAAGTCGTGCCAGGGAAAAGGGGGGATCGCTGCGTGTTATCATGATCAGATGGATATTGGCTGGGAGATGATCAAGGAAAAAGGAGATCGTTTCGTGGATCTGAGGCGAGGTAATGACATGGTAATCTTCCAGAACTAGTATGCCTCTTGATGGGCACTGGGCCAGTGCGTTGAGCAAGGTTGTCAGCACGGTTTCCAGCGATGGGGGCACAAAAGGAGGCTGTGGGGTCGTGTCCAGTAACGCGCCGTGCGACTGAGCAAGATCAACCTGGAACGTCTGGCAGGCCGTGATGAGATAGCGCCAGAAACGCACCGGATCATTGTCAGAAGCCTCCAATGAGACCCAGGCAACAGGCGGAAAATCGAGGCTTGCGCGTTGTGCTGCCATCCACTGGCAGACGAGGGTCGTCTTGCCGAACCCGGCTGGAGCCGAGAGGAGCGTGAGATGGCATTCTCGTCCAGCATCGAGCAGCGCAAACAGGCGTAAACGGTCGAGGAGAAAGGCATGCAGGCGTGGAGGAGACAGTTTGGATAAGAGGAGCGGGAGTGCTACAACGGGAGAAGGGTGCGGAGCGTCCTCGGAGTGCGATACGTGTGGAGCCGGTTGGGGCAAGGCCGTTTCCCGATGTGGCTGGAAGGAAAGTTGACGCGAGCTGGACTTGCTTTCCAGGAGGCTAGCTATCTCCTCTAAGCGAGCAAGCGTGAGGTCTGCCGTTCTGCCGAGATAGCGCTTAACGATGCGCCCGTGCAGGCGTCGATACCCATACCAATAGATGTTCCCGCGTTGCACCCTCTGCTTACGGACGGTATAGTGCATGCCCGAACGACTGTGAAAGGAAAATGAGGCGATCTGCTCAAGCCAATCACTCGTGAGTGCTTGTTCACTGGCCTGATCGCCAATGGAGAGGACATAGGTCTGTGCTTGCTCGGACCACCGAAGCTGATAGTGGGCATACCTGGGCATAGATGTTACTTTCTGAAGATGAGAATGGGTACATGGTGTTGCCTAACAGATGTGACCCAACAAATATAGCACAGTTTGCTCTGTTAGGCAACAAAAAACGCCCCTGTACACTTACTTGACATTGCTGAGAATATAGTGTATACATTTCTTATTATCGAGGAAATACCTCATAATCTCATGTTAGTGAAGGAATAAATTCTAAAGCTGGATGCAAACTTGTGCCTGTTAGTGGTTGAGACCTGCACTCTTCGAGGCGCAAAACATCTTTCAAGCCAATCTTTTGCTCGTTACAGGAGATATTGCGGTATAAGGTTTGAACTCAATTTTATCCTACTGATCGATGATTTTCATCGATATCTCCAGAAAATGTATACAGTTTATTTCTTTAAAGCAGAAAACAGTACACAAATTGTTTTCTGAGAGGCTATTCCAGCAGTCGATAGCGAGCCCTGATCAAAGACAGTTTAATTATTTCTGGTATGGCTACCCCTGGATATCCCAGACATTACTCTAGCGATGGTTCATGAAAGTAGGTTGTATGGAACTCGGGCCCATTCACGCGGCTGAGGGGAAAATTGCTGCAGCGCAAGTGCATACGCGCCTGCGACAGATGATTCTCGACGGGACGGTTCCTCCTGGGTATGCTTCAGGAAGAGGGGCTTGTGCTGGCAGAGTACAACCATCGTGTACGGGTTGCTGATATCGACATTGGCGAACTCGAATACTTCTACGCAAGCCGTATTATGCTTGAATCGCTCGCCATCGCGCTGACCGTTCCTTATCTTTCACAAGAGGACATCGATAGGCTTGCTTCCACACTCGATCATATGCATGCTGCTAGTGAACGACGTGATATGGAGAGTTGGGATGAAGGGAATAAGCAATTCCATGCCATCCTCTCTTCTCATACAGAAGGGCATATGCGCGAGACCATCAAGCGTTCCATCGACGCGAGTGAGCGCTATCGACGTATCAAGCTTCAGAACTTAGCGCGTTCCTGGGAAGTGGCCGAGATGGAGCACATGGCCATTTTCGAGGCATGCCGTGAGGGCAACCGCGATGCTGCGGTAGAACTGCTGGCACGTCACCTTGCCCGTACAGCCCTTACAGTTATAGCTCTGGCTGATCCTGAATATGAGCCTACAGCGGTAAGAACTGCCTTACGGCTCGTGACAGGAAAGTCAAGCAGGTGATAGGTAGTGTCGTCATTGTAGAGCAGTCAGTCTATTACCAACGACGGTGTATTGTATGGCACAAGTGTGCCAAGGAGGCAAACAATGAGTCTCAACCGGATTCTGCTACACAACGGCTGTGTCATCACTGTTGACAAGGAACTCGGCAACTTTTGGCGGGCTGATGTCCTGATCGAAGGGACAAAAATCGCAGCCATTGGACCGGACCTCGGGGTGACCGACGCCGAGGTCATCGATGCCTCGAACATGATCGTCATGCCGGGGCTCATCGATACCCATCGTCATTTGTGGGAGGGCATCCTACGCAACATCTCAGCAGATGGCATCCTCGCCAATTATTTTCCCGACGTCCTCGGAGTGTGTGCACCGGGGTACCGACCCGAGGACGCTTACGCGGGCAATCTTATCGGTGCTCTGGGAGCTATCGACGCGGGTGTGACCACCCTCCTCGATTGGTCACACATCCAGAATACGCCTGACCACGCGGACGCGACGATCCAGGCACTCCAGGAGTCGGGATTGCGCGCAGTCTTCGCTTACGGGAACCCTAACACCTCGCTGGCAGATTGGTGGTTCAATAGCAGCTTGGAGCACCCTGAGGACATTCGACGTCTTCGCACCCAGTATTTCTCGTCGGAAGACCAGCTGCTTACCCTCGCCCTGGCGCCGCGCGGGCCGGAGTTCACGACGATGGAGGTGGTCAGGCATGACTGGGCGCTGGCACGCGAGGTTGGTGTACCCATCACTGTCCATGTTGGTGTTGGCGAGAACGGATTCACGGGCGGAATTAAGCGAATGTATGGGGAGGGCTTACTGGGCCCCGATACCACGTACATCCATTGTAGTACGTTAAGTGACGATGAATTGAAGTACATCGTGGATACTGGAGGGACCTTCTCCATCGCAACCGCCGTCGAAATGCAGATGCGTCATGGTATGCCTCCCATTGATCGGATACTCAGACTGGGCGCCCGGCCAAGTTTGAGCGTGGATGTCGAAACAAACGTGCCCGGTGATATGTTCACCCAGATGCGAGCAGCTTTTCAGTGCCAACGCGCACTGGTCAACCAGCGTGCGCTCTACGGCGGGAGCTTCGAGGGCGAGAACTTGCTCACGGTACGGGATGTGCTGGAGTTTGCCACTATTGAAGGGGCGCGTACTGTTGGATTGGGCCACAAGACGGGATCGCTCACCCCGGGCAAAGAGGCCGACATCATCCTGTTGCGCACAGACCGCCTGAATATAGTTCCGTTGAATGATCCCATTGGCGCTGTGGTGGTGGGTGCTGATACGGGTAACGTCGACTCGGTCTTTATTGCTGGCCGAGCCATGAAGCGCAATGGGCAGCTATTGAACGTGGACCTTGATCGCGCTCGCAAACTGGCCGTCGAATCGCGCGATTACGTCGTGGCCAAGGTGGGATTTACTCTCCCTGCGTTTTGAGCGTATAGCAGCCGAACACAACAGCGGAAGAAGGAGGAGCACATGTTCGTTGCAATATCGATCTATCTCAAACCACTTGAGGAGGTGGATCGGTTCTCCTCTGCGCATGTAGCATGGACGATGAAACACTACTCCTCGGGTCGTTTTCTTGGTTCAGGCCGAAGAGTGCCTCCGATTGGCGGCATTCTCATCGCTCGTGGTGACAGCCAGGAAGAGTTTCTCTCCATCCTGGCTGAGGACCCTTTTCAAGAGAACGGCCTGGCGAAATATGAAGTCTTTGAGTTCAACCCGGGACCGCTTCCGCGTCGATCAGCGCAGTTGGAGGATTTTCTGAGTCAGCCTCTCCGCGAAGAGAGCCACGAGTGAGCGTGAACGGTCTTGCTGAAAGGAACACAAACACATGGAGCTTGGCTTGAAAGGACGTACAGCCGTCATTACCGGTGGCAGTATGGGCATCGGCAAAGCAGTGGGAAAAGAACTGGCAAGAGAAGGAGTCAACCTGGTATTGCTGGCACGTGGGAAAGAAAACCTCGACAGGGTGGCCAGGGAGATCTCCGGCGAGAATAATGTTGACGTGTTAGCCATCCCTACCAATATGGCTGATAGCGCCTCGGTGGATGCCGCCGCTGCTGCCGCTGCTGAGCGGTTCGGTACGATCCATATCCTGGTCAATACTGCCGGAAACCGTATGCGGCGCCCGGATCGACAGATTCTCTGGAACGATGAGGATTGGCTTGACGATGTGAATGTCAAGACGATCGGCATGCTGCGTGCCACCCGCGCCTTTCTGCCTCATTTTGCGAAGGATGGCAGCGGACGGATCATCAACATTGGCGGTTCGGCAGGGATGATGGACTGGGAAGGGGCGATGACGCATGGACTCAACAACGCGGCCATGATGCACGTCTCTACCTACCTGGCACACGACCTGGCTCGTGACCAGATCACTGTCAATACGGTTGTCCCAGGTTTAGTCGCTACCGAGTGGCGTCAGACCTGGGCTGATGCGAAGGCAGAGCAGCAGGGCAAAAGCCGCGAGCAGTTTCTGGTTGACTATTGCGAGCAGAAGGGGATTCTGGCCGGGCGCTGGGTTGAGATGGACGAGGTGGCTGACCTGGTGGTCTTTCTGGCCTCGGACCGGGCGAAGTATATCAATGGTACACGTGTTGTGGTCGACGGCGGCTTGAGCGTCAATGCTCGCTAACACAGGACAAGGAGGGCCCTCATGCCTATTGTGAATGTCAAGCAGGTTTCGCATGTCGCTTTGAAGACGCGTGACGTGGAACAACAAGCTAACTTTTATACCAACATAGTAGGACTTGGCGAGACACAGCGAGATAGCTCGGGCCGTGTCTATCTCCGCTGCAATGAAAACCATCATGCCGTTGTGCTTATTCCCTCATCGGAGGCAGGAATTGATCACTATGCACTGGACGTAGGGGGTCCAGCGGAATTGGAGTCAGCGGCTACGGCGCTGTCTCGCGCGGGGATTGCCTATGAGACCGAAGGAACAGGTGAACTTGGCCAGGGATCGTCCTTACACTTGCATGATCCCGATGGCTATGTCGTCGAGTTAATCGGTGGGATGGCGCAGGTCGATCCGACCTATGGGTCACGAGCGGCTCAGCCCCGCAAGCTTGGCCACGTGACCTTGCTTGTGGATGACTGCAAACGCAGTGCAGAGTTTTATAGTGAGGTGTTGGGCTTCCGCGTCTCTGACTGGGTGGAAGATATCTTCCTCTGGATGCGCTGCAACCCTGACCATCATGGGTTAGCGTTCGCCAAGGGAAATTCGGGTACGATGCATCACTTCGCGTTCGAGGTTGTGGACTTCTCCTACCTGGCGCGGCAGGCCGAACATCTCATGCAAAACGGCTATACGCTGCTATACGGTCCCGGTCGGCATGGCCCGGGCAAAAATCAGTTTGAGTACTTCAGGGATCCTGAGCGCAACCTGGTTGAATTCATGTGTGATATCCAGCAAATCTGGGACGATGCGACGTACGTTCCGAGGGTGTGGAGTACGAAGGAAAAGTGGGTGAACATGTGGGGACCGGATGCGCCATCGGATTTTGTGTAGCTCTTAGAGAGGAGAAAAGGAGGGTTATATGCGATTGGTCACCTATCAACATGAAGGGCAGTCAAGGATTGGTGCGCAGCTCGATGGGCAGATTATCGATCTGAACCGGGCCTATCAGGCCTTACAGCGTCAGAGGGGCAACGACGATGAATTGGCAGTGGCGAACTTGCGGGTTCCCACCGATATGATTGGCTTGCTGAAAGGTGGTGAGACTGCCTTGAGGGGAGCTCAAGAGGCAGTAGCCTTTGTCCACGAACGGCTCTCAGCAAGCGATAACCCACCTGGCTTCGAAGGTATTGTGTATGCCATCGAGCGCATCTCGCTGCTGTCACCCGTGCTGCATCCCAGCAAGGTGATTTGCCTGGGACTGAATTACCGCGATCATGCTGCCGAAGCGGGCATGGCCGTACCTGAATACCCCGTTCTGTTTCACAAAGTGGCCGGTTCCCTGATTGGCCACAACCAGCCGATCGTCGTCCCACGCATCAGTAGCCAGATAGACTACGAGGGGGAGTTAGCCATAATCATCGGCAGGCGAGGCAAATATATTGCCGAGGATGAAGCGCTCTCCTACGTCGCTGGCTACAGTGTTGCCAACGATGTCAGCGCTCGCGACCTCCAGTTCCGCACCTCTCAATGGACCACGGGCAAGATGCTCGACACCTTCGGCCCCCTGGGACCGACCCTGGTGACAAAAGACGAGGTGCCGGACCCCAACGCGCTGGCTATCAAGACCACGCTGAATGGACAAGTGATGCAGAACGCTAGTACGGCAGATATGATCTTTCGTGTCCCCTACATCGTTAGCTATATCTCTGAGATTACAACGCTCGAAGCGGGAGATGTGATTATGACCGGGACGCCACCAGGCATTGGCAACACTCGTACGCCGCAGGTGTTTATGAAACCAGGTGATACGATCACGGTCGAAATTGAGCGCCTGGGGATACTGACCAACCCACTTGTGGGCGAAGGTAACTATGCAGGTCTCGCTGCACAGCCCACACCCACTCCAGACCTGGGTGAGCCGCCGTAGGCGGCCAATACCGTTGAAATTAGTGCAATGGTCGAGACTTGGTCGTTGTGGAGCCTGGCGAGGGCAAGCCTCGCCACTACATTTCAAGCACGACCTGTAGTGCAAGCGAGATGTAGTGGCGAGGCTTGCCCTCGCCAGGCTTTTCTCCTTATTTGAACGGTATTGGCCGCAGGCGGCGAGAAGTCCTGAAGAGTTACGAAAAAGTGTTCAAAAACCTTGGCTCTTTGGACGAGTAGCATCCATGATGATAGTCTCACAGTCGTGAGGATCGTACACCAAAAAGGACTAAGTCGGAATACATCTGGCAGAAAGGCATAATTAGGGAGCAGGGATTATGGCAGAAGAGGATCGAAGAAACGACGACAAAGAGATTGTTCCTGATGAAGGTGGAGGCAACAGGGTCGGGCCTGCTAGCGGCCCACGGGCAGCCATAGCGAAGGCGGTATTGATCTCAACCAGGTACTGCATCTAAATTATTGATCATACTTCGACCTTGTCACGTTGCCGCGCACGCAGCAGATGATAGACCAGGA
>WNFA01003321.1_pt1 | contig 15141 bp, 17 predicted proteins | sample 5400481 | NCBI WGS metagenome assembly WNFA01 (sample SAMN13153340, study PRJNA577476) | soil metagenome | isolation source: 120 cm saprolite under Douglas fir tree site 2 hole 1 replicate 2 | place: USA:California | collected 2015-04-18
AGATGGTATAGTTTTGCAAGGAGCGGTAGATGTAAAATGATCCGGCAAGACGATACTGCCAACTGGCGACCAGCGCCAGATCCACAGCAGGCAACTGAGCCGGATTTTCAGTGACGAACTGTTCACGCAAGGCATCATTGGCCCAGAGGGCATCGCGCACCTGTATCGTGACTTCTGGGGAGACATCTTGCTCTCCAGGAGATGCAGGAAAGGCAGGGACGAGGTGCAACTGCGTATTGACGTAATGTAATAAGGCAAACCAGATGCGATAGAAGCGTTCGGTTTCCTGGGGTAATAAACGCATATGGACTCCCCTTGACCTACAATGTTACTGGCTCATGATGCCTATCATATCATATCAAATCCTGATGATCACTCTACATTGTCATGCTGAGCGCAGCGAAGCATCTCTGTACCCATCGAGATAGACCCTTCGCTGCGCTCAGGGTGACACTCGAGTGTCGGACACAACTGGCCCCAGAGGCCAACTCGCTATGACACAAAGAGACAGTAATCAATCGGATTTGGTATCATGTGCTGACACGAAGAGAAAACAATGATGGGAACCAAAGTAGGAAGCAAATCCCACCAAAGGTCTCAGCGCAGTAAGGCAAGACCGGGCCAGAGGGCAGGCCGCACATCAAGCTCACGTTCCCATCCACTCCTGCTGCTCTCGCTTCTTGCGATGGGAAACGGGGAGGAAGGAGAGAGAACGAAAAGAGCTGCATCATAAACTCCCAGTTGCGCGAACTGCTCTTGTAACCAGGCTGAGGTTATAGTAATATAGCCCCGTAAATTATTCCTAGAACCAGTTAGCATCAGTAAGCTTTACGATGCGTTACATGCTTTGTTCGATCTCATCTGCCCTTCTGAGTGAATATAGTCTTTAGACAGGCAGAGAGCACAACAGCGAATAGTACCGAGGAGAATCATAATGGACATCGAAAAGTTCTTTGATCAGCCTTACACTGACCGCCAACTGGTAGAATTTGTAGATGACAGCAAATTAGAGAAGAAATCTTTGTGGGTTGCGATTCTTGAAGCTGATAAAATCTTCGAGGCATCAGCGACTGGCATAGTTAGTGTTAAAGGGTGGATATCCGAACCGATTGGGTTAGCAGCATTAGGAATAAAGAAGCTGTTAAACAAATCTGAGCCTGATATCCCAGATACAGAGTCTGATAACTTATTGCAGTTCTTATCCCTTAAAAAGACCAGGGAACGCTTATTAACATCATTAGAGGAGGGAAAATCTGATAGAAAATCGCCTCAGAAGTACCAGAAAAAAGGGGTAGTTTTCCATCTTATTAGGAAGAAGTTACACAGAACACTTTAAACTCCCTCCTACACATCCACGTAATCGCACAATTTATGTTGCCCACCCTGTTCTCCGACAAGAGTACACCCCCATTGCCAATTTTACCGCTCTACTTTTGAGAACAAGTTCAACGAGCTTCTGACGCTTCTGTCACATCTAGGCGCCAAAACTATCGAAGTTTACCATATGAGGGGATGGGGAGCTGAGTTCGCAGCTCACCTCGGTATTCGCGTTAGCACACCCAACACAGCTAATGTTGACGTTCAGCACCATACTGAACAAACGCTCCTTTACAAAGCTATCCTCCAAGGACACACGCCGAGCATACCAGAAGGCCTGAAGTGGTACTATACTGAACCAAATTGGCAACAGTTCGTCGATCAACGGCTGCATCATGGGTTACAGACATTTTCGCTTCATTATACCTACACAGATGATTTCGGCATCAATACTGAGCTAGGGAGCAAGCTAAAGAAGGTTGGTTTTGATCTTGGTGGTAACCTTGAAGGCCACACGGCAACCGAATGGCGAGTTACCGGAGAGTTTTAAAGTCACGACGAATAGGAGACCAAGTATGGCAGTTCCAGATTATCAGAGTCTTATGCTCCCACTATTGAAAATTACGAGCGATGGGAAAGAGCACAGTCGGCACTCATAAAAAGGTGGAAAATGGTAGAGGTAAAACATTGTCGTTTTTGGCTTCATGGGGTATCTTCGCATCGATTGGCATATTCCCGAAGGAACACAAAGCCACTATGCAAACAATGTGCTTGTACAAGCTGGTCTGTATGAAATTGTCATCTCTTTCTTTGAGGCAGAACTACCAGTCCTTTTCGGTCAGCCAGAGGAAAATAAAAGAAAGCTTGAAGAATTAGGATCAGTTCGAGCCGAGCTTGTAAGTAAGATCGTTGTTCCGCCCGAACTTGTACCTGCTCTGATTAATGCTTTAGAAACTGGCATTGAAAATTACCGTCAAGCAAAGGGTCAAGCATCGGGGAGGCTAGGTAAATGAACACTATCACCTTAAATCCCGCCTCTGTGAAAGCGTCCAGCACTAGCCAATATGCTCGTATCTTATTAAATCCTGATGCGCACACTATAACCCAGCAAACAATCATCCAACCTCCAATCTTTATTTCCATTGGAGGACAATTACCTGGTGGAAGATGGCTTTCACATCCAATAATCGTAAAAATAGAGGATGATGAAGGTGAATTTGTGATAAGTGAACCCAAATACCACATGCATGGCGAAGGCTCAACGATACCTGATGCCATTGAAGCATTTAAACGCATCTTCTCAGGATACCTCGACATCCTTTCGGAAGAAGAGAATAATTTAAGCTCATACATGTACGAACAGCTTAAATATTTACGTTCGGCAATTAGGCCAGAGTAGGTTGTATGGGGAGACTTGAATCAGACGAGACAGATAAGGCTCTTAAAAGTAAGATGCAGGCAGTTCGACTTGATAGAGCTGATTGGTATTACAAAATTTACAATGAACAAGGTGTCTTTGTCTCCTCAACAAGCATCTCTAAAGGGTCAAAAGAGACGTTGCGGGACCAACGAGTAAGAGATATGGCGCACCAACTTGGACTTAACACAGCGCAAGAGTTTATTGATTTGGTAAAATGCACCCTTAGTCGTGAAGATGCATTAGAGATTATACAAATCAATCGCCCACTTGGTACGCCACGAAACCGCAATTAGGTCACAGACAATAGCTCCTTCCAGCGCGTGGTAGAGCGCGGCGACCTTCTTTCCTGCCGCATCTGCCAAGCACGCGTCAGCCCTTGCGCTCCGAAGAAGAGCGTATCCTTGCCCCATACCGTATTGATCATATCCACCGCCTGCATCAGCCGTGCTTGCTTCTCGTACTGCTCTAAAGAGAACTCCCCGAAGAGGTCACCTTGAATGCGCTCCTGTGGTCTGATCCTGGTTAACAGGACCCCTGCTTTTTTATATTTATAGCCCTGTTGATATATCCCCCTGAGCAGTGCCAGAGCATGACCGATTAACGCAGGTGTGAAAGCCGTTGGAAAGAGGATGGCGCTGGATGCGCTGTTGGCATACTGCGGCTGATCAGGTTGAAAATAGTTGGTATGAAGAAACACACTAATGTGGGCAGCAACTGAGCCTTGTTTTCTGAGCTTCTCGGCTGCCCTGGCTGTATACGTTGCCACGGCTTGTTCAAGCTCTTCAAGAAGCTCCAGCGGCCTGCCAAAGGACTTCGCACTCATAATGGCCTTCTTGGGCCTGGGTTTGGTCTCGATGGGAAGGCACGGGATGCCTCGCAGTTCGAGAACCGTTCTCTCACCTACCACGGTCAGGTGCTTGCGTATCCAGGCAAGGTCGGCATACTTCAGATGCCTGGCGGAAATAATCCTGTGGTCATGTAAGAAGCGGGCATACCTGGGGCCAATACCCCACACGTCCTCGATATGAACGTCAGAGAGATAGCTATCAAGCTCCTGTTCTGAGAGGGAAACGAGGGCTAAGACTCCGCGATATTCAGGGTGTTTTTTCACAATCTCGGCGGCGATTTTACTGAGCGTCTTGGTAGGAGCGATGCCGACTGACACCGGAATACCAACACGCTGCAACACCGTCGTTCTGATCGTGTGCCCATAATCGCGGAGGTGTTCTTGCTCCACATGCGCCAGGCTCAGCCACGCCTCATCAATCGAATAGACTTCGATATGCGGGGAGAAGTCTGCGAGTGCGTTCATGACACGATTGGACAGGTCAGCGTACAGCGCGTAATTGGACGAGAACACCTGAATGCCATGTTGTTCCACCAGGTGACGTATCTGGAACAGAGGCGTGCCCATTTTAATATTCAGCGCTTTGACCTCGTTGCTTCTGGCTACCACACAGCCATCATTGTTGGAGAGGACAATTACTGGCTTGTACCGAATGGCGGCATTGAACAGCTTCTCACAGGAGACGTAGAAATTGTTGCAATCGACTAAGGCCACAAGGTGCTTCATGACCCCTGTCCCCTGAAGCGTTCCTGTAAAGCGGGAAGCAAGGGATGGATCACACAGGTCACGATCCCCCAGACGTGGAAGTCCAGCCGGTTGGTCACGTCAATGGGACGATACGCGGGGTGCGCAGAGTGCAGCGCCAGGGAGTCAGGCAGCATCTCTAGCCGCTTGATCGTACAGGCGTCACCGAGGATCGCCACAATCACCCGTTGATCTGCCGGTTCAAGCGCACGGTCAACTACGACAATATCCCCTTCATGAATGCCCATCCCAACCATGGCATCCCCACTCACCCGCATAAAAAAGGTGGTAGTTGGATGAACGATCAGGAGGTCGTGGACATTGAGCGAAGGTTCGACCCACTCCTCAGCAGGCGAGGGAAAGCCGGTAGGAGGATACTGTGGCACATTCATAGAACAGCCCCTTTTTTTCTACGAAACGTGCGGAAGAGGAACGGTGATGAAATACGGTTAACAGGTTGTCCGCACAGGCCAAATACAAAAATAGAACCTATGTTCTACTGTATAGAGGAGTATACCTGATGAATAAGCAAGCAGTCAATGTTTTCGAGGTTGTTCTGTAGATTTTGGGGCTTCTCGAACAAATGAACGCGCTATGCTCTCTTTTTTGCGGATCGGAGAGCAAACCCGATGCCCAGCACAAAGATGATGACCGCCAGCAGTTCAATGCCCATAGCGATGACGAGGGAGTTGAAATGCGTTTGCCCAATTTGCCCTTGCATGAAGAGGGGATGACTCACCGGGTTGAGGGCCAGCGTGTGCAGGACGAGGGCCACGACATTGACGAGCAGTGCGATACCCGCGCTCACGCATGCTCCCACCATCGCCGCTGAGCGCTGATTGAGGGAGTGACGAGACCAGGCAGCCACGGCTCTGCCTGGTAGAAGGCTGGCAAGCGCTAGCCCGGCGAACACGAGAAAGAGGATGAGGAAGGCCGTGGGCTGGCGGACGAGCAGCCCGCCGAATCCGGCGAGGGCAACAAGCAGTGCGATGACGATGAGACTGATCACTACCGGGACGTCGGCCTGCGTCAGGGTGTACGCTACGATGGCGCACACGGCAACAGTGGCAACGAGCGCGGAGACGTAGACCCCATCGTAGCTCCAACGCAGCACGGGGGCGGCGCTATACGCTGCCCGTGTCAACGGGTTATTGTCCTCGAGCAGGTAGAGATTCAAGCTCGCCACCAGAGAAGCGGCAAAAGCAAGGACTGTCGCGGCGAGTATAAACCAGAGGCGCGGCGAGAAGGCTGGCGCAGGTCTGTGAGAAGCCATAGGTATGTTCCTCCTTCAACTACTGAACACACTATGCCAGAAAACTGCAGCCGCTGCTACGCCTCAGATGCTCTCTCCCTTGCACTCGGGTGCGTGAGAACAGACGAGAGCCCCGGTAGTTACCCGGCTGTCGAAGGGGAAAGGTCCCGCAGGTCAACTTTTGAGCCTGCCCTACCTCTCCAGGAAGGCCAGGACATCGCGGTTGAAATCCTCTGCACGTTCGACGATCACAATGTGACCGGTGTTGGGGTAAAGAATGAGCCCGGCTCCTTTGATGTGCTGTGCCAGGTAGCGGCCATTCTCCGCTACCACCAGCGGGTCGACCTCACCGTGAACGACCAGGGTGGGCGCCTGGATGTGATCCAGTTGCCCGGACACATCGTTTGTCATACCCGCCTGCAACTGGCGGAAGTACGACTCCTGTCTCTGGGGACGATGGCGGGCATTGCCGGCCACCCTGTCCCAGTCTGCCGGGTGACTTTCAAAATAGCCAGGAGCAGCTATCCTGGCGTAGGTGCGCCGTCTCCGTTCACCAGCCTCCACCTGCAGGTCCGGCTGCCCCAGCAGCGCCATCATTTCTGGGTTGGGCGGGACATGGGTGCTGCCGCCAGCGGAGGTAGCGACGAGTACCAGCTTCTCGACGAGGTCGGGATGACGCAGCGCCACCTGCTGCGCGACAAATCCTCCCATGGAGATGCCGACCACGTGCGCACGCTGCACGCCTAAGGTTGAGAGGACGGCAGCGGCATCATCAGCCAGGTCGGCCAGCGTGTAGGGCTCGGACACGGGATCACTATCGCCCACATCACGGTAATCCAGGGCAATGGTGCGGTAGGTGCGACCGAAGACCTCGAGTTGCCCATACCAGCCCAACCTGTTAGAGCCCAGCCCGGTGAGCAATAACACGGTTCCCTGTGGATTGGCTGGACTGACTTCATCGTAGGCCATTCTCCGGCCGTCAATCATGACAAACGAAGGCTCTTTGACTGGCATGGGGATGCTCCCTTTCATAATGCTGCGACTGAGCGCAAGCAATGCCTGCTCAACGAAGGAACCAATGAGTGGTCTCTGTCGCTCATTTTACCACAACAACGGTGCAGATCTTCCGGGAGTTTCGATCAGAAAGCACCAGGCGACACCTGACCCCGATTTCGCCTTATGGCAATTTCCACAGGCGTGAGAGGTTGGGAAAAACGCAAAAAGGGAGGCAAAATCTAAAGGATGTATCAGGGTCGTTCACCTGAAACATTTTTCTGTTCCCTACCGTGATAGAATTAAACGTTTTTCGATCTTCAACGAACAAGTGGAACTCACGATGTTCAATGATGATAAAAGAACATTTGAAACGACCTCGTCATTTTGTGTGATAAGCAAAGTATGCCCACAGAAAGGATGAAGAGGAGTGCCATGACGATACCGGTGCAGCAGCAAGCCAACCATGTGGACACGGCACTAACCAGAACAGATGTCGTGCGTTTGCTTCAGGACGTAGGAAGTCCTGAGCAGTTGGATGTCAGCGGTCAGAATTTACGTGGAATCAACCTGACGAATTGCAACTTGCGGGGGGCCAATTTGAGCCAGGCAAGCGCCTGCGAAGCGAACTTGTGCGGGACCAATCTTTCCAAGGCCGATTTGCACGGCGCCGACCTGCGCGGAACCTACCTGTGCTGGGCTGACCTGCGGGGGGCCAATCTAGGTGAGGCTGATTTACGTGAGGTTGATCTAAGCTGGGCCAATTTATGTGAGGCTGACCTACGCGGGGCTAACCTGGACAGGGCCATCTTGTACGGGACCATCTTGGGCAGGGCTGACCTGCGTGGGGTTTCCTGGGATTCGACTGACGTGCGTGGGGCTGACCTGAGTTGGGCTTGCTTTGGTGAGGCGAGCGCCTATGAACTCAAGCGCCATCTCCGGCACAGAGGGGCCATCTTTAGAGAGACGACCAGGGTGAAGGTGGCAGAGCGGTTCTCAGATGAGGCAAGCACGTTCGCTCTCGGATTTTCGCTCGGTTTCCTCTTGATGAGCTTGGTTGGTTTCCTGGGTATGGTTGGCATGCAAGAGATGCGCCATTTCCTGAGGCTGAAAAGATTCTTTGTTCATTGAGGCGAAATACGGAACTGGAACGTGTAGAAAGCAGGAAGGGTTGTGTTTATTAAGTACGTGTGCCTGCTGGACCGAAGTAGGTACACAAGATCAAGACAAGGAGATCGCTATGTTCACCGTCCTGAGTGAGATTCCACTCATCACCATCAACCTGGGAAATATGCATCTGGCCATCTATCTGAGTCAGGTCATGTACCTGTTGGTTGCGGCCTTTGTCGGCTTTGTAGCCGAGTTCATTGTCGGCTGGCGGCTGCCCTTTGGGATCATTGGGGCGATCATTGCTGCGCTGGTGGGGATCTGGATCGTCACCAACGTGGTGATCCTCATCATTCCTGGTGATCCCGTCTTCTTCGGAGTGCCGCTGTTCAAAGCGCTGATTGGGGCCACCCTCTTCGCGGCGCTCTGGCACCTGGTGACCTACCGCATCTGGCACCGCCGCCAGCCGTACTACCGACGTCAAGTCGCAGTATAAGCGAGGGTCGTTCTTCATGGCTTATATGTAAGTAAACATGTCGCTTTCGGCGCCTGCCTCATATCTTCTGAGGCAGGCGCTAGACCACTTCCCTATCCCCTTCTGTTTTTTACCATACTGCGAAGAACTTCCTTCTGATTTGCCTTATATTCCGCAATAATGTTATGCTGAAGGTGAATTCAGATTGATTGTCGCCGATAAAAATCAGAAAAGTAAGCATGCAGAATAACGAAAACAGCACACCCCAGGCTACGCCACAATTTCACATGAAGGCAGATGACCGGCACTCACTGGAGGGTCTCCCCTGGCATGTCCCCCTGGCTGAATGGCCGGAACACGGTGTCGTGTCATTGCCGATCCGTAAGGGCGAATCGCGCCACCCTGTGATCTTTGTCGAGCGCGCAGGCTCCCGCTACGCCATTAAAGAGACGACTCCCCGCATGGCGGAGCGCGAGATAAACAATCTACATGAGGTCGAACGGCGCGGCATTCCTGCTTTGAGCCCGGTCGGCAGCGTAACCGTCAGGGAAGCGCCGGTACTGCTGGAGGAGCCCGGACCCGGAGGTATACCTCAATACATCAGCGGAGATCGCGGTTACACGGTGACGAGATTGGCTCCGCGCGTCGTGCCGCACGCCCTGCTCTACCGTATTCCCTTCACCAGGCGCAACAAGCAGCGCATCTGGTCGGCCGTGGCGGTCCTGATGATCGAGTTGCACGAACATGGCGTGTACTGGGGCGACCCTTCGCTGGCAAACGTACTGATCCGCATCGATGGGCGGCGTATCCTGGCAATTATGGCCGACGCGGAAACGGCGGAACTCTTTCCCGGCACGATCAGTGAAGGACTGCGAGAACAGGACCTGGCTCTATTTAACGAGTCGCTGCTGTGGCAGGCGGAAGACTTGCGCACGGCGCGCGGACTGCCCGAAGAAGAGGAGATCATGGGCGAGGCAGATTTTCGCTATTTTGAACGGCGCTATCGCTGGCTGCGCCGCGAGCACGCTCAACTGGCAACCCCATCGTCATTGATCACCTTCTTCCAGGTAGAAGGTCTACTGCACGACTTGAACCGCTGGGGCTTCTCCTTGCTGGATACCGGCGGACATGCCTTACAAGAATTTGTCACCATACTGCCTGGCTGGCACCTGCGTCGCATGCAGGAACTGCTGGGTATCACAGTACCGCGCCCTTACGCGCGCCGCTTCTACAATACCATCCTGGGACACCAGGCCATCATGAGCAACAATGAGAAGCGCTATGTGAGCATCGAGGAAGCTGCCAGGGACTGGTATACGCGCTATCACCTGCCTACTATTCTCCTATTACGCCAGAACCTTACAAGGGGGCAAGATCCGATGCGCGCCTACTTCTCGCTTTTACGCCACAAATTGGATCTCAGCGTTAAAGCTGGCTACGAGATTCCCCTCGATGAAGCTGCTTTAAGCTGGTCCATGCAGCAGGCAGAAACAGGCAAACTCGGCTCTGTCGACCCTGCCACACTGGCAAAATGGTGGCACGAGCTTGAACCCGTCTCGCAAGTACTTGAGCCCCCCATGATAGAAAGCCAGAAGCTGGAGCCGCTGCTCTCCGAGCCCGAGCAGCCACTTGTCCACCTTCCCACGCCGGAACTCGAGCACGAGCTAAACCAGATGCTGGACCAGGGGGAAGCAGAGGATTAGACCTCTTCTAAGGCCTCTTCTTCTTCCTCTTGATTGCCCTCGCTCTCGGCTGCTTTGAAGGAGAGGATATTGCCGCGAATCTGCTCTTCAATGGCAGAGGCAACATCGCTGTTCTGCCGCAAGAACTCCTTCGCGTTCTCGCGCCCCTGGCCCAGGCGAATATCGCCGACGGTGAACCACGCGCCGCTCTTCTTCACCAGCCCCATCTCCAGCCCGAGGTCGATCAGGCCACCTTCGCGAGAAATACCCTCGCTGTACATGATGTCGAATTCGGCAACACGGAATGGTGGAGCAACCTTATTTTTGACCACCTTGACGCGTGTGCGATTTCCCATCACGTCCTGTCCCTGCTTGATGGAGTCAATACGGCGGATATCCAGGCGCACAGAGGCGTAGAACTTCAGTGCTCTACCACCAGAGGTCGTCTCGGGATTCCCAAACATAACACCGATCTTCTCACGCAGTTGATTGGTGAAAACAACGGCGGTGTTAGAACTGCTAATAGCGCTGGTGAGCTTGCGCATGGCCTGACTCATCAGGCGCGCCTGCAAGCCAACATGCGAGTCGCCCATCTCACCTTCGATCTCGGCGCGTGGTACAAGCGCCGCCACAGAATCAATGACGACTACATCGATGGCGTTACTGCGCACCAGCGAGTCTACAATCTCCAGCGCCTGTTCGCCCGTGTCTGGCTGGGAAATCAGCAGATTCTCGGTGTCAACGCCACAGTGTGCGGCATATGTGCGGTCCATCGCGTGTTCAGCGTCAATAAAGGCTGCATAGCCACCAGATCGTTGGGCACTGGCCATGATGTGCTGGCAGAGCGTCGTCTTGCCAGAAGCCTCGGGACCGTAGATTTCCGTAATACGCCCGCGTGGTATACCCCCCACGCCCAGCGCCAGGTCTAACGCAATTGATCCCGTGGAGATCACTTCAACATGCACCTTCGCGGCCTCGCCCAGCTTCATAACTGCACCTTTTCCAAAGCGGCGTTCAATCTGCTGCAGCGCCAGTTCTATAGCCTTTTCACGTTCGCTGTTGCCGGTAGGTACTATGGTGCCGCTTCGCTCTGTCGTCGTTTTTTCCTTCTTCGTTGTCGCCATACCTCTGTTTCACAGGGTGCAGGATATAGACAGGGTTGTTGCTCTCCCGCTTCACCAGCCCTGCATTCCTCCTTCTTTAAAATGACAATGAAATAGTGACTAATCTAGTTCCCTCGTTGGGTATATTCTCTGCCAGGGTTGAAAAAGCGGAAACAGGCACCTCTCCTTGCACCCATTTCCCGAGTGTAGAACAAGCGTACCACAAGCACAGGCCTATGTCAAGGGTCTTGCCATAACACACCAGGTCGTTAGTAAATGTAGGGGCGAGGCTTGCCCTCGCCCTGCCACCCTTACATGTCCCGCCGCCCCTCGAGGGCGCGGCTGAGCGTACCTTCATCGGCATACTCCAGGTCACCGCCGGTGGGCAGGCCGCGCGCCAGTCCCGTGATACGTACGTCTAGTGACTTCAATTTATCCTTGATAAAGATCGCTGTATATTCGCCCTCGAAGTTCGGATTCGTCGCCAGGATCACTTCGCGCACCTTGCCGCCACGCACGCGCTGCAACAGCTCGTCGATACGCAGGTCTTTCGGTCCGATACCTTCCACGGGCGAGAGCGCTCCATGCAGCACGTGATAGAGTCCCTTGTAAACGCCAGTCTTCTCCAGGGCCAGCACATCAAGTGGCTCCTCCACGACACAAATAATCTCCTGGTCGCGGGTCCTGTCGCTGCATGTTGCACAGGGATCGACTTCAGTGATATTGAAACAGCGCGAGCAGTAGATAATGCTCTCCTTCACGCGCAGGATAGCTTCAGCCAGGCGACGGGCCTGGTCGGACGGGCTGCGTAAAATGAAAAACGTCAGGCGCTGCGCCGTCTTCACGCCCACGCCGGGCAGTTTCGAGAACTCTTCTATCAGTTCCGCCACCGGTGATGCAATGTTGCTCATAAATGTTAAAACATTCCTGGAATCCTCATACCGCCGGTGACGTTACCGAGCATCTTCTGTTGCGCCTCGGTAGCCCGGTTAAAGGCATCCCTGGCCGCTGCCAGCACCATCACCTCGAGTTCGGCGATATCTTCCGCGTTAAAGGCCTCGGGATCGATCTTGACAGCCGTGACCTCAAACTTCCCGCTCATGGTGATCGTTACTGCGCCACCACCGGCGGTACCGGCGAACTCACTGGCCTCCAGTTCCTCCTGCATTTTCACCATCTTCTGCTGCATTTTTTGCAGATCACGCATGTTCATAGGCGGTATAGCTCCTTACTTTGGGCGAACATCCCTGATGCGCGCCATAAACGTTCTCACAACTTCCTGCACTACCGGGTCTTGCCGGGCCTTCTGCTCAATAGTCTCCTGGAATGATGTCCTTGTAATATTCTCGCTCACCTCGCTCAGAGTGGCAAGAGGCGATGAATGGGCAGGGCCGGTCGAGCCGCCATAGGAAACTTGCTCCTCCTGCATCTGCCGGACCTGGGCCTCCTGCTCAACTCGCTCGGGCTGTTCGGGAGGGGGACCGGCAGGCCGCTCGACACGCGCTGCCTTTTGTAGTGCAATGGTTGAGTTTGCCCTGGCCGGGCGCTGGCTGGCCTCCCGGGATGAAGCGCCTGGCAGAGGCTGGCCGGGCGGCAGCAGGCGCACCCGGCAGTTCTGACCAAACTCCGTAGTCAAAGCCCATTCTACATCCTTAGAGCGATCATTTACAATCTTGTAATGTGCCTCGTTGGCAAAGTGCAATACGACGATGGGCTCTTTGTCCGTACCCTCAATAGCAATGACCTTACATTGGGTCAATGTCGCGGCTGCCAGCCCATTCCTTTGGTTCGTCCGCTTTTTAACCCTGTCCCACGCGTCCTTCACCTGCTGCACCGTCAGCGACGGCACAAGCGCATCACCTACCTCGTCTTCCGCTAACGGAACTGCTCCATCCGCGCGGCTGGGAGCAATATCTTTGGCTGCTGGTTTACCTGGAGCAGGTAGAGGTTCGGGTATATACTCTTCCTCCTCGAGAGGGGGTAGATCATCCCAGTCGGGCAGCGCAGCAGGCACTTCCTCAACCGGCTTTTTTTGTGCTGCAGGTGGGGGTCTTTCCTGTTCAGTCGCAGGGCGGGTAGAGGATGCAGCCTGTGGGGCCGCAGAGCGCGGCTGGACTGCAGCAGGGCGCGGCTGCGCTGCCGGAGCGGGGGCAACAACAGGCGCCTGGCTCTTGCGATGTAGCTCGACACATGCGAGGAAAGCCAGTTCCAGGCCGAGCTGCGGCGTCCCCTGGTTCTTCTGCATCAAATCGTTCTGCGCAAAAGTGCGAGCGCACTCGGTCAACTCTTCCAGCCCAAATTGCCGGGCTATCTGCATAACATCGCCGGTCTCGTCCTCGGTCAGGTCCAGGATAGTCGCAACGTCCGCGCCCGCTTTGGCAAGCATTAGCGCGCGCCAGTACTCCACCGCCTGAGCATTGACCTGGCGCAGGTCCGCGCCGGCCTCCGCGAGTTCGTGGATCAGGTGCAGGCCACCCGAGCCATCAAGGGTGGCGACATAGGTGATGAGCCTGGAGATGAAGCGCGGGTCTGCCACGCCGAGCATCGCCTGCACCTGCGCCAGCGCAATATCTTCTCCGCTGTAGGCAATCGCCTGGTCTAGCAGGCTTAACGCGTCGCGCATGCCCCCGGCAGCGGCCCTGGCTATCAGTTCGGCAGCCGCCCGCTCCAGCCGGATGTGCTCCTGCTCCGCAACAAAATTCAAATGCTCGACAATCTGCCGCGTCGTAATGCGTTTGAAGTCGAAGCGCTGGCAGCGCGAGAGCACAGTGGGCAACATTTTATGCACATCCGTCGTCGCCAGCACAAAAATAGCATAGCCCGGCGGCTCCTCCAGCGTCTTGAGCAGCGCGTTGAATGCCTCCGGGGTGAGCATGTGGGCTTCGTCAAGCACGTATACCTTGTATTTGCCCGTCGCAGGCGGCATCATCACCTTTTCACGCAGGTCGCGAATACTATCGATGCCCCGGTTAGAGGCGGCGTCGATCTCGATGACATTGAATGAAGTCCCGGCTGTAATCTCGCGACACTGCTGGCATACGTTGCACGGCTCGCCATCCTGTGGATTGGCGCAGTTGATGGTTTTGGCAAGCAGGCGGGCGGTGCTGGTCTTGCCAGTGCCCCGGGGTCCGGTGAAAAGATAGGCATGTGCTGGCTTGCCGCTGCGGAGCGCATTTTTGAGCGTGCGGGTTATTGGCTCTTGCCCGACCAGCTCACCAAACTTTTGCGAGCGCCATTTGCGGTAGAGTGATTGTGAGGTCATGCTGCTAATCCCGCCTACCCTTGCCGGTAAGTCACACCAGAGTCGAAAGCTGAAAAAAGAGAGCCGCTTTTCGCCCGGTCCTGCCGATCAGCGCAATCAGGCTGCCCTGCGGCACCCAGAGAGGTCGTCGTACCGTTGCTTCCTCACAGACCTGGCGGGGTTCAGAGACATCTGCCGCGCAGGACCCGATTACGCCGATCGGCAGGACCGGAGAAAACCGGCCCGTTCGTTTGAAACTATCGTGGGAAGCAAGCCTGAAGCGCCTTGCCCCCGGACTGAACATAGCAATTGTACTACTACTCAGAACGCTTTGTCAAGGAAGATATCTGCCTATCAGCAGGCTATATTTCTCTTTGACCGCGGCGGGAATCCTTGCCGGATCAGTCAGAATCGACGTTGCCAGTGCGCTCGGGCAGCCGCAGGTATTGGCGCTGCGATCGGCAGGAATCTTCCTGGCGACACTGCGCAGGATGCGCTGGGCATTGGCGACGTTAGCGCTGAGGTTGCTGATCACCATCTCGACCGTCACCGGCTCTTTCGACTCGTGCCAACTGTCATAATCGGTGGCGCAGGCAACGGTGGCGTAGCACAACTCGGCCTCGCGCGCCAGCTTCGCCTCCGGTAGAGCCGTCATGCCGATGATGTCCATGCCCCAGCTGCGATAGGTGAGCGATTCAGCCTTCGTAGAGAAGAGCGGGCCTTCCATGCAGACGTAGGCGCCACCTTCGTGCACCTTTACATCGCCCAGTTCGCGCGCCGACTCCAGCAGCAGCTCGCTGAGTGTCGAGCAGAAAGGCTCAGCGAAGGTGCAATGCACGACGATGCCGCCTTCAAAGAAGCTGTTGACGCGGCTCTTCGTGCGGTCAAACAACTGGTTGGGAATGACCAGGTCACGCGGGGCGATATGCTCGCGCAGGCTGCCCACTGCGCTGACCGAAA
>WNFA01007239.1_pt1 | contig 15131 bp, 17 predicted proteins | sample 5400481 | NCBI WGS metagenome assembly WNFA01 (sample SAMN13153340, study PRJNA577476) | soil metagenome | isolation source: 120 cm saprolite under Douglas fir tree site 2 hole 1 replicate 2 | place: USA:California | collected 2015-04-18
CATCTCGTGGTAAAAGAAAGAGAGAATGTACAGTGGTCAAACGCGGTAGTGTTTTTACCCAAGGAACCTTACCTTGGAACCTCCAAGCACTATTCTGTTGTCAAAGTACTACGTGCATTCTAGCACAAGATAGAACAAAGTCAACAAAATGTGCATCTGCGGATGCTTTTCTTTCCTCGGGGTACAGGCGTCCGCCGTGTGAGGACATGACGGGGGTATCCAGAAAGGAACGATGATGAATGAGGGCATTTCCTGACTCAAAAAAGTAGGTAATCGATGCATAGAATGCCTAGTGTATTTGCACTAGAACCTACATGAGGCGTAAGCAGAACACGCTTTTTATGGGCTGCGAAAATAGTGTGTCCTGGGGATGCCTTTCCATGCTTCGCACTTTAGAATGGTTAGAGCGACGAAAGGGCTTTTTGAGGTACGAAATGCCCTCGATGAATCCTAAAGATTGAAAGAATGATGAGAGATACTACAGTTCGAAACAAATCCGCCACATCTAGGGTATACACCCCCTGTCGAATGTGGGGATCAAAAGAAGAAGGAGTAGACAATGCATGCAGCAATTTTTCGTGGAGCATTTAATATACAGGTGGAGCAGATCCCTGATGCGGCCATTCTCGCGCCAACTGACGCCGTGGTTCGAATTACCCATGCCTGTATTTGTGGAACCGACCTGTGGCCGTATCGGGGGCAAGGAGCGTACCAACCAGGCTGGCAAATAGGCCATGAATGGATGGGCATTGTGGAGGAGATTGGCTCAGAGGTTCGAACCATCAAGCGAGGAGATCGAGTGGTCGCTCCTTATGACTTCTGTGATGGGATCTGTGAGTTCTGTCGGAAAGGACTTGATAGCGCCTGCCAGCAAGGGGGGCTCTGGGGCTTTGGACATGAAGGTGGACAGGCCGAGGCGATTCGAGCTCGCTTCGCAGATGCGACGCTGGTGGTTCTTCCCCCCTCCGTGGAGGGAGATGAGGCCCTCCTCAAGGCGATTCTTCCGCTGACCGATGTCATGGCAGCGGGCCATCACGCTGCAGTGATAGCGGGGGTACGTCCAGGAGGAAGTGTTGTTGTGATCGGGGATGGAGCGGTTGGCTTATGCGCCACATTGGCAGCGCGTCGACTAGGAGCCGAACGGATCATCGTGCTTGGACATCAAGAGCAGCGTCTCACCCTGGCTCGCCAGTTTGGGGCAACTGATGTGGTCACAAGTAGAGGAGAACAGGTGGTCCCCCAGGTGATCGAGATGACAGGAGGGGGCGCGGACGCCGTATTGGAGTGCGTGGGAACCGAGGAGACGATCAACCTGGCGGTGAATACGACCCGTCCAGGTGGAACGGTTGGGTTTGTGGGAGCGCCACATGGCAGCGGACAGATCCCACTTGGACGCATGTTTTCCTACAATATCGGCTTGCGAGGAGGACTGGCTCCGGCGCGAGCCTATCTTCCCGAGCTGCTTGCAGAGGTTCTTGCCGGTCGGCTTGATCCCTCACCGGTATTGGATTTGACGGTCAGCCTGACAGAGGTGGCCTCGGGCTATGCGGCAATGGATCAACGACAAGCCATCAAAGTAATGGTCCGACCGTAAGAAATGCTATATCCGTGAGCGGGCAAGCACAGGTAGCGACGATCCTGCGTGAAGTCCATACCATCCGGGGTCCGCTCACCTTCCTGGCCCGGTTTGTCACTCCCACGCAGAGCATCGCACTCTCGGAAGCCACCTTTAGTGGATATCCTATGCAGGGATTGCAGATCGACCAGTTGGATACAGAGGGGGCCATTCTCGACCAGACGGTGATGCTGCGTCCCTGGCCGGTCGTGGCGCTCTTTCGAGACGGGGCGGAAAAGCTGCCGCTTCCCTTTTTGACCCCCGGTTACTGGATCCTGCCAAAGCATCCAGCCTGAGGGGCTGCAGCGAAAGGAGATCAATGAGGCAGAACGATGGCATGAGGCGATGGTTGCCTCAGGTAATGCGGATGCTATAAGGCAGGGCTGACAGCAGTATTGTCCATTGAGCAAGAGAGAGGAGGTTGAGTGATGTTACGTATCCAATTTGAACGCTTTGGGGAACCAACAGAGGTGCTACGTGTGGTTGACGTGTCCATACCGAGACCCGGAATCAACCAGGTCCTGATACGCATGCATGTGCGCCCCATCCATCCTTCAGATCTCAGTATTATGCAAGGGCGCTACGGTGCCTTACCTGCATTGCCAGCCTGCCCAGGACTCGAAGGGGTTGGTGTCATCGCGGCCCTTGGTGAAGGTGTGCAAGGCTTTCACGTTGGGCAGCGGGTGGTTCCTTTCAATAGCTGGGGAACCTGGCAAGAATATGTGACCGTGGACGGATCCAGGCTCCTTCTGGTTCCTGATCGGATCAGTGATGAGGTGGCAGCACAACTCACCGTCAATCCCATGTCAGCATGGATCATGCTCACCCAGGAACTGCAGGTCGAACGAGGCGAATGGCTCGTGCAAACCGCGGCAAATTCGACGGTTGGGCGCCTGGTGCTCCAACTCACGCAATTTCTTGGAGTCAAAACGATTAATGTTGTACGACGCCGTGAGCAGGTCCAAGAACTCCTGAACGCGGGTGCTGACGAGGTGATCTGTTCCGCCGATGAGAACGTCGTCGAGCGGATAGCACAGATCACCGGCAGCACCGGTGTCGGCAAGGCCATGGACAGTGTTGCTGGACAAATCGGTGCAGACGTGTTAAGGAGCCTACGTCCTGGTGGCGTGATGCTCCAATACGGAGCACTCTCGACGCATGGACAGACGGAGCCAAACAAAATGATTATGCCAGTTGTTGCGCCAAAACTGGTTTATGGCGCAACAAGCGTGCGAGGCTGGTGGCTCTATCACTGGCTCTCAATAGTGCCTCTTGAGCAGGCTATGGGATTCGTGAAGCAGGTGTTGAGCTTGATGGTAGAAGGAAAGCTGGTTTTAGAACCTGGTCGAGCGTTCGCTCTGAAAGAGGTAGAACAAGCAGTGCGTTATACACAGACAAAGGAACAGGGAGGCAAAGCGCTCCTTGTCGGATAAGAGATGGTATTCTGTGCTACTGTTCTTCATATGTGAGAGGAAGCTGGCAACTTCTTCTTCGCTACTTTCCACTCCTCCCTTTCCGCCATGTGGCAATACAAGGGGGAGAGGGAAGCAGCCAGGTAGGACAGAACACTGTTTTTCGTTGTGATTCAACTATTGAAGGAGGAACGACATGCAAGTCGCACAACAAGCTCTTCAGAGCTATCGGAGAATGTTTTTGATTCGTGGCATCATCGCCATCGTGTTTGGCGTGCTGGCCCTTGTTTTGTCGCCGGGGATTACGCTTACTTTCCTGGTGTACTTGTTTGGCGCGTACGCCGTCATAGGAGGGGTCGCTGCAGTGGCTACGGCTGTGCGCTCTACCAGAGAGCAGGGCTGGGCACTCCTGCTGGTCGAGGGCATTGTGGGCATTCTGGCAGGCATCGTCGCCTTTGTCTGGCCGGGCATCACCGCCTTCGCCTTACTCTTCCTGATTGCGGCCTGGGCCATTGTAACCGGCATCATGCAGATCGTCGGTGCCTTTACCCTCCCGCTGGGTACTGGGCGCGAGTGGCTGCTGGGACTGGCAGGACTCTTCTCGATTCTCTTCGGCGTCCTCATCGCCATCCGGCCTGTTGCTGGGCTGGTCACCGTGGTCTGGTTAATCGGCATCTATGCGATTGTCTATGGCATCCTGTTCATCGTGCGGTACCTCCAGGCGCGCGCTCTGGCTTCTCGTCTGACTTGACCTCCATCCAGAGACGTTTTGCTCGCACTGTCCGACCTCACAGCAGGATGGGCAGCGAGCAAAACTTCACGGATGAGGGAGTGAAAGAGAAAGGATGAAGAGCGTGTCATACAAGCAACAAGAGAAACACAGCACCTCGCAGGGAACAGAGCCTTCTGATGGCATCCTGTTGCGACAATCTCTCGCAGGCGACGAGTATGCCTTTGAAGCCCTGGTCAGCCGGTATCGCAGTCCCTTACTGAACTATATCCGGCGTATCCTCAAGGATGACGAACTGGCTTACGACGTCCTGCAGTTTGTCTTGCTCCGGCTCTATGTCTCTCAGCCAACGTTGCTGAAGGACGTGCCACTCCGAGCGTGGTTGTTTCAGGTCGCACACAATCGCTGCATGGACGAGTTGCGCAAGCAGCGCTCTAGACCTTCGATTCATTTCTCTGAACTCTCCTGGGAAGATGAGAACGATGGGATAGAGCTGCTAGAGTCCATCCCGGATCCGCGACCGTTGCCAGGGGAGATCGTGGAGCAGCGTGATCTGCGCGCTGTCCTGCACCAGGCGATACATAATCTCCCGCCCAGGTTTCGCTGGGTCGTCCACCTGCACTGTTTTGGGCACCTCACCTTCTCTGAAATCGGACGCACCCTCAAGATGCCCGCGCCGACCGCTAAGGCCTACTATTATCGCGCTTTACCGCTGCTACGTTCCGCACTCGCAAACAACACGGCCGTTTCTTTGAGCTCGTAGCGTCAACAGGCTACACCTCCTACGAGTCTGGGATGCTTGCTTCGCCTTCGAAATCTCTACTTGACGTCGGCTATCCCGCTATGCCTAACTATGCTATGAAGAGTTGATTAAATTTAACGATTATGGAGGCCATCATGACACTTGATCCCAGGCAACACAGTCGTCTTATCCTCGAGGGGCGTGACCGTGCAGGTGCGCGGGCTATGCTCAAAGGCATCGGCTTTACCGATCGTGATTTATCACAGCCGATCATTGGCGTCGCCAACACCTGGATCGAAACCATGCCCTGTAACTACCATCTACGCCACCTGGCCGCCCGAGTGAAAGAAGGCATACGCGCAGCTGGCGGGACGCCCATGGAGTTCAATACCATCGCCATCAGCGATGGCGTGACGATGGGGACAGAAGGCATGAAAGCCTCCCTGGTCAGCCGCGAGCTCATCGCCGATTCCATCGAGTTGGTCGGTCGTGGTCATATGTTTGATGCCGTCATTGCCCTGGTGGGCTGCGATAAGACCATACCAGGCGCTGCCATGGCGCTGATCCGGCTGAACGTGCCCGGCTTTGCCCTCTACGGGGGCTCCATCGCCCCCGGCCATTTCAGGGGCAAGGACGTCACTGTTGGCGATGTCTACGAAGCAATCGGAGCACATGCAGCGGGCAAAATCAGCGATACTGACCTGCGCGAGCTCGAGAATGTCGCCTGTCCTGGAGCGGGCGCATGCGGCGGGCAATTTACAGCGAATACGATGGCGATGGCCCTGGAGTTTCTTGGCCTCTCGCCTATGGGCACGGCGAGTGTTCCGGCCATTGATCCGCGCAAGGATGAAGTAGCCAGGCATTGTGGCCAACTCATCATGGACCTCCTCCGGCGTGGAGTGACGCCCGGCGATATTCTGACGCGCCAGGCCTTCGAGAATGCCATTGCCGGCGTAGCGGCGTCAGGTGGTTCGACCAATGCCGTGCTGCACTTGCTAGCGCTGGCACGCGAAGTCGGCGTGCCCCTCACCATCGACGATTTTGACACCATCAGTAGGCGTACACCTCTGCTCGCCGATCTCAAGCCGGGTGGACGCTATGTAGCCGTTGATCTGGATCGTGCCGGAGGCATACCCCTATTAGTGCAGCGACTCGTCTCTGCTGGCCTGGTCGATGGAAAGCAGATGACCCCGAGCGGGCGAACCATAGGTGAAGAAGCCAGCCTGGCTGTGGAAACACCGGGACAGGATGTCGTGCGCCCGCTCTCTAACCCCATCAAGCCAAATGGGGGCCTGGTCATTCTCAAAGGGAATATCGCGCCAGAAGGGTGTGTGGTCAAGATCGCCGGTCACGAGCGGCTGTACCACCGCGGACCGGCGCGTGTCTTCGACCGCGAGGAAGACGCCATGAGCGCAGTGATTCACGGTGAGATGGCCGTTTCAGCGGCGCAACTCGCGGGTTGATGGTCGGTCATGTCGCGCCCGAAGCCGCCCTTGGTGGTCCAATTGCCTTGTTGCACGAGGGGGACATCATCATCTTCGACATCCAGGCACGCCGCCTCGATGTCGAACTCCCTGCCGCGGAACTCTCTGCTCGCCTGGCACAGTGGACAGAACCTGTCCCGCGTTATACCAACGGCGTCTTCGCCAAGTATGCCGTCCTGGTCTCTTCGGCCTCAGAGGGAGCCATCACTCGTCCGCAATAGGGAGGATTGGGGTCCCACAATGGATTGGGGTCCCACGATGAATCGGGGACCTACAAGGAGAAACCTATGCCAGACACCATTGGTTTCATTGGTCTGGGCATCATGGGCAGACCTATGGCCCACAACCTGCTCAAAGCGGGTTTCCTGCTCATCGTGCACAACCGCCATCAAGAGGTGACGGACGAATTCATGGCAGCCGGTGCGCAGTCCGCCACTCAGCCACGCGACATCGCCGATTCCTGCGATGTGCTGATCACTATGTTGCCTGCCTCTCCTCAAGTAGAAGAAGTACTGATTGGCTCCAACAGCGTCATCGAAGGAGCGCACAAAGGACTGATCGTCATTGATATGAGCACTATCTCGCCCTCGGTAACTAGAACTCTGTCCGTTCGCTTGGCCGAACATGGTATAGCCATGCTTGACGCGCCAGTGAGCGGTGGAGACAGGGGTGCTATCGCCGGTACGCTCTCCATTATGGTCGGCGGTAATGAAAACACCTTCCAGCGTTGCATGCCCATCTTCCAGGCCATGGGTAAAACGATTGTACATGTGGGCGAGAGTGGAGCGGGTCAGGTCGTCAAAGCCTGTAATCAGATCGTTGTTGCCCTGATCATTGAAGCGGTGAGCGAGGCCCTGGTGCTCGGCTCGAAGGCAGGAGTTGATCCGGCTAAAATCCTGCAAGTGTTGAACGGAGGTCTTGCTGCCAACCGGGTCATAGAACAGCGCGGAGCAAGTATGCTCGTCCACGACTTCACTCCAGGTGGCCGCATCCGTACACACCACAAGGACCTTGGTATCGTTTTAGAAATGTGCCGCAGGTACGGCGTGTCGTTACCGGTGACCGCCCTGGTGGACCAGATGCTCGCCTCACTGGAGATTAGAGGGCGAGGTGACCTCGACCATACTGCTTTGCTTACCTACCTTGAGGACCTTGCTGCTCATCGTGTTGGCCAGGCGGGGTTGGCATGATGATTGGCTATATTAGTGGACGGCGGGTCAACGGAGCATTTGTGGTCAAAGATGTAAGGAGTGGGAAAGCTCTCGCGGAGGTGACGCCGCGCAAACTGGTGCGGCTGGCTCGTTCCGTACAAGGGTGGATAATCACTCGTTTTCCTTTATCTCACATCACTGGAAAGGAGGGCGGCGCTTCCTCCCCCAGTTGAAACATGGGGGTACCCGCGCCGCTGGAATCATGGACATAAAAAACCTGATAGCAATTGATGTGCATACCCACGCAGAAGTATCGAGCCGGATTCCTGATGATCCCAGGTGGCAGGCGATACAAGAGGCATCAGCACGCTACTTCAAAGAAGAGGGTCCTCGACCTACCATCACTGAGATCGCGGCCTACTACCGGGAACGCAAGATGGCCTGTGTCATTTTCCCTATCGACATGGAATCGACGACCGGGCTGGCACGGGTTCCGAACGAGGAGGTGGCCGAGGTCGCTGCTGAGAACGCTGACGTGCTCATTCCCTTCGCCAGCATTGACCCCGCGAAAGGGAAGATGGGAGCGCTCGAGGCCCGCCGTCTCATCAAGGATTTTGGTGTGCGAGGCTTCAAATTTCACCCTTCCCTGCAGGAGTTCTATCCCAATGATCGCAGCGCCTATGTCCTCTACGAGGTGATCGCGGAGGCCGGGCTGCCGGCAGTATTTCATACCGGGCATTCTGGCATCGGGACTGGTGCGCGTGGTGGAGGTGGCGTGCGGCTCAAGTACTCCAACCCCATGTACCTGGATGATGTCGCGGTCGACTTTCCTGATATGCCCATCATCATGGCTCATCCTTCCTTCCCCTGGCAGGATGAGGCGCTCTCGGTGTGCCTCCACAAGCCACAGGTCTACATCGACCTCTCCGGCTGGTCACCCAAGTATTTTCCTCCCCAACTCATACAGTATGCGAACACCCTGCTCAAGCACAAGGTGCTCTTTGGCTCTGATTATCCATTTATCACCCCCGACCGCTGGCTGGCCGACTTTGAGCAGACCGCGATCCGGCCTGAGGTGCGACCGCTGATCCTGAAAGAGAATGCTGTCAAGCTCCTCGGCCTCGACACCTCGGGTTCATGAAAGGATGTGGGTGAGCGTCAAAATTTTGCATGCAGCCCAACCACCCGGCCCCAGGGCGCAGGCAAGTCAGCCCCAGGGCGCAGGCAAGCTGACGCCCCTACTAACCACGACTGTGCGGTCAGTCGGCTTGCCCGCGCCCTGCTAGGGGAGCTTCGTGCAAAAATCTGATGCTCACCCCAAAGGACGTCCTATACACCAGAAATGGCAGAGACTATGATATACTGATGACGTATTGAATCAGTTACCACGTCCCATAGAATGGGACGAGCTTGTGTCTAAGCTCCACCGCAACTCTGCATACCGGCGAAGGCGTGCAGCTTTGGCTTTGTCACTTGACACATCAGGGCTCACTGACAAGTAGCCCGTTCTTGCCCAGTCTTGCCGAGCAAGAAGCGTTCGCATCGTTATGTTTCTGGCACCAACCAGATCAGCATAGAGCGTATAATGGCAGTTCTGACAGATGAAAAGCAAACCCTTATTCGGGCGGTTAGCATCACAGGTATGCCCACACACAGGGCAAGCCTTGCTTGTATAGTGTGCGTCTACCTTGATTGCCATCGACGAATGCAAAAGAGCCTTGTAGGCAATCATGCTCTGCAACTCAGCAAAAGACCATTTGGAGTAGGTAGCATTGGCACGCCGTTGCTTGAGGCTTCCTTTCTTGCCCTTGCGTCTCTTTGTCCGCTCTCGAATGTCTGTCAGGTTCTCCAAGCCGATAAGGCTATGTGGGTGCTGGTCTACGATGTGCTTAGAGACGACATGATTGGCGTCTTGCTTCAACCGTCTCTCTCGTCCACTAATCACCACCAAGCGGCGGGTAGCAGAACGAGTGCCTTTTTTCTGAAGACGCTTTCTCAGTCTCGCATAATGGTTGGCCTTGGGAACAATGGATTTCCCCGTATGGAAGGTACAATCACCTTTGGTGGTAGAGGTTACAGCCAGGTAGCGTACTCCCACATCCACACCTGCTACCTGGGTATGGGTTTCTGGCGTTGGGTCTGCTACCTCGATTTCCAGAGAGACGAGCAAATAGAAGTGCTTCTTGGGTTTGTCATACCACAACTTGGCAGCACCAATCTCTGCACCTTTCTGGATAAGCGCTACATGCTGGGAGTAGCCCGTATAGGGCACGATCACGCGTCCAGAGAGGGTCAGGATGCTGACGTGTTGCTCTCTCTTGAAGCTGTAGTCTTTGCGGTGCTGATAGGTCAGGGTAGGAGAAACATACTTGGGTGGTTTGTCCAAGCCCTTGTAGCGTTTCTTCGTCTGCCCTGCCTTACGGTGTGCAGCGTTCTGCTTGACTTTCGTCCAGAGCGTTTTATAGGTGGCTCCTACCTGTCTGGGAACGCTACAGGTCATTTGGGAAGGCAGATGAAAACGAGCACGAACCTCATCATAGGTTCCATCTTGCAGAGCCACGCGATTGCTCATCTTGCCACGCGCGAAACTGTATTGACTCACGTAGTTCAGGGCATCACGGTATGCCAGTTGTGTAGCACGCAAGGCTTGGAACTGAGAAGGATTAGTATGCAATTTGAGTTTGGCCGTTATCACCGTTTTCATACCTCGTATTGTATCAAAGTTTCAACGGCATGTCAAGATGTGGAAACAGGTGAAGGTTTTCCATCTGCGGATGCCGTTCTTTCCGGCGTCGGTACAGGCGTCCGCCGTGTGAGGACATGAGGCGGGCATCCAGAACGCGACGTGGTGATGCAATACACAATCCCTGATATCAAATCCGCTTATATAGCTATCATGGAAGTCCGTAACCCAAAAACTCAGACCCTCATCGTTTTAATAACTGGCCGGACTGGTTAGCCTTTCACGAAGAATAGCAGAAGGGGGAAAGGAGGTCTTGACGAGTAGTAGTCTACACGTGATTTGATACAGCCATCCCTACAAATTGTCATCCTCCTAACAGGAGGATCAACCTTCATTCCAACAATGTCGATCCGCTCGGCTATCGGTGACGATGAAGAGCAATACGCTCAAGGAAGGAAACACTATGACAACAACGCAAAAGACCTACGACCTCGATGGTACCCTGCTGGAAGCTTGCTCATGCATGGGGCCATGCCCATGTTGGGTGGGTGACGACCCGGATGGAGGAACCTGTGATGCCTTCGTAGCGTATCACATTGATCGAGGTCAGATTAACGGAGTGGATGTCTCTGGTCTGTCCCTGGTAAATGTCGCACAGATACCAGGCAATGTCCTGGCCGGCAACTGGCGCATGGTCATCCACATCGACGACAAGGCGACTCCCCAGCAACAGGAAGCCATGCTCAACGCCTTTGGTGGGAAGTTGGGTGGACCGCTGGCCGACCTGGCGGGGTTGATCGGGGAGATCGTGGCGGTCCGTTCGGTCCCGATTGAGCACCGTGTGGAAGGGGGCAAAGGTACCCTGCGTGTCAGCCAGTCGGTCTACGCGGAGATGGCTCCCTACACCGACGCGAAGGGCAAGCCCACCACTATCCACGATACCGTCTTCAGTACCATCCCCGGCTCACCAGCCTACATTGCCAAGGCCTCGCTCCACCAGGTGAACATTCCTGAGCATGGTATGGTCTGGGAATTCAGCGGGCGCAATGCCATTCAGGGTAACTTCCACTTCGAAGCCTAGACACCGGACGTGTCCACGCTTATCAGGTGAAGTAACAACAGGAGGTGCTCGATGTGCGCAATGAAGTTGACAGACATAAACGACCAGCAGCCTGTTCGACCGGTTGCGCGCCGCCGGGCACCTGTGATCTGGCCCTGGTTGGTAGTGGTAGCCGCCTGGACGCTCGCCCTGCTGGCAGTCCTCACAAACCAGAGCTACCTTATCAATCATCACTACCTGCTTGAGCAGAGCCATCTCCCTGTGCTGGTGGCCCTGGTCGTCTTCCTGGCCTGCTGGCAGGTGATGACGGTGGGCATGATGTTGCCATCGAGTATGCCAATGGTGTATATGATGGTGCATGCCAGCCGACGGCAGAAGCATACATGGGCAATACAAGCAGCCTTCCTGGCAGGCTATGCCCTCGTCTGGACGGCGTTCGCGGTCGCGGCTTTTCTGGGAGACACCCAGGTGCACCGGCTGGTGCACAGTTGGTTTTGGCTTTACACACATTCCTGGCTGATCGGGGCGGCGACCTTCGCGCTAGCGGGAGGCTTTCAGTTCAGCCCGCTCAAGGAGCGTTGTCTTAAGCAGTGCCGTAGCCCGTTCAGCTTCTTCGTGCGTTACTACCGCAAAGGGGTCGGTGCAGCCTGGCGCCTGGGTCTGCGCCATGGAGCATTCTGTCTGGGCTGCTGCTGGGCACTGATGCTGGTGATGTTCGGACTGGGAGTGAGCAGCCTGGTGTGGATGGCCGTGCTGGCCGGGGTGATGGTGATTGAGAAGACGTTTCCAGGTGGACAGCGGTTAAGCCCATTCATAGGGGTTGCGCTGCTGGGGCTGGCTGTTTTGTGGCTGGTTCATCCCGCCTGGCTCTCGATTACTGGCGTATAAGGCCAGGACAATCCACTTCAAAGGTTCTCCCAGGCTATAGTAATAGGCCTGTTCCATCGTCATCACCTGTATGTCCTCCCTTCATCGTGAGAAGTAGAATGGCAGGAGATCGTTCGCGAGTTGATCCAGGCGGCCACTGAAAATGAGCATTCCCATCAGGATCAGGATCACGCCTCCGATAAGCGAGATGGGACCGGTATACCGGCGGATGCTGCGCATGAGCGGGCTGACGCGGTCAACCAGTATCCCAACCAGTAAAAACGGTAGACCCAGTCCGAGGGCATACGCCAGCAGGAAGATGACTCCCTGTTCGATCCTGGCGCTGACTGCGGTCAGCGCCAGGATCGAACCCAGGATGGGTCCGGTACAGGCTGACCAGCCCGCCCCAAAGGCCACGCCGATGAGTCCTGAGCGCCACCATGCCGATGCGCCCGGCTTCACCTGGATACGGTGTTCCCTGGACAACCACGGCACAGGAACCAGCCCGGTGAGCGCGATGCCAAAGAGTACCAGCAGCAGGCCGGCAAGTTGCGCCAGGACTTGCTGGTAGGCGCGCAAGGCACTGCCAAGCAGAGAGGTCGTGGCTCCGAGCAGCGCAAAGATCAGCGCGAAGCCCAGCACGAAACAGAGGGCATGGCCACTGATGCGCCAGCGCGTGGTGGTCTGGCTCTGTGCCTCCTGGACACTCGTCCCCGCCAGGTAGGACAGGTAGCCAGGCACCAGTGGAAAGACGCACGGCGAGAGAAAGGATAGTAGACCAGCCCCAAAAGCCGCCAGCAGACCAAGAAAGGTGAGAGACATTCCCGTTTACTTCCTGCCTGAATGAATTCCCCGCGATAAATCGGGGGACTACGAGACAGATGCTACCCCTGAAGCAGGGGAGCAATACTGCTCGCTAGTGTATCCTTCGTCGCAATCACGCTGGACCCCGAACTGATCAGGGGTTGTGGCTGTGCCGTCCACGTGGCGTTGGGGCCAAACAACAGGTAGGCGTCCCAGTCACTGCCCTGATAGCCAGGCAGATTAGCGACGAACCAGTTCCCTAAGATGTCCTGCTGGTCCCACAGATGGATCACACGGGGATCGGAGAGTCCGCCTCCATCCCACTGATCTCGCGAATCAAAGGTGAGCTTCGCCGTCCAGATGACATAGACGCGCAGCTTCGCGCTGCGATAGTGCTCTAAGATCTGTGTCTGCACCCAACTGGCGCCCTCAAGGCACACCGGTCAGGTGGGAGAGAGAATCAATACCAGGCGCGGTGTGCCTGCGTCTGCATTGAACATCTGCTGAAACTGTCCGACCGAGTGCAGGTCGGTCAGATGCACGCCAGGCGGAGCCGTCTTGTGGAACAGGGGTGACTCAACGATCAGCCAGGCGGCCAGCAAAATGGCCGCGAGCGCGAGTAGGCTGCGGACTTTCATGCCACCAGGAAGACGAGAGAATATGCGAGAATCTGTTTTCATCATAATTCCTTATATTTGCTTGCTTTATTATAAGGACAGCAGTGGTCGGTGTCAACCAGGGAGTACTGGTCGCAAAGCAAGGGATGGAGGAGCGGACATGAAAACTTGTTGCGGAAATTTCCAAAAAACATCGTGGCGCATCCACACCTGAAAAGTGGACGTGAAGCTCTGTGCGAAACCATGCTGTTCTTGCCATCCGAGCGCATCGGAGGCAGAGGATACCCCCCTTGACAGCGCGTCCTGCGCAAGGTATACTTCTCTCATAAGTTAGTTATCGCTAACTAATATTGAAGAGAGAGAGCTATCCCATGTCGAGAGAACAGCAACACCAGCCAGCAAAACGCACACGACTGCGTGGCGAGGAGCGGCGAGAGTTGATCCTGCACAGCGCCAAACGTGTCTTCGCCCGCTCCACTTATGCGGAGGCGAGCACCGGCGAACTGGCTCGCGAGAGCGAGGTGACCGAGCCCATGCTCTACAAGCATTTCGGCAGCAAGAAGGGCCTCTTTCTGGCTGTGCTCCGTGAGTTTGGCGCGCAGTTCCTCGATACGCTGCAAGAACGCGTCTCACACAGAGCTGAGCAGGATGTCCTTGATGCGCTTGCACACGTCGTTGATGACTATCGTGCTGCGATCAAAGCCGATCCTGAGACCCAACGCGTCCTCTTTCAAGCGATAACCGAATCGGGCGATCCCGATATCGCTGGCTGCATCAGCGGACACAACCGCAAGGTCTATGGGTTGATCCGCCAGCTTGTCGAGCGCGCCCTGGAGCTTGGCTACCTTGATCCTACGGTCAGCCCGGATGCCGCAACTTGGGGCTATATGAGCATGATTCTCGCCATCCAGTACGGCTTAATGCTCAATCTCTCCGGCGAGGTCGCTCAGGTCCAGGAGGAGATGAGCCGCATCTGGCTGCGCGGTCTGCGCGTTCGTGAGAGCTAAAAAATTTTCACTCTTAAAGTTAGTTATCGCAAACTAACTAACAGATCAAACAACAAAAAGAGAAAGGAAAGACAACCATGAATACCAGCAACGAAACCATGTCGAGTACACAGAATAATGCCGGTCGCCATGCCCTGGTCATTGGCGGCAGTCTAGCAGGGCTATTTGCTGCTCGTGTCCTGGCCGACTACTTTGACACCGTCACGATTATTGACCGCGACGTTTTCCCGGTGACGCCCGACCACCGCAAAGGCGTTCCGCAATCGCATCATGCACATGGATTGCTTGCGACCGCCTTTCCCATCATTGAGCAGCTTTTCCCCGGTATCATGAACGACCTGCGTGCGGACGGTGCCGCCACTGCCTCCAACATGGTTCCGCTCGCCATCGTTTCTCCAAAAGGTTTGCTGCCTTTGCCAAAGAAGCCGGAGACCATCAGCTTCAGCCGCCCTCTGCTGGAGTGGCACGTGCGCGACCGTGTCTCGAAGCGGCCCGAAGTCCATATCATTACCAATACCGAAGTCACGGGACTGCTCGCCACGAAGGACCGTACGCGTGTGACCGGCGTCCAGGTGCGCGAGCGGGGGCAGCTGGGTCGCACCGCTACGCTGCATGCCGATCTGATCGTTGATGCCAGTGGTCGCCATTCGCAGGCCCCACAATGGCTGATCGAACTAGGGTACGAAGCTACCCCCGTAGAGACGATCAACTCTGATATCAGATATGCCTCTCGATTCTATGTCAAACCTGAGCATTTTCCTGCTGAATGGCAGAGCCTTATCGTGAATGGACGCCCACCTCATGCACATGCAGGTCTTATTCTCTCAGTAGATCATGGACGGTGGCACGTGACGCTGGGCGGTATGGCTGGGAACGCACCCCCAACAGACGAAGAAGGCTTTCTGCAATGGGCACGCGACCTGCCGGACCCCAGCATCTACGAAGCCATGCGTATCGCA
>WNFA01009029.1_pt1 | contig 15131 bp, 12 predicted proteins | sample 5400481 | NCBI WGS metagenome assembly WNFA01 (sample SAMN13153340, study PRJNA577476) | soil metagenome | isolation source: 120 cm saprolite under Douglas fir tree site 2 hole 1 replicate 2 | place: USA:California | collected 2015-04-18
GCCTGCTCACCGAGCGGGTGCCCCTGAAGGGCGGACGCAGCGGATTCTACAAGGACGGCTCCGGCCCGCAGGTGGCGTTTCATGTCACCCCCGGCTACGAGACCTACAAAGGCCTCGGATGGTTCGGCGTGATCCTCCGTTAGGGCAAGGCGGGCGCAGCGCGCCATACGTCAGCGCAAATCCTCGAGCACGGCAATCCGGGTGCACGGCCGGCCGATCGTGATTTGACGGGTTGGAGCATAAGCGGCCGCCTAGCAAAATCCCGGGCATTTTCGAGCCATCCAGGCTTGCCCCGGGGTATTTTGTCCTGCTGTCGTGTTCATGTCGGGGCGCTGGCGGGCAGCTGGCGGCTCGCTGACGTGGTGCCGCGGACCGGTCTTCACGTAAATTCACGTTTGTTGATTGACGGGTCTCAAATGTTGATTCAGAAGCTCAGGCTGCAACGGGGCTGGTCGCAAGAGCAACTGGTCGATCTCAGCGGACTGAGCGTTCGGACGATTCAACGCCTCGAACGGGGACAAACCGCCAGCGTCGAATCCCTGAAAGCGCTGGGGGCGGCCTTTGAGATCGAATTCTCTGATTTGAAGGAGCCGGAAATGGACCCCACCATGAGCCAAAGCGTCCGCGCCGACGAAGCCCTCGCGTTTGCACATGTCCGCAAACTGAAGGGGTTCTATATGAACCTGATGCTGTACATCGTCGTCATCGGCTTCCTCGTGATTGTGAACCTCGTGACATATCCCCGCTATCTCTGGGTCATCTGGACCGCGCTGGGTTGGGGGATCGGCATCCTGTTTCACGGCCTTCGCGTGTTCGACATGGTTCCCTTCCTGAACGGCGAATGGGAGCGGCGGCAGGTCGAGAAGCAGCTTGGACGCAAGCTCTGACGTCATTCTATGAATATTCGGTCTAAAATTCCCCGTGGCCCTGCGGATCGACCAGGCGGTTGATCCGCTGTGCCGCTGCAATGGCAAAACGCACCGTCATCAGTTTGCGGGTCGGCGCCGGCAGCCGATGCTCCGGTGCCTCGCAATGCAGGTGCGCGCCATAGGCGTCGGCGACGATCAGGCCGGTTTCAGCAGGGAAAATCTCGCAGGGCAGATCCTGGGTGAAGGCAAAGAACAGCCGATCGCAATGCATCCGGTAGTCCTGCCATTTCTGATCGGCGCGCAGATCCTCGATCGAGGATTTGATTTCGACGATCCAGATCTCGCTGCGCTCGTTCAGCGCCACCAGATCGGCACGCCGTCCCGAGGGCAGTGGCAATTCGCTGATGCAGGAAAACCCCAGCGACCGCAATAGCCGCGCGGTGCCGCGCGCAATCGCCAGCGCCGTCTCCGACTGACGACGGTCGGGCGCGGGCACGAGACTGACCTGGCGGGCGGGCTTTTCCATGACCGTGAACCTTATCCGATTTCAGGCCGTCCAACAGGCTGGCCCAAGCCAAGTCGGCCGTAAATTTGTCCGCACCCGTCTTGCTTCCAACCCGACGCGACCGTGAAGCGAGGGGAACCTGGTTCCAGGGGACGGACCATTGGAGGAAAACCATGAGACCCATCATCACCATCCGCGCACTCGTATTCGCACTCGCCACACTGCCACTAGCGGCGGCGTTTTCAGGAGCCGTCGCCAAGCCAACCGTTGAAGTCGCCTTCGTTCTGGACACCACAGGCTCGATGGGCGGCCTGATCGAAGGCGCCAAGCGCAAGATCTGGTCGATCGCGACCGCGATCGTCGACTCCAACCCCGACGCTGAGATTCGCATGGGCCTCGTCGCCTATCGCGACATCGGCGACGACTACGTCACCCGGACCTTCGATCTCACCACCGACATCCAGGATCTCTACGCCAACCTCTTGGAGTTGAGGGCGCACGGCGGCGGCGACTGGCCGGAAAGCGTCAACGAGGCGCTCGACGTCGCCGTCAACAGGCTGCACTGGACGCCGACCGGCGACACCAGGCGGATCGTGTTCCTGGTTGGCGATGCGCCGCCGCACATGGACTACGCGCAGGACACCAAATATCCGACCACGCTGGCGGTCGCGAGACAGAAGGATATCATCGTCAACGCGGTGCTGGCCGGCGACGCGCGCGATACCGAACGGGTGTGGCGCGATATCGCCCGGAACGGCAACGGCCGCTTCATTCCGATCCCGCAGGACGGCGGACAGGTCGTCATCATCGACACGCCCTATGATGACGACATCATCATCCTGCAGAAAGAGATCAACGGCACCGTGATCCCCTATGGCCCGCGGTCTCTGCAAAAGCACACCGAAGACCGGACCCAGCAATTGTCGCGGGCGGCCGCCGCGGCGCCGGCGCAGGCCAGCGAAATGGCCAGCTATCTCAACAAACGCGCCAGGGTGTCAAAGGAAGCAGTCACCGGCGATGGTGATCTGGTCAGCGACGTCGCGTCCGGACGTCAGAAGCTTTCAACGGTGAAGGAAGACGAATTGCCGGAAAATCTGCGCGCGCTGAAACCCGAGCAGCGCATGGACGAACTCGACAGGCAGATGAAGCAACGCAACGCATTGAACGAAAAGCTCACCGCCCTGGTCGCAAAGCGCGACACATTCGTCGCCGAAGCGCGCGACAAGGCCGCGCCAAAGGCGTCGTCCTTCGATCGCGTGGTCGAGGATACGCTGAAGGCGCAGATTAAAAGGTAGCTTCACGAAGATTAACACGATCGTCGTCCCGGCGAACGCCGGGACCCATACTCCGTGTCGTTGCTGATTAGAGAAGGTAGCCAATGCCTGCCTTAACTCGAACGCCAGGGGTGATGGGTCCCGGCCTTCGCCGGGACGACGTTAGCTCTTGTCCCTTTATCCGCCGATGATGGCACCCTCATTGCCGCGCAGATCCAGCACGCCGTGGATTTTTTCGCCTTGCCGATCGAGGAAGGTCGAAAGCAGAATTACGCCGCCAAGGCGAAACGTCTCCGACGCGATCGAAACCGGCTCCGTCCCCATGTTCAGCGCGATCACCACCGCCTCTGCATCGCCCTGCCTGCGGTAAATCAATAAATCGCCCTGTGCCGCGATCGGAACGTAGGCGCCGGACACGAGTTGCGGCGATTTCTTTCTCAAGTCGATCAGCGTCTTGTAGAGGCTGAGGGTCGATCGCTTGTCGGCGTCGAGATTGACAACGTTGTCCTGCGCAAAATCATCTGACAGCGGCAGCCACGGCGCCACCGTCGAGAAGCCGGCATAAGGTGTTGCGTTCCATTGCATCGGCGTCCGGCAGCCGTCGCGCCCCATCCCGATGCCGGGAACGTTCTTCTCAAAGGGATCGCGCACCTGATCGGGCGCAATCGCCACCTGGTGCATGCCGATCTCGTCGCCGTAATAGAGCGTTGGCGTTCCCCGCAACGTCAATAGCAGCATCGCGGCGACGCGAGCCTGCGCCGGCCCAACCCGGCTTGCCACCCGCGGACGATCGTGATTGCCCAGCACCCAGTTCGGCCACGCCCCCGCCGGGAGTACGGCTTCGTAGTCGGCGATGATTTTCTCGATTGCTCGCGCGTTCCATGGCGCCGACAACAGCGCAAAATTGAACGGCAGATGCGCGCCCGCGAGATTCTTGCCGTAATAGGTGACGAGGCGCTCGACCGGAAGGTAGATCTCGCCGATCAGCACCCGGGCATCGAATTCGTCGATCACCCGGCGCATCTCCGCGATCACGTCATGAACCTCGGGCTGATCGGTGGTGCGCAGCGGCAGTACCTTCCAGTGCGGAGGCTGACCCTCGCGAAAATCCGGATTGGGCGGATTATCCCGAAACTCCGCGTCCTTGATCAGATGCCAGATCACGTCGACCCGAAAGCCGTCGACACCTTTGCGGAGCCAGAACCGCATGACGTCATGGATGGCCTGACGTACCTCCGGATTGCGCCAGTTCAGATCCGGCTGCCGGGCGAGGAAGGCATGATAATAATACTGCCGTGTCGCGGCGTCATACGCCCAGGCGCTGCCGCCGAATTCCGACATCCAGTTGTTCGGCGGCCCGCCGTCCGCGGCCGGTTCGCGCCAGATGTACCAGTCGCGCTTCCCATCATCGCGCGAGCTTCGGCTGGCGATGAACCAGGGATGCCGGTCTGACGTATGGTTCGGAACCAGATCGAGGATGAGTTTGAGACCGGCTGCATGCGCGGCGCTGATGAGCGCGTCGAAATCGGCCGTGGTGCCGAACAACGGATCGACGCCGGTATAGTCCGAAATGTCGTAGCCGAAATCGGCCATCGGGGAGGGAAAGATCGGCGACAGCCAGACCGCGTCAATTCCGAGCTCCAGCAAATAGGGCAGCCGGTCGATCAGCCCGGCGATATCGCCGACCCCGTCGGCATTGGAATCCTGAAACGAGCGCGGATAGACCTGGTAGAAGATGCCGTGCCGCCACCAGGTTTCGTCGCTCTGCTTCATTCTGCAAATCATCTTTGATTGCGCCGCGCGAGGCAACGCCTGGAACCGCTAGCCGGTTCAGTTTGAACCAGGAAGAGATGACACGGGAGCGTCAACCGCCCACTTTTTCAGCCCAATTTCCCCTTGGCGAGCCGCAAAAAATCGGCATTGTGCGGCGATGGCAAACGAAACCCAAACCAAGGCAAAGGCCGGCGCGGTCATCGTCCCGGTTACGCTGTTTGAGCAGAACTGCACGGTGATCTGGTGCGAAGCCACCAAAAAGGCCGTGGTGATCGACCCCGGCGGCGACGTCCCGAAAATTCTGGCCGCGATCAAACAGACCAATGTGTCGGTCGAAAAGATCTGGCTGACCCATGGCCATATCGACCATGTCGGCGGCGCCGCCGAACTGCGCGACGCGCTGAAGGTGCCCATCGAAGGCCCGCACATCGCCGATAAACATCTGCTCGACAACGTCGTCACCAGCGGCGCGCGGTTCGGCATGACCGGCGTGCGCGATTTCGCGCCGGATCGCTGGCTCGACGAGGGCGATCAGGTTTCGATCGGCGAGTTGAAATTCGACATCCTGCACTGCCCCGGTCATTCGCCCGGCAGCGTGGTTTTTTTCAACAAGGAAATGCGCTTTGCCCATGTCGGCGACGTGTTGTTCAACGGCTCGGTTGGCCGCACCGACCTCCCCGGCGGCAGCCACGCCACGCTGATCAAGTCGATTACCGACAAGCTCTTGCCGCTCGGCGACGATGTCGGCTTCATCTGCGGCCACGGCGCCGGCTCCAGCATCGGCCAGGAGCGGCTGACCAATCCATTCCTCACCGGCGAGATGTGAGACCCGGCGTGCCGTCACTGGCCTCAGCATATTTGCCGCGAGGTTTTTGATCCCGCGATGGCTGCTATTCGGCGGCGGCCATTTCAACCGTGTTCACCTGCGCGAGGTGGCGCGTGCCCCAGTCGCGAATGCTGGCAATGACCGGAACGAAGCTTTTACCCTTGCGCGTCAGCCGATATTCGACCTTGGGCGGAACGACGCCGTAATCCTTGCGGTCGATCAGGCCCTGCTCGGTGAGCGCCTTTAATTCCCGGCTGAGCACGCGGGGCGCGATTTCCGAACTGCCATCCGAACCGCGCAGCAGACCGGTTCTGATCTCGCCATAGCGCTTGGGGCCATCCTGCAGATCCCAGACGATCCGCAGCTTGTATTTGCCGCTGATCATTTTCTGGAACGCCGCCACCGGGCATCCGCACGTCAGCGCTGATGTTGTCTTCGCCATATCGTCGCCTCCAACACTGCGTTTTCAGGATACCGGCACCCCAAACAAAATCCATAGTATCATGTTTGTCCATACTTGCGTTATCGCCCATGAGAGCGCCAGATTGGGTGTGCAACCGGAGACCCGACCATGATCCTCGTGACAGGCGCCACTGGACTGAACGGAATGGAATTGCTGCGCCGGCTGTCGGCGCATGGTGTTGCCGCGCGCGCGCTGGTGCGCAATCCGGCCAAGGCCGAGGCGATCGCAGCACTGCCGCATGTCGAGATCGCGCAGGGCGACATGGCGCACCCCGAAACGCTCACGGTGGCCTTGCACGAGATCAATCGCGCGATGCTGATTTCGTCCTCGGCCCCCGACATGCTCGATGTCCAGTCGAACTTCATCGACGCCGCGCGCAAGGCGGGCGTGCGGCACGTCGTCAAACTATCCGGCATCATGCCGGAGCTTCACTCGGCGTTTCGCTTCGCCCGGATGCATGGCGAGATCGAGAAGCGGCTGGAAGCCTCCGAAATGGCCTACACCCATCTGCGGGCCGGCGAGTTCATGCCGGCCTATTTTCGCCAGGTCCCGATGATCGTCGGCAAGGGTGCGATGTTCCTCCCGATGGAGGACGCCAGGATCGCGTCGATCGATGTCGGCGATATCGCCGAAATCGCGGCCCGCGTGCTGACCAGTTCCGGGCATGAAGGCAAGACCTATCCCCTCACCGGTCCGGAGGCGCTGACCATGACGGAGGTCGCCGCAAAACTCTCGGCCGCCACCGGAAAACCCATTCGCTATGTCAATGTGCCGCCGGAGGATGCGAGGCAGGCCCAGCTTGCCGCGGGCATGCCGCCTTACCTCGCCGATGCATTGTTCGAGTTGTTCGCCGAGCGGCGCAACGGCAAGGAGGGCAAGGTCTGGCCGGATGCAGCGGCGCTGCTCGGGCGACCGCCGACGACGTTCGACGAATTCGCCGGGCGCAACGCCGCCGTGTTCCGGGGTGAAGCGCCGCCGCCGAAAGTTTGACATCTCCGCCGCTGAAGGAGCCATCGATGAAACACTTCATGATCACATATCGGTTTGCCAACGGCACCACGGAGGCCTGGCATCGGGAAATCCAGAAATTCATTTCCGCCCTCGACAACGATCCCGAACTGAAAGGAAAGATCAGCTACCGCTGCATGAAGAACCGCGACGATTCCGGCTACATGCATCTCGCCGGCAGGCCATCAAGACCCTGCAGGCGCGGGATTTCTTCAAGCACTACACGGAAAAGACGAGGCAGGTCGCCGGCGGCGAGGTCGTGGTCACGCCGATCGAACTGATCGCGGAAACGGCGTAGCGATCAGAGAGTCGTTCTTTCTTCCCCTCTCCCCTTGTGGGAGAGGGTGGCGCGATGCGAACGCAGTGAGCACCGCGACGGGTGAGGGGTCACGGTCTATCGATGAGCGCTGCAACCCCTCATCCGGCACGGACTTCGCATAGCCGATCCAAAGCATCGGCGTCCTATTAAAGAACGGCGGCCGAAGGCCGCCTATGCCACCTTCTCCCACAAGGGGAGAAGGGAAGAAACCTACAGCCCTAACCCGAAATCATCGCGCGAATCCGCCGTGAGAGAATGTCGAGGTCGAACGGCTTGGTGATCATCTCCATGCCGGGCTGCAGAAAGCCGTCCGACATCGCAACGCTCTCGGCGTAGCCGGTGATGAAGAGAATTTTGAGATCCGGCCGCGTTTCCCGCGCCTGATCGGCGAGCTGGCGGCCGTTCATGCCGGGCAAGCCGACGTCGGTGACCAAAAGATCAACCCGCTGAGGGTTGCGCAGGATGCGCAGCCCCGACGGTCCATCGAACGCTTCCAGCGTTCGATATCCCTGATCTCCAAGCATCTCCAGAATGACGGCGCGCACCACCGGTTCGTCCTCGACCACCAGCACGGTTTCGCCGGTCACGCCGTGCTCGGCCGCCCCGATCGCCGATGCCAGCTCGCTTGCGGTGTCGCCATGATGGCGCGGCAAATAAAGTTTGACCGATGTCCCCCGCCCCAATTTGCTGTCGATCGTCACATGACCGTTCGACTGCCGCGCAAATCCATAGATCATCGAAAGCCCAAGTCCGGTACCTTGCCCGATCGGCTTGGTGGTAAAGAACGGATCGAAGGCGCGCGCCGCCACCTCCGCGCTCATGCCGATCCCGGTGTCGGTGACGCCGATGCAGATATAATCGCCAGGCGAAAGCGCGGGGGTATCCGCGGTCACCCCATCGAGCCGCACGTTTGCGGTTGAGATGGTGAGCTTGCCACCGCCGGGCATGGCGTCGCGCGCGTTGATGGCGAGATTGAGCAGTGCGCTTTCCAGCTGATTGGGATCGCACAACGTCAACCACAGATCGTTGGCCGCGACGATCTTAAGATCGATGGTCTCGCCGATCGTCCGGCGCAGCAAATCCTCCAGCGATACCACGAGCTGATTGGCGTCGACGCTTTTCGGGATCAGCGGTTGTCGCCGCGCGAAGGCCAGCAAACGATGCGTCAGCGCGGCGGCGCGGTTCGCCGATGTCATCGCCGCGTTGATGTAGCGCGCGGTGTTGTCGGTCCGCCCCTGATCGAGACGGGTCTGCAGCAGATCCAGCGATCCCACGATTCCAGTCAGGAGATTGTTGAAGTCGTGGGCGATGCCGCCGGTCAATTGCCCCACCGCCTCCATCTTCTGGGAGTGCAGCAACGCCTCCTCGGCGGCCTTGAGCCGTTCGGCCGCCGCCTTCTCCGCGGTGACGTCGCGGGCAACCGCGTAGTTGGCGTCCTCGTCGGACACGCCGGTCCATGACAGCCAGCGGTACGACCCGTCCTTGTGCCGAAAGCGGCTCTCGAACCTGACGGTGGTTCCGCTGGTGCCAAGCTTTTTGAACTGCGCGCGCGTCAGGCCGCCATCGTCGGGATGCTCCAGCCAGTCCGAGGTGCGGTTCAGCAATTCGGCCTCGCTCCAGCCGAGCGTTCTGGTCCAGGCCGGATTGACCGTGCGCCAGACGCCGCCCCGGTCCGCGACCACCAACAGATCCTGCGAAACGTTCCAGATCCGGTCGCGCTCCCGGGTCTTTTCCTCGACGCGCTGCGCCAGCGTCGCAGTCAGCCCGGCGAGTTGATCGGCAAGCCTGCGGTATCGCTCTTCGCTTTGCCGCAGCGCCTGCTCCGCCATCACCTGCTCGGTGACATCGGTGTGGGCGCCGACCAGGCGGATGGCTCGCCCCTGCCCGTCGCGCTCGATGGTGGATCTGACCGAAATCCAGCGCGTCTCGCCGTCGCTCGGACGAATGATCCGGTATTGCACATTGTAGTCGCTGACCCTGCCTGCGATGGCGTCGCGGAATTTCTTTTCGGTGGCGTCGCGATCCTCGGGGTGAAGGCGGCGCACCCAGTCTTCGTGGGTTTCGTTGGCCGCTTCCGGCGGCAGCCCGTGAACCAGCAAGTACTCCGGCGACCGGCGATTGCGAAAGCCGGTTCGGAGGTCGACCTCGAAGCCACCGATCCGGCCGATCTGTTGCACGCGCGCCAGTTCGGCTTCGCGTTCCCGCAACACCGCCGCGGCAAGATGGTCCCTGGTCACGTCGCGGCAGACGACGAGCACGCCGCCGACCCGATCGTCTTCGTCGATCGGGCTATAGCCGTAGGTCCAGTAGACCTGCTCCAGCCTGCCGTGGCGCGTGACCGGAACGAGCTGGTTCTCATGCCACGTCGCACCGCCGCCGCTCATCACCTGCTCGATCTGGGGACCGATAATGTCCCAGATTTCCGCCCAGCACTCCCGTCCGCGTTGACCGAGCGCGCTTGGATGGCGCTCAGGTCCCATGGTCTGGCGATAGGCGTCATTATAGAACTGAATGAGCTCCTCGCCCCACCAGATGAACATCGGATGGTTGGTATTCAGCAGGATGCGCAACGCGGTCCGCAAACTTTGCGGCCAGGTTTCCGCAAGCCCCAGCGGACTTGCCGACCAGTCGTAGGCCCGCGTCAAGGCGCCCATCTCCCCGCCGCCGGCGAGGAAATCCGCAAGAGTCGGTCCGTTGATCTTCAACATTCAAGACGATCGGTTGGTCAGTTCAGCCCAAATTGGCAGCCGGAACTTAACCCCCGGTCACACCACCGGCAAACTCAGGGGACGGCATCTGGTCCCAAATATATTTTCAACGGATGGAACAAAACCGCAGGTCTCGGCGCGCGCACCGCATTAACCATCGCGCGCGCACGCCATGACCTTGCGGCACCGATCGCCGCCGTAAGCCCGTTATTTCATGAGGCCCGCCGCCGTGAGCGCGCGGGTGATGACGGCGCCGACGTCGATACCGCGACGCCGCGGCGCGCGCGGTGGCTCGGGACGGCGGTTGGACTCGGGACGGCGGTTGAGCGTCGTGAGCGGCCACAGCACCGCGGTGAGATCCGGCACATTTACGGGCGTCGATGAAACTGCCGGAGTTGGCTTGACGGCTTGCTTGACGGCTTGCTTGGCAGTTTGCTTCGCAGCTTCCTTGGCAGCTTCCTTGGCAGCTTCCTTGGCAGTTTCCTTGGCAGTTTCTTTGGCAGCTTCGGTCGAAACCACCTCGGGCTGGCGAATCCATTCGGTCAGGCCAAAGAAATTCGCAATGTGATAGGAAGACGAGATTCCCGCCTCGATCAGGAACGCGCCCTGGGCGCCGTATCGCTCGTCATTGTCAGCGGTCCCGAGCGGGGTGCCGTGGGCCATATCGGTGATGGTGTAGGACTCGACGATGGTTTCGCCATCCGCATTCCACCAGACCTGGCGGGGATAGCCGTCGACATCGGCCTCCGACATCGGTGCCGAAGGCAGTTGATGCACGTCGAGCCACTGTTTGACGATTTCGTCGGCGTTGGCGGGGTTGACGGTGCGGTCGGCGCTGCCGTGCCACACCGAAAGTCTCGGCCACGGGCCTTTATGATTCGAAGCGTTGCGCACCAGATCGCCCAATTCGCTGGCCGGACGGGATGGCGACACAAACATGCCGCTCAAGGCTTCCCGCACATTGGTCGCAACGCCGAACGGCAGCCCTGCGATGATGGCGCCGCCCGCGAATATTTCGGGATAGGTCGCGAGCATCACCGATGTCATGGCGCCGCCGGCGGACAGCCCGGTCACGAAGATGCGCTGCGGATCGATTTTGTGATCGCCGACCATCCGCGCGATCATCTGCCGGATCGAGCAGGCTTCGCCGCTGTCGCGCGCAGTGTCTTCCGGATTGAACCAGTTGAAGCATCCTTGGGCATTGTTCAATGACGCCTGCTCCGGCATCAGCAACGCGAAACCATAGTGTTTTGCCAGGGTGGACCAGCCGGCACCCAGATCATAGGCAGTGGCGCTCTGACCGCAACCGTGCAGAACGACGACGAGCGCGGGCGCCGGCTGCAGGCTATCGGGCACAAACGAGAACATCTTGAGACCACCGGGATTCGAACCGAATCCGGTGATTTCAACCAGCGGGCTGCGGGTACCCGACCTCAGGTTTCGCCCGAAATCTCCAAAGCCATTGAGACCTTGCAGCTTTGGCAGACGTCGCAGGAATTCGACATTGTTGGCGAGGGACACCGGCAGCTCCTTGATAGAGTTTTTCATAACTCCACCAAATATAGATAGTTGCTGCACTGCAAAATAAAAAGGCCGTGTGCTGTCAGTCCCCAGATTTAAAAAGACCGTGTGCTGTCGGTCTTAAGAATTAAGGCAATCGATCTTAATCGGTATCAGGCGGCAGCGCGCGCCGCATCCATGACAAAAACGCGGCACAGACCACAATCGACAGCGCAAACAGCGCCGACGCGGCAAATAGCGCCAATCGCGCCGAGCCAGCACCTTCAATCGCAAAAAACACTGCGCCGATCGCGGCGACGCCGGCCGCATTGGCGATTTGCTGGGTCGTGCCATACATTCCCGCGCCCGAGCCCGCGCTCGCCGGCTTCACGGTGGATAGTACGGCGCTCGACAACGGCGCCATCACCAACCCCTGGCCGTAGCCAAAGATCGCCAATACCGACGCGAGCAGTTGCGCAGCGGGCGTCACGTCGGTTGCAACCGTCAGCACCAGTAGCGCGAGCCCGACGATCTGCACCGCACAGCCCTCGATCAGCACGCGGGTGCCGCGATGCCGCGCCCGCGCACCGCTGTGTCGCGAGGCGATGACGAAGGCGAGCGCCAAAGGGAGGAACACCGAGCCTGCCTGCAGCGGCGGAATCCGCAAGCCGCGCTGCATGAACATCGTCATCACCAGATAGAATGACAGATTGGCGAAGAAGAAAAAGAAGGCAGCAAACAGACCGCGCATGAACGCTGCGTCGGACAATAGCGCAAGGTCGATCAGCGGCATTCCACCGCGGCTGGCGACGGCGCGCTCGAGCCGCAGGAATGCGGCAACGATGGCGACGCCCGCCGCCATGACCAGCCAGATCCATGGCGCCCAGTGTACATCGTGACCGAACAACAGCGGGCCGATCAGGCACAACAGTCCCGCGAACAATACGACCGCGCCGGGAACGTCCAGCCGCGTGCCGGCGCGGCGCGGCACCGACGGCATGATCCGCAACGCCGCTGATATGATGACCAGCCCGAACGGCACGTTGACGAAAAACACCGCGCGCCAGCCGAGGCCCGCAAGATCAAGCGTCACCAACACGCCGCCAAGCAAGAAGCCGGCCGCACCCGAAAGGCCCAGCACGATGCCGTAAATGCCAAAGGCGCGGCTGCGCGAGGTGTCCGAAAACAACAGATGAAGGGTAGCGAGCACCTGCGGCACCATCAGCGCCGCGGTGGCGCCCTGCGCCAGCCTGGCGGCGATCAATTCGGGGCCGGATTGCGCGAGCCCGCACCACAGCGAGGTGACGCTGAATCCGAATACGCCCACCAAAAATACATTTTTGGTGCCGTGGATATCGCCGAGCCGGCCGCCGGTGACCACCAGCGTTGCATAGGCGATGAGGTAGATGGCGATCACCGCCTCGATCTGCGCCGGGCTCGCATGCAATTCGACCGCAATGGTCGGGATTGCGACGTTGACGATGAAGGCATCGACCCCGAACATGAATTGCGCGGCGACGACGATCGCAAGTACCCACCAGCGGCGCGATGAATCGACGGGGGCTGAAACAATCTGGTGCATGGGGCAGCGGCCTTGTCCGAAAATTTGTCGCTTCGATTGATCTCAGGTTTCGGTCGTCGCCGCGATTACCTCCGAGGTAAGGATTCGCAAGCGGTTTGGCCCGATTGCTGCATGGGAAAAATGCCATCGGCAGCTCTCCAGCCTGATGCGCGAGTTCGGGACCGCCTGCGATGTATGACTATGACATGGTGGTGATCGGATCCGGTCCTTCCGGCCGCCGCGCCGCCGTGCAATTTGCCAAGCTCGGCCGATCGGTTCTGGTGGTGGAGAAGGGCCGGCGGGTCGGCGGCGTTTCGGTCCATACCGGCACTATCCCGTCAAAAACCCTGCGCGAAACCGTGCTCAATCTCTCGGGCTGGCGCGAGCGCGGTTTCTATGGCCGCTCCTACCGGGTGAAGCAGGATATCGGCGCGGTCGACCTGATCGCGCGCCTGCAGAAGACGCTCGACCATGAAGTCGAAGTGCTCGAACATCAATTCAGCCGCAACATGGTGCCAACCGCCTGCGGCGAAGGGCGCTTTGTCGGCCCCAACCAGATCGAGGTGACGGCGGAAGGCGGCGAGACCCGAATGGTGTCCGCCGCCCATGTCCTGATCGCATGCGGCACGCGGCCGTTCCGGCCGGATTACGTGCCCTTCGACGGCAGATCCGTGTTCGACAGCGACGAGATCATCGACCTGCCGAAACTGCCGCGCAGCCTTGCCGTGATCGGTGCCGGCGTCATCGGCGTCGAATACGCCACCATCTTCTCAGCGCTCGACGTCGCGGTGACGCTGATCGAACCGCGGCCGACATTCCTGGATTTCATCGACAAGGAGCTGATCGAGGAGTTCATGCATGAGTTGCGCGACCGCAGCGTCGCGCTGCGGCTTGGCTCCGCGGTCAATTCAATCGAACGCACCGAAGGCGGAAGCATCGTGACAAAACTGTCCGACGGCCGCAACGTCGTCTCCGAAATGCTGCTGTTCGCCGCGGGCCGCGTCGGCGCCACCGACCGGCTCAATCTCGAGGCCGCCGGGATCGCGGTGGACCATCGCGGCCGCATCGCCGTCGACCCGGTGACGCTGCAGACCAGCGTGCCGCATATCTATGCCGCCGGCGATGTGATCGGTTTTCCCAGTCTTGCCTCGACCTCGATGGAGCAGGGCCGGGTCGCCGCCTGTCATGCGCTTGGGATGGAGCCGATGGCGCCGCCCGAATTCTTCCCCTACGGCATCTATTCGGTGCCGGAAATCTCGACGGCCGGCCTGACCGAGGAAGAAGTGCGGGCGCGAAAGATTCCCTACGAGGTCGGCGTGGCGCGCTTCCGCGAAACCTCGCGCGGCCACATCATGGGGCTCAACAGCGGCATGATGAAAATGATCTTCTCGACCAAGACCCGCCGCCTGCTTGGCGTGCATATTCTCGGCGAGGGCGCCACCGAGCTGATCCATATCGGCCAGGCCGTGCTCAACCTCAAAGGCACCATCGATTATTTCATCCAGAATACGTTCAACTATCCGACGCTGGCCGAAGCCTACAAGATCGCCGGGCTCGACGCGTGGAACCGGATGACGCGGTAGGCCGTGTAAATGCGCCGATCAGCGAAACGACGCGATGCGCCAATTCCGGGCATCAAAGAGCTACACGCTCTTCCACCAAATCAGTGCCTTGCTGTCGCGAGGCTGCAAATCAGCCCTGCTTGACGGCTTGCAATGTGAAGATATTATCGTGCGCAGTCGTGGCAATCGGTGCGAGGGAAATCCTTCGATGCGGGCGCATATGCCAGCTCTTGCGATGATAGCGCTACTCGGATTTTGCGGTCAGGCCAACGCACAGGCGCGGTGCCCCGAATTGACCCAGCTGCGCAGCGAGGCTGCAGAGATCTTAAAACAGACGAGGGGCGTCCCGACATCGGACCGCTGCGCAGCGTACGTTCGTTTTTCCATGGCATGGGGTGCAATAGCCCAATACGCCAATGACAATCGGGAGCTGTGTGACATTTCCATCCCTTCGCTGAGCGATTTCGAGAAATATCGCCGCGAGGCAGTAACTGTGCGCGACAATGCGTGCGCGGGCCGCCCTCTTCACGCATTTCCGCCGGACATCATTCGACGTTGAGACGCTCCGACGGCCGGGCCATTTCTTACAACGATTTCTGAATTGGATCAGCGCGCAGGATGGGCGGATCGGGATAGGGGGGAACCTCACGGCTCCTCCCCTCCCACACCACCGTACGTACGGGTCCGTATACGGCGGTTCGACAGATTAAGCACGGTCGGTGTTTCACGCCGTGCCGGAGAGTCAGACAGTGGAGTCCGTCGC
>WNFA01002510.1_pt1 | contig 15129 bp, 11 predicted proteins | sample 5400481 | NCBI WGS metagenome assembly WNFA01 (sample SAMN13153340, study PRJNA577476) | soil metagenome | isolation source: 120 cm saprolite under Douglas fir tree site 2 hole 1 replicate 2 | place: USA:California | collected 2015-04-18
CTCGGTGTTCTTAGCGCGTTTTGCGGCTTCTACGCGTTCCTGCAGGGAAGAAATCTCTTTTCGCGCCACTTCGATTGCTGCGCGAACTCCTGAGCGATTCCCAGAGCTTTCAAATGCGTCAATGGAAACCGCAATTGCGGCGCGGGCCGATACCGCGCGGCGCAAGTCGTCCGAGGTCCGGCCGCCATCGGTGACAAATGCGGAAACCTCCCAGGAGGACATGAGGATGCGGGTCTTTTCAATGGCCACCGTGGTCATGGAGCGTCCGCGCGCCGGGGGAGAAGCGATCAATTGCTCCCAAATCTTTTCCATGCAGGTGTCCAGGTCAAGCGGCTCGGCTACCGTGGTTCCCGAGGTTTTTTCCCGCGCCTCGGAGGCTGAGGGCGGCGGAGAAGTTTGTTTTGGGGCGATACCTGGCGTTGTGGCGCGAGACTTAAAGCCGCTGGCCCCCGCTGGCGAGCCGGGGGCCGGCAGAGGCTTCCCCGTCTGCGTCCCTGGCTTTGCCGGCTTCTGAATCGAGGGCGCTGCCTGGGAAGCCGGCGGCTGGGCTTTCTTTTCCAGCGTTCCCATTTTTGCGCGGGCCTGCTCGACAGCTTGTTCGATATCAGCGCGAAGGGCCAGCAATTTCGCAAAAGCCAGTCCAACCGAATTCTCGGTGTATTCCTTCTGAAAGGGCTGTTTCCAGTCGTTGCAAATCTGCAAGAGCTTAAGGACAGGTTCGGCTTCGGACAGGCCGGCACGCCGGCAATCCACGAACTTTACCTTGGCGGTTTCCAGCAGCCCAAGTCCGCCGCGGATGGCGATCAGGTCGGCGTGCATCAACTCGATAAAGGCCCGGCGGAGGAGGAAATTGAAGCGAGCGAACGCCAGCAAGGAAGCGGGGTCGTAAAACATTCCCCCCGCGGACTCCTTCACCTTTCTCCCTTCGTTGATGAAATTTGTCGTCAGAAGCTGGCGCAGGCTGCGGAAGCTTTTCAATTGGTCAATCATCGCTTCCAAAGGCCGGCACCATGCAAGAGGCGCTGGGTCTACATCCCCGAATATCGGTTTCAAGACTCGCGCGACGTCCTCGAGCTCGATTTGCGCGTGATAAATCTTCGGCGGCGCCTCGAGGGCAAAATATTGCACGAGCAGGAAGTCGATTTTGTCGCGGTCGATTTTCGTCTTTTGCAGTTTTTTCAGGTGGCGAAGAATGAGCGTGCGCAACGCTTCTTCGCTGGAATTGAGAGTCGTGGATTGGAGCAGCTTGCGAATCTGATGAGTTTGGATCTGCTGGTCCATCTCATCGAGCCAGCGGCGCACCCCATCAAAAACTTCCTGCGTCGGGCGGTCCGGAAGAGTTTTTTTGTCCGACGAGAAGGGAAGCCCCAGCTCGAGCTGCTTGGCCAGCGCCAGGTAAATCGGGTAGACCGCACGCGCTTCCTGCCATTGTGCGGCCAACTCGGAAGGATTGGGCCCGGCAGGGTGCGGCGAAGCCACTGTTTTATTGGTTGGGGTCACGATTGCGTCATCCAGCGGCGCGGGCTCGTCAGAAACCGGACCGCGACAGCTTTTCGTCCCTCGTGATACTGGACCGCTACTACGGCCGCTTCTGCGACCACATCGCCATTCGGTTCGAGTATGCGTATTCGGTCATCGAATTCGAGCGGCAACGTGGAAGTGAACAGTGCTTCCAAGGGCGTTCCGAATTCAATCACCGCGCCTTCCGAAATACTTCTTCCTCCTGGCCGGGGCGCAACCACCTGCACCGGAATTCGAACCGGAGCGGCTTGGGGGAAAAACTGGGCGAGCTTGCTCACACAGCTTTCTGCGAGCGCTTGCGTAATGCCGGCTCCGCGTGCCACTCTCTTGCCAATCCTTTCAGCCGTTGCAACGTGCGGCGAAACCTATGTCTCAGTACACTCCGAGTCCGAATGCATTACTCCGGCGATGGAAGGATGCACGAAGGGCACCATTAGTCCGAAATCCACAGGTGGGAGTGAAGTCATTGAAAACTAGAGGCTTATGCGAAGGGGAAGGAGTCGGTGTGGCTCAGGCGTCTCACCCTGAAACGGCTGCGTCTCATCAGGCCGGTCAAGCTGTGTCATTCTTAGAGAACCGGCTGACTTCCATTAGGGTCATTTTGCGACTGCGTCGGTTTCGATCCCACCGGGAGACTGTTTGACTTGAATGCTGTAACGTTTCAATTTCCTGTACAGCGTGGCTCTGCTGATTCCCAGCATCTTTCCGGCGAGCGCTTTATCGCCCTTGGCCTGGTCGAAGACGCGGAGAATTGTCATGCGCTCCATTTCGTCTAGCGCGGTGGCGGGAAGGGAACTGGCATCCGGCGCGGGCGCCGAAGAGGACTGTTCGCCGCGAATGGCCGGCGGGAGGTCGGCCAGATCAATCGTGCGACGGTCGCCGAGTGTGACGGCGCGGGCGATGCAGTTTTCCAATTCACGGACGTTTCCGGGCCAATCGTATTGGAGCAGGCTCTTCATTGCCGCCGCCGTCACTTGGATGGGGTCGCTGGGGGCGTAGCGGTCCAGAAAACAATGGACCAGCATGGGAATGTCTGAGCGGCGCTCCCGCAGCGACGGCAAGTGCACCGTCACGACATTCAAGCGAAAGTAGAGATCCTTGCGGAAGGTTCCGGCGCGATAGGCCGCTTCCAGGTCCCGATTCGTCGCGGCCACGATGCGGACGTCCACGGAAACTTTTTCGTTGCTGCCCACCGGGCGGATTTCCTTTTCCTGCAAAGCGCGCAATAGTTTGGCCTGCATCTCGAGAGGCAGTTCGCCGATTTCGTCCAGGAAAATCGTGCCGCCATTGGCGGCCTGGAACAGACCCGCTTTGGTTTTCAAGGCTCCGGTGAAGGCGCCTTTTTCATAACCGAAGAGCTCGCTCTCCATCAGCGTCGGCACAAGCGAGCCGCAATCCACGGCGACAAACGGAAGCTCGGCCTGCGTCCCGCGAAAATGGATGGCGCGAGCCACCAGCTCTTTCCCGGTTCCGCTTTCCCCGAAGATTAGAACGGGGGTGCGTGTGTCTTTCAAACGCCCGATCATCCGCAGCACGTCCTGGATCTTGGCCGAAGCTCCGACAATTCCGTCGAGGTTTTGCTCGGTATTGACGCGGTCGCGGAGGAATTGATTCTCCGTGACCAGACGGACCTTCTCGGCCATCCTTTGGAGCAGGAGACGCAGTTTTTCCACCCGAAACGGCTTTTCGATGTAGTCGTAGGCGCCGAGCTTCATCGCGTCCACCGCCGACTCGATGGAGCCGTGGCCGGTCATAATGGCAACTTCGCTCCGCGGCAGAATGGCTTTGATCTGGCGGAGGAGTTCCACACCCGAAAGGTTGGGGAGCCTCAAGTCGGTCACCACGATGTCGGGCGCTTGTGTTTCGAGAGAGAGCAGCGCCGCTTCGGCGCTTTCGGCCTCGGTGCAAGCGAATCCGAGGTTGGCGCCAATGGTCATACAGAGTCGGCGGATGCTCTGCTCATCGTCTACAATCAAAAAGCGAATGCGCAATTCGTCGCTCATGGTTTCCCGAAGGTCCTCTCAACAACAGAAATGAGTTGCTGGACGCGAAAAGGTTTCTCCACACAAGGAGTTCCGCTGCGCTCGAGCAAGGCCATCGTCTCGGTATTGGCGGTGTCCCCGCTAATGAGAATAATGCGCGAGCGAAGCTGGGGACGGTGCTGCTGAATCCACGTATGAACATCGGCGCCATTGACGCTGCCGGGCGTGCGGATGTCGGTGATGACGCCCAGAAATTCCCCCTGCTGGAGCAACTGCAATCCTTCTGCGCCGGACGCGGCCGGCGTTACCGTGTATCCATTGCGCTCGAGCGCCGCGCGCAGAAAGGCCGTGACGGACGGCTCGTCCTCGATAACCAGGATGGGCATCGGGACGCGAGCGGGACGTTCTGGCGCAGGCTTCATGGAGCGGTTTCTCCTGCTGCTGCTGCCGCGGCCCCGGATGCGATGGGCAGGCGCACGAGGAAGCTGCATCCGCTCGTGCCTAGGTTGTTGTGGCAGGCAATCTCTCCGCCATGGGCGCGGACGATGCCGTAGCAGATGCTCAAACCAAGACCCGTTCCCTTTCCCACTTCTTTGGTTGTAAAGAACGGGTCGAAGATGCGGTCCGGATTGGCGATGCCCGGACCGTTATCCCGAAAGAGGATTTCCACGGAATTGTTTCGCGGCGACGTCTGGATTTCAATCCGGCCCCGTCGGCGGGTTTCCTTCACCGCGTCATAGGCGTTATTGAGGATGTTCAAGAAAACCTGCTGGAGCTGCTGAGAATCGCCGACCACGCGCGGCAGATTGGCATCCAGGGATTCCACAACTTCCACGCCGTGGCTGGAAAAATCGTAGGCGCGCAGTTTGACCGTTTGGCGCAGCACGGCGTTGATTTGCACGGGCTCCCGGCGGGCCGGGGACTGACGCGCAAAACTGAGCAGGTCGTGCACGATTTCTTTCGTACGCTGCGCCTCCAGCAAGATGACCTGGAGATCGTCTTTCGCTTGCTGGGGTACAGCGGGGTTTTCCAAGAGCAGATCCGTAAAACCGACAATAGCCGCCAGCGGGTTATTAATCTCGTGCGCGACGCCCGAGACCAACTGGCCGATGGTGGCCATTTTCTCGGAGTGCGCAAGCTTGGCTTGCAAAATGGCAGCATCGGTGATGTCGGTCATCACCACGACAATGCTGTTCACCTGGGCCTGCTCGTCGCGGATGGGGCTTAGGCTCACCGAAAAATGCCCGGTCGAGCCGTCCCCGCGCCGGAAGGGGAGCTCCAGGTTGTCCACCTGCACTCCATTCGCAGTTGTCTCCAGTGCGGCTTCGAAATCCTGCCGCCGCGAAGGGCTCACCCATTCCACCAGGCGGTGTCCAAGGAGCTCCTCTTCGCGGTATCCCACCTCGAAACTCCTCGGGTTCGCGTAACTGATCAATCCGGCAGTATCGAGCACGAGAATCATGCTCTGCGTGTTATTCAGGATTTTCTGGTTGAAATCGCGCTCGCGCTGAAGCTGCGCCTGGTAGGTTCTTTGTTCGGTGACGTCGAGCATCAATCCCCGGTATTGAACCACCGCACCCTGCTCATCGCGGACGGCGAAAATATTCTGCATGGTGTGCAGAATCGTGCCGTCTTTTCTCCGAAGCGGCTCCTCGTAATTCCGCAGCACGCCTCGCTCCGCGATGGCGTCCAGAAGGCGTTGCCGGCGCTCGGGTGCGAGGTACAGGTGATGCGTGATGTTGGTCTGCAGCAGTTCTTCCCGGCTATCGTATCCCAGCATCCGAACCATCGCGTCATTGACTTCCAGGAAGCGGCCATCCGGAGTCGAAAAAAACAAGCCCTCTTGAATGTTATCGAATAATTCGCGGTACCGCCGCTCTGCCTCTCGTCGGTCGGTGATGTCTTTCAGGACATGGATCGTCCGGAAATCATCATCGCTGTTGCCGCGGATGCGCGACGTCGAAATCAAATAAATGCGCTCTTTCGCGGACTGGATGTGCTCTTCAGCGGTAGCCTGGATGTCGCGGCAGAATGGACAGGGCGAGTCGTCTCCGGCCGCTCCCGCGAACGGAGCGAGCGTCTTCACGGCCTCGCCAACCATTTCGCTTGGCCGCGAGCCTATGTAGGCCGCCAGGGAGCGGTTCACCCGCAGAATCTTGTGAGCACGGTCGTGCACCACGATGAAGTCGCTGATGGCATCAATATCTTCAACCCATTGCCTTTTCGATTGTTCGATCTGCGAGAAGCGCCGGAAATTCTCCACCGTGACAGAAGCATGACTCACGAGGGCCTTCAGCAGGTTACGCTCTTCCGCAGGAAGTTCGCGCTCCCGGTTGGCCAGGCAGAGAACCCCAAGCAAATCGCCATCGCTTCCCGTCAGACGCGCGACGGTAATGTCGCTCCATTGCAGCGCCGCAGCCAGCGCGGAGCCGAGGATCGCGGGGGCCGCGCCGACGAGGATTTCCGATGACGGCCGGAGCGTAAGTTCTGCCAGGACCGACTCCAATTGTGACAATGTGCCAGCGTCGGAAACGCGCGGCTCTCCGTGGAAAAACAGAGATTCCACTTTGGCGCCGCGGACCAGCCCGAGTGCCGCGCTGCGAGCCCCCAGCATGTCCGCGGCTCGCGCCGCAAACCGCCTCGCGAAATCCGCTATTCGGAGAGGGCGCGTCGAGTCCAGCGGCAGGCTCATCAGATCATCCGCACGTCGCCGATATAATCTTGCTTGCTGGGCATTCCTTGCGGCTTCGATTTGCGTTCCCAGCACTGACGCCAAAATCCTCAGCGCGCTTTCCAGGCCTTGCGGGGAATTCTCGAACACGGTCTGGTTCATCAGAACGAGGGCTCCATCGACTTCAGCGCCGGCACGTACGCGCGCGGCGGCCACCGCCTTCATGCCAAGAAGTCCTGCAAGCGAGTCTCGCTGCGCATTCAAGGGGTTCGCCATTATCGCGTGAGGCTCCTCCAAAGCTTCCAGCACAACCGAAGATTGCCCCAGGCGAAGGCGCTGACCGAAAATGCGTTCGCGGAATTCCCCATCGCAGGCGCTGCACACGAGTTCGTGGGAGGCCGCTCGTTTCCAATAACAGACCATGGATATCCCGAAGAACTCCCGAGTGAGCCTGCAGAAGTCAGCAATCAAAGATTCCGGGTTGGATTGGGCAGACGCAGCGAGCATCGAGAGAAGTTGGGGAAGGGAGTCGTCGCAAGATGCGACACTCTGGGTGGATGCTCGGCGTTTTGCTGACATTGAAGTCTTAGAATTCTGGCCCGTCTCAGTTTCAGCGAAGTCTCAAATCAAAACAGCGTGATTGCCCACCGTACTTCTGAGTCTCATCTTGAGTCAACCAAACCCTGAGATGGTGGTGCTGAATCGAGCAATCCGAAGCTCGAAAGGAAATCTCAGCGTGAGACCCGTCCCGCCCCAATGCCGATGGGATTGAGACTTCTACTCGCAGCCTTACCTGTCCCTGCAAATTTGCCCTTATGACCTTACCCTTTTCGGATGTACGAGTTAGGTGCCTGAGCGGGTCCCCGGAAACCTCCCTCCAACTCCTCATTGATACTGGCATGGCCCGTGCAACCTCCTCTACGGCATCTGTCTGCCTTTCTCTTTGCGTAGGTGTACCCGCAGAACAGAGTGAGGGGAAATGAGAAGCCTCGGAAAATGGATCTCAGCAGCGGCAACCGTGATCCTGACCGGACTCCTGATCCTGCCCGCGAGCGTCTCATCGCAATCGAGTGTAAGCGAAGAGGGGAAGAGGAAGGTCAAGACGCGGGTTGCTGCGGTTTACCCGGAACTGGCGAGGCGAATGAATGTCACCGGGAAGGTGAAAATCGAAGTGGTGATTGCTCCGGACGGGCACGTGAAATCCACGCACGTGATTGGCGGGCATCCGCTGCTGGTCAATCCGGCCGTGGACGCAGTGAAGGAATGGAAATTTGTTGCCGCATCGGAAGAGACCACGCAGATTGTGGAAATCGAATTCAAGAGCAATGACAACTAATGTCGGAGAACCGGGGCGGGCGAGCGGTGGAGGAATAGACAATGACAATCGGTAAGAAGCTCTATGTCGGATTTGGTTCCATTCTGGCGATTCTGTTCTTCCTGTTTCTGCTGAACACCGCCTCTGTCTTGCGGGAACGTTCGTCGCGGGCGGACGCCGCCAATGCACTGGAGAGCGTGCGAACCGTCGAGGCTGTTCGATTCCAGATCATGCAGAACCGTTTGAACCTCAGCAGCTTTCTCCTGAGCGGTGACCCGCGCGACGAAGAAAAAGTCAACAAGGGCATGGCCGAGCTCTCCGATCTGCTGAAGAAGAAGGAGACCAAGTCCGGAAATGAATCGCTGCGCACCGGACTGATTGAGGTAGAGAGCACCGAAAAGAAATGGACGGATGAATTTGTCAGGCCCGTGCTTGCCAAACGCCATCAGGTGGACTCGGGCGACGCCACCGCCTCCGACCTCCAGATTTTTTACCTGCAGAAAGATCCCAATGCCTGGCTCAACCCATCGGCGGGTGTGCTCGACCAGATCAACGGCGAAATCAGCAAGGCGCTCCAGGAGTCCTCGGACTCCGCCGCGCGCTGGACCACCATCAACACGATCGTGACCTTCCTCGGAACTCTCCTGGCCATTTTTGCGGGCATGGCCATCGCTTATTACACGGCTAAATCCATTTCAGATCCGCTGGGGCACCTGATTACCGTGGCGCGGGAGATCGGCGACTCGGGCGACCTCGACCAGAACATTGACATTCATCGCAACGACGAAATTGGCGCGCTGGCCACTACGTTCAACAATATGGTGTCGTACCTGAAAGAGATGGCCACCGTTTCGGCGTCCATCGCCGAGGGCGAGCTGGCCGTGGAAATTGCTCCGCGGTCGAAGCGCGACACACTGGGCAATGCCTTTGTACGGATGTCGCATGGGCTGCGCGACCTCGTCCGCCAGGTTCGCGACAGCGCCTCGCAGGTCTCCGCCGGCTCGAACCAAGTCGCCGGCGCCTCCGACGAGTCGGCGAAGGTCAGCGTTCAGGCCTCTTCAGCGATTGAAGAGGTCACCAGCACCATGCACGAGATGAGCATAAACGTGCAGAACGTCGTCAAGAACACGAAGGTGCAGGCCTCCAGCGTCGCCGAAACCTCGGCTTCGATCGACCAAATGGTGACTTCGATCCAGCGCGTGGCAGACACCGCGAAGGTCCTGCTCGACATTTCCAACCGCTCGCGCGAGGAGGTGCAGCAGGGCATCGCGAAAATGGAACGGGCCACGGACGGGCTGAACCGCACGAATACGGCGATTCAGACGTCTGCGGATATCATCGGAGTCCTCGGTCACCGCGCCGACGACATCGGCAAGATTATCGAAGTCATCGACGATCTGGCCGAGCAGACCAACTTACTGGCGCTCAACGCCGCGATTGAAGCGGCGCGCGCTGGCGAACACGGCCTGGGTTTCGCCGTTGTCGCCGACGAAGTCCGCAAGCTTGCGGAAAAATCCACACAGTCCACTAAGGAAATTTCCGAGTTGATCTCGAGTATTCAAAAGGAAGCGCGCCAGGCCGTGGAGAACATGCAGCACAGCACGCGCATTGTGGAAGAAGGATTGTCACTCGGCAGCGATTTGAACACGGCGCTGGGCAAGATCTCGAATGTGGTTACCGAGGTTTTCAAGTTCGCGCAGGAAATCGGCGCCGCCACCAACGAACAGTCCGTTGGCTCCTCGCAGATTGCCAAGGCCACCGGCCGCCTGACCGAGATTACCCAGGAAATTAATTCTGCCGTCGAGGAACAAGCGTCCGGCGCTCAGGCCGTTGTCCGGGCCATGGAGAAAATGCGCGAGCTGGTGCAGCAATCGGCTTCCGGCTCAACGGAGCTCTCCGCAGCCGCCGAACAGATGCTGAAGCTCTCCCGCATGCTGCTGGAGTCCATGGACCGATTTGTGCTCGACCGGATTCGCGCCAATGGCGACCCTCGCCGCGCATCGGGCCGGCGCGACTCCGAAGCCGCACGCCTTTCACCGGAAGAGTATGCCGAGGTGGGGCGGTCCTAAACGGGCCGGAGAGCCGCAATGGACAAAGACCTCCAGATCGTCGGATTTCGAATTGGGGACGAAACCTATGGCGTGCGCATCTCCGCGGTCCGGGAAATTGTGCGTGTCCCGGCCATCACCGCGGTTCCGAATGCGCCCGACTATATCGAAGGGGTCATCAACCTGCGCGGAAAGATTATTCCCGTGATGGACCTGCGCAAGCGGTTCGGGATCAAGAATGTCGAGCCAAACAAGAAGAACCGCATCCTCGTTGTCGAGCTCGAAAACAAGGTCTTGGGGCTGATCGTGAATTCCGCCTCGGAAGTCCTGAAGATTCCGCCCTCGGATATCGAAATGCCCAACACGATGTTTCAGGAAGGGGAAGTGAGCTACGTCACCGGCGTTGGCAAGCTCAACGGGCGGCTGGTCATCCTCCTGGATATTGGAAAACTGCTGCAACGCGGTGAACTCCGCCGCCTCGAGCAAGCCGTCGAGCCGGTGACTGTGCAAGAGTGAGCGGCGCGGCCCAGACCGTTACGGCCGGAATCAAATCCAGATTGCCACACAGCGAGAGCCAATGGGAACTCTAACCGCACCAATCCAGCTCACTGACGCGGAGCTGAAGCTTCTACAAACCCTGGTCTATCAAGAGTGCGGAATGTACTTCGACGAGCGGCGGGCGCACTTTCTTCGCGACCGCCTGCAGCGCCGCCTGAAAGCCTGCCAGCTCGACTCCTTCTACGGCTACTACCGGTTGCTCACCAGCCGGGAAGGGAAGCAGGAGCTCGCCGCGCTGCTCGAAAACCTGACCGTCAACGAGACCAGTTTTTTCCGGAACAAACCGCAGCTCGATCTGCTTCAAAAGAACGTGCTCGAGGATTTGCTGCGGCGCAAACAGGATCGCCGGGACTGGAACTTGCGGGTGTGGAGCGCGGGATGCGCTTCCGGGCAGGAACCGTATACCGTTGCGATGCTTATCTGCGACGCGCTGGCCTACTACTATCTGCGCAATCCGCTTCCGTTTGACATGCCCTCGCCAAAGCCGCTGATTCCTCCCCCGTGGCGCCTAGAGATTCTCGCCTCGGATATCAGCTACGCCACGTTGCGCGCGGGGCAGGAAGGCGTCTACACCGAGGTGCAGATGGAGCCGGTCGAGTACACCACGCGCCTGCGCTACTTCGAGAAGGTCGGCGACAAGTACGCAGTCAAGAAAGCGGTGAAGGAGTTGGTGCAATTCGACTTCCACAATCTAAAAACGGAATTTTTGCCGCAACGCAACGACATTATTCTCTGCCGCAACGTCATGATCTATTTCGACGAAGCGGAGCAGAAGCGCCTGGTGGAGAAGTTTTACCACTGCTTGAACCCCGAGGGGTATCTCTTCGTTGGCCATGCGGAAAGTTTGTTCGGGCTGTCGTCAAAATTCCGAATGATTCACGTGAATAACGGCACCGCGTACCAGCGGATCGAGGCGACGACGTGAGCCTCTTTTCCGAGGATCGCAGTTCGGAACTGCGCCAGCTCTTCTTCGAAAGCGCAGAAGAGTTGCTCCAGTCTCTCAATGACGCCGGGCTGGAGCTGGAAGAACATCCCAAAGACGCCGAGGTCATCCGGCGCGTTCGTCGCGCTGTGCACACGCTCAAAGGGGATTCCGCCGCCTGCGGGTATCAACAACTAAGCAGGCTCGCGCACGAACTGGAAGACGTCTTGACGCCGCAAGTGGTGGAAACACGGAGCGCCGCGCTTGCTGAGGTGGTGCTCACGGCAGCGGACACGTTCCACGCCATGCTGGCCGCCTACCGCGGAAACCTGCAGCCGCCGGCGGGCGAGGCGCTGCGCACGCACATCCGCCACTTGATGGGCCAGTCGGCCGAAGCCAGCGAGGGCGCTGCGCACCGCACGAGCGGTGTAGACGCCAAGTTTGAATGGGGCGAGTACGAGCAATTGATGATCGCAGAAGCGGTTCATCGCGGGGAGACGGTTTACAACGTCGGGCTGAGGATCGACCCAACCAGCCAGATGCGCGCCGCGGCGCTGCAGCTCATCCGCAATGTCCTCTACGGCGCCGGCACCGTTCTGGCGCTGCGCCCGGAAGACAATCTTTCCGCAGAACATGTGGAAATTGTGGAAGCCGCGCTGGCCACTTCTCGATCGCGGGAATGGATTCTGAAGAAGTGCCGCATCCCGGCGGTAGTTGCGGAAATTGTGGTCGAACCAGCCGTCGTCGCAGATACGCCGGAGCATGAAATGCTTGGGGCGCTGCTGGACTCGGAGGCCGCCGCGGTTGCCGCCGGAGTCGAATCCGCCCGCGCCGAAGTTCCCGGGTCAAAGCCGGCTCCTGCGGCCAAAGCAGCAATCGCGGCCGTGGCGGAGGCCACTTTGCGCGTCGAGTCTGCGCGGATTGATGCCGTGATGAATCTGGTGGGAGAGCTGATCATCGGAAAATCAATGTTCCATCGCGCGATTCACGAATTCGACCAGCGCTTTGCGAAAGACCCCCTCCGCGCCAGACTGGGTGATGCCCTCGCCTTTCAGTCGCGAGTTCTGGACGACCTCCAAAAGTCGGTGATGAAGATCCGCATGGTGCCGGTCGAACAGCTTTTCCGGCGGCTTCCGCGCATCGTGCGCGACGTCGCCAAACTCCGCAGCAAAGATGTTGCTCTGGAGTTGGCCGGGCAAACCACCGATCTCGACAAGAGCATCCTGGATTCGCTCGGCGAGCCTCTGACGCACCTCATCCGCAACGCCGTGGACCACGGCATCGAGCCGCCCGAAGAGCGCGTCGCCGCCGAAAAACCCGCGCGCGGCACGGTCCGCTTGAACGCCTACCATCAGGGAAACCAGGTGGTCATCGAAGTTCGCGATGATGGCCGCGGCCTCGACCGTGAGCGAATCGTGGCCGAGGCAATCGGGCGCGGAATTATTTCCGCGGAAGAGGCCAGCCGGCTCACCCAAAGCGAGGCGCTGAATCTGATTTTTGAGTCGGGCCTGAGCACCGCTGCAGAAGTGACTTCCGTCTCGGGCCGCGGCGTCGGCATGGACGTGGTTAAGACCGCCCTCGAACGATTGAAGGGGACGGTGACGATTGCCACTCAGCCCGGCAAGGGCACCGCATTTCAGCTTCGCGTCCCGCTGACTCTCGCGAGCATCCAGGCGCTGTTGTTCCGCGTCGGAGGACGATTGTACGCGGTGCCGCTGAGTTCCGTGTTGGAGATTACGCGCGCCGAGGAAAAGGAGATACACCGCGTTGACCAGCGCGAAGTCCTTCAATTGCGCGACCGCCTTCTCACTCTGGTGCGGCTCGATCGCCTGGGTCAAATCCACGAGGTCAGCGCTCGGAAGCGGTCTTTCGTGATTGTCATTGGAGCGGCGGAACGCCGCTTCGGCCTGCTGGTGGACTCCTTGGTCGGGGAAGAAGAACTCGTAATCAAGGGGCTTGGCGACCAATTGGTCGCGAGCGAATTGGTGAGCGGCGCATCCATTCTGGGTGATGGGACGGTGGTCCTGATTCTGAATGTGCCTGCGGTGGTCGCCCGTCTGAGCCGCGCGCCCGTCCTGGGGGCCATCGCATGAGCAAAACCATACGCGTTCTCGTCGTTGACGATTCCGCGCTGATGCGCAAGCTCATCCCCAAGATCTTGGAGAGCGAAGGGTCCATCGAGGTCGTCGGGACGGCCATGGATGGCGAGTTTGCGCTGAAGAAAATTGAGGAGCTGAAGCCGGACGTGGTGACGCTGGACCTCGAGATGCCGCGTCTGGACGGCATCGAGACGCTGCGGGCCATAACGCATAGCCATCATGTCCCCGTGATTGTCGTCAGCACGCACACCAAGGCGGGCGCGTATTCCACGTTCAAGGCTCTGGCTCTGGGTGCTTTTGACTTTGTGGCCAAGCCGAAGGACGCGGCCGCCGGCCATCTGGAAACGATTGCGGCAGAGCTGGTCGAGAAAATCAAGGTCGCGTCGCGCGTCGGCGTAGTCAAGACTCGGGCGCCGCTGGTGGAAATGAAACACCCCGGCGGAAAGAAGCGCACTCGCCCGCCTCAGGCACCGAACAAAATTATTGCCATCGGAGTATCAACGGGCGGACCGGTTGCGCTTCAGTTCATGCTTTCGCAGATTCCTGCGGACTTCCCGGGCGCAATTTTGGTGGTGCAGCACATGCCGGAAGGGTTCACGGAGATGTTCGCCAAACGTCTGGATGAGCTGTCACTCGTCGACGTGCAAGAAGCGAAATCCGGCGACCTGCTTTTGGCGGGACGCGTCTTGGTTTGTCCGGGCAACCGCCACATGATGGTGCGGCGGATGGCGCGCGGCGACATGGTGGTGCTTGCCGATAGCCCGCAAGTCAATGGTCACCGGCCGTCGGTAGACGTCCTGTTTCATTCGGTAGCGCAAGAATTTGGAAATGCCGCCATCGGCGTGATCATGACAGGCATGGGCGAAGACGGCGCCGAAGGATTGGGCGCCATTAAAGCCGCGGGCGGCACAACCATCGCGCAGAGCGAAGAGACTTGTGTGGTCGGCGGCATGCCGCGGGCCGCCATCAGCAAAGGATCCGTCAATCGGGTTATCCCTCTGGACGCGCTGGCTAATGCGTTGTTGCATCACTGCGGCAGCGAGCGAGCCCAGCCGGAACGGGCCCCGGTCTCTAGTTAGCGGCAATGATAGCGAAGCACAAGTAGCTCTTGGGAGGAGATAGTCATGGAACAATTCGCAGCTCTCGTGCGCAAAAAGGATCAGCAACCGGTGCGCTATTTGGTCGTGGACGACTCCGTCTTCGCGCGAAAAAACCTGACGAAGATGATTGAGGCCTTCGGCGGCGAGGTGGCGGGGGAAGCCGGCGATGGTCTGACGGCCATCGCAGAGTATAACCGCACCAACCCGGACGTTGTTCTGATGGACATCACCATGCCCCAAATGGAAGGGATCGAAGCAGTCGAACGCATCGTCCGGCAGCACGCGGACGCCCGCATCGTGATGGTGTCCTCGGTCGGGTACCAGGAAAACATTCTCGCCGCGCTGCAGAAGGGCGCCAAACACTTTGTGCAAAAGCCCGTGAAACCCGACGTGCTCTATGAGATTTTGCGCTATGTACTGAGCGATGAAAGCGCGGCCACACCGGCCGCTGTCGCGGGAGATCATGAACTATGAGAATGGAACTGATCCAGCCGTTCATCAACGCCGCGGACGCGGTCTTGGCGGAAACGCTGCAATCCCCTACGAAGATTGGGAATCTCACCATGGAGCAGGAGACTTATCGCCGCAAGGGCCTGGCCGCGCTCATCTTGATCAAAGGAGAGATTGAAGGCCGCGTCATTCTCGACCTCGACCCTGCCGTCGCCGTGAAAGTCGCCGGCTACCTCGCGGGCGCAGAAGTGCAGGAATCCGAGCAGATTGTCAGTGAGACGGTCTGCGAGGTGGCGAACATGGTGATCGGAAACTCCATCACGCTGCTCAACGACCAGGGTTTTCGCTTCAAGGTGTTTCCTCCGGAGATCCATACCAGCGAGGAAGGTCTCGCAGGCAGCCAAGACACGGAGGCCATGGTGCTTTGTTTCGAAACCCCGGCCGGCAACGTCTATATGAACAT
>WNFA01002651.1_pt1 | contig 15128 bp, 25 predicted proteins | sample 5400481 | NCBI WGS metagenome assembly WNFA01 (sample SAMN13153340, study PRJNA577476) | soil metagenome | isolation source: 120 cm saprolite under Douglas fir tree site 2 hole 1 replicate 2 | place: USA:California | collected 2015-04-18
ATCGAGCGGGGGCAGGTGTTGGCCAAGCCGGGGTCGATCAAGCCGCACAAGGTGTTCCAGGCGCAGGTGTACGTGTTGTCTAAGGAAGAGGGTGGGCGGCACACGCCGTTTTTCAACGGGTACCGGCCGCAGTTTTATGTGAGGACGACGGATTTGACGGGAGCGATCAAGTTGCCGGAAGGGGTGGAGATGGTGATGCCAGGGGACAACATCGAGATGACGGTGGAGTTGCACCAGCCGGTGGCGATGGAAGAAGGGGTGCATTTTGCGATCCGGGAAGGGGGACGCACGGTGGGAGCTGGCGTCTGCACCAGGGTCGAAAATTAGGCCGAGGAGAAGGTGACGGAGGCATGGCACCTGCAAGGGGTGCCACTACCATGACACGAATGCGTCGGATCGCGAAGGCGTATCATGGTAGGTCCCCGATTTATCGAGGGAACAGAGCTTGCCCCTGCTATGCCTGGTTCCCATAGGAGAAAGATATGGCTACAGGAACAAAACAGCGCATCCGTATTCGCCTGAAGGCGTACGACCATCGCATTCTCGACCAGTCGGCAATGCAGATCGTGGATACAGCGCAGCAGACGGGCGCACGGGTCTCGGGACCAATGCCTTGACACGTTTGAATCTGCCCGCAGGCGTGGACATCGAAATTAAGCTGTAGGATACCTGGCCCCGGGTAGGGCCCCCGAATTATTGCGTCCAGGTGGGCATCATAATAAAGAGGATAGAACGCGTCACATCCCTACAGCGCAGAAAAGAGGAAAGGAAATGCTCAGTGCATTGTTGGGCAGGAAGGTCGGCATGACACAGGTGTTTGGACCGAATGGCACAGCCATTCCGGTCACCGTAATAGAAGCTGGCCCCTGCGTCGTGACACAAATTAAAACGGCTGCCCGCGACGGTTATGAAGCTGTCCAGATCGGCTTTGAACAGTCTATACTAAAAAATGTGCCCCGTCCCCAACTGGGACACCTTGGGCATAAGTTGCCACTGTTGAAGGCTCAACGCAAACGCTTGCAGTCTTACCAGCAGGCGCAGCGTAAACCCAGGGCAGAGACTACGGTGGAGAGCGCAGAGTCCGGGGCGACTTCGGAAGGTGCTCCAGCCGAGAAGAAAGATAAGCAGATTCAGAAACTACTCAAGGTCCAGGAGAATCGTCAGCGCCGTCCAGGGCCGGAACTTGGCCCGTTTAAGGTGCTGCACGAGGTGCCATTGCAGGAGGGAGTGGCCGCTGAAGGGCTTGAACTTGGCGCCAAGTTCGATGCAAGCCTGTTCACCGCTGGCGAGTCGGTTGATATTATTGGTACCTCCAAAGGGAAAGGCTTCCAGGGTGGAGTCAAGCGCCATGGCTTCAGTGGAGGCCCTAAAACGCATGGTCAGTCAGACCGCACGCGTGCCCCCGGTTCGATCGGTTCCGGCACCACCCCTGGCCGGGTGCTAAAGGGCACACGTATGGCTGGTCACATGGGCCATGAACGCGTGACGGCAAAGAAACTGCAAATAATTCAAGCTGATGCCGAGCGCAATCTGTTGGTAGTCAAAGGCTCTGTGCCTGGCTCTATCGGCGGCCTGCTCGTGATCAGGAAGCATGGATGAGGTGACCGTAATGCCCTCGACTACAGTATATAACATGGCCGGAGAGGCCATAGAACAGCTCGAACTGAGCGAGCAGGTGTTCGGAGTCACCCCTAACAGGGCGGTTCTCCACCAGGTCGTCACCGCACAACTGGTGAATCGCCGCCAGGGTACTGCTTCGACGAAGACTCGCAGTGAAGTATCGGGCGGTGGCAGAAAGCCATATAAGCAAAAAGGCACAGGCCGCGCTCGCCAGGGCAGCACCCGTGCCCCCCAGTTCCGTCATGGCGGCACAGTATTTGGCCCAAGACCACATGAGTACCATCATGACGTACCTAAAAAGATGCGCCGCCTGGCGATCAAATCGGTATTATCCGACAAGGTAGCTAATGAGAAGCTCATTGTGGTCAACGAATTAGTTCTAGAGTCCCCACGCACCAAGGACATGCTGGAGATTCTCGAAAAGTTGCTGGTGGCCGACAAAGGTAAGCGTGTTTTGATGATGCTGCCTCGTCGTGATGAGAACATAGTGCTCTCGGCGCGCAACATCCCTGCCGCCAAGGTCCAGCATGTCTCTTCAATCAATGTCGTGGAATTGCTGAAGCATGACTGCGTGATTATGCCGGTAAAAACTGTGCGCTGGCTTGAGTTAGTCTTTGGTGATGGCGTCAGTGCCGACGAGGCTACCCGTAAAATCCTTGAGGAAATGGATGCTGAGACGGCTCTCGACGAAACAACTGCTGACGCCGAGTCGGACAGCGAAGAGCCCGTTGATGCGAGTGAAGAAGTACCCGGCGAGTCGGACGGCGAAGAGCCCGTTGACGCGAGTGAAGAAGCACCCGCCGAGACGGATGATGAGGCGCAGTAGCGGCGAATCTATTCGCCTCTACTCGTAACAACGAGGAGGGAAAACTGTGGAGATCACAGAAGTGCTGCGCCACGGTATCGTAACTGAAAAATCGGTGACGCTGCAAAGGCAGAACAAATATACCTTCAAGGTGGCCTTGGGGGCAAACAAAATCGAAATACGCCGGGCAGTTGAAGCCATGTTTAATGTCAAGGTCGTTTCAGTTAATACCATGCGTATGCCCGGCAAGGAACGCATGATGTACAGGCGGCGTAGAGGTTCTGCCCCTCGACCTAAAGAGGCACGCGAGTGGAAAAAAGCGATTGTCACCCTGCGTGAAGGCCAGACGATCGACGCTCTGAAGGCATAAAGAGGTAGAGAAAATGCCAATTAAACAGTATAAACCAACGTCTCCTGGGCGTCGTGGTATGTCAGTATCGACCTTCGAGGAGATCACAAAAACAAAACCGGAAAAATCTCTGGTAGTGAAGTTGCAGAAGCATGCTGGGCGCAACAACCAGGGCAAGATCACCACCCGCCATCGCGGCGGTGGGGCCAAGCGCGCCTATCGTATAATTGACTTCAAGCGCAACAAGCTCGGGGTTCCTGCCAGGGTGGCCGCAATTGAATATGATCCGAATCGCTCGGCTCGCATTGCTCTCTTGCACTATCTGGATGGAGAGAAGCGCTATATCATCGCGCCGAATGAGCTAAAAGTTGGCGATAGGGTAATGGCTGGCCCGGAGGCCGATATCAGGCCAGGCAATGCATTACCCCTCAAGAATATCCCTACCGGCACCACCATTCATAACATCGAGCTGGAAAAAGGGCGTGGTGGTCAGATGGTGCGGGGCGCGGGCGCGGGCGCGCAGTTGATGGCTAAAGAGGGCGACTATGCGCTGGTACGTTTGCCTTCCGGTGAACAGCGCCGTGTACACATCCTCTGTATGGCAACCATCGGACAGGTGGGCAACCTGGATCACGAGAACCGCAGTATCGGTAAGGCCGGGCGTTCGCGTCATCTCGGGCGCCGTCCCACCGTACGCGGCTCTGCTATGAACCCGCGCGACCATCCACATGGTGGCGGTGAAGGGCGCTCACCCATTGGTGGTCAGCCACAGACACCCTGGGGTAAGCCTGCTCTGGGCTACAAGACGCGCAAGAATAAACGCACTGATCATTTCATTGTCCGGCGTCGCAATGCTGGTAGGAGGAGGAAGTAAATGTCACGCTCAAGAAAGAAGGGACCGTACATTCATGAGTCCCTCCGGAAAAAAGTGCTGAGCATGGGGCGTAGTGGCGACCGCCGGCTAATCAAAACCTGGTCGCGTGCCTCGACGATCTTCCCTAACATGGTCGGTATGACCATAGGCGTTCATAATGGCAAGACCCATGTCCCTATCTATATTCAAGAAAATATGGTGGGTCACAAACTGGGTGAGTTCGCCCCCACACGGCATTTCCGGGGCCATGCGGGCGGCAAGAGTGAGAGGACCACGTCGGTCCGTTAAAACGGGGAGTCAAACATGCAAGTCAGAGCTATTGCCAGAGGCATCGGCATTTCGCCACGCAAAGTGCGCCTGGTCACGAATGCAGTAAAAGGGCTCCGCGTGAATCGGGCTCTGGCCATTCTTCAATTCCTGCCGAACGCGGGCGCCAAACCCGTCAGTAAAGTTGTAGCCTCGGCGGCGGCGAATGCAGAGAATAACTACAATCTCGATCCGGATGAACTCTATATTCTTAATATCCTGGCCGATGATGGGCCTTCTATGAAGCGTTTCAAAGCACGCTCCCATGGCCGGATAGCGCCCATTATAAGGCGTACCTGTCATGTCACGGTAATTGTCTCAGACGACCCGGCGGATGCTGGTAGATGAGATTCAAAAAAGGAGCTGCCTTGCAGCCCTGACGTGCTCGATAAATCGGCACTCTACAGTAGCCCCCCGATTTATCGTGGGGGCGTTGCAAGGCTGGATTTAAAGGAGGTAACTTTGGGACATAAAGTGCATCCCACAGGTTTCAGGCTCGGCGTTGTGAAAAGCTGGCAGTCTCGCTGGTATGCCGAGCGCGATTATAGACATCTGCTCGCTGAAGATATCGTCGTGCGCGCTATGATCAACAAAGAGCTTGCTAATGCTTCAGTCTCAAAAATTGAGATCGAGCGTGCCGCTGCCAACCAGTTGTGGGTGGCTATCCACACGGCCAGGCCGGGCATCGTCATCGGCAAGAGCGGCGAAAAGGTCGAAAGGCTCAAAAATACGCTGGAAGTTAAAACCAAAAAACGCGTGCGCCTTGAGATCAAAGAAATCCGCCAGCCCGAACTCGATGCTTATCTGGTCGCGCGTGCTATCGCGGAGCAGTTGGAGAAGCGCGTCTCCTTCCGTCGTGCTATGAAGCAGGCTGTGCAGAAATCGATGCGCGCCAACGCTAAAGGCATTAAAATCATCGTCGGTGGGCGCTTGGGCGGAGCAGAAATTGCACGCAGCGAGAAAGAAGTCGAAGGCAAGATCCCCCTGCACACGCTGCGTGCCGATATTGACTATGGCCTGGCCGTGGCGCGTACAACCTTCGGTGTCATCGGCATCAAAGTATGGATTTACAAAGGCGATATTCTGCCGACCAAACGTCGTGAGGCGAGCGAGATACAGCAGGAGCTGGCTGCACAGCCTGGTGCGTTTCCACCCCGCGAGCGTGAGTTCGGCGAGCGCCGTGGTGGCGACCGTCGCCGCTCCTCTGAAGGCGCTGGGCGTGGTGAGCGCGGCTCACGCCCGCCAGGCGAGCGATTAACGCGTACACAGGGCGAGCGTTCGTCACGCCCGCCAGGTGAGCGCCCTTCGCGCCCCCAGGGCGAGCGAGCACCCAGGCAGACTGGCGAACGACCCCAGGGCGAGCGACCCCCTAGACAAGCTGGGGAGCGACCCCAGGGTGAGCGGCCACCCAGGCAGACTGGCGAGCGACCCCAGGGTGAGCGAGCGCCCAGGCAGACGGGTGAACGACCCCAGGGTGAGCGGCCACCCAGGCAGACTGGCGAGCGAGCGCCCAGGCAGACGGGTGAACGTACTCCACGTGCGCCTCGTGCCCAGGGTGAACGCACTCCGCGCCAGCAAGATGAACGCGCGCAAAGTCCACAAGCTGAGCAAGCGCCAGATGTTTCAACTGCCCCGGAGGTCACAACCTTGCCTCCTGGTGAAACAGGTGCTGCTCCTACTGAGAGCGAGTAGAGGAGATTCTGAGCCATGTTATTGGCACCGTCACGTACAAAGTATCGCAGGCAACATCGCGGTCGCATGAAAGGAACTGCCCATCGTGGCAGTACACTCGCCTTTGGTGAGTATGGCTTGCAAGCCTTGGAACCGTGCTGGATTGAGGCCCGTCAGATTGAATCGGCCCGTATCGCCCTCACCCGCTATATGAAGCGAGGTGGCAAGGTCTGGATCCGTATCTTTCCTGACAAGCCCGTCACCTCCAAGCCCGCCGAAACCCGCATGGGTAAAGGTAAGGGAGCCGTTGACCACTGGATTGCAGTCGTCAAGCCCGGGCGGATTATCTTCGAGATCAGCGGTGTGCGTGAAGAAATTGCCAAAGAAGCAGTACGCCTGGCTGGCAACAAATTGCCCATCGCCACCCGCTTTATTACAAGAGGGGAGTCCGAAAGTGCCGAAGCTTAATGAACGTCGCAAGCAGATCCAGGAATACAATGCTGCCGAGGCAGCACGCGAACTCAATGAACTGCGCATAAAACTGTTCAACCTCCGCTTGCAGCAGCAGCGTGGTGAGGTCAAAAACAACCGTGTGTTTACACAGACGCGCAAGGACATTGCCCGTTTATTGCACCGGCTGACACAGTTGGAGGCTGAAGAATGACACAACAAGTCAAGCGATCACAATCCTCGCCCGAGCCAGCACAAAAGACGGTTCGCCATCAGCAAAAAGTTGGTCGCGTGGTGAGCAATAAAATGGATAAAACCATTGTCGTCATCGTAGAAGTGCTCAAAAAGCATCGTATCTATAAACGTACCTATAAGCAAACAAAGCGCTTCTACGCGCATGACGAAGAAAATACTTGTCAGGTCGGCGATATAGTACGCATTGAGGAGTCCCGCCCACTTAGCAAAACGAAGCACTGGCGGCTGGTGGAAATCGTGAAGCCTGGTAGTGGCATCGTTCCAGTAGAGGAAGTGCTGGCAGGGGCTGACCCTGACCTAACATCCACCAGAGAAGACTCCGGTGAAACAGTAGAATAAGGAGCTGCCTTTCAGCCCCGACATGCTCGATAAATCGGCACTCTACAGTAGCCCCCCGGTTTATCGTGGGGGCGTTAGCGCAGCGTCAGGACTGGATTGAAAGGAGAGGTCGCGATGATTCAGCCACAGACGCGCCTGAAAGTCGCCGATAACACTGGCGCAAAAGAAATTATGTGTATTCGCGTGCTGAGCGGATCGGCCAAACGTTATGCCGAAATAGGGGATATCATTAAAGCCACTGTCAAGCAGGCCGCACCTAATGGACAGGTGAAAAAAGGCGAGGTCGTGAATGCGGTGATAGTACGCGTGGCAAAAGAGTATGTGCGCTCCGATGGTTCGCATATTCGCTTCGACGATAACGCTGCAGTAATCATTGCTGCTGGCAATAACCCGCGAGGCACACGTATCTTCGGCCCTGTAGCCCGTGAACTGCGCGATCGAAACTTCTTGAGAATTACTTCGCTTGCGCCAGAGGTGCTCTGAGCCAGTTCGGAGGAAGAAGATGGCAGTAAAACAAAAAGAGAAAAAACCCCTCCACCTCGCCAAAATGAATATCAAGAAAGGCGACACCGTCTTAATCATCACCGGCAAGGATAGAGGAAAGCAAGGAACCGTTTCGCGGGCATTGCCACAGGTCAGCAAGGTAGTCGTCGAAGGCCTGAACATCGCGAAAAAGCATGTCCGCCCGCAGGGCCAGACTCGCCAGGGAGGCGTCATCGAGAAAGCTATGCCTATCCATGTCTCGAACACGATGCTCATCTGTACCGAGTGTGGTCAGCCTACACGCATTGGCCATGAACGTCGCCCCGTGGGCGCCGATCAAAAGGTGCGCGTGGTGCGCATATGCAAAAAATGTGAGAAGGTCATCGAGGACCGGACGAGGAGTAGTTAAACATTATGGCATCAAGGCTGAAAGAAAAATATCAACAAGAGGTCGTATCAGCGCTGCAAAAGGAGTTTAACTACAAAAATCCGATGCAGGTACCGACCGTCCACAAAGTAGTTGTCAACATCGGCATGGGCGAGGCCATCCAGAATGCCAAGGCCATGGATGCTGCGATCTCCGACTTGTCCGTCATCACTGGCCAGCGCCCGGTGATTACCCGTGCCAAGCGATCCGTTGCCACCTTCAAACTGCGTGAAGGCATGCAGATCGGTTGTATGGTCACGTTGCGTGGCGAGCGTATGTATTACTTCCTCGATAAACTCATGAATGTCGCTCTACCGCGCCTGCGCGACTTCCAGGGCGTATCCCCCGAGGCCTTCGATGGCCGTGGCAACTACACCCTTGGCCTCCGCGAGCAACTGGTTTTCCCGGAGATCGATTACGATAAGGTCGATAAGGTGCGCGGTATGGAAGTAAGTATTGTTACCACGGCTCGCACCGATGAAGAAGGTCGGCGGCTGCTCAGATTGATGGGCATGCCCTTTAAAAAATAACGCTGGAGGGCGGAATGGCAAAAATCTCAATGATTGTTAAGTCGCAGCGCAAGCCCCGCTTTAAGGTGCGGCAGCATAACCGCTGCACAGTCTGCGGGCGCCCCCGCGCCTACATTCGCAAGTTCGGCCTCTGCCGTATCTGCTTCCGTGAGCGTGCGTTGCGTGGTGAGTTACCCGGCGTGACAAAGTCGAGCTGGTAATCGCGATAACACGAAAGGGCGAAAGGACATGGCATCTCGAAACTTCGTACCTCGGCCTTTCGTATATATGGAGGACGTTTCATGAACATGACTGATCCCATCGCGGATATGCTCACACGTATCCGCAATGCGGCTACAGCGCGGCATAATCGCGTATTGATCCCGGCCTCGAAAATGAAGCTGGCGATCGCGCGTGTGCTGAAAGAAGAGGGCTATATCAAGGATATCGAGATCCTGAAAGATACTCCACAGGGCACCATCCGTCTCACACTGCGCTATGTCGAAAAAAAGCCAGTGTTGACGCAGCTCAAGCGCGTCAGTAAACCCGGACTGCGTGTCTATACCAAGCAGAAGGATATCCCGCGCGTCCGTGGTGGATTGGGTGTGGCTATACTTTCTACGCCTAAGGGTCTCATGACAGGTCATCACGCCTACCAGCAGGGCCTTGGTGGCGAAGTCGTCTGCTATGTCTGGTAGCCCCAGCAAGGAGGAATATACAATGTCTCGTGTTGGACGCACTCCAATTCCGGTGCCGCCCAAAGTGCAGGTGACCTGGACCGATGCAAATTTCTTGACGGTCAAGGGCCCCAAAGGTGAGCTATCGTACCAGGTCGACACCGACCTGGCACTCAAACTCGATGATAGCGTGCTCACGGTCTCCCGTCCCTCGGACAGCCGGGTACACAGAGCAAAACATGGCCTCTATCGCACTCTCGTCAACAACATGGTAGTGGGAGTGACGAATGGATATGCAAAAAGCCTGGAGATTCACGGTGTAGGCTACCGTGCCGCCAAGGTCGGCGAAAACCTCGTAGTTCAGGTGGGTTTTTCCCACCCCATTGAAGTTCAGCCGCCCAAAGGCATCTCTTTTACAGTCGATGGTGTCGATCCTGCCACCAAAGCCACCCGCTTGAGTGTGCATGGCATCGATAAACAACTGGTAGGCGAAACCGCGGCGTCTATCCGCCGCCTGCGTAAGCCGGAACCCTATAAAGGCAAGGGCATTCGTTACGCTGGCGAAGCGATCCGTCGCAAGGCTGGTAAAGCCGGAAAAGTTGGCGGTAAGAAAAAATGATTAGACATTTCAATGCAAATCAAGCGCGGCTGCGCCGTCACCATCGTATCCGGCGTCGCTTGGAAGGCTCTGAAGAGCGACCACGCCTGAGCGTCTTCCGCAGCGGCCATCATATCTATGCTCAGCTCATCGATGACTCAACCGGTCGTACAGTAGCCGCGGCATCCTCACTCGAAGAAGCTCTGCGCAGCTTTCAGGTCACCCCTAAAGCTGCTCCTGCTGCACGGTCCAAAGCTGCCGTGACAGACGAAGCTCCTGTAGAGATGGCTGCCGAGGTCGCCCCGGCCAAAGGGAAAGGAGCCAGGGTGGAAAAGGCTGCTCCCAAGGCCCAGGCCAAGGGTACTCAGCAGCAAAAGGGCGCCCCTGGTAAGGGTGGGAAGCCGGCTGCTCAGGTCAAAACCCTGCTCCCAACCGCTGAAAAAGGTGTCGCCAGAACACCGGTTGAGGCTCTCGCTGCAATCGCTGACAACCCCAAAGTAGCAATTGCGCGTGAGGTGGGCAAACTCGTTGCCCAGCGGGCCAAAGAAAAGGGCGTCAGCCGCGTCGTCTTTGATCGCAGTGGCTATGCCTACCATGGGCGGATCGCTGCCCTTGCAGAAGGCGCTCGTGAAGTCGGCCTGAATTTCTAAGGCCGTTTTGAAAGGCAGGAAGATGGCAAGGATAGATGCCTCAAAACTAAACCTGGAGGAAAGAGTAGTCCAGGTGGCCCGCGTCTCTAAGGTCGTCAAAGGCGGTCGACGCTTCAGCATGCGAGCTCTCGTAGTAGTTGGCGACCATAATGGCTATGTCGGCTTTGGCCTGGGTAAAGCCAGTGAGTATACCGAGGCCTTGCGTAAGGGAGTGGAAGATGCCAAGAAACACTTGATCCATGTGCCCCTGGCTGGAACCACTATCCCCTACATGGTCAAAACGCGCTTCGGCGCATCTGAAGTCATGCTTAAACCAGCGGCTCCTGGTACCGGCGTCATTGCCGGCGGCGCCGTTCGCGCTGTAATGGAGCTGGTGGGTGTCCGCGATATTCTCACCAAATCCCTTGGCAGCACGAATGCGGCCAACACCGTCAACGCTTGCTTGCGAGCCCTGCTTGAACTCCGCTCGCCCGATGCCGAGGCCGCTCGTCGTGGTAAAACGGTCGCTGAAATTATTGGTAAGAAGCGCGCCGAGCGTTACGCCGCCGAGATTGCTAGCGCCGCTGAACAGGCCGCTGCTGCCCGCGTCGCTCGTGAAGAAGAGGCCCGCGAGAGCCGCGGTACCACGGGCCGCAGGGGTTCAGGCGACCGCGAGCGCCGGGGTGGTGAACGCGGTGATCGCCGTGGCGGTGATCGCCGCAGATCATCATAAACTGCGCGCCTTGTCAGGAACCCCATAGCTGAAGCTAGGGGCTTGGAGAACGGCTATTCCAACGCAAGTCCCTGACTAGCGGGCTTGGTCCGTAGGGGCGACCCTACCGCCCATGCAGCAGCGTATCTGGCTAAGAAATAGGGAAATTCTGGTGACGAGCCAGGAGAGTACCGAAAGCACGTACGAACGCCACCCTAATTCGTACCACTGCCTGCCACGCCGAAGCAGATGGCCTCGGGTCTATGCCGGATATGCAATCGCGAAGGGTAATTGTACCCGTGCAACAACACGGTGGCCCGAAATCGGGCAACAGTTTGGCCGTTCTGCTAAAACGGCACCCCTTTGGGGGATTGCTGCTGCGGCAGCCTTTCTTTCCTCCCCAGGCATGAATGCCGGGGGCTCTCGAAAGGAGTTTTGATGAGGAGCTTCCTCTCCGACCCGCTGAGCGAAGCTAGCCGCGTCGTAGCTCCCCGATTTATCGAGGGGGCGTTAGCACAGCGTCGGGTCGGAATGCAAAGGAGTAAACAATGGCTAAATTGCGTATAAAATGGGTGAAAAGTTCTATTGGCTATGCAAAGGACCAGAAGGCAACCATTCAATCGCTAGGACTACGCAAACTACAACAGACAGTTGAGCGCGAGGATCATCCCACCGTGCGTGGCATGATCCAGAAGGTGAGCCACCTGGTACAGGTAGAGGAGATAGTAGAGTGAACCTTTCTGATTTGCGACCGGCCTACGGATCACACAAAGCTGAGAAACGCCTTGGCCGTGGACACGGCTCCGGCCGTGGCAAAACCGCTGGCCGTGGCACCAAAGGCCAGAAAGCCCGTACCGGGGGGAAGATCCATCGCGCGTTTGATGGCGGTCAGACACGTCTATCCAAGCGCCTGCCATTTGTACGCGGCGTAGGCAACAGCAACATCCCCTTCCGTGACGAATATACAATTGTCAATGTAGCCGATCTCGAACTGTTTGAGGCAGGCACCCGTGTAACGCCCGAAGAGCTGGTTGCGCAGCACCTGGTGACACCTGCTGAAGGCCGGGGCCTGCTCAAAGTCCTCGGCAACGGTGAAGTCGACCGGGCTTTGACCGTGCATGCTCACAAGTTCTCCGCCAGCGCTCGTGCGAAGATCGAGGCCGCCGGGGGGGCTGTCGAGATCATTCCTGTCAAGGTCTACGAAAAGACCAAGAGAAGCAAAAAGGAAAAGCCCGGAGCGCCAGCCAGCCCAGCCAGTCCAGGTGCCCAGGCATGAGCATTACTGGCGTTTTCGTATCCATGAAAGGAGGCCCCCATGTGGGAACGCCTGCGTAGTATCTGGACCGTCCCCGATCTACGTAATAAGATTCTTTTCACACTGGGAATATTGCTGCTTACCCGTGTTCTCGCTAATATCCCTGTTCCTTTGACGCAGACGGAACAGTCGGCTTTGAGAGCTCTCTTTAGTAACCCCAATAGCAATGGGAACCTGGGTCAGATCTTTGGTCTGCTCGATGTCTTCTCAGGTGGGAACTTACAACACTTCTCCATCATTGCCATGGGAGTCTATCCTTATATCACGGCCACTATCGTCATGCAGCTTTTAGCGCCGATCATACCGGCCTTGCAAAATCTGCAGCAAGAGGGTGAGTCCGGTCGCCTGCGCTTCAGCCAGATCACGCGCCTCATCGCCGTCCCACTGGCCTTCCTGCAGGCTCTGGGCTATATAGCGATCTTCGTGAATGCCAATGTGCTGGACCCGGCCACGTTTAACCTCTTTGGCCCAAACTGGCTGCAGGCCCTTGCCATCCTCGTGTCCTTGACTGCTGGCACGATGATACTGGTTTGGCTGGGTGAACTGATCACCGAAAATGGCATCGGCAACGGTGTTTCATTGATCATCTTCGCTGGTATTGTCAGTGGTCTTCCCGGCTACATCAAGCAGGATTTCCTCACCAGTTCGTCTAGCAATGGCGGCATCATCAGCATCGCCGTCTTCTTGCTGGTCGGTTTGCTGACCATCCTCTCCATCGTCTACATCTATCAGGGACAGCGGCGTGTGCCGGTTCAATATCCCACCAAGCGCATAGTAGGACGTGGCTTGCTAGTCGGTTCGGCCCAGACCACCTATATTCCAATGCAGGTGAACAGCGCAGGCATGATCCCGCTCATCTTCGCACAGTCTATGCTCATCTTCCCGGAGGTGCTCTCACGCTACCTGGCGTCCAGTAACACCCCCTGGCTAAAAGGCACTGCGTTGTGGATCGCTACCTATGTGGTCAACCCATCGCTTTGGTGGTACGCGCTTGCCCTGGGCTCGTTGGTCGTACTTTTCACCTTCTTCTATGCCACCGTCCTGTGGCAGCAGCAGAATATCCCTGAAAACTTACAGAAGCAGGGCGCATTTATTCCCGGATACCGTCCTGGTGAACCAACGCGTAAGCACATGGAGGGCATCCTCTATCGTATCACCCTGGGAGGCGCACTGTTCCTGGGAATCGTTGCCTCCTTGCCGTACATCACTCGCGTTGGCGGTAACCAGCTACTCAGTAGTACCGCCGTCCTCATCGTTGTAGGGGTGGTCCTGGACACGGTCAAGCAACTCGAAGCACAAATGGTCATGCGTAACTACTCGGGCTTCCTGTCGTAGGAACAAATCAATTGCTTTCACCGGAGGAACAACGTGAACATTATCCTGGTCGGCGCACAGGGATCAGGGAAGGGGACCCAGGCAGACAGGCTGGAAGCTACTCTCGGCATCCCCCATGTGGCCAGTGGTGACCTGTTACGTAATGCATTCGATGAGCAAACTGAACTGGGCATAAAAGCCAAGGTATACCTCGATCGAGGTGAGCTGGTTCCCGATGACATCACTGTACCAATGGTACTCGGTCGCATCTCGGAGCCGGATTGTAGCCGTGGTGTCCTGCTCGACGGCTTCCCGCGCACAATCGCACAGGCGCAGGCGCTGGATAAAGGATTGCAGGACGTTGGGCGGCAGATAGATCTCGTCATCTACCTGAACGTCCCGCGCCAGGAATTGCTTGAGAGGCTCTCGGGAAGGTACATCTGCCGGGCGAACCAGCACGTCTACAACATACATTCGCGGCCTCCAAAGGTGCCTGGTATCTGTGACATCGATGGCAGTGAGCTCTACCAGCGCTCCGACGATACCGTAGAAGCGGTACAGAGACGGTTGGATATATTCTTCAACCAAACTATTCGCCTGTTCGATTACTATGGTAACCAGCACAAACTTCGAGAAGTAGATGGTAACCAGGATATCGACCAGGTGCAGGCAGCCCTGTTGAGAACAATACAGGATGCAGGTTTGTTGTAACTACACTAGGGCAGATCAATGGCAATCATCTTAAAATCAAAGGAAGAACGCGAAAAAATACGTCAGGCCGGTCACATCGTCGCAGAAATACTGGCTGCAATGCGTTCGGCTGTACATCCTGGCATTACCACGGGCGAACTGGACGACATCGCAGTCGCAGAACTCAAACGGCATGGGGCCAGGTCTGGTACTTTGAAGTATCGCGGTTATCCCGCGTCCGTCTGTACGTCAGTAAATGATGAAGTTGTCCATGGCATTCCAGGTGAACGCCCCTTGAAAGAAGGTGACATCATCAGCATCGATTTTGTCGCCGTCTATGAGGGCTGGCATGCCGATGCGACCGTTACTGTGCCGGTTGGCGAGGTCTCACCGCAAGTACAGCGCCTGTTGAAGGTAACAGAGGATGCCCTCTACCGCGGTATCGCGGCCGCACGTGCTGGCAACCGCTTGCAAGACATTAGCCGCTCAATACAGCAGTATGTCGAGGCCGCGGGCTTTTCCGTTGTGCGCATGTATGGTGGTCACGGCCTCGGGCGTAGTATGCACGAAGACCCGCAAGTGCTCAACTACATCGAGCCGGGACAACAAAATCCAACCCTGAAGCCTGGTATGGTAATCGCCATTGAACCTATGGTCATAATGGGAGCCAAAGAGACGCGGGTCCTCCCTGATAAATGGACGGTAGTTACGGCGGATGGCAGCTATGCCGCCCACTTCGAACACACAGTTGCCATTACAACAGGAGATGCAGATATCTTAACTCTTTAAAGATACCTTGCCTCTCGACTTTCTATAGCACGTGTGCTATAATTCACAGTTGGCTGCAGCAGTGTCAACTGCTGCCGTTTTAACTATTAAAGAGATACTCGATCAGAAAGAATGCTATGGCCAAAAAGGACGAGATTGAGGTAGAGGGGAAAGTACTTGAAGCCCTCCCTAATGCCATGTTTAAGGTTGAGATAGATGAGCAGCATCAGGTCCTTGCAGTGCTCTCCGGGCGCATTCGTATGAATTTCGTACGCATTGTCCCGGGCGACAAAGTGAGAGTCGTGCTCTCCCCCTATGACCTGACTCGAGGCCGTAT